>OFGZ01000713.1_pt1 | contig 22485 bp, 15 predicted proteins | sample 1521871 | NCBI WGS metagenome assembly OFGZ01 (sample SAMEA3504091, study PRJEB24116) | mouse gut metagenome | biome: mouse gut; feature: mouse-associated habitat; material: faeces | place: Denmark | collected 2011
ACATCAACGCATCCTCCGCAGGAGTCGGAGGCGCTACCAAAGTCGTAATGAGGGGTACCAAGTCCATCTCGCAGTCTTCAAATGCGCTCTACGTCATCGACGGTGTGCCAATGTATACTGCGGCAAAGGACGGTTCGACAGAGTTCGGCTCCCAAGGCTCAACTGACCCTATCGCCGACATCAATCCTGACGATATTGAATCAATGTCAGTTCTGACAGGTGCTGCAGCTGCCGCACTTTACGGTTCGGATGCCGCCAATGGAGCCATTGTCATAACCACGAAGAAAGGTAAGGCCGGAAAGGTCACTGCAACCGTCGCTGCAGGAGTCGAGATGATGAATCCGTTCGTGCTGCCTCGTTTTCAGAACACCTATGGTACAGGTGACCTCAGTTCTTCGGTAGGTTCGATTGACCGCAGCTGGGGCGCTAAGCTTAATTCTGCAAACAATCCTGGCTATAACCCGGCAAAGGATTATTTCAACACCGGTTTTGTACATAACGAGAGTGTCTCAGTGTCAATGGGAAATGACAAGAACCAGACTTATCTGTCCGCTTCTTCCATTAACTCTTACGGTATTGTGCCTAATAATGGCTACAGCCGCTACAACTTCACTTTCCGAAACAACACAGCGTTCCTTAACGACAAGATGCATCTTGACGTAGGAGCGAGCTATATCCTCCAGAAGGACCGCAACATGATCAACCAGGGTACATATAACAACCCTCTGGTCGGTGCATATCTGTTCCCGAGAGGTAACTATTGGGAAGAGTACAGTATGTTCGAGCGTTACGATGCCGACAGGAAAATGTACACCCAATACTGGCCAATAGGTGATGCAGGTATGACAATGCAGAACCCGTACTGGATTAACTACAGAAACGTGCGTGAAAACAAGAAAGACCGTTTCATGCTCAATGCATCTCTTTCTTACGACATTTTGGATTGGTTGAATATTGCCGGCCGTGTACGCATGGACCAGTCTTTCAACACATATACCGAAAAATTCCACGCAACTACAGCGACACAGCTCACTGAAGGCTCGCTGAACGGTCTCTTCGGTATCGAGCAGTCGAAAGACCGTCAGATATATGCAGACGCCCTTGTGAATATCAACAAGAGGTTCGGTGATGACTGGACATTCCAGGCTAATATCGGTGCCTCTATTTCCGACATGTTCAACGATGTAATGAAAAACCGCGGTCCTATCGCCGACGGAGAAATGTCTGATGAGAGGGCAGGACTTGCCAATGTGTTCAGCATACAGAACTTAAGCAACTCTCCGAAGACAACTCGTCTGCAGGAAGGATGGCGTGAGCAGGTCCAGTCTGTCTTCGGCTCTGCTGAGGTAGGATTCAAGAGCACGTACTTCCTTACATTGACCGCCCGCAACGACTGGCCTTCAATGCTTGCAGGTCCTCACTCAAACACAAAATCATTCTTCTATCCTTCGGTGGGTGCTTCAGTAGTGATTTCTGAAATTATTCCGAATATGCCTGCGAATCTCGAATATATCAAACTCCGTGGTTCTTGGGCTTCAGTCGGTACTGCTTTTTCACGTTATATCGCCAATCCGAAGTATAGCTGGAACGGAAGCAGCCTGTCCTGGAATGTGAAAACCAATTTTCCTTTGTACAATTTGAAGCCAGAGCGTACAAATTCATTCGAGGTCGGTCTTACCATGCGTTTCCTAAAGGATTTCAATTTGGATGTGACTTATTATCACACAAATACAAAGAACCAGACATTTGACCCTCAGATTTCGACAGGTTCGGGTTCTTCGACGATGTTTGTGCAGTCCGGTGATGTCATGAACCAGGGACTCGAGTTCAATCTCGGTTTCAATCACACCTGGGGCATATTCTCTTGGAATACCAATTATACCCTGTCAATGAATGAGAACAAGATAATAGCATTGGCGGACAATGTTTGGAATCCTGATACGGAAGCTTATTTCAGCGTTTCGCAGCTTGATATGAAAGGTCTTGGCCAGGCGCACTTTATCTTGAGAAAAGGCGGTACGCTCGGCGACCTTTACTCGCTCAGCGACTTCAAATATGATTCGAATGACAATATAATGGTCGATGTGAACGGTAAAGTGAATGTGGAGACTATCAATCCAGAGAATGATGATTATGTAAAGCTCGGAAGCGTTCTCCCGAAGGCAAACATGGCTTGGAGAAATGATTTCAAGGTTGAGAACTTCACTTTCGGCTTCTTGATTACAGCCCGTCTCGGCGGCATCGTATATTCAAGCACTCAGGCCTATCTCGACTACTACGGTGTTTCAGAGGCGTCTGCTGTTGCCCGCGACAATGGAGGTGTATGGATTAATGGAGGTGAAAACCTCATTTCTGCAAACAGCTGGTATTCAACAGTTGGCGGAACAGGTTCCCTGCCTCAGGCATATACTTATTCCGCAACTAACGTCAGGTTGCAGGAGGCTTCTATCGGTTACACTTTCCCGCGTAAGATGTTAGGTGACGTATGTGACCTTAACATTTCCCTTGTCGGCCGCAACTTGTGGATGATTTACAACAAGGCTCCGTTTGATCCGGAGGCAGTGGCGACCGTAGGAAACTATTACCAGGGAATCGACCACTTCATGATGCCTTCACTCCGCAACTTCGGATTTAATGTAAGGATTACTTTCTAATTGGAACGGATATGAAAAACAGCATAATCAAAGCCGGGATTATATTGCTTGCACTTTCAACTGCAGCAGCTTGTACCGGTAATTATTTGAACATCAACACGAATCCATATGAAGTGGACAAAGATGAGATGATGCAGGATGATTATATCATCGGAGCTACCTTGTCTGCTATTTGCGGAACAGTCGTATCGACTGACGTAAATACCGCACAGTTCACTGATTGCCTTCTCGGAGGTCCTATGGGAGGATATTACTCCTCTACCGGAAGCTGGGGAAAGACCATTGACAACTTCAATGCTACCGATGACTGGACAAGGGTATTCATGTCCAGTGACAGGGTAATTCCTACTCTTTTTACCAATCTTAAGGAGTTGCGCGAAATTACAGATGACCCTGTAATCCATAGTATGGCAATGGTGGCTAAGGTGGCGGCTATGCAAAGGGTAACCGATACCTATGGTCCTATACCTTACAGCAAAATTGGTGTAGATTTGGAATTGCTTGTTCCATATGATTCACAGGAGCAGGTTTATGACAAAATGTTTGAGGAACTGGATGCCGCCATCCTTGTTCTTGAGGACAATGCGTCTTTGACTTATTCAGCCAATGCCGACCCCGTATATAGGGGCAGTATCAGAAACTGGTGCAAATTTGCCAATTCTCTTAAGCTCCGTCTTGCCATGCGTATTGTATATACTGAGGGCGGAAAAGAGAAGGCTGCTCAGAAATTCAAAGAAGTAATGGAGCACCCTATCGGGGCCTTCACTTCGAATGCTGATAATGCGGCTCTCCAGGCTGTTGCATTCGGAGACAAGGGAAATCCTCTTTATACGGCTGTAAAATATAACCAGATAGCAGGCTCAAATACAGGTGGAGATACCCATGCGGCAGCTGACATAACGTCATATATGACTGCATACGATGATCCTCGTTGCGCGAAATATTTTATTGAGTCGGAGTTTGAAGGTAATGAGTTCAAATATACAGGAGCCCTTATCAGCGTGGTGAAACCGCCGCTTGGAACTGTCGGAAGGAAATATGCAGGTGTGAATATCGGATATAATGACCCTCTCCAGTGGATGAATGCGGCTGAGGTCGCTTTCCTTAAGGCGGAAGCTGTGGTTCTCGGAGTAATCAGCGGCAATGCCGAAGAGTATTACAACGAAGGTATCCGTCTTTCATTCGACCAGTATGGGGTAAGCTCGGCTTATGCCGCTTACATCAGCAATGATAAAAAGACTCCTGTAACCTATGTCAATCCGGAGGGTGAAAGCCGTCCTGCAGCCTTGACTGAACTGGCTGTCAAATGGGACGATGCTGCCACTGCTGCCGAACAGCAGGAGCGTATTCTTATCCAGAAATGGATTGCGAACTTCAACCTCGGCAATGAGGCTTGGGCTGACCACCGCCGTACCGGATACCCTAAATTTTTCCCGGCTTCGGATGAAGGAAACATGAGCGGAGGTATTGTGGATAACGAATTCGGAGCGCGCCGTATGCCTTATCCTCAGGATGAGCGTACCAGCAATGCCGCCAATTATTCCTATGCTGTTGCAAATCTTCTCGGCGGAAGAGACAATATGGCTACAAGATTATGGTGGGATTGCAATCCTGCGGTGAATAAATAATTAATCTGTAAGATAGTATGAAAAAAATATTTATAGTCTTTGTTACATCCGTCTTTGCCTTGGCTTCCTGCAGCGATTGGACAAAGCCTGAGGCGCTGGATTATACTCACAAGACTTTTGAGGACTCTGACCCTTCCGGCTATGCTGCTTATCTGGAATCTGTCAGGAACTATAAGACTTCCGAACATAAGGTGATGATTCTGAATATGAAAGGCACAGATGCTTATCCTGTGTCCCAGTCTCAGGTCCTGATGGCTATGCCGGACAGCGCAGACTTCATCTGTGTGAACAATTTGGAGAATCTCCATCCTGAGTTTGTAAAACAGATTCCGCTGGTCAAGGAGAAAAAAGGTACTTCCGTTTTATCTGCCGTTGACTTTTCAGTTGCGTATGCCGATTATATCGACCATAAAATCTTGCTTGCGGACAATGGAAAGCCTGCACCTACTATAGATGAGTGCAAGGCATATTTCAAGACGCATGCCCAGAAGCAGCTTGAATATTGTGGACAGTACTCATTCGAAGGAGTGATTGTCTCTTTCACAGGAACTCTTATCAATGACGAGGATAAAGCAAGCATGTCCGGCTTTATGGAGGCTGTATCAGAGTGGAGGGCAGCGCATAAGGATAAACTTTTCATGATGCGTGGCAATCTCAATCTGCTTGAAGACAAATCTATTCTGACAGATGCGAAATACCTCATATTGGTGATGGGCGGGGACAAAGGAGTAACTGCCATGAGGTCAAAAATCAGAAGCGTTCTTGCAAGAATCGACCAGAAAGACAGGATTATTTTCGAGACAGTAGTTCCAAGTGCTGCTGAGCCGAATCCGAGCGGCGAGACTGTATATGACGGTGCGGAAGACATTCTGAAACTTGGAGACTATGTGTCCGGCGGAGCTACCTACAAGACATTGGGACTGGCTGTATCTAATGCAAATGATGACTATTTCAATGACAGCTATTTCTTGGCTGATGACATCAAGAAAGAACGTCCGGTGTTTTATGGAAGTTTTGTAAATATTCGCAGAGGTATCAATTATCTGGTTGCCAATGCAAACTAATATTAAATGAATATGAAAAATAGAATTTCAATAGCATTGCTTTCACTTCTTTCTCTTGTCGCATGTAATGACGATGAGAACTTTGAAAACAAGGTTTACATCGATTGCGACATAAGGAACGAAGTCAGAGTTGCAGTAGATGAGCATGTCAAGAATATGGATTTCACATTCAAGGTTTGCGTTGCCCGTCCTGTGACCAAGGATCTGGATGTCAGTTTCGCTGTCGCTCCGGAAATGTTGGCGACATACAAGGAAATGTATGGGGATGATGCAGTGCTGCTGCTTCCGGAAGCGCACTACAGTCTTGACGGAGTGTCTGCTGAGATACAGCAGGGGAGAGTTGAGAGTAAAGACATTGTGGTTCCGTTCAAAAATCTTGACGAGGGCCAGGGATTGGATTACACAAAGAAATATGTGCTTCCGGTGAACATAAACTCTGACGGGGTGGATGTCCTGTCAAGTGTAAAGACTGTTTATTTTGTGATAATGAAGGCTGCTTTGGTCAATGTGGCTGCGGATATGTATGAAAATCGTGCATGGCCTGTATGGGACAACTTTACAGAGGTGCAGGATATGGAGCATTTCACAATGGAAGCACTGATTAATCCGCGCGGATTCACCAATAAAAGCTATATCAATACCATAATGGGAATCGAGGACGATTTCCTTATCCGTGTGGGTGATGCCGGTCTTGCGACGAACCAGATTCAGATTGCATTTGCTTGTCAGGATGCGGACAAAAAGACTTACAGGAATCATTTCACAGACCCGACCATGCAGCTGAAGGCTGACACCTGGTATCATATCGCCCTTACATTTGACGGAGGTGAAGATAAGGCCGACGGAGCTGATATCAAGTTCTATATCAACGGTAAATTGAAGATACAAGGCAAATCAACCGCTACTGATGCTGACGGCAATGTCATGGTTAAGAATAAGGTCAACTTCATGGTTGAGCATTCCGAGGAAGACAACAACAAACCGCGTTGTTTCTGGCTGGGCTATTCTTATGACAAAGACAGAAGTTTCAACGGATTGATGGCTGAGGTCCGTATGTGGAGCAGGGCTCTTTCCGAGGAGGAAATCAATGCCCCTTCGCACTTCTACAAGCTGTATCCGGATGAGGAGACAGGGCGTTTCCCTGAAGACCTGGTCGCTTACTGGAAGTTTGATGACGCAAAAGGCAAGACAGTCAAGGACTGGTCCATTTACGGAAATGACCTGACAGGCAACCAGAATTTTGTCTGGTATCCGGTAAGTCTTCCGATAGAATAAAATGCATTTAATATCATAATAACCAACTCATTTTTTTCATGAAAAATCTAAAACAATTGGCAGGAATATTCCTGTGCTGTGCTTTTGGTATGACCTCATGCCAGGAGACCAATGAGACTGACAGCTTGTCTGTCTCTCCTTCTGCACCGATTGTCTTTGCGGCAAGCGGTAACTCTGATGTGACCCTCACTGTCACTACTGATGCCAGCGATTGGGCATATACCGCTCCTGAGTGGATTTCCGCAACTCGTAACGGTGATGTCCTCGTTGTAAACACAACGACTGACAACACTTCTGAGGACGCGCTTGTAGGCCGTATCTCATTCACTGCAGGTTCTGCAAAAACTGTAAATGTTTCAGTTATGCAGGAAGGTATCAACGGCGGAGTTGTTGACCCTAATGCAGCTTCAGCTGTTCTTCTCGATGCTTCCGGCTCGAACGATGTAAAGGTTGAAATCGCAAAGGAGCTGACTGTCAGCGCAGAACTCAAGCTTACCCTTTCCAAGGCTTCTTCCGAGGCTGTGGAGATAAGGGTTTCTGTAGATGAAAGCTACATCCCTCAGTACGACTATGCTCACGGTACATCAAGCACTCTTCTTCCTGCTGAAATCTACACTCTTTCTGTAGGTGGCACCAAGCTTACTGTTGCTGCAGGCGAGACTGAAGTTACCCTTCCTTTCACTTTCAATGGTGGGGCGCTTCCTTACAACACCCAGTACCTTCTTCCTTTGAAAGCGGAGGTCGTTTCCGGTGATGCAGTTTTCGCAAAGAACTCTGATGCCCGTCTGAACTATGCCGTAATGAGAAAAAGCCCTCGTACATGCAAGCAGCTCTGCGTTATGGAGTTCAACGATACCAATCCTCTTAACGTCCTTACTTACAAGCTTGAAGACGGTTCATATTTCTTCGATGCCCTTGTTCTTTTCTCAGGCAACATCGGCTGGTACCCTGAGGAGAATCGCGTGGCATTCAACAAAAGGTACGGTGAGACTTCTATCAATGCCAATACTGCAGCTCTTATAAGCGAGCCTGAGAAATATCTCAAGCCTATCCACGATGCAGGTATCAAGGTGTACATGGGTCTTATGCCGCACCACACTTATGCAGGTCTTACCAACATCTCCAACTGGGGTTGCGAGCAGTTTGCAATAGAAATGGCAGAGATTGCAAAGGATTGTTATCTCGACGGTTTCTTCCTTGACGAAGAGTACACAGGTAGCCATGGAGGTGTGATGGGCAGCGAGTGGGTTAGGAAATCTGCAGACAATACCTACGGCGACGGTATATCTTTTATGGCTTACCAGTTGTGGAAACAGGCTTCTGCAGTCTGCGATTGGCCTATAGATGTGTCTTACTTCCAGTATGGCATCAACTTCGGCCCTGTTAAAGACCCTGAAGACAATTCTGAGCACAACGTTTCGGAATTCTGTAATTGCGTAATGGCAAACTATGGCGGTTCAGGTCGCCCGCAGGACGACCAGACTTTGGCTGATTGCTGCGGTGTAAGTATCGAGTGTGCCCGTGGCTATAGCTCAAGCGCTTCTCAGATTAAAGACAGGATGGATCAAGGTTATGGCTGGGGTGCCGCATGGTTCGCATGGGACCCTACCACCACAAGAGCTCTCAAGTCTCTTATTTCCGAGACTGCTGAGCTTTGCTATGAAAGCAAGCTCGTTGAGCCTACTGTTTACTACAAAAAGATAGGTCCCGGCCAGTATGACGATACTCCATACGAATACTAATAGAACCATTTAATTATTAACTGCTATATGAAAAAGATTTTATTGTTTGCAGCTGCAATGTTGGCTCTGGCAGGCTGTAAGGACCCGAATGGTGCCACATCATCTGCCTCAGACGATATTACAGTTGCTCCGGAGAACAGGACAGTCGGCGGAGATGGCGGTAACGTCCAGGTAATCGTTACAAGTACAGGTGACTGGACTCTCGCATCCAAAGACGGCAAGGCATATGACTGGGTTACTTCAGACAAGGCTTCCGGAGTTGACGGAGACATCGTGAAGTTCGTAGTAGAACCTAATATGGAAGAGCAGAAGACAGCTGAGTTCGTGTTCTCTTGCGGTAAGGCTACTGCCCCTTTCACTATCATTTCTATGCCGGGCGAAGTTCCTACGATTACTGTCACTTCAGGTGCTGAGGTGAAGGGAACTTATGAGGCAGGCAGATTCACTGTTGCCGTTGCTCTCAAGAATGTTGCTGAGAGCGAGCTTGAGGTTGAATGCTCTGAGGAGTGGGTTCGCAAACTCATCGTACTCGAGGGTGATACCCAGAATACAGTCAATGTTGACTTTGGGTATGACGCTCTTTCAGAACTTGAGTCCCGTACTGCGGAAATCACTTTCAAAGGCGGAGCCGCAAACCCTGTAAAAGTTACTTTCACTCAGTCACCTAAGCCGACCATTGAGCCTGAATCAGCTTCATATTCTCTTGATCCTGCAACTGCCGGTACTCTTGAGATTCCTGTCAGGGCTAACGTTGAGTATGACATCACTTATGGCGAGGGGTCAGACTGGCTTACCGGACATAAGAAAGAAGGAAACGTTGAGAAATGGAACTACACTGCATTCACGCAGGAGGGCCAGCAGAGAACCGCTACCATCATCTTCACAGAGAAGAATCCTGCAGAAGGCGCTGAGGCTATTGTTGCGACTGTAAGCGTAAGACAGAGCAACCTCAGATATGCAATCAACCTTGCAAACGCGCGTATAGCAAGTCCTGCCGAGTGGCCTAACGCTGAGGTTATGAAGGTGGGCAAGGTATTTACTGTCGAGATGCTCGCAAGGCATAACGGCTCATTGAACACCCTCGGTTATCTTTTCGGTATAGAGCGCCGTTTCCTTATCAGACATGGTGACACTTATCCGAAGAACGCATGGGAGCTTGTTTGTGCAAGAACTTCAAAAGAGTCTAATGGTGAGAACCGTGAGTGGAAACTTCAGGTAAATAATTCAGCCAACTATCTGCCTGCTGACAAGTGGTTCCATGTGGCAGTTGCCTTTGACGGAACAAAGGCTGTCATTTACTTGAATGGTGAAGTCGTTGCAGAAGGTGCTCTGCCGTCAGACTTCAAAGATGTGGATTTCACAGAGTCATATACCGGCAATGGAGCTACCCAGTGTCTCTACTTCGGTTGGGGCTATGGAAATGGACGTGACTGGAAAGGTAATATCGCTGAGGCACGTATCTGGAACAGGACACTTACCCAGGATGAAATCAAGGCTGACGGTCATTACTATTCAGTACCTGCCGATTCTGAAGGTCTTATCGCTTACTGGAAGATGGACGAAGGTGAAGGCTCTACCATTTATGATGCTACATCTAACGCAAACCACTTCACTGCGCAGAATATGCCGAACGGTTACTCTTGGTCAGCAGGTGCGACTTGGGTAGAACTTGATGGCCCTATCACAGTTGAATAAATCTTTTATTCAGCATTATTTTATAGATTTGCGGTTTAAAAACCGGATATGATTTCAGGCCGGGCCTTTCGGAGACCCGGCTTTTTTTATTGGAAAACCATCATGAAGACTACGCATTCACTAAATTCCGCTGCCGTTATACTGGCTTCTTTCCTTTTGGGGTTATTTGTTTTCTCATGTAAAGTTGATGTTACAGAGAAAGTCCGCAGGGCATACCTGAATGTGGCAGAAACAGATTTTTCAGTGGGCTCTGACGGTGGTGTCCTTTATTCTCTTATAAGCGCAAGCGGAGATATCGGCATTGAGAATGATACTGATTGGGTGCAAGCGGCCATAGTGGATGAATCCGATGGAGATTCAGACGGCGGTTTGTCCGAAGGCAAATATTTGAAGATTATCATATTGCCTAATGGAAGCGCTGAAGTCCGCAGGGCTGAATTGGTTCTTCGTTCCCGGGATTGCGACAATGTTTCTGTAAGCATTGAGCAGGAGGCCCTTGCCGAGGACCCTACAAAGGATCCTACCTGCAACCTTTTGACTTTCAGAATTAACAAACAGAATGAGGCAAAACTCAAGAAGGATATCGTATTTACTCTTGACAAGGAAAACAAGACTCTTAACGCGAAGTATCTGTATTGGATAGAGAAAGAGAATCCGGAGATGCTTGTGCCTACATTTACTTACGAGGGAGCGGCCGTGCTTGTGAACGGTGTCGAAATAGAGTCCGGCAAGACAGCGATTCCGTTTTCTGATGACTTTACCTTGGTTGTCAGGGCTGAGAGCGGTGCATGCAACGAGTATTCGGTAAGCCTGAACTGCCCTCAGATAAACCGTGAGCTTGCTGTGCTTCATGTCAGGCCGGACGAGTTGATACGCGGCAAGGATAAATACGTGCAGACATACGTCGAGCTTTATGACAAGACACCGGAATCCACATCACAGGGCTGGTGGGACAGTGCGGAGAAAGGCAAGATAGAGATGCGCGGAAGAGGAAATTCCACATGGGGGCTTCCTAAAAAGCCGTTCCGCTTGAAATTCACGGAGAAGTTCAGCCCTATCGGCCTTGACCATGCCAAAGAGAAGAGCTGGGTCATCATGGCCCAGGACATGGACAAGTCTCTGATACGCAACTGCATCGCATTCGAATACTCGCGGATACTCTTTAATGCAAAGGATAATTATCATCATGAGAAGGCCCTGAATTTCACTCCTTGCATGAAGCTGGTGAATGTTTATTTTACCGGTTACTATTATTATGAGGATACGAGGGAGACCAAATATCTTGACGGGGAGTATCTCGGAGTATATCAGATGAGCGACCAGATGAACCGTGCCAAGGGACGAATCGAGGTGGACAAGCTTGAGGCTGTGGACGGCAATGCTCCGGACAAGATTACAGGCGGCTATATAATCGAGACCGACATTCATGAGGGTAATCATTATTCTCCAGAGAAGCGCGTGAAGATGACCTATAAATATCCTGAGGATGACAATTTCGACCCGGCCCAGTATGAATACATCACGAATTTCATCGGTGATGCGGAGAGGGCGCTGTACGGAAGCAATTTCAAGGATCCTGTGAATGGATGGAGGAAATGGTTTGACGAGAAGACCCTTGCGGACTATATCATTCTCAAGGAGTTCGTAGGTGATATGGACGGCTATACGGCAACCTATATGTATAAGCGCCGCGGTTATGACAAATTGTTCTTCGGCCCAGTATGGGATTGTGACAAGGGTTGGGATAATGACAAGCGTGTTCCCCATTGGGAGTACCAGCCATTGTCGAGCCTGATGATTTTTGCAGGATTCTGGCTGCCGAACAATATCAGCAACGACTGGTTCCAGCGTGTTTGGCAGGACGAGACTTTCAGGGCATTCGTGGCCAAGCGCTGGGCTGCCAAGAAAGGAGAGCTGCAGGCCGCTACAGACAGGGTTCTCAATGAGATTCCTGCCAAGGCCTCCAAAGCAATTGATGCCAATTTCACTGTCTGGAAGTTCTATTATCAGTACAGTCAGGAAGCCAAGATGCCGGCCAAGACTTATGCCGAGGAGATTGAGCGAATCCGTGACCTGTCTGACAAGCGTGCAACCCTTCTGGACAGGGAATTTAACAAATAGGTGAATTTTGTAATGTTCAATATGTGTATATGAAAATCCGATGCCTATGAATTGGGGCATCGGATTTCTTTAATATGCTAAGTTTGTTGCGTTCGCAGCAATTATCCTCTTCCGTCCATGCTTTCCACAGACGGGTTTATTGCCGTAACCTCCTGGTTGAGCTGCTGTGCGGTAGGTTCTCCGTCTGTTCCGGTCTTTGACTTTCTCAGGCAGTCTTCTGTCATAAGGTCGTCCGGCGTGAGCTGTGTCACGACATGGTGCCTTTTGTGTGAGGATTCCTGCTTCTTTGGCGGCTGCTGTGTCTTGCACGGAGCCTTTGTCCTGTTTTCTGTAGTTTTCATGATTCTGTGTTTTTAAATTCGTTTGTTACCGGAACCGTCCTCCGTACCCAAGATATATATGGGGAGTCTTGGGCATTTGCGGTCATTTCAGACCGGTTCCTCCGGCAAGTAATACAAAGGTCGTTCCTTAGGAACTCTGTCATGTAAGTTTATTTGGCCGTTCGCAAATTAATTCCTACATTTGCATCCGCTTTAGTCCTGTCACGCGCGGGGCACGCAAAAAAACAAGGATTGGTCCGGTAGCTCAGTTGGATAGAGCAACAGCCTTCTAAGCTGTGGGTCCCGGGTTCGAATCCCGGCCGAATCACGAAGTGGGAGGCGGGATGAGAACCCCGAGGGTTCGTTATAGCCGCAGGCGCTTGGCCCGCCAAGAATCCCGGCCGAATCACTAAATCAAATTATAGCTATGGTAGCTAAATTAGCTATCTTAGCTATTTTAGCTAATTAATAATCCTCAAAAGCCACAATATCTATGCCAACGCCTGACTTCGCGAAGCCAAAATCGAGCTATAGGAAGTTATACGCATTTCAAAAGGCTGAGGCAATATATGACCTTACATACTTCTTTCTCAAAGGGCATATAGCAAAAAGCGACAGGACACATGACCAGATGTTGCAGGCCGCAAGAAGCGGAAAGCAGAATATCGTAGAAGGCCGATCTGATGCCGGCTCTTCTGCAGAAATGGAGATAAAACTCTATGGAGTAGCAAAAGGAAGCCTGCACGAACTGCTCAATGACTACCTCGATTTCATGCGGACTCGTGGAATCCCCATCTGGGATATGAACCACCAACGAATGAATAACCTGCGCAGTACATGCGCCACAAACAACGATACCAATTTCTACATGAGCCTTGCTCCGAAGATGAACGACGAGGAATATTGCAACCTTATGGTGACTCTCATTCATCAAACCATCTCCATGATAGGCAAACTCATTGAATTGGTAAAACAAGATTTTCTGCAAAACGGCGGTATAAAAGAGCAGATGTATAAGGCAAGAATCTCCTGCCGCAAAAACGATTGACATCACCCTAAACCATTCATTCCACTTCCATAATGACCTTCAAATCTTTACTCTATTCTCTTGCTTCTCTCGTCCTTTTATGCGCTTGTACTGAGAAGACCGACGAGCCCGGGGGCCGCCAACAACCCGAATCGGGCAAATATAGCCTTTCGGGCAAGGTTGAGAAAGGCCCGTTTGTCCGCGGATCCTCAATCAGCGTACAGCCCCTCAACGCCTCTTTTGCAGCCACCGGAACTATTTTCGAGGGCGAGATAGCCGACAATACCGGCACTTTCGACCTCGGCGAGATAGAGCTTGAATCGCAATTCGTTCGCCTCAGCGCCGACGGATACTATTTCAACGAAGTAACCGGCGACTACTCCTCCGGCACCCTCCACCTCACCGCATACGCCGACCTTTCCGACCGAACTACCGTAAATGTAAACATCCTCACCCACCTGAAGGCCGCACGAATACAGAAGCTCGTTGCCGGCGGAATGAGCTTCGCACAAGCCGACAGGCAGGCTCAGAAAGAGCTGCTCACACAATTCGGTCTGCAGGCCTACGAAAGCTCTCCGGCTGAGAATATGACCATAGCAGCCGGCACAGATGGCTCCGGCGTACTCATCGCCATATCGTCGTTGATACTTGCCGACCGCACCGACGCCGAAATCACACAATATCTCTCGGCGCTCAGCCAAGACCTTGCCGACGACGGCGAGTTTACAGAAGCAAACAAAACCGCTGTCCGACAAAGCCTGAACAAAGTAGCCAAAGATCTCGATCAGATATCATGGCACGTATCCGCCTATTATAATCTCTTCGACATCAGCGTCAGCGTGCCCGACCTGCGCTATTTCTTCGACTGGGACAACGACGGCATTGCCGGCAATGAAATCAACGACAACGTAGAAGTCACCCTCTCCCGGACCGAGGTGGCTTTCGACCACAATGGTGGCACTGCCGCCATCACCGTCACCTCAAATGTGCCTCTCTCGCTCGAAAAGAATGTCGATACAGACGATATGCTTCCCGAACAGCCAGTCTTAGGCACCGTTTTCGACAGATTCTTCATCGACGAGGGCAAGCCCATAAATTACGACTGCACTTTAGAGGATAAGGTGCTCAATATCACCGTCGCCAAGTCTGAGAAGCGCTATCAGCAGGCGGTCACCATACCGCTCTACGACATGATGGGCGTCTGCCAAGCGACGGTAGAGATTACTCTTGCAGCAAACCCTGAAATCGAGCTGAAATTAGCCGATACCGGCCGCCAGATGGTATCCGACACCTTTGCAAGATTCGCAAAAGCTATATCGTGGATGTACTATATAGAGCGTGGCTACACCGGCATGTATCAGTACTACGACGTTGCATGCCCCTTGGAGCCTTACGGACGCTACAACCGCAGTGCTTTCGCGGCTGCATACTCCTCGCTATCTCAGAACACGTATATCTACAAAAACCTACAGGCCTACGGCTATACCGACGCCACGCCCTTTTTCCGCCTTCTCAACGCCATTGTCTACACCGAGATGGTAGACAAATGGGGACGGATAGGTATCACAGAGACCCGCGAGGATGAGTTTTCGGTGCCTGCACAGCAAGAAGCAGATTACACCCTACGCTATCTTGAAGCACAGCTTTTGGAGCTCTCAGACGCTTTCAAGGACAAGAAAGCCGAAAGTTACCTCGATACGGCCGACCAAGCCTTCAACATGTCGAAAGACGTATGGCGCATTGCATTGGCCAACATTTACATGGCTCTCAAGCAATATTCCAAAGCCATGACCATTCTTGAGCAGATTGTCGACAGCCACAGCTACAGCCTCTACCCCGGCAATGAATACGAGCCCAACGACGGCATGATACTCCACCTTATTGTACCCGACGAGGTTATGTCGGGCCACACGATAGGCTATTACACCTACGCCGACGTACTTCTCTCGCTTGCCGAATGCAATATAGCCACCGGCAACACGGCCAAAGCCACAGCCCTCATACGGCAGGTAGCCGACGCCAAATCTCTCGCCGTAAGCGGCAACAATATCGATGACATCGCCGCTCTGCGCAAAAGCCTGTTCTTACCCCGATATTTCGCTTTCCAAAAGCGAAACAATCTCGGCGGCTACCAAACCTGTCAGAACCTTTGGCCCATACCAGCCGATCAACTCGACAGGGCACCCGGCTGGACCCAAAACCCCGGCTACTGAAAAGCGGACATAATAAAATGCGTAGACACCTATTAACCCGAAAGAACGTTAAAAAATATTTAATGCTCATATATTCGGATAATAGGTGTTATTTTTGCCATCAGTTCGCCGAAATATATTTGGACGAACTATTAATTCTTTAGCTGAAACTCATGACGTTGACAACAAAAGATTACATACAGAAGATTGTAGATTACTTCAAAGGCCAACCTATTATCCGCGCATGGCTCTTCGGCTCATATTCACGCGGAGAAGAAACTGCCGACAGCGATATCGACATTCTTGTCGACTACGACAAAAGCAATTCCTTGTCGCTTCTGTCTATTTGCAAGATAATTACAGATCTGGAAGACCTGTTAGGTAAAAAAGTTGATCTTGTAGAAAACGGTCGGCTTAAAGATTTTGCAATCACATCTGTAAACAACGATAAAATACTTATTTATGAGAGAGGCTATTAGAGATAAAGAGAGGCTTATACATATCGACGAAGCTATAAAAAGACTTATCGAAGGTACGGCCTCTCACCCGGAAGATATAGAAGAGGGCTCTTTGGAGTATTTTGGTATAGTCAAACTGATTGAGATTATAGGGGAAGCGGTATATAAACTGACTCAGGAATTCCGAGACTCCCATCCTCAGACTCCATGGCGCCAGATAGAGAGGATGCGTCATGTCTTAGTGCACGGATACTATTCAGTTGGCTACGATTTCATCAAAGAAGTAATCAACACGGATATACCGGTATTGCGTGCTCAAATTCAGCAATACCTGTCTGAATTTGAATAGTATAACCTTTGCGTATTATCCATGTCCGCAGGACATGGATTAACCCATAACCGGGCACACCGAAGCTCCGCGTAGGTGTGCCCGGCATGGCCAAGCCTAAGAGGATGTGGCGTCCGACAAGGACGCCGGTTAACCCGTCAATCATCAGTGCTTTACCATGTTCGTGTCCCTTCGCACAAACCGCTCTTATTTTTTGTGATTTGTCTATCTCGGCGCTTTTTATTATATTTGCGCTTTAATTGGAGAAATAGGCTCCGACGTTTAGAATTTTAAAAGATACATCATATATGAACGCAAGCGAACTTAGCGAACAGGAACAGATACGCCGCAACAGTATGGCGGCGCTGCGCGATATGGGCATTGAGCCTTATCCCGCTGCTGAATATGTTGTCACCGGATACTGCGACGAAATCAAAGCCAACTTCATCGACGACGCCCCGCAGCGCGAGGTGGCCGTCGCCGGCCGTATCATGAGCCGCCGTATCATGGGCAAAGCCTCTTTCGTAGAGCTGCAGGACAGCCGCGGTCGAATTCAGGTATACATCTCGCGCGACGAAATCTGCCCCGACGAGAACAAAGACCTCTACAATATCGTGTTCAAAAAGTTGCTTGACATCGGCGACTTCGTAGGTATCAAGGGCTACGTGTTCCGCACGCAGACCGGCGAGATTTCCGTTCACGCACAGTCGCTTACCGTGCTGAGCAAGTCGCTCCGTCCCCTCCCCATCGTCAAGGAGAAAGACGGCGTGCGCTACGACGCCTTCGACGACCCGGAGCTCCGCTACCGCCGCCGCTACGTCGACCTCGTTGTCAACGACGGCGTAAAGCAGATTTTCCTCAAGCGCACACGCGTCTACAGCTCTATGCGAGAGTACTTCAACAACGCCGGCTACGTCGAGGTAGAGACTCCTATCCTCCAGTCGATTCCCGGCGGTGCCGCAGCACGCCCCTTCATCACTCATCATAATGCTCTCGACATCCCCCTCTACCTCCGCATTGCCGACGAGCTCTACCTCAAGCGCCTCATCGTTGGCGGTTTCGAGGGCGTATATGAGTTCTCGAAGAACTTCCGCAACGAGGGTATGGACCGCACCCACAACCCCGAGTTCACTTGTATGGAAATCTATGTTTCCTACAAAGACTACAACTGGATGATGACTTTCACCGAGCGCATGCTCGAGAAAATATGCCTCGACGTCAACGGCACCACAGAGGTAAAGGTAGGCGACAACATCATCAGCTTCAAGGCTCCCTTCCCCCGCGTCACCATGGCTCAGGCCATCAAAGACCACACCGGCTATGATATCGAGGGCAAGACCGAAGAAGAGCTCCGCGCTGCTGCCCGCGAGATGGGTATCGAGGTTGACGACACAATGGGCAAAGGCAAGCTCATCGACGAGATTTTCGGCGAGAAATGCGAGGGCACTTACATCCAGCCCACATTCATCACCGACTACCCCATCGAGATGTCGCCCCTCACCAAGCGTCACCGCAACAACCCCGAGCTCACCGAGCGTTTCGAGCTCATGGTCAACGGCAAAGAGCTTGCCAACGCATACTCCGAGCTCAACGACCCCATCGACCAGTACGAGCGCTTCGTAGAGCAAATGCGACTCGGCGAGAAAGGCGATGATGAAGCAATGATCATCGACGCCGACTTCATCCGCGCTCTCGAATACGGTATGCCCCCCACATCAGGCATGGGTATCGGCATGGACCGTCTGGTAATGCTCATGACCGGCCAGACCACCATTCAGGAAGTACTCCTCTTCCCCCAAATGCGCCCCGAAAAAGTTGAGAAGCGCGACGCCGCTGAGGCCTACACCGCTATCGGCATTCCTCAGGAGTGGGTAGCCCCGCTGCAGAAAATCGGTGTGACAACCGTCGCCGCACTCGCTCCGATGAACCCCAACAAACTATTCCAAGACCTTTGCGGTTATAATAAAAAGAACAAGCTCGGCCTCACCAACCCCTCCGCCGACGATGTGAAGGCTTGGGTGGCGGCCGCCGCTGAATAAACAAGTTTCGCCCGCGAAACTTCACTAAGAACTCTCTTTCCTCTAACGGATTGAAAACATATTAATTAACCAATATTTAAACCAAACAAAATGAACAAGATTAACAAACTGTTCGCAGGTTTTGCCGCAGTGGCAATGTTGGCTTCATGCTCCAACGACGAGCCCACTCCCGGCGTAACCCCCGAGACTCCCGAAGGCGATGTAGCATACATGGCCATCACCATCTCTTCGCCTGAAAACGGTTCACGCTCAACCGAAGACGGCGGCTACGAAGCAAGCTGGTCTACCGAAGATGAGCACAAAATCAATACTGTTGACTTCTACTTCTTCGAGGAAGACGGAACATACGTTTTCAGTGCTTCTGCAGGTGACAACTTTGTAAAGAACGGCACTACAGGCACAGAGAATGTTGAGTATGTCGGCGCTAAAAACATACTTATTCTCAATGGTGTGCGCACCAACGAATATCCCGAGTATGTTATCACCGTGATCAACCGCCCCTCTGACTTCGCTCCCGGCGCTACCATGCAGGAAACTGCTGACAAGCTCGCTACATACGCTACCAAGGACGCTTTCGTGATGACAACTTCTTCGTTCTATGGCAATGTTGGCGTAGACGGTGAAGAAGTTTCAGGTACTCCTGCTGCTGACGCAGAGCTTCGCCATGACGCTAAGTACTTCGCTACCCGCCTCAACGCCAGCGACTTCAAGTTGACAGAGACTGACGCTATGAAAGAAGAGAATGCTGTAGAAATCTATGTAGAGCGCCTCGATGCAAAAGTACAGCTCACTTTCGGTACTGAAACCGGCAAATACGAGGAGTACAACAACGAGACCTACTACAAACTCTCTCAGACTCTTGCCGGCGGTGACAACATGACCGACATCCCCAACGATAACACAGCTTCTGACGTAGAACTCTATGTTAAGGTTGTTGGTTGGAATCTCAATGCCACTGCCAAGCAGAGCTACATGAGCAAGAAACTCGACGCTGCTTGGGAAACCACAGCACCTCAGACCAACTGGAACTGGAACGTAGTTAATGACTGGCGTTCGTTCTGGGCACAGGCTTACACCTACGGTATCGACGGCGACAGCGACGAGAGCATGCTCAACTACATCTCAGCCAAGAACGTAGCTACAAGCAAGCTCGGCCTGAAAGACAACGTAGAGGACAAACCCAACTACACCTATTGCTACGAGAACACCAACGCTCCCAAAAATATCTTCGCTTCTGTTGACGGCGGCAGCCTCTTGCTCGGTGGCGATAATGTAGCTGTAAAGAACGCTCTTGTATCGCACGTTGTACTTCACACTCAGGTTTATCAGAAAAATGAAGACGGCAGCTTCTCTCAGGCCGGTGAGCTCGTACAGTACCGCGGTGTACTCTTCACAGGTGAGTCTTACAAGAGCCTTCTTCTCAACCGTCTGAAACAGGCCGGCAAGCTCAACTTCTGGCTCCTCACCGGTACTGAGACTGTAGAAGGCGCTACCTCTTCTAATTGGAAGACTATCGACGCTTCGTTCCTCACCACCAGCCGCGACGAAAGCGAAGGCCACGTACTCGGCCAGATCGCAGTCAACGCTGACAAGAATGTTGCCACCGATGTTTACAAATATGTTGAAGCTGTAGGAGTTGAAGGCGAAGATGGCTATGTTGCCGCTCACTACGAGAAGAACACCAACTGGGTTGCTGACCTCGACGCTGCTCTTGCAGAGGTTGTTGACAACGATAACCCCGCTGTAGGTTCTGACAACAGCTCTGACGCATTCTACTACATCCCCGTAGAGCACCACGCTCTCAAAGATGAGACCAACGCTGTTGAAGGCTACTATGGCACAGTACGTAACCACTGGTACAAACTCACTGTAAGCAGCTTCAAGAAAGTAGGTCACCTCGTATTCGAGCCCGAGACCGACGACACCAAGGTTATCCCCGAAGGTCCCGAAGATCCACTCTACTACGTAGGTGCTAAGATCAACATCCTCTCTTGGAAGGTTGTTAACCAGACTATTACAGATCTCTAATATTCCTTAGTTGGTGGTTGGTGGTTTGTGGGCAGCGAGTTAGCTCATCAAAGGTTTGTGGTTGGTTGGCTGTAGGCAGCAAGTTGGCTTTTGATAGCCCGTGGTAATATACCACCCACAGCCCACAACCCACAAACCCGACCCCACAACCCACCACCCACCAACTATAAACTCTCTCCTTTAATAATAATAAACCAATCGATGAAATACATCTCAGACATACTCAAGGCACTCTCGCGGTTGCTGCCGGTGTTGGCGGCTGTGATGCTTGCCTCTTGCGACGGCATGATCTACGACGAAGAAGGAGATTGCGACCCCCACTATAAGGTGCGCTTTGTCTACGACCGTAACCTCAAGTACACCGACGCCTTCGCAGCCGAAGTCGATGAGGTGACCCTCTATATCGTCGACACCGACGGCAATATCGTGTGGCAGAAACACGAGGCCGGCGACGAACTCAAAACAGGCAGCTACATGATGGATGTCGAGGGTCTTGCCCCGGGCACCTATTCTCTTATCGCATGGTGCGGCAGCGGCCACACGACCGACTACTCCATCCCCGGCGACGCCACACAGCATACACATCTTCAGGCGACCCTCGGTGGGCGCACCCCGCACGACAGCGGCTGGGACTTCACCGGCTCGGCAGTGCGCGACGACTTCCGCGACCTCTACCATGGCAAGCTCATGGATGTGACATTTCCTGATTCGCAGGGCACACATATATTTAATGTGAACCTGACCAAAGATACCAACGATGTGCACATCGTGCTCCAGCACCTCTCGGGCGACCCGGTGGACGAGAACAAGTTCCTCTTCACCATACATGAGGAAAACGGCTATCTCGACTGGGACAACAGCGTGCTCTCCGACGAACCGCTCGTATACTATGCCCACAATGTCACCAGCGGCTCAGCCGGTGTCGACGTGCCCGACTACAAGGGCGACGGCCAAGGCGGCGAAAGCCGTGCGCTCACAGCGGTGAGCTGCGCCGTGGCCGACTTCCAAGTGAGCCGTATCACCCCCGAGCACCGCTGTATGGTGAAGATCTACAGGCGCGAGGACAACAGCCTCGTGGCCTCGATACCTCTCGGCGACTATGCCCTCATTACCAAGGGCAAGCATAAGCAGCTCAGCGACGCCGACTATCTCGACTACCGCGACGACTACTCGATGGTGCTCTTCCTCGACGACAACGGCCGCTGGATCACCACCCAGATCTACATCAACTCGTGGATGTTGGTGGAGCAGCAGGTGAAACCTCTGTAATGGTTGGTGGTTTGTGGTTGGTGGGCAGCGGATTACCAATTACCAATGGTTGGTGGTTGGTTGGCTGTGGGCAGCGAGTTAGCTTTTGATAGCCCAAGGTAATATACCACCCACAGCCCACAACCCACAACCCCACCCCCCACAATAAATAGCAAAGGAAGCTAAGATAGCTGATTTGCTAAATCAACAAAAAACAAAGAAAAGAATGAAAACGATACACGACATCAAAGCTCTCGGGCTGCTGCTACTGGCGGCGGGGCTTGCGTCGTGTGGCAGTAACGAAGAGCCGGCGGCTCCGGTGCCTGCCGAGGGCGAATCGCAGATTGTGCTTCGCCTCACGGTGAGCGACACCGCCGCAGAGTCGCGCGCCCCCTCTACTCCCGAGGGTGGCTATGACCGCGGCCAAGGCTTCGAGAACTATATCGACATCTCCTCTCTCAACTTCAGATTTTATTTCTTCGACAAGGAAAATAAGTTTGTCGCTCCTCTTGAAGTGGCCGATGTGCTGCCGCTTGAGTCAAGCGAGTCGTCGAAGACCTACGTGATCCACAGCTTCGGCATGCCCGAGAAGCTGCAGGGCGATGTCAAGGTCGTAGCCCTCGCCAACTGGCCGGCCTATCCGGCTGAAGAGAGGCTCGAGGCGGG
>OFGZ01000742.1_pt1 | contig 21676 bp, 23 predicted proteins | sample 1521871 | NCBI WGS metagenome assembly OFGZ01 (sample SAMEA3504091, study PRJEB24116) | mouse gut metagenome | biome: mouse gut; feature: mouse-associated habitat; material: faeces | place: Denmark | collected 2011
AAACTTAAAAAGAAGCCAAATCTTGACTTATTTACCAAACAGACGTAATATAGAATGTGAATAGTTTTCTATCTTCCACGAATTGCCTGATAGAAAGATAACGCAAAAAACAGATAGAGGAGGATCAATGATGTACGAAATGAAGCCTGAATATTACACTGGGATAGAGATGATTGACCAGGAACATGCCAGACTGTTTGAACTTGCACAGGAAACGCACGACCTGCTTTACAATGATTTTCTACAGGATAAGTCTGATAGCCTGCTACACCTGATTTCTGAATTAATCAACTATACCCGGACACATTTTTCGCATGAGGAAGAATATCAAAAGAGCATCGGTTATGCCGAATTAAAACAACATGCCGCACAGCACCGAGCGTTTGAAGAACGTCTGATGGCAGTTGACTTAGACGCCCTTGAAAATGATTTCGAAAGGCAGAATGACGCCGTAGAATCTTTGTTGAATTTTCTCGTAACATGGCTGGTAAATCATATTCTGGAAGTAGATATGAAATATGTAGAAAATAAATAAACAAGAAGCATTCGATGCCAGTCAGCATTCTCTTAGCTTAACGAAAGAAATGCTGACAGGCATCAAAATCTTCCTAATCTCAAAGTTTATCAATATGGTTTTTCAATAAGAGACGGTTTGGAAGTCAATGATTATATAATTGGAGCAGAGTGGCTGCCGGTGAATGAAAAAGAAGTTTTTGATAGGGCTGAGAATAGATTTACATTTGGAAAATCATACGAAAAAGATTTAAAAAAATTGACAAAGTTAGAGATTATAGGTTATATATTGATACATTAGATTATTTTGCTGATGGAAAAGTGAAAAAACTTATCGATGAATTTAAGAATTATTTAAAAAAGAATTTTAACGTTCATTTTGCAGTGATCATCGAATCACGCATCAAAGTCATGTTATCGGGAATAAGCATATCGAACAAATTTTAACATTACGATCTCTTGTTTCGTACGATTTCATTGGTTTTATTGCTAAAATCGCATATAATAAAGATATCTCAAATAAAAGGAGGATTCGTCATGGTTGTTACAGCAACAGAATTTAAAGCTAATTTCGGAAAGTACCTTGAATTACTTACCAAGGAAGATATCTTTATAACCCGTAATGGAAAAACGGTCGCTAAAGTAGTAAATCCACAGGTTTCTGCTGTGGATACCCTGCGTGGGATGCTTGGCGACATCTCCTCTGGTATTGATATGGATTCCTTACGAGAGGAGCGTTTGTTAAAATATGAAAATAATGTGTGATACGAACATAATCATTGATGTATTATTGGAAAGAGAACCTTTTGTAGAAGATTCTTACAAGATTCTGAAGCTTTGCGAAGAACATAAAATAGACGGTTTTGTATCAGCATCTTCAGTTACCGACATCTTCTATCTTGTAAGAAAATATACTCATAACACACAGCAGGCATATAAGGCAGTTGGAAAACTATTGGAAATTGTCAAAGTTTGCAGCGTTACGAATAATGATGTTCTTATTGCATTTCAGAAAAAGGCAAAGGATTTCGAGGATTGTCTTGTTGCTACTTGTGCCAAATCTATACATTGTGATTATATTGCCACCCGAAATAAAGGAGACTTTGAAGGCCTTGGCATTCCCGTGCTTACCCCGGCTGAAATTCTTTTGAAAATCATATAACTCACGCTTCACGGAAAATTTTCTTATTTCCTAACTGTAGAATGGAGGCTGTCGCACTAAGATATTTACTTGGTCAAAAGGTTTTCATTGCAAACCTTTTGACCAAGTAAATATCTTAGCAACACCCCCAATGCTCGTTATTTCTATGGACAAAATCACAAATCTTAAACATAGTTTTGGTTTTTCTCCCTATCTGCTTTCATCCATATATTGTATACAAGCTGCATTTTGCAACTGCCCTGGCACCTCTCAAACAATCGTCCCGCCGACGACCACCGTATCTCCTTGATAAAATACCACTGCCTGTCCCGGCGTAATCGCCCGCACAGGCTCCAAAAACTCACAGCGCACCTTGTCTTTTTCTATTTTGCGAATCACGCAGGGTGCTCCTTTATGACTATAGCGGATCTTTGCCATCACTTCCATCTCTGCTTCCAAGTCAGGAATGGACATGAAATTCAACTGATCTGCCTCAAGCGTTGTTGCAAATACTTCTTCGCCGCCGCCCAGCACCACCTCATTGGCCTCTGGACGAATCTCAGTCACAAACAGAGGCGTTCCCAGCGCAATCCCAAGTCCTTTCCGCTGTCCCACCGTATAATGAGTAATCCCTTTATGCCGCCCTAATATCTTGCCTTCCCTGGTGACAAAATTGCCTTCGGGAGGCACTTTGCCTTTCGCTTCCCGGTCAATAAAGCCCGCATAATCATGATCAGGAATAAAGCAAATTTCCTGGCTGTCTGGCTTATCTGCCGTGCGAAGACCAATGTCCTTTGCCATGGAGCGAATCTCTTCCTTGGAATAATCGCCCACGGGCATCTTAGTATGCGCAAGCTGGTCCTGGGTCAAATTATAGAGCGCATATGTCTGATCTTTAGCAGAAGTCACAGATTTCTGTAACGAAAGCCTTCCGTTTTCTAATCTGGCAATCCTGGCATAATGACCAGTTGCAATATAATCCGCACCAATGTCGACGCTTCGTTTCAACAAAGATTCCCACTTTAGATAACGATTGCAAGCGATACAGGGATTGGGCGTGCGCCCTCTTAAATACTCCGCCATAAAATAATCGATAACGTGTTTTTTAAATTCGGCTCTAAAATTCATTACATAATAAGGAATATCAAGCATCGCCGCCACCCGCCTTGCATCCTCTACGGCTGACAAGCCACAGCATCCGCCGTTTTCTTCCTGGACCTGCCATTCCTCTTCCTGCCAGATCTGCATGGTGACGCCGATCACCTCATATCCCTGTTCTTTTAAAAGCCATGCTGCCACCGAGGAATCGACACCCCCGGACATCCCTACCACAATCTTTTCTCTCTTCATAGACGATTTTAATAATCCTCTTCTTCCTCTTCTTCGCTGATATCATTCTTAGGCTTTTCCAAGCCCTCAATCTGAATCCCGTTTTTCTCGGCATAATCCCACAACGCCGCATGAATCGCCTCTTCCGCCAACAGGGAGCAATGTACTTTCACTGGCGGAAGCCCGTCCAGCGCTTCCATGACCGCCTTATTGGTAACCTGCAGCGCTTCCTGAATGGTCTTGCCCTTCACCAGCTCCGTAGCCATCGAGCTGGTAGCCACTGCAGCGCCGCATCCAAAAGTTTTAAATTTTACATCCTGTATGACGCCACTCTCGTCAATATCCAGAAAGATCCGCATGATATCTCCGCATTTTGCATTTCCCACGGTTCCCACGCCGCTGGCATTTTCAATTTCCCCTACATTTCTTGGATTTTTAAAGTGGTCCATGACCTTTTCACTATACATTTGTCTTCCTCCAGATTTTTATCAATCATTCTAACTGTTTTTTCACAATAAATGTTATTTCTTCTTCATATAGTCTTCATACAGCGGCGACATTTCCCGAAGCTGGCCAACGATCTCTTTGATGGCGTCCACTGTAAAGTCAATATCCTCTTTGGTCGTATCGCTCCCAAGAGTCAGGCGCAAAGAGCCATGAGCGATCTCATGAGGCAGGCCAATCGCCAGAAGCACATGGGACGGATCCAAAGAGCCTGAGGTACATGCAGATCCCGAAGAACCGCAAATTCCCTTCATATCCAGCATAATCAGCAGAGATTCACCCTCTACAAACTGAAAGCACAGATTGACATTGTTCGGCAGACGGTTTGAGCGGTCGCCGTTGACCCTGGTGAAAGGAATTTCTTTGAGCACCCGTTCCATCAGATAGTCCCTAAGCTCTCTCTCTCTGTCGGTGCGTTCTTTCATCGTAGCAAGCGCAAGTTCCACCGCTTTGCCAAATCCCACAATGCCGGGCACATTCTCTGTTCCCGCACGTCGTTTTCGCTCCTGCGCGCCGCCATGTAAGAAAGAACGTATTTTTATGCCTTTGCGGATATAAAGAAATCCAATTCCCTTAGGACCGTTTAATTTATGACCGCTGCTGCTTAACATGTCGATATTAAGCTGGTCCACATTAATTGGAAGCTGCCCAAATGCCTGTACTGCGTCCGTATGAAACAGAACGCCGTGCTCTCTGGCAATTTTTCCGATCTCAGCTACTGGCTCTATGGTTCCAATCTCGTTATTAGCAAACATAATGGAAATCAAGATCGTATCTGGACGAATCGCTTTCTTCAACTCTTCCAGCTTTACCACCCCGAACTCATCCACATCCAGATACGTCACCTCATACCCATTCTGTTCTAACCACTGGCAAGTATGCAAGATGGCATGATGTTCAATTTTACTGGTAATGATGTGTCTTCCCTTGTCCTTATAGGCTTCAGCCGCAGCTTTTAACGCCCAGTTATCCGACTCGCTGCCCCCGGCCGTAAAATAAATTTCGTTTTCTTTTGCTCCAATGGCGGCTGCAATTGTCTCCCTTGCGCTGGAGATAGCCTCCTTGCTCTTGCCGCCAAATTCATATACCGTAGATGCATTGCCATAAAACTCACTAAAATATGGAAGCATCGCCTCCACGACCTCCGGCGACGTTTTAGTTGTCGCCGCATTATCCAGATATATCATTTTCTTCATAATTTCCTCCATTCTGTGCGCTTTTCAGCACATACAGGTAGTTCGTGAAAGATTTTTCGCGTTCTTTCACGCTTTCCTCTTTTCTGTGCGCTTTTCAGCACATACAGGTAGTTCGTGAAAGATTTTTCGCATTCTTTCACTCTTCAATATCTCTATATGTTTGTCTTTCTTATTGAATCTCCCTGCTCTCCTTTACCAATTCACCAATATTGATGCTGTCCACCGTGTCATTGATGCTGTCATTGATCCGTTTCCACACAATCTTGCTGACACACTGGGAGGAGCTGCTGCAGTGGGATGATGTGTGATTGTCAATTCCTGCGCACTCCACAGGAGTTAAATCCCCTTCTAAAGCCCGCAGCACGTCTCCCACTGAGATCTCCCCAGCGGGACGGGCGATGCTATAGCCGCCGTTAACTCCTCTGACGCTTTTGACAAGCCCAGCTTTTTTAAGCTTTGCCATAAGCTGTTCTAAGTAACTGACCGAAATCTCCTGACGCTGGGCAATGCTCGTCAAAGATACCGGCTGGCTCTCTGCGCAAACTGCCAGATCAATAAAAGCGCGCAGCCCATACCTTCCTTTTGTAGATAATTTCAATCTCTCACCTTCTATCTGCTTTCCGCAGGAACTTGTGGATTCCTGCTCCCTGCAAATCCCTAGTATTTTAGTGGGAATTTATCCTAAACGCATAGTACCATGGTTTTATTCTGATGTCAAGTTGATTTTTCTATGCATGGCGGCATACATGAATTTTCAAACACGCCCCAGCATATAATTGAAATAATCTTTCATGATAGCTGGAGTATATATGAGATCTGATTCACTTGGCAAACATCCACTTATTACGGGCACGCTGCTTTTGACGCTCACAGGGGTATTTTCACGGATTATTGGCTTTTTCTATAGAATATTCCTTTCTCAGGCAATTGGTGCCGAAGGAATGGGAATTTACCAACTGACCATTCCGATACATATTCTTACAATTTCCATAACTTCCTCGGCGATACAGACTGCCATTTCACGGTTTGTCGCCCAAGCCGCGGCAGCCCAGGCTTCCTCTGGCGGCAGCACGGCTCCTGTCAGGAAACGTTGTAACGAAAGCTGTTATCTGAGCGCCGGATTAATACTGTCTTTGTCGCTTTCCTTTTTCTGCACTTTTTTGCATATATCGAATTCATTCTTTTGATTTGTGCAAATCATCCGATACCAGAGATTCCGGCTTTTTCTTATTCTTTCTCTTCAGCCAGTACCATCATCGGCAGAATGGACTTCCTGTATCCTGTCCGGGGGTGTCATCCCTTACAATGGACTCATGACAAAAGCAGAACTTCGAAAACTCATCCGCTCGATGCCAAAAGAACAGCTGGAAGAAGCTCTTTTGGAACTGCACGGCCGGCAGGATAAAACCAAAAAAGAAGTATTTGAGCTGATTCTCAAAGGGATCTCGGAAAACAGGATACTTCCGGATAAAAAGGCCTCCATTCCCAATACCAGAACCATGCAAAAAAAACTGGAAACCATCCGAGATCGTATCCAGGGCTGGTACTATTACCGCAGGCGAAGTGCCAGAACCAGAGCGAGGCGTGATCTGAAAACCATGATCTCACAGCTGCTGCTCTGTCCTTCACAAAGCATCGTGTATCCCGAAGCCTGTTCCCTGCTGGAAGATCTCTTTGACTTGTCTGTCACCTATCTGCATACCGACCTGTTTCCAGGGACCAGCATTGAATCTGTGTATCATCTCAGCACTGATGAGCTGTTTCGGACCATAGCGGGGTTCATTCTGAAATCTGGTTATACACGGGACAACCTGAAGCGCCTGTCGAGTCTGTCATGCATTGTCGAGAGTTCAGACTGGGCCCTGTCCATGCATCTGCAGGAAATCCTTGTCTCGATTCTGAAAAACGGCGACATACGAATTGAAATGATGGATATTCTGGAGGACCGCATACAGGCGGGACTGGAGCTTGGACAGGCAGGTCTTCTGCTGGACAGACTGTGCATTCTGTATCTGCTGATCTGTGAGCAGGAAACGTCTCTGGAAAACGGCACGGCATGGATCCGGGAAGCGACAGATGACAAAAAAGCTCTGTCCCTGCTGAATCTCTTCCAGCGGTGCCGGACCGTGGTCCGGGAAAGGCAGCAGGAGTATTTCCGGGAGGAAGAAGAAAGACACTGATTCACGCAGACACAGAAGGACTGACATAAAATCCGGCAGATTCTGAGGATCTGCCGGATTTGTCTGATCGGGTCCGCAACCTGAAAGGTCAGTCCTTCTGTACCGCTTTTTTCAGACTCTGTTCGAAGCAGGTTCCGTCAGCATGCTGAGCGCGGGCTTTCTGCTGGATGTATCCGGAAAAGACGCGGTTGATTTCTTCCGGATCGGACAAAGCCACGAGATATTCGGTATCCGGGTCCTCTTCATCCTTCACGGTCTGCATCAGCAGGATGCCGTCTTCATCCCGCAGGCCGTCCCGATAGGGAATCAGGATCACGTAATTCTCGTCATCCAGCACAAACCGGTCTCCGAATTCACACTCGATTCCGGTTCCGTCTTCTCCCTGGAGAAGAATCGTTTCTTTTTCCTCGTTCATTGTTCCACCTCTGATACCGGTTCAGTGCCGGCTGTCTGTCTGCAGTATAGCATGCTGCATGACAATCACCGGAAACAGCAGACTCCCTCCATGTTTCCCCGACCGGTTTCAGCCCGCGGGATTCTGCCCATCAGCTGCGACCAGCCGGCTGGCAGACCGCCAGGTGTCCTGACACGCAGCATGCAGGCATCTGTGTGGATGGCAGTCATACCGGGCAACAGCTGTATGGTTTACCCGGCGGATGACTAAAATGAAAGTGACACGAAAAGAGGAACCATATATGAACAACAACCTTGGACCTAAATATCAATGCACCATCTGTCCCTATATCTATGACCCGGAAAAGGGCGATCCCACGCAGAACATTCCGGCAGGCACTCCCTTTGCCGATCTGCCGGAAGACTGGAGATGCCCGATGTGCAAACATCCGAAGTCGGACTTTGTGGCCATCGAAGAAGTCATCGACAATGATTCCACCGAGGACAAAGAAACCATGGAAGCTTTGGACATGGGCATTGCGCTGACAAAAAAAGATGTCTATGTCTGTGATGTCTGCGGATGGGAATACGATCCGGAACTCGGACTGCCGGAAGCCGGCATTGCTCCAGGTACCGCCTTTGAGGATCTGCCGGAGGATTTCGTCTGCCCGCTGTGCGGCGCTCCCAAGAGCGCATTCTCCCCGAAGCAGATGGATACAGCGGCTGACGGCCAGGCCGTTACAAACGCTTGATTCAGCTTCCTGGCGTCACTCAGCTCAGGGCTGCTTCCTGAGGGGTCGTACAGGCATTTATCCAGCAAAGACAGCTGTCCTTCTGTGAAGCCTGACACAAAGCGGAAACCATCTGGACAGCATCAGAGGTGTAAAACATCCATAGAAAATCGGCATCTGCCAGGTCCAGGGAATTGGACGGACCTGAAGCAGATGCCGTTTTTTCAGTCAAGTTTTATTCTTTGGATCCCGCTTCTGTGCCCGCAGCCACGGTTGCCGGGGCTGCCTTCGCGCCAGCCAGTGTGAGGTCGCCCTCCCTGACCCATCCGGCTTTCACCACCAGGCGGTGAATCACGGGACAGATCACTGCCGGCAGCACGATGGAAATCAGGAGAAGTCCTGTCCAGTCAGAGAGTGAAATCACGGAACGGATCCCGTCAGCCATTTCCTGTGCCCAGCCGCTGTAAACGCCAATGGGGCCCACCATCCCGCAGGTCCCCATACCGCTGGATACCGCAGGGCCATTCATCTGGAGCCCGAACAGGCAGGTTGCCACGGGACCTGTGATCATGCTGGTGACGATGGGCGCGATCCAGATCCTGGGATTCTTCACGATATTGCCCATCTGCAGCATGCTGGTGCCCAGGCCCTGGGAAACCAGGCCGCCCAGTCCGTTTTCCTTCCAGCTCATCACCGCAAAACCCACCATCTGTGCACAGCAGCCGGCCAGGGCGGCGCCTCCGGCCAGCCCGGTCAGCCCCAGCGCAGCGCAGATGGCTGCACTGGAGATCGGCAGGGTCAGGGCGATGCCCATGAACGCCGAAACCAGAATCCCCATCAGAAACGGCTGCAGTGTGGTTGCCCACATGATGAACGTGCCTGTCTGCATCGCAGCCTGACCAATGGCCGGTGCAAACCAGTGAGAAAGAAGAATGCCGGAGAAAATCGTGACAACCGGCGTCACCAGAATGTCCACTTTCGTTTCACCGGATACCGCTTTTCCCAGTTCAGCCGCCACAATGGCAATCAGATATACAGCAAGGGGTCCGCCTGCACCGCCCAGGGCATTGGCAGCAAAGCCCACAGTGATCAGGGAAAACAGCACCAGGGCCGGTGCCTGCAAGGCATAGCCAATGGCAGCCGCCATGGCCGGACCACTCATGGCGCTGGCCAGACCGCCAATGGTATACTCCGTTCCGCCCACGATGGCCACCGTCTGCGTAAGCAGGGGGATGTTCAGCTGCGTGCCCAGCGTGTTGATGATCGTGCCGATCAGCAAAGAGGCGAAAAGCCCCTGTGCCATGGCGCTCATGGCATCAATGCCATAGCGCTTGAGGGAAACTTCGATGTTTTTGCGCTCCAGAAACAGAGCAAGCGTATCCATAATCAAACACCTTCCTTTTCCGTTCGATTTTACTCTTCAAGGCACATCAGGGGAAGAGCCGGTGCCAAAAATCTATAATCTAGCTAACCAAGGAGGAGTTTTATGTCTATCGTAACCGATTCACAAAGAAGCAGAATCATGATTGGCTGCTACTTTGTCATGTTTACGATTGCCGCCTATGGCCTGTCTCTGGCCACGATCCAGCAGCCAATGCTGGACTCCATGGGCGGCGGATCGTACTTTTCCCTTATCACACTGATTGCCGCCATCTGCATGACCATCATGACACCCATCGGCGGTCGCCTCATTGACGGACTCGGCAACCGGAAAGTCACGCTTTACGCCGGTGCGATTTCCCTGATCTCCGGACTGGTCATGGCCTTTGTCCCGAATCTCTGGGTATTCATCATCATGCGGATCCTGTTCTCCATGGCCCAGGGTGCCATGAGTTCCGTCCCCTATATCCTGGCCCGGGAAGTCAACCCCCCGCAGGTGCAGGGCAAGATCTTCGGTATGCTGGCAACGGTACTGGCCGTTGGCAGTTTTGTCGGATCCTGGCTGGCGGGTGTGCTCGTTCAGAACAACCTCATGTGGCTCGCCGTTGCATTCCCCTGCCTGACACTGGCACCCGGCACCTGGCTGATCTATAAAAACATGTATGATGATTCCCACGAAGGCGGTCTTCACCTCGACTGGATGGGGATGATCCTTCTGACTGTCTGCCTGTCCACCCTGCTGCTGGCGATGAACTTCGGCGCCAGGATGGGCTGGTTCAACGGCCTGATCATGACCGGATTCCTCGTCGGATTCGGTTCCCTGCTGGCGTTTGTATACTGGGAAAACCGGGCGGCTGTGCCCCTGGTTCCCATGGCGCTGTTCCAGAACAGGCAGTATGTCCTGCTGCTGGCCATCACCTTCTGCACGGTGTTCTATTTGATCGCCCTGAACAACTACCTGCCCCTTGGTGTACAGAATGTGCTCCAGGCCGGTACCTCTGCCTCCGGTTCCCTGCAGCTGCCGAAGACCATCGTTCTGATTCTCGTGCCGACTGCCTTCGGTATCTGGGTCGCAAAGCGGAAATCTCACACCTGGATGGCCCTGGCCCTCTCCTGCATCTTTGTGATCGTGCCCTGTGCCCTGCTGGTATTCGTGGGCGTGAACATGCCCATCTGGTTCATTATGCTGATGGTGGGACTCACGGGAATTGCAGATGCCTTCCGGTCGGTTGCTGCCACCCCTGCTGCCCAGGAAGTCCTGAAGCCCTCTGACCTGGGCATCGGTACTTCGATGATTGGATTCACCATCACGCTGGCCAACTCCATAGCCGCAACAGTGGATGGCATTGCCTATGACTCCCTGTCAGCCGCGGAAGCCGGTATTGTGGGCATGAGTCACGGAATCGACACAACGTTCCTGCTCTCCGCGGGTGTGGCTGTCATTGGTCTGCTGCTGGTTGTCCTGTTCTTCCGGCCGATCATGAACAAAAACAGCCGCACTTCGGCAGCTGAACAGGCAGAGACTGCCAGGGACTGAATCCGGGCCTGAAGCCATGCAGGTTTCAGGCAAAGCACTAAGCCTGTATTGTGAAAAACGATACAATGAATCTAGTCAAAGACTGAAGGAGGCAACAACCTATGTCTGATAAAATCGTAGTGGATGAGCAGAAATCTCTGCTGGATGGACAGATTGATTCTGTCGAAGAAATCAAGGAACACCTGATCAAGGCCATGTCCGTTCTGGACCTGGTGGTCAGCTCGCTGGAGAAAAAAGAAGCAGCGATCAAGGACGATGACATCGCAAGCGAACTGAATGCCATTGTCTCTGTATATGACAACCTGGATACTGCATTTGGCGAAGCCAACGCTGTTGGCCGGTTCCTGAAGGATCAGCAGACTGTGGATACAGACAACGAATAATCCTTTCATTCATATGGGAGCATCCGTAAACGGATGCTCTTTTTGTGTTGTTCCGGGAGCGGGCTGACTCTGCAAACGGGTTCATACGGCAGCAGGATCTTGAGCCATCTATCCTAAGAAAAAAGCGCTCCACATACGGGAACGCTTTTGCAATGCAATTTAAAATTACGCAACAATCTGGATGAAGGTCATGCTGTTTGCGCCGGGCAGATAGGCACTGGACACAATGGTCTGTCCATCGAAGTTGCCGTGTACTGCCTGGCCGTTGCCGATGTAGATCGCAATGTGGTCCAGACCGCGGCCACCCTGATCATAGTAAATCAGGTTGCCGGCCACAGGAGTGTCAGTGACCTGGCCATACTGCAGGTACTGATCCGGCCATACCACACCTGCAGCGACGCCCGCCTGATTGAGGGCATTTGTGACCACCTCTGTGCACTGCCAGCCGTTGGTCACACCCACGAGGCCCAGAGCCGCATTGGCAATGTTCTGGTTGAGCTGGTCGTACTGACCTGCAGGCTGTGCCGGAGTTTCAGGCTGTACAGGCGCTTCCGGAACAACGGGTGTTTCGGGTACGACCGGTGCTTCCGGCTGTACAGGAGTTTCCGGTACCACGGGTGTTGTCGGCTGTGCAGGTTCTGTAACCTCAGGCACGATGGGTGCTTCCGGCTGCACAGGCTCTGTAACCTCAGGCACGATGGGTGCTTCCGGCTGTACAGGTTCTGTAACCTCAGGCACGATGGGCGCTTCCGGCTGTACAGGTTCTGCAGCCTCAGGCACCACCGGGGTTTCAGGCACTGCTTCGGGCTGTACTGTTTCTTCAGGAGCCGGCGTCACGACAGGTTCAGTTTCCGGCTGAACTGTGGTGTCTGCGGCTTCCGGTGCAGCTTCTTCCACTGCGTGATCATCCGCCACTTCTTCTGCAAATGTCTGGATGGCTTCCTCTTCGGCAGCCTGTTCCTCCACAATGGTCTGACGGATGGTTTCCTTCAGGTCCTCGCTTACCAGTGTTGTGCTCTGTGCAGTGTACGCTCTGGATGTCGTCTCTGTATCCAGGGAACCAGATTCATCGAAGTAGTAAGTCTCTCCATCGATTTCATGCCAGCCTGTCGCCAGCTTTCCGGCTTCCGTCACGTATTTGTCATCTTCTGTCCAGCCGGGAGCCATTTCCATGGCCATGACTGTACCTGCCACCGGCAGCATTGTGGCAGTGCAAAGGATGCCTGCTATTTTTGTACTGTTGTTTTCAAGAAAATTCATAATATCCTCCAGTTTCTTTCGTATATCTGACTTTTCAGAATTCGATCCAGTTTGGTATCCGTTGCACATACCTGTATGAAATATGCAACTGCGACAGTATCTCATGATGTTTACCCTTGTTCAATGGCTGCCCCGGTTCTTGTTACGGATACAAACATCTGTCACAACTCGGAAGCAATTAAAAAAGACGCCCTGTCGGGCGTATTGAGTCAATGAATTCTGTACAGCTGTGCAATCGTTCTGGCCTGTTCCAGCACCTGCGGACTGTCTGTGCCAAACCGGTAGATGAGCAGTCCCGGAAACGGACCATCCTCTCCTTCCAGATGCAGGGGCCCCGCAGTGGAAGGATGCTCTTCATCCAGCAGAACCGCCAGAACCGGCTTTCCTGTCTCCTCCTGCCGCCGCATCATGAGCCTCCAGACAGGGACCAGATCAAAGCTGCTGCAGCGCTCCAGCATAATGATCCACTCTCCCGCTGCCGCTTCCGCACCGTTGGCTGTATTGCGTACCGATGAGATTTTGATCTTTCCGTGAAAGGCTTCATCCAGCAGCCTTTGAACGTTGTCCCAGAATACCATGTCTCAAGTTTAACACAGTTTTACCTTACACAGGAACAGAGAACGAATCCGTTGTCTCTATTTGGCCGCTTCCGTCAGATTTCCAGAGAGCGGGCATACTTCTCCGTGAGCTCCTCGATGCCCTCGCAGTCCTGTGTCTTCCCCTGCTCATAATGGATCAGCCGCAGCCACTCGGACTGACTGTCGTCATCAAGCTCCCAGGCCACCCTGTCAGCCTCTTCCAGATCATGTACTGTAAACACCAGATACTCCAGCTCGTCTTGTCTGAATTCCGATGCATCTTTCAGGTTCCGGGCCAGCCGGATCTCCAGCTCCCTGTTGCCCCGGTCACGGGCCCGCCTTGCCAGATGACAGAATCCCATCTGAGACCCGTTGGCAGCTGCATGCATTGCCCACAGATCCTGCAACCAGGGGTTCTCCTGCATCAGGATCTGCTCCTCCATGGCTGTCACATCGCCGTGGCCCAGTTTCCAGGCCGTGGATGTCTCATCCGGCTGCCGGTCCTTCCAGAAATCCAGCATCTGCTGCATCCGCTGTCTGACCTGATCATCCTTCGGCCAGTGCTTCAGAAACGTCTGCCCGAATTTTTCCCCCATGCGGTAGTCATCGGCACGGTCTCCCAGTGTCACTGCCAGAATATACAGACCCCGGATGGATTTCGGCTGTTTTGCGACCAGTCTGACAATTTCCGGCACGACAGTCAGATTTTTCGGGACCATCAGATGGGCCTGAATCAGCTCATCCAGGACATTCTCTCCATTCAGATACCGCTCATAGAGCTTTGCCCTGGGATCCGGTGTGGGAACGGGCTGATATTCGAATGGCCCTGCCGGAGTCCTGAACCGTTCGGCCTTTCGCTGTTCTGACATGAGCATCGCGTGTGCCCTGTCGCTGGGGCCATGATCCTTCAGCCATGCCGTCAGTTCCTGAACCGCTTCCTCATGCCGGCCCTGTACCGCCAGTTTCTCCGCTTTTTCCATGATTTGCACCTCTATTCAGCCGGAACCTGCCGCCGGCCATCCCTTCCATTGTACTGCCTGTCGTGTACCCTTGGAAACCTTTCCATCCCGCAGACCCTGCTGCAGACTGAAGTCCGGGTCCACCTGCCCTGCATCTGCGGGAATATCACGAAAAAAGCAGCACCTCAGGACTGCTGCAGAAAGACAGGTTCGTTCCAGATCGCATCTGCCTGCTCCCGGGAAATATACTCTTCCCGGACCATGGCCTGCAGAATCAGCTGCTCCCGGTTCCTTGCTGCCTCATAGTGATTCGAAAGCTGCAGGTTGGCCGGACTGTTGGGAATTCCCGCAAGTATGACACACTGGCTCTGACTGAGTCCCGCCGGCTCCACCCCGAAGTATCCCCTGGCTGCATTTGTGATCCCGATATGACCATCTCCATAGTTTATGATGTTCATGTACAGCGCCAGAATTTCGTCCTTGGAGTACAGATCATTGAGCTGACTGGCCAGAAAGACTTCGGCAACCTTGATTTCCAGCGTCGGCTCAAACAGTCCATAGAGGTTCTTGACCGTCTGCTGCCCAATGGTGCTGCCGCCGCTCCGGACCATATCCGGCAGAAACTGACTGGCTGCTGCCCGCAGCAGACCGATGATGTCCAGGCCCTGATGTTCATAAAACCGCCTGTCTTCGATCGCCACAGTGGCTTCCTTCAATGTCTCCGGAATCCGGTCAGGGGGTGTATAGTCCGCAGCCGCCATGGCCCGCTGCGCAGCCTGTTCCAGACTCACTTCAGCTGTGATCTCCTGTGCCTTTTCGTAGCCCTGCCACACAATGTATCCACCTGCGCAAGTCACCAGCAGAAGCAGGATCAACAGGCAGTTTCGCAAAAACCGTTTCATGTTATCACCTGCTTCCACTCTACCATCTGCCGCCGTGATTCTGTCTTACAGCGCTGTCATGTACCTGCAGACGGTGGCCAGTCATTCGGTTTTCCAGAAAGACAGGGCTGTCAGGTCTGATGGCTGGGTCCAAAACGGCACAAAAAAAGGGATCGGCTCCCCCTAGCGGTTTGCATTGACCGACTTCATGATCTGCCGGATCTGTGCCTCGCTGGGTTTGCGTCCCATCTGCAGGAACATCGCCCGGATCATTTTTTCGTTGATCGGCGGGTTCTCCTTCAGTTCCTTTTCGAATTTACGTTTTGTGAAATAGAATCCCAGTACAGCCCCGATGATCAGGCCTACAAGGGTAAATCCGACAGACGCCCAGAAATTCATGTTCGTACCCCATTTCTTCTTCCGCTATTTTACCGTTCCACAGAATGTAACACAACTGAGAACCTGTGTGAAATTTCCCACAATCTGATGACATCTGTCCCCTGGGCCCGTTATGGTTCTTCTGTCTGAGTCGCGGAAGAAGGCTCCGTCGTGGAAGCCCTCTTCCGGACAGAGGCAGGCTGTTCTGTCAGATACACCGCCGTCAGGATCAGAAGGCCGCCCGCAGCCATGGCAGGCGACAGTCTCTCCTTCAGGAAAATGACTGCAAACAGGTTGGCCCACAGGCTCTCTGTTGCCAGCAGCAGACTCGCCCTTGAGGCCTCCAGGTGTTCCTGTGCCCTTGTCTGCAGCCAGAATGCAAGCCACGTACTGCCCGCGATGAGATACACCAGGGAAAGCACCGGCAGAAGCCCGGGATGGGCAGGCCACCTTACAGAGAGTCCAGGCACAGCCGAAAGCAGTGCAGCCACGCTCATCTGTATGGCATTGATCACATCCGGATCCTGTCCGGCAGCCCATTGCAGGCTCACGATATGACAGGCAAACAGCAGGGCGCAGCCCAGGGACAGGAGATCGCCTGTCCGGAGGGAAAAGCCGCCGGCTGTCCATCCCATGAGCCCAATACCTGCAAAACAGAGAAGACAGGCACCGAACTGACGCAGAGCCGGGGGCTTTCTGAACACCGCCCAGGCCAGAAACGGTACAAGCACCACATTGGCAGACGTGAAAAACGCATTGGATCCCGCTTCAGTCAGGTCCAGGCCCAGTGTCTGCAGTGCAAATGCTCCGAACAGGAACAGACCGCAGACCACACCCCGGGTCAGGCTTTGCCTCGTGATGGATTTCCGGTTCGTCAGGACCGGGATCCATGCCAGAGCCGCGGCACCGGCAAACCGGATCAGCAGAACCTGGAATGCACCGAAAGCCGAGAGAGACTGACTGGTGGCAATGAATCCGAACCCCCAGATGGCTCCTGTCAGAAGGCAGAACACGATGGCCTGCCGCTGAAGCCTGTCAGGACTGTCCTGTCTCATCGTTTCCACCTCAACCTTCATCAAAGAGCGTCGGCTGCACTGTGCCTTCTTTGTCATCAGCTGCCCAGGTTCCATTTTCAAGCGGCTGCAGACGTTCCAGGAACCGGCCCTGTTCCAGACTGGCCGAATGGCGGGAGAATGTGCTGGCGGCTGTCATCAGCGGAATTTCCGAAGCACGGATCGTGGAATGATCAGACCCGCTGACCAGTTCCACAGATTCATGCACCGGCAGGCAGTCCATGTCGCTGATGGTGTACCCGCGGCTTTTGACCTGCTTGAACATACGCTGTCCCTTTGCAGGTCTTCGAAGTACCGGCAGTTCTTCCCGCTTCAGGCGCTTGAGACTGCCATCGGCTGCCAGAATCACCACCGGCTCCTGATCAAGGACGTGTACGGCAGCAATTTCGTCATCAGGCACAAGCGAAAGACCCCGGACCCCTTTGGTTTTCAGCCCGGACTGCGGAATCTCCTGCACCTCATACTGCAGGCCCAGGCCCTGGACGGACATCAGACCGAGGCGGTCCTCCGGACTCCGGGATATGACTACAGAGTTCAGCCGGTCCAGGTCTCCCAGTTTCATGGACACCGTCAGACGGCCCGGTTTGAGGGCAGTGAAATCCGCAATATCCGAGCGTTTGATCTGGCCGTGGGCTGACACCTGGACGACCTGCAGGTGTTCGACTGTCTGTCGAAGGACAAAGACTGCAGCCACCTGTTCATTGGGTTCTGTTTTCAGGAGCGCAGACAGATGCATGCCTGTATCCTTCCAGCGGGATTCCTCCAGCTGCCAGACCGGTACAATGCCGGCCCGGCCGCGTTCCGTGAATACCAGCAGCTGGTCTCTGGTCCGCAGTTCACCCGCGGCCAGAACTTCATCTCCCTCCTTGAGGCCCGGAAGGTCTGTCCCGGATGCATTATAGGAACGCAGGGAACTGCGCTTGACATACGCCTGTCTGGTAACAGCCAGCATCGCCGGTTCATCGGGAATCATGGCCATGGGATCGATCACGATGGACTCCACTTCATCCACGATCTGCGATTTCCGGGGCATGGGGAACTTCCTGCGGACTTCCCTGAGCTCCGTGGTCAGGACACGGTCGAGTTCCTTTGGCTGGGCCAGGATTTTTTCCAGTTCGGCGATATCTGATTCCAGCTGGGCATACTCCTGCTCGAGCTGGGTGATATCCATATGCGACAGACGGTACAGCCGCATCATGACAATGGCTTCCGCCTGTGCTGCCGTAAATGCAAAGTGTTCCATCAGCCGGCTTTTGGCATCCGCCTTGTCCCGGGCGCCCCGGATCAGGGCAATGACTTCATCCATGATGGAAATCGCCTTGATCAGTCCCTCCTGTATATGCGCCCGTTCCTGTTTTTTCTTCAGGTCAAACGCCGACCGCCGCAGGATGACTTCCCGTCTGTGGTCCAGGAATGCGAGAATCGCCTGACGCAGTCCCAGAAGGACTGGCCGCCGGTTTACAATGGCGATCATGTTGTAGGAAAAAGAAACCTGCAGATCGGTGTTTTTATACAGGTAGTTCAGGATCGTCTCCGCCGGCGCATCCTTTTTCAGATCAATGGCGATCCGCAGACCGTTCCGGTCGGATTCATCCCGGACATCCAGGATCCCTTCTGCCTTGCGGTTCAGGCGGATGTCGTCGATTTTCTTCACGAGTCCCGACTTCACGACCTCATAGGGAATCTCCGTGACAATGATCTGATCCACGGTTTTTCCCGGGACTATGTCGCATTTGGACCGGATGATGATCCTGCCGCGCCCGGTATCGAACGCCGACCGGATGCCATCCCGGCCCATGACAATGCCGCCAGTGGGAAAATCCGGTCCCTGGACGATGTCATAGAGCTTTTTGGAGTCCGGGTTTCTGGCCAGCTCAATGGCCCCATCCAGGATCTCCGTCATGTTGTGGGGCGGAATGTTCGTGGCATAGCCTGCCGCGATCCCTGAAATCCCCATGGTCAGCAGGTTCGGGTATCGGGCAGGCAGGACTGTCGGCTCCATTTTTTCATCGGAGAAGTTCGGTGCCCACTCAACGGTATCCTTGTCGATATCCTGCAGCAGCATGCCGGTCACCGGTGCCAGTCTCGCTTCTGTATATCGCATCGCAGCCGCCGGATCGTCATCAATGGATCCGTTGTTTCCCTGCATGTCAATGAGCGGAAAATTCATTTTCCAGTCCTGTGACAGCCGCACCATGGCGTCGTACACGGAACTGTCACCATGCGGATGATAGTTGCCAATGACGTTGCCCACGGTTTTTGCCGATTTATGATATGGCTTGTCCCAGGTATTGCCGCTTTCCTGCATGGCATAGAGGATTCGCCGCTGAACGGGTTTCAGCCCGTCTCTGGCATCGGGCAGGGCCCGTTCCTGGATGATGTATTTGGAATATCTGGCGAACCGGTCCGAAAGAATCTCCTCCAGCGGCAGCGTCCTGACGATTCCCTGGCTGTTCCCTGTGGCGGTTTCCGCTTTCTTCTTCATCCTCTGGCCACCTCCCTGGCATATTCATCTTCGAGCGTGAACACGACGTTCTCTTCGATCCAGTCCCGGCGCAAGTCTGCCCTGTCACCCATCAGATCGGATACCCGCTTTTCTGCCACCCGGCCGTCTTCGATGGAGACCTGCAACAGGGTGCGTTTCTGCGGATCCATGGTGGTATCCCACAGCTGGGAGGCGTTCATTTCGCCCAGGCCCTTGTAGCGCTGCACAGTGTAGCCGCTTCCGAAGGCTTTTTTCTGCGCTTCCAGCTCTTCGTCGGTGTACACATAGACTTCCTTTTTTCCCTTCGCAACGCGAAACAGAGGCGGCAGGGCGATGTACAGCATTCCGTGTTCGATCAGTCCCCGCATGTACCGGTAAAAGAACGTCAACAGCAGGTTCTGGATATGCGCCCCGTCATCATCCGCATCGGTCATGATGATGACTTTGTAGTAGGAGGAATCCTCGGGCGTGAAACTGGCACCCACCCCGGCGCCCAGGGCATGAATGATGGTATTGAGTTCCTCGTTTTTTCCGACTGCCTCCAGCGTGGCTTTTTCTGTATTCAGCACCTTGCCGCGCAAAGGCAGGATTGCCTGGTATTTTGCATCCCGTCCCTGTTTGGCGCTTCCGCCGGCGGAATCTCCTTCCACCAGGTACAGCTCCTTCTTCCGGGCATCCCGCGACTGGGCCGCTGCGAGTTTTCCCGACAGGACCCGCTCCGCACGGCTGCGGCCTTTTCCTTTTCGGGCTTCATCCCGGGCTTTTCGCGCTGCCTGTCTGGCAGCGGCCGCCCGGACGATCTTGCGGACCAGGGTATTGGCTGTCTCGCGGTTCTCTTCCAGAAACCAGCGCAGGTTTTCCGATACGACAGCTTCCACGGCGCTTTTGGCTTCCGGTGTGCCGAGCTTTTCCTTTGTCTGGCCTTCAAACTGCAGCAGTTCTTCCGGTATGGCCAGATTGATCACCACGGACAGACCTTCGCGGATGTCGCTGCCGTCAAATCCTTTGTCCTTTTCCTTCAGAAACCCGTTTTTTCTTGCATATTCGTTGAATGTTTTGGTGAATGCCTGCCGGACGCCGGTTTCATGGCTGCCGCCATCCCGGGTGCGGACCATGTTCGCAAACGAAAAAATGTTTTCCTGATAGCCGTCCGTATACTGAAAACAGCCGGCAATCCGGATTCCCTGGCTCTCGCCCGAGAAGGAGACCGGGTCATGCATCACCCCATGATCCTTGTCCACTTCCTGGATGAACGCCTTCAGGCCGTCTTCATACTGGTAGGATAGTTCCCTCACACTGCTGGCCCGTTCATCGATCACGGTCATTTTCAGGTTCGGCAGAAGGAACGCATCCTCCTGCGCCCGTTCACAAATCTGGGAGAAGGAAAACCTTGTATCCTTGAAGATCTTCGGATCCGGCAGGAAGCGCACCGAGCTGCCGGTATCCCGGCAGGTGCCGGTCTCCTTCAGCCTGGATGCATGCCTGCCTCCCTCCGTGAACTTCATCTGCCATATATGCTTTCCATCCCGGACAGTGACTTCACACCAGGAAGACAGCGCGTTGACCACAGAGGCTCCGACACCATGCAGTCCTCCGGCATTCCGGTACCCGCCCTGTGACGTGAATTTGCCGCCGGCATGCAGCACAGTGAAAATGACTTCCAGTGCCGACTTTCCCGAGCTGTGCTTCCCCACGGGCATTCCCCGGCCATGGTCCTGCACCGAAACACTGCCGTCCTTGTGAAGACGGATGGTGATTTCGCTGCCAAAGCCGTTCAGGGCTTCGTCAATGGCGTTGTCCGTGATTTCCCAGACCAGATGGTGGAGTCCGCGGCGGTCGGTGGAGCCGATATACATGCCGGGGCGTTTGCGGACGGCTTCCAGGCCCTCCAGGACCTGTATTTCGCTGCCGCCGTAGGCATGCTCCACGGGAGCGGCGGTTTCGTTCATTTGCAGGTTTGTTTCTTGCAAAGGCATAGGATAATGACCTCCAGTCAGTGTTTACGGATCGACTCCAGCCGCCCCAACAGGGTGGCCGGGGCCAGGGGGGATATATAAATCCGCTGCCAGCTGCCGCGTGGACAGCTGACAATCAGGGATTTGGGCAGTTCACCGCTGACAGCGGTCAGCATGCCTTCCTCCTCAGCGGCTTTCAGATAGTTTCTGGTTATCTTGGATGTGGTGGCGTTGTCAATGTCGAAGATTCCGATGATGTCGTCGGAGGGGATGGAGATGTTGTTTCCTAAATGGAGATACATGGTGGTTTCTGCGGCCTTAGTGGCCGCCCTCCCGCTCTAATCTTACGTTTAGATTTGCCCCTGCCGGGGCGGAGCGTTCTTTTCCCGCGCGGGAAAAGAACCAAAAGAGCGCTCAAGGAACGTAGTTCCTTGAGAATCCTCCTTCATTACGGGGGAGTTTGGTTACGCTACGACCTTTAGATTTCCGGTCCATCGTTGATGCTTTGGGCCGATGCCGGTGCTTACTTCTGCGCACGGTTCTAACGAGGGACGTCATTGTCGGCTACGCCGCCAACGACCGTCCCGGCAGCCCGCAGGGCTGCCCGGTTGCCTCGCGGCACTCGGCACGATGATCTGGTGGAGGAGGTGCGAATCAGAAGAATGTTCCGTTAGACCACGTGCCCCTTGCACCGCAGTATCCCTTTGAAAGGGCGGCAGCCGGAGTCCTACAAGTGCCAGAGCGGCTGAAGGAGAACTGGAAATTCGGAGGCTTCGCCTCTCCAGAAACCCCGCCGCACAGCCCTTTATCCCTCGCCAAG
>OFGZ01000798.1_pt1 | contig 20564 bp, 19 predicted proteins | sample 1521871 | NCBI WGS metagenome assembly OFGZ01 (sample SAMEA3504091, study PRJEB24116) | mouse gut metagenome | biome: mouse gut; feature: mouse-associated habitat; material: faeces | place: Denmark | collected 2011
GAATGGATTGTGTAAAGACAGATCTGTCTGTGACAGCAGATCTGTGCAGAAGGGTGCTGGCACTGCCGATGCATCCGTATTTGACGAAAGAAGAACAGGATGTGGTGACCGGGGAGATAAGGAGGTACCTGTCCGAGAAGCGCCAGTTTTCACAGAGATGAGTTCATATTACATAATTTTAGTTTCACATAAATATTTCAATACCTGATATTGACAGTAGAACCGTAGATAGTCTTAAAAGTAGACTTTCTACGGTTTTTTTATGCACACGGAAACCCAAAAGAAATATATCAGCAGAAACTGGTAGGAGCCCGACGTGGCAGACATAGGAAAGACCTTTCTCCTGCCTGATTATGGAACATGTCAGATAGGGCATATAACACCGGCATATAACAACACATCCCATTTACCGAAACGCTATCGCTTTTTTCACTCCACAGAGTTATAATATCAATACGGCAGACACCTGCATTAATTATACGAAAACATAAAATCTAAAAATACAAAATTCAAAAGTACAAAATCAAAAAGTACAAAAACACAAAAACCAGCAGGACAGCAATAAGCCAAAACAATTATCTGCCCGGAAGAGGAAAAAGAAATGACAGATATGATACTTTGGGTAGCAGACTTTTTACTATCTGCATTTAAAAGTGATTTTGCAAAAGCCATGGTAGTCTATATAGCAGTAATAGCCGGAATACTGTTCGTATGCCGGGAGTATGGCAAGCGCAGCCTTATGGCTTATATTCGCGTGCCTGCGTGGAGAAATGCCTGTCTTACCATGCTGATGGGGCATATTATATTTCTATGGATGTGGAAGAGGACAGGAAAAGGAACAGGGTGGGAGGCAGTTTCGGCGGGACTGCTGTTATTCCTGCTGGCCGCCAATGTGGTTCTCGATGTTTTTCTGCTTACATGGCTGATGAAAGGAAGATCCGCAGCAAAAAAGAAGATGGAAGCTCTGTTCAATGAGCGGGGCGATCTGTTAAAATGCCATGAAGAGTGGCTTAAAATAGAGGAAAAAAAGCTGGCGCCGAAAGATGCGGAATACTGGAACAGAGGCTATTACTATCTGCTGTACCAGATGGGCAACATCGAGAAATCAGCCAGGATAGCCCGGAAAACGGAAAAAGAAGGAAACGCAAAATATCTGGAATGGCAGGCCTTATATGAGGAGGCGAGAGGGAACATAGACGATTCCATAGAGCTCACAAAACAGGCGCTGGCGGCGGTGGAGGAAAAAGACAGATATCTGAAGGCGGAACTGTTAAACAACTGGGGGCGCTGCATGCGCATCTGCGGAAATAATATGGAAGCCTTAAAATATTTTAACAGGGCAGCAGATCTGATCTCCGTGGAAGATGAGGGCAGGGAGTTAGTCTGTGCCGTTTACGGCAATCTTATCTTTACATACTGCCTGGAGTACGGTTCTGCGGGGATGGATCAGATAGAGCGCTATATTCAGGAAATGGAAAAACATATGAACTTAACTGACGCCAGGGAAGCCCTGGAGGTGGAAAATATCAGGCTGGAGTTAGCAAGACAGCTGAAGGATAAGGATCAGATCGCAAAGCTGATCGATGAAGGACATGACAGGATCCTTGCTCTCCTGAACAGAGATAAAAATACAGTGAAAATGCGGCTGACATATGAGATATCTTCCCTTCGTGTTGCCCATATGGCGGAGCTTAATTTAGAAAAATATATGGATGTGCTGGAACAGGATTTTGATCAGATCTGTGCACAGGAGGCGCCGGAAAAATACTATTTCCTCAAGGATATTTTTATGCTTCTGCAGGATTTTCCTGTTATCAGCAGGGAATTTTATGAACGGTACCGAAAGATGTTTGACTACGCTGCCAGATACATTACAGAGGAAGCACAGGCGGATATGAAACGGTATCTGGAGGATCTGCATGAAGATGCGATCTATGCATATGGCAATACGCTGACAGAAATAGTATGGATAAGCCGATATGGCGCAACATATGATTTTCGCAAGGTATATGATGCTGTCTGGTCCATATGCGATACCTATGAGAGACAGGGCCTTTTCGTGGAGGCTATGACCAAAAGACTGGTTTTGGTAAGAGAGGCGATTACAGCAGTCAATGTAGACAGGAATTTTGATCTGAAATGGGCGGATCTGCTGAAGGCGGCTCTCGATAAAGCGGGGGAAATGGCAGAACATATAAAACTTCATCCGGGTTATGCGGAAACTTTTTTTGATCTGGCATACGGATATCTGCGGATTCATGCATATGAGAAATGCCACTATTTTTATCAGAAGTTTTCGGGATGTAATCTCTCCCCGGATCATTATACTCCCTGGACCAGAATGAATATTGAGTTTGTGGAGCTGATGTACCATGTGCTGATCTGGGATCAGGCGCTTAAAAGACTGCGAGATAACAGGGCGATGCGCCGGGGGCTGTCTCAGACAGCGGAAAAGTGGATCACTGAGTACCCGGATAATACATCGGAAGATATCACGCTGCTTTTTGGAGGTCTGCTGAACGAAAAGCCGGTCACCGCGAAGATGATGCGCTGGCATGAGGTGTCCAGAGCGGGGATCTGGATACCTGAAAAGCATTTCTGGCTGAGTTATGCACCTGAGGTGAATGATGCTATGACGGGGAACTCGGTTCTGGAATTGGATCTGAAATATGGTGAAGTTTCCGATGAAGAGGATCGCGTTGCGGATGTGAAGGCTCCTTTTGGCGGGAAGCGGGTACTGTATTTCCCGGACAGGCATCCTCTGCAGACCGGAGAGAGTACATGGGCCAGAGATCATGTAAAGCATATTCCGGAAGCTTTGCCGCAGCTGCAATTTATATCGATAGAATTTCCGACGCACTACGAAAATGGTGAGGTGACGTATCTGGAAGAGATACGGCAGCGTGTTTTGGATGTGGCAGTGCTTTGAGGATAAACAACCACACATGTTTTCCACCGGTTTTGCCTGGTGCAGATGTAAACCGGAAAAATACAAAGGCAACATATTGCAATATGACAGATCCGATTTATAATGAAAAGAGAGGGTGTTTGAGATTAATTCAAAAGAGTATTGAAAAACAAAGGAGGTAGTGTATGACTGAGGGAATCAGAGCTCTGTGTATGTTGGAGGTTGTGGGTGCATTTATGGAATCGATCAGTAAGAAAGCCAGCAGAGAATTCCGCTTTGGGGAGCAGAAAGTTATTCTGGATGTGAGTGACTACAGGGCATATTGTGAAAAACTCTTATCAAACAATGGGTTATCCCCGGTAAGGGATATGGAAGAAATGGAAAAGTTTATGGGGGATGTGATTTTTATTATACTTCATGAAAAGGGAATGCCTATTTCTGCTTTGAGATGGATTGGCGACGGTATGGTTCAGCTTATCAGATGATGGCATTGTTTCATGGATAAATGGATTCAGAAAGAATAAAACAGACAGCAGAAAACAGACAAAACTTTCGGTAAAGGGAACTTTGGTAAACGAAGGGAGTGAAACATAGCAGAGATGAAATCCGGAGAAGAATTGTATTATTACTGTAAAGCGAATCAGCAGACAAAGCGCTGGATCCGGGAATTTGAAAATGAGAGGATCCAGGAAATAAATTATTGGATCGAGAATTTTTCACCTGTTGGGCGTAATGGATATTATCTGAGAAAAATAGAAAATAATTATTTGACGCCTGTAGATGAACTGGCATTTCTTTTAGAAAATAAATGTTCTGAGCGTGTCACGTTTGACACGGTATATTATGCAGCAAACAGGATCTTTGCGTATGTGGCAGAAGAATTGGAAAGAATGTTTTCTGTGCCGTCATACTATGTGATGCTTTGCGCGAATAAGCGCAGGGAGACGGCGTTTTTTGTTGGGCCTCAGGCATTATCCAGGGATCTGCTCTTTTCAGAGGAGGGCATCTTTATGACGGTAGGATATGATGTGCTGGTTGATTTTATAGACAGATCAAATTATTCCACATTATCTGAATTGAGCAACTATTTGGAGAGTAAGGGGTTTAATTTATTCTCGTAATGAATTGAAGAGCGTCACGAGGGACAAAGGGAAGCAGCTATCCGGAAAAGAACAGAGTATGAAAGTCAGAAAGAGGAGGTAACCCATGGCGAGAACAGGAATTACAGAGTATGATCTGCTTATATCATGTCCGGGGGATGTAGAAAAATTTAAAGATGTTATTGAGGAAGCTGTTGAAAAGTTTAACAGATTATTTGGAAGAACCAATAGTGTTCTGGTAAACGCAAAATATTGGAAAAGCGACAGCTATTCGCAGATGGGTGACAGACCCCAGAATATTCTCAACAGGCAGCTTGTCAATAAATGCGATATGTTGATTGCCGTATTCTGGACAAAATTTGGAACGCCGACGGACAGGTATGGTTCCGGGACGGAGGAAGAAATTGAACAAATGATTTCTTCGGTAAAACAGGTTTTCTTATATTTCCTGGACAAGCCCTGTCCGCCTTCGGAGTACTCATCGGATTATGAGAATGTCAGAAAGTTTAAGAAAAGATGCAATGACAGAGGGCTTTATAAAGTTGTATCTGATGAGAGAGAGCTGTCAGAAAAGTTTTATGAGGATTTGACACAACACTTTGTGGAAATATTAAATGGAGAAAAAAATCTATCCGTTCAAAATACATTCGGAGGAGTGCGGAATATATATTCGTCCGGGGAGGGGTATTTTGGGCGAACTCCGATATATGCATCGGGAAACAGGCTGAAAAAGGAAAAAGAAGCGGAGATTATTCAAAAGATCCTTAATCTGCAGAGAAATACTCTGCCTGGCAGAACGAGTGGATCAGCCGGAATTCCCGGAACAGTTTCAGATGCGGTTATCTATCGTTATCAAAAAGAATTAATAATGGATTTTGCGGAAGAATACGGAATCCGAATAGATTCGACTTTCTGGAATCTGGGTAATCTGAGAAGAAGAGTGATTGGAGGCGGAAGAGTGGATTGCGATGGAAGAGCAGAAGAAATGAAGCGATATAAAGAGATTCAGGATTTGTGCGGGGAAATAGAGGAATTTAATAGAATCTGATTAAAGCAGGGATACCGTCTTAGCTAAGAGAACGATATCCCTGTTTGTGTCAGAGTGCTGGCTGTTAGCCTTTACAGATAAACTTAGTATTCCAGGGCTTTCTCCACACCGTTCACAACTCTAAGGCCGCCCTGCACCAGAGCAAGCAGCTCATCCTCACCAGGATAAACGGTAACAGGAGCCAGGAATCCGCAGTGTTCCTTCAGACCATCGACGACAACTTTATCGTAAGCGATACCGCCGGTGATAATGATCTGGTCGATCTTGCCTGCAAGCACGCAGGCCATGGAACCAATATCCTTGGAAACCTGGAAAATAAAAGCTCTTCTGTACAGATCAGCGTCTTTGTTGCCATCCTGCACCATTTTTTCCACTTCACGCATATCATTTGTGCCGAGCAGCGCATTGAAGCCGCCTGCGCCCACGATCTTTTTATACACTTCTTTTTCCTCATATTTGCCGGAGAAGCACATTTTAATTAAAGCGCCGGAGGGAACGCCGCCTGCCCGCTCAGGGGAGAATGCGCCGTCGCCATCGAGAGCGTTGAATACATCGATTACTCTGCCCTCACTGTGTGCGCCGACGGAAACGCCGCCGCCCATGTGTACAACGATCAGGTCCAGATCCTTATAATCTTTTCCTGCTTCCGCCGCATAGCGCTTTGCTACTGCTTTCTGGTTCAGAGCATGGAAGATACTGATTCTCGGCAGCTCGGGAACGCCGGAAACTCTGGCTTCCTCACAGAGTTCATCCACTACCACAGGATCCACGATAAAGCTGGGCTTACCGATGGAATCTGCAATCTCCTTTGCCAGAATACCGCCCAGATTGGAGGCATGCTGACCGGAAACACCGATCTCCAGATCGCGGACCAGGGCATCGTTTACCGCGTAAGTACCGCCGGGGATCGGTTTTAACATGCCGCCTCTGCCGACAACAACATCCAGCGAATTCACATCGAAATCTTTGGATTTCAGAAAGTCCAGAATGATATCCCGGCGGAAGTCCTTCTGATCGATGATGGAATCATAGCGTGCGATCTCCTCGGTGGAGTGGCGCAGCGTTTCGTCAAACAGTAAGGTTTCATCCTCAAAGATACCGATCTTGGTGGAGGTGGAACCGGGATTGATCACTAAAGTTTTAACAGACATAATTTTTCTCCTTTCAAAAAATGCAGGTTTTGCTGCAGCACGCCGCTTTCAGGCGGCGCGGCGGTCAGACACATGCAGAGAAGGCTACTCTCTTTTCAGAGTCTCTGCCGCCAGAGCTGCCAGAGCGATAGAATTTACCTTGACCTCACAGGTGTCGGAACGGGAAGTTAAAATAACAGGCGCCTTTGTCCCTGTCAGAATATTGCCGTTCTTTACATCCACCATATGTACGATCGCTTTATAGACAAGGTTTCCGGCATGAATATCAGGGAATAATAAAATATCCGCATCACCTGCCACTTTTCTGTCAAGGGCGCCCTTTTCTTCCGCCGCTTCCTTATATAATGCGATATCCAAAGATAAAGGACCATCCACGATACAGCCGGTGATCTTTCCCTCTTCATTCATCTTTGTCAGCTCTGCGGCATCCACGGTAACGGGCATCTTAGGATTGACTACCTCAACAGCGGCAAGGGGCGCTACCTTTGGCATGTCCACGCCGCAGGCATTAGCAATCTCTACGGTATAGTTGATAATATTCACTTTATCTTCCAGAGTAGGGTAGGGCATGAAAGCCACGTCTGTCAGGAATAAAAGGCGGTCGATACCGGGAACTTCAAATACGCATACATGGGACAGGGGCTTACCGGTGCGCAGTCCCACTTCCTTATCTAATACGCTCTTTAAGAAGGTTTTGGTGTCCAACAGACCTTTCATGTACATATCGGCCTTGCCGTCGTGTACGAGCTGTACGGCTTTCAGAGAAGCTGCCACGGTATCCGGCTCATTGATCACGGTGTATTCGGTCATATCCATGCCCAGTTCTGCGGCGATCTCACCGATCTTTGCCTCGTCACCGACTAAGATGGCGTCGGCAATCCCACGTTCCTTCGCAGCTTTTACGGCCTCTAACACGGCCTTATCCTGAGCAACTGCCACAGAAAGAGTTTTCTTTTTGCAGGCAGAAACCCGGGAGAGTAGATCAGAAAAATTCTTGCTCATGTTCTTCACTCCTTTACTTTCGTTTTTCCTATAGGTTTTATGCTCTAGCGCATAAAATTTCTGTTAAAATAGTATCACTTGGATGCGCAAAAATCAAGGTATTTGAGGGATTTCGTTATTGTTGTTTGATGATGGGGAGTCCGCTCTCCTCCGGGCTGCTGTGCCGGCATGTCGGATAACAAACAATAACGGGGAGGATCTGCAGAGTATCGATGTTTATAGCAAAATATCAGAAAAATGAATTAACAAAAACGCTGAACAATGATAGAATAGGAAGCAGAGAAAACATAACGGCGTCATAGCACACACTATACAAGGAAGGAAAACATTATGGTAATAGAATTTAACGACAACTTACTGACCGGGAATAAGACCATCGACACGCAGCATAAGGAGCTGATCGGGCGTATCGCGGCGTTTGTGAGCGCCTGCGAGGATGGGGACGGCAAGATGAGGGCCATCAAAATGCTGGATTATCTGGCGGACTACACGGAGTTCCATTTCAACGAGGAGGAAAAACTTCAGAAAGAGGTTTCCTACCCTGGCTACACGGAGCACAAAGCAAAACACGAGGAATTCAAAAAAACAGTAGAAACACTGCACGAATTTCTGGAAGAATCCGAGGGACCCACAGAAGCCTTTGTGGAGCAGGTGAAAAAACAGGTCGTTGACTGGCTGTTCAGACATATCGAAGGTTTTGACCGATCTGTGGCTGAATATATCAATTATGTAAATAATCCAAATCGCCTGTAAAAAGAAAGGGTTGAAAGGATAATACCAGGTCTCAAATTAGGTTTGTGGCCTGGTATTTTTTTGTCTGAGAGAAAAAAGCGGAAATGCCGTTTTTTTTGAGCGTAAATATCATTGAGACGGGTAACCAGGACAAATATAATAAAATTACCTAAAATCATTGAAGGAAACGAGAAGAAATGAAGAATTATGACGAAGAAAAGATGGTTTCATTATCGGAATGCCGTGATGTTGACGAAGTTTTGAATGAAATGACATTGCAGGAAAAACTGTGTCTGCTGACGGGCGGAAGCGGATTTGGCACCAGGGCTATTCCACGTCTGGGGATTCCTGCAGCTATGATGGTAGACAGCGCAGCTGGCATAAATCTGGCGCAGTACTACGGCGATTTATATTCCAGATATCAGATACGCGAAAATTTGCCATTTAAATCGCTGGCAGGAGTAACCAATACGGAACAGATGGGAGGGATTTTAAGAAAACGGCTTGTGGGGGAAATGTTAAGTAAAGAACAGGAGGAACAATACGAAAAGATCAGACAGGAGAAAGAAAAAATTACCGATTCCAATGAATGGCCGACCTGTTTTCCGACAGGAATGCTTTTAGCCAGCACATGGAATCCGGATGTTGTCGAGAAGTGCGGCATGGCATTGGGGAAGGAGGCGAAAAGTCTGGGAGTTAATGTGGTACTTGGCACACCGGATGCCAATATTCAGAGAGATCCAAGAGGAGGACGTGTTTTCGAATGTTACACGGAGGATCCATGCCTGATGAGTAAAATGGCGCCAGCGATGGTTAGAGGAATCCAGAGCCAGGGCGTCTTTGCGGATGTGAAACATTTTGCTGCAAATAATCAGGAAACCTCGAGGCTGGGTGTCGATGAAAACATATCGGAACGCGCTTTGCGCGAGATATATTTTCCCGGATTTAAAGCGTGTGTAAAAGAAGGGAAAGTAAAAACTGTGATGGGCGCTTATAATTGTATCAACGGTGTGGGATGCTCGATGAATAAATGGCTTTTGACGGATGTACTGCGAAATGAATGGGGATTTGAGGGAATTGTGATGTCTGACTGGGGCGGCGTCTATGATCAGATCGAGGCGATCCGCGCCGGCAATGATATTGATATGCCCGGCATCCGGGATATGTCCTGCGTGGAGCAGGCAGTTACGGATGGCAGGATTATGATCGAAGAGATTGATGCCTGCGCAAGGCGTGTCCTCCGATTCCTGAAAGAGAGTACATTATTTGAAAAAAGTACCGGAGGGATGGATCGGGAATTCTCGAATTCGGCTGCATATGAAGCCGCGCTGGAAGGTATTGTCCTGTTAAAAAACGAAAACAGTACGCTGCCGCTTAAACGGGAATGCAAAATTTCGCTATTTGGTAAAGGCTCAACGGAATTTTATATTACAGGAAAACAGAGTTCCCGGGTATTTACAGACCGCCATCCGAGTTTATCGAAAGAACTGGAAAAAATGCTGGGCGAAAATAATGTGATACTGAATGAGATCCGGGATGATACAGATTATGTGATCCTGACGTTGCAGTCCGAGGGAACGGAAGGAAAGGACAGGGAGAATCTGGATGTTGACCGTGAACAGTGCGGAATTTTACTGGAGGCTATTCACGCGGCGAAAGAGAAAAATATTCCGACGGTTCTGCTTTTAAACATCGCAGCCCCTGTTGACATCCGTGAGTTTGCGGACAGAGTTGATGCGGTTATGGCAGTTTACTATCCGGGAAGTGAAGGAGCGCATGCCCTGGTGGATATCCTTCTGGGAATGACTTCCCCCAGCGGACATTTGACAATTACATATCCTCAGAAGATAGAAGATTGCCCTGCTTACGGTTTTTTTCCGGGAAAGAGAGGTAAGGCACTCTACAATGAAGATATCTATGTGGGCTATCGATACTATGATCTGAAAAAAGTTGAGCCGCTTTATCCTTTCGGCTACGGTCTTTCCTATACAAAATTTGATATTTTAAATGCGAGACTGGATAAGAGTAAAATAGATCAGGATGTTGAAAATAAGATTACCCTCTGTGCAGATGTGAGAAATGTGGGCGAGATGGCAGGAAAGTGTGTTGTACAGGTTTATCTGCATCACAGGTCGGATATCCTTCCGCGGCCGATACGTGAATTAAAAGCTTTTCAGAAAGTTCTGCTACAGCCCGGAGAAAGAAGGACTCTGAAATTTGAACTGAATGTACAACAACTTGCGGCATTTGATCCCGGCTATAGAGAGTGGATCGCGGAGGCAGGGGAATATATCTTTGAGATCGGTACAAGCTCAAGAGATCTGCCGGTCAGTGTAAAATTTCATCTCACAGGTCATACCCTGTATGATTTCGGGCTGCGGAGTTCAATAAAACGGATCTCGGCGAGCAAAGAGGCGTTTCGTATCCTGCAGGAGACATTTGAACCGTACGGTGTCACCTATGCTGATTTTGCTGACTGCCTGAAGTATTTTCCGGATAAAGAACTTGGAGTGATCGTGGAGGAGCTGATAAACAATAAGCACCTGAACAGGGAAGATCCTGAACTGATAAAGGTGATTGAACAGATGTATAAGAAACTTACTGACCTGCCGGTAGAATAAAAATGGAGAATGATGGATATATGAAAAATGAAATTTTGCTAGTATGTAAAAAGATCTCTAAAAATTTCGGCTCAACCTGTGCACTGAAAGAAGCGGATCTTGAGATACCATGTGGAGATATTCGTGGACTGATCGGCGAGAACGGTTCCGGGAAATCCACTCTGTCATCCATTATATCCGGGGTACAGATGGCTGACAGCGGAGAAATGTGGATCAAAGGAGAAGTACACCATCCCCGTTCCATGCTGGAAGCTCAGAAACATAAGATCAGCATGATAGTGCAGGAGACAGGGACGATCCCCGGGATAACGGTGGCTGCCAATATTTTTATCGGACAGGAAAAAATGTTCTCCAGCAGGGGGATTCTGAGGATCAGAAAAATGATGGATGCGGCGCGGCGTGCATTGGAGAATATAGGTGTGACAGATATTGCGCCTGATTGTCCCATAGACGCACTCAACTTTGAAAATCGAAAGATAGTTGAAATTGCAAGGGCTATGGCAGGTGATCCGGATCTTTTAATCGTTGATGAGACAACTACGGCCCTTTCGCAGAGAGGACGTCAGATCCTGTATAACATTATGGAGAAGATGGCAGATGACGGGAAGTCCGTGTTGTTTATCTCACATGATATGGAGGAGCTGATGCAGGTCTGCCGGTCTATTACGGTGCTGCGGGATGGCGTTATGGTGAAAAATCTCTGTCAGGAAGAAATGGAGATTGAGAGGATCAAAACATTAATGGTGGGAAGGGAACTTTCGGGGAACTACTACAGGGCAGATTACGACAGTTCACATAAAGGAAAAGTCGTATTAAGCGGCAGGCATGTGACCTGTGGCGATATCCTTGAAAATTTTGATTTTGATCTGCACGGCGGAGAGATACTTGGTATCGGTGGTCTGACTGACAGCGGTATGCATGATGTAGGGCGGGCTGCATTCGGGGCGTCAAAGCTGCTCACAGGAGAGATACGTGCCGGGAATAAGCTGATAAAAAATGCTTCGGATGCCATTGCGGCAAAGATTGGATATGTGCCCAAAAACAGAGATACGGAGTCAGTTATTTTGGATGACAGTATTTTGAATAATATTGTTTTGCCGGCGCTTAAAATATTGAGTAATAAAAGTTATATTTCGCCGGTGAAGGAGTCTGATCTTGCGAAAGAGGGCGTGGATGCACTCTCCATAAAATGCCGTGAAGCAACCCAGGATGTCAGGGATCTCTCCGGCGGTAATCGTCAGAAAGTTGCAGTGGCAAAATGGATCATGAACGGGACGGAAATCTTCATCATGGACTGCCCCACAAGGGGAATTGATATAAGTGTCAAAGCATATCTGTATCAATTGATTTACAGGCTGAAAACGGAGGGGAAGTCGATTATGATGATTTCTGAGGAAATGACGGAACTCATCGGTATGTGTGACCGGATTCTTATTGTGAAGGATGGCAGACTGTCACACGAGTTTGAACGCAGTGAAACATTGTCGGAAAATGACATTATTCAATATATGATTTAGGGAAAGGAGGTGGATATAATATGAAAAAAGGCCAGAGTCTTCATAAAGGTTTACCGTTAGTGTGTATGATTTTTTTATTTCTCTGTTTTACGGTTATCACAGGGGGGCGGTTTCTTTCGGGCAATAATATGGAAGTGCTTCTGAATCAGGCGTTTGGGGTCTTGGTGGCAAGTATCGGAGCGACCTTTGTGTATGCACATGGTGGAATGGATCTTTCCATTGCCGGCCTCTCGGGCTTTTGCATGTGTATGATTGCATATTGTCTGAATTATGTCAATTGGTTCTGGGCATTGTTAGCAGCGTTGGCGGTAGGGGTTGTTTCGGGAATTCTGACCAGTGGCATATCAATTGCAATGAATATCCCTGCCTTTATTGTGTCGATCTGCATGGGCAATATCTGGCGTGGAATTGTGCTGACAATTACTTCATCTTCCTGGATGGAAGTGCCTGCATCTTTTTTGAAGTTCGATAATTGGATCATTAAGATCATTACAATGATTGTGCTGATTATAACAGGTTTTTATATTTTCGATTTTACACGTATCGGAAAAGACATGAAGGCAATTGGCGGGAGTGCTGAAGTAGCAAGACTGTCCGGTGTGAGAGTGACGCTTGAAATGCTGCTTGCGTATGTCATCATGGGAATTTTCACAACAATTACGGCGTTTTTTACACTGGCAAGAGTGGGTGTTGCATCTTCAACAGCGGGAAGCGGTCTGGATATGGATGTACTGATAGCGCTTCTGCTGGGTGGGCTTCCGTTGACTGGCGGTGCTGGTTCCAGAATGATATGCGCAGTTGTGGGAGCGTTTTCCCTGGCGATACTTGGGAACGGATTGATCCTTTGCGGTGTTGATCCGAAGGTTGTGGATGGAATTAAGGGTGCAGTGCTGCTCATCGTTGTTTTTGCGACAATGAAAAAGAAAGAAGGACAGATCATTACGTAAAATGAAAAGAACAAAAATAGAAAGGAACTGTTAGTATGAAAAAAATAATAACATTATTACTGGTATGTTGTATGACCACATGTGCACTTTTCGGATGTGGATCTGCCGGGACGAATGAGGCAGATGTGGCGGATGAAAATACTGTTGAGACTGATATCAATGAGGAAAATGTATCGGAAAATGCAGAGTTGCCGCTTATAAAGGTCGGTTTTGTGTGCTGGGGATATTCAGACCTTCTGAGCAATCAGTATAAAAACTATTTTGATTACCTTGCAGAAAATATGAACCTTGAAATAACATATGCCACGGCCTATTCAAGTGAAGAACATATTGAGACAACGGAAAATCTGATTTCGAAGGGGGTTGACGTCATTCTGGATTATGACTGTTATGATAAGATGATGCAGCTTTGTGAAGCTAAAGGCGTGTATCTGGCACAGTATACTCTGGATATTTCGTCACCTGAATTAAAACAACAGCTTGAGACCTATTCACACTGGCTTGGGTATTCGGTCTGTGATGATTATGAAACAGGATGCAGACTTGCTGAGCTGATGTATGAACAGGGATGCCGGAATATTGCGACAATCGCCATTGCACCGGGGAGCTCCGCTGCCGACCAGCGTTGGAACGGCGTTGTTGATACAGTGGCAAAATATGAGGATATGAACATTATTGCTGAATACAGAAATGATGATACCGGTGAGTTCGGTGCAGCTGTACAGAATATGATTTCCATTTACAGTGATTTTGACGGTATCATTCTCATGGGGGGATCTGATGGAGCTTCCGACAGCGTTCTTCAGGCTCTTGAAATTGAAAATAAGATCGGGGAGATTAAACTGGCAACAGTTGATATTGAAGAGACTTCCCGTGAAGATGTGGAGAGAGGGGCCTTACATGTTATTGCCGGTGGCCAGTATCCGGATCCGGTTATGCTGTTTATTCCGGTCTATAATGCAGTGACAGGTTCTCCTATGACAGATGGACCGTTTACGCTCTATGGAAAGAATCTTTTCCTTGAGACGGAGGAGGACTTTGAAAATTATGCTAAATATATTGAAGGCGATGTGTTCCCTTATACATTCGATGAGCTGAAGGAATACCTGCGCGTATATAACCCGGATGCGACATTTGAGGACTTTGCGGAGTTTTATGCAAAATACGATATCGAAGAAGTTGTGCAGCGACATGCGGGGATGGTGGAGTAAAAAATTAGATTCCGATAAGAAAGAGTGGGAAATGATGAAAAACTTGCGTAAAAATAAAATTGCGGATTATTGCAAAGCTTTGATTTTGCCGATTGTGGTCTACCTCATGTTTCGATTTATGTCACACGGGCTGTTTGGTGATGCGCACGGCATGATGGTAATTGCACGGCAGTCTGTTGTTTCGGTACTTATTGCATGGGGGATCTGTATGAACATGCAGATGAAGATGTGGGATATGAGCGCGGGAGCTGTAGTTGTGCTGGCTGGCATTCTGGGCGGCAGAGCAATGCTTGCGACCAATACGGGACTGATCGGGCTGGTGGTTTTAACAACAATCATTTCAATTATTCTTTCTCTTCTGATTTTCGTGGTCTATCACTACATGAGGGTTCCGTCGATCGTTTCAGCGGTAGGCATGCTGATGATTTATGAATCCCTGACTACTTTACTGTTTCATGCGGAAGGGGTAAAGATACGGGGAAATGCGACAATACTGGCAAGATCACCATATTGCTTTATGATACTGATATTATATGGATTTTTAATGTATGTTATATTTAACCGCACGAGTATTGGCTACCATGTAAGAACCATTGGCAATAACCAGCGGATTTCAACGAATATCGGCGTGAGTGTCAGAGATACACGGTTTAAGAGCTTTCTTGCAGAAGGGATCATGCTGGGGATGGCAGCAGTATTATCGGTTTCGAACAAAGGAGGAGCCGCTTCCATAAGTGGTATGGATTCCATGTCAGTATCTTTTGATGCTCTGATGAGTGTTTTTATGGGTGTTTTTCTGGCAAAATACTGTAATCTGATAGTCGGCATTTTCCTTGGGACAATTTCCATGAAGATGCTGAATGCGGGATTGATCTCAATCGGACTCAGCGCGTCTTTGCAGAAAGTTGCAACAGGTGTCTTTCTGATCCTGGTTATCGGCATTTCTTCAAATCAGACGCGGATCCTGCAGTTTATTGAAAACCGAAAGAAGGCAAAACGCATTATAAAAAATACAATGAACAGTTAAAAAGTATGGGATGTTCAAACTGTCAAATTCAATCATAAATGTCCCGGGATTCCAGATAGAGGAATCTTGGGATTTTCCATATCTGCTGCCTGGAATAGCTGTGGCTGTCGGAGAAAATAAGGAGTATATCTTGTCAGAAACTGAAAAAAATATATAATAATAATGAGAATTGGCCGGAATTTATCATATCAGTTCAGAGGTGCAGGGATTATGGGTTATGAAATAACTCAATACCACAAATCTTCATATATGTGTATAGAAGAATGGGGAGGACATGACTTTCAGCTTCATTTTCATGCGGAGATCGAACTGTCGCTTATCCTTTCCGGAGAAGCAGTCTTCATTATAAATAAGCATAAGTACAAACTGGAAGCTGGTGATATTATTCTGGTCAATCGATGCGTACCGCATTCCATTGAACAGAACAAAAACAGCAGGGTGATATGGCTTGGTATCAATCCGCTGTTTTGCGGTTTCTACTATCCGGATCTGCAGAAGATTCATTTTCAGGAATGTTTGTTTGACAAAGATCATCTGTTGAACCAGTCACTGGTTTCGGATATGAAACAACTGTTAGATATTTCAAAATCACAGGCAACGGCCTATGAATTTAAAATGCAGGAAATTCTCAATCATATATTTTTTCTGTTGCTGACACAGACTGATTACGTGTATCTGCCGGATGTGGTCATGCATACGGAGGCTGAGAGGATGGAAAGACTGCATCATATTATCGGTTACATGGAGGGAAATTTTGACAGACAGCCAAGACTGGAGGAACTGGCTGAGGAGATGCAGCTTTCCCCGGATTATCTTTCTCATTTTATTAAAGATGCATTGGGAATTACGTTCCGTGATTATGTGACAATGCTGCGCCTGCATAAGGCTGTGAAACTTATGGAGGAAAAGTCTGTCAGTCAGCTGGACATGCTTTTTCAAACCGGTTTTACTGATTATCGTTATTTTTCCAGGGCTTTTAAAAAAATATATGGGGTTGACCCGGAGGAATATTACAGGTCAGAGCCCTGATTGTGTGATTTAATATCCGTAACAGAAAATATATAAAAAATAATTAAAAAAGTTCTTGCATTATCGGAATTTCTATAGTACAATAGCTTTTGCTGTGACATGATAGCAATGAAGCGTGAGGTTGCTGTCAGCGGGCAACTACTGGCAGGTTTTCCGTGGAGCGAATGTCAAAACCGGAAGATCAGGAATCTCCGGCGAGGAAACTGACGACAAGTCACTGTACAGACAGAAGGATTCTGCAAGAACTTTTTACAGCAAAAGGCAGAAGCGTGTGCGGCCAAAGTACTTCATACAGCGCGTATGAAAAGGCATATCGGACAAAAATTATGATCTGTCCGGGTATCGGACACACACGGAGGAGTGTACAGTCACCGCTTGTCGTACTAAAAATGAAAGATACATTTTCATTTCAAAAAAGTGCGAAAAGGAGGCGACTTTTTTTATGGCAAGTCAGGTAATGAGGATTACATTAAAGGCGTATGATCACCAGCTGGTTGATGCGTCTGCAAAAAAAATCATCGAAACAGTCAGGAAGAATGGATCTCAGGTGAGCGGACCGGTACCCCTTCCTACAAAGAAAGAGGTTGTTACAATTTTGAGGGCGGTTCACAAATACAAAGATTCCAGAGAACAGTTCGAACAGAGAACCCATAAGAGACTGATCGACATCATTGCACCGACGCCCAAGACCATCGATGCGCTGCAGAGACTGGAAATGCCGGCTGGTGTGTACATTGATATCAAAATGAAACAAAAATAACCTTCTACTAGAATGAACATGCAGGGGCGAAGTAAAGCCGCTGCGGGCATCGGCTGACAGCGGCAAAGCTGAAAGCGGCGACCCGCAGGGGGAAAACAGCCTGGGAGATACGGGGAGCCCGAAAATGCATGGTCCGATGTAGAACAAAAGGAGGGTAAAGGGTAACATGAAGAAAGCGATTTTAGCAACAAAAGTCGGAATGACTCAGATCTTCCAGGAAGACGGTACGCTGATTCCGGTAACCGTTCTTCAGGCGGGTCCCTGCGTGGTAACCCAGATCAAGACAGAGGAAAATGACGGTTACAAGGCAGTGCAGGTAGGGTTTGTTGACAAGAAGGAAAAGATCGTCAACAAAGACAAGGGCGGAAAAAAAGAAGTGGCTCATCCCCACGGCGTAAACAAAGCTGAGATGGGACATTTTAAGAAAGCCGGTGTATCTGGTAAGAGATACGTCAGAGAGTTCCGCTTTGAAAATGCAGAGGAATATGAACTGGGGAACGAGATTAAAGCTGATATCTTTGAAGTGGGCGAAAGAGTTGACGCTTCCGGTATTTCTAAAGGTAAGGGATTCCAGGGCGCGATCAAGAGACTCGGACAGCACAGAGGCCCCATGAAGCACGGTTCCAAATTCCATCGCCATCAGGGTTCTAACGGCGCCTGCTCTTCCCCGAGCAGAGTGTTCAAAGGAAAGGGCATGCCGGGCCATATGGGCTGCGAAAAGGTAACTGTTCAGAACCTGGAAGTAGTGAGAGTAGATGCAGAGAAAAATCTGCTGTTAATAAAAGGTTCTGTTCCGGGACCTAAGAAAGCGCTGGTTACGATCAAAGAGACGACCAGAGCTGAAGCATAATTCAGGGCGAAAGGAGGACAAAGAGATGGCTAACGTATCTGTTTATAATATGGAAGGCAAGGAAGTTGGCACTGTTGAATTAAACGACGCGGTGTTCGGTGTGGAAGTAAACGAACATCTTGTGCATATGGCAGTGGTACAGCAGCTTGCAAACAATCGTCAGGGAACCCAGAAAGCAAAAACCCGTGGCGAGGTTTCCGGCGGCGGCAGAAAGCCCTGGAGACAGAAAGGAACCGGTCATGCGAGACAGGGTTCCACAAGATCTCCTCAGTGGAAGGGCGGCGGTGTTGTATTTGCCCCTGTACCGAGAGATTATTCCTTTAAGATGAATAAGAAAGAGAAAAGAGCGGCATTAAAATCAGTATTATCCGATAAAGTTGCAGGCGGCAAGCTTGTTGTTCTGGATGAGTTGAAGTTTGACGAGATCAAGACCAAGAAATTCGCGGCAGTGATGAACAACCTGAAGGTGGAAAAGGGCCTGGTGGTCATCGCGGAGAACGATGCCAACGTAGTGATGTCCGCGAGGAACCTGGCAGACATCGATACGGCGCTGGCGAACATGATCAATACCTATGATATCATGAAGGCAAAGACGCTGGTTCTGACCAAGGATGCCGTAGCGAAGATAGAGGAGGTGTTTGCATAATGGCAAGTCTCAAATATTATGACGTGATCCTCAAACCGGTAATCACCGAGAAGAGCATGAAAGGGATGGAGAGAAAGGAATACACATTCCTGGTTCATCCGGAAGCAAATAAAACTCAGATCAAAGAGGCTGTGGAGAAGATGATCGGGCAGATTTTGAAGGAATATGAGGCGATTATCAGCCGGCAGGAGTGGATGAGTGATGCGACCAAACAGAAGGCAATCCGCAAGCTGGAGACCATGCAGGTCAAAATCGGGTATCCCGACCAGTGGCCCGCAGCGCGCGATATGATGCAGGTGACGCCCATCTCAGAGGGCGGAAGTCTGCTGTCAAACCTGCTCGTGAGTATGCAGGTTGCCATCGACGACAGCCTGAACAAGCTGGGCACCAAGGTGGACCGCTCGGAGTGGGATGTGACGCCGCAGACAATCAATGCGATGTATGATCCCTTGAACAATGAGATTATCTTCCCGGCAGCAATCTTGCAGGCGCCGTTTTATGACAGTGACAACAGTGACGGCGCCAACTTGGGCGGAATCGGTTTTGTCATTGCCCACGAGGTCAGCCATGCGTTTGACTCGAGTGGCGCCCTCTATGATGAGTACGGCAACTACAATGTTTGGTGGACGGACGAGGAGATGGCAGAGTACAAGAAAATGTCACAGTCGATCATTGATTATTACAGCAACTATGAGATGATGGGTACCAAGGTCAACGGAGATCTGACGCTGATGGAAAACATTGCGGACCTCGGCGCGATGACCTGTCCATCATAGGCGATGACGCCAAAGCACTCGATGAGGCATTTGGACAGATGACATACAACTGGGCGAGTGAGGACACGGCGAGTTTTATGATGTATTTGTTAAATACTGACACCCACTCACCCAATAAGGTGCGCGTCAATGCCGTCCTAAGCTCGTGCGATGCGTTTTACAAGATATATGACATCAAAGAAACAGACAAAATGTACGTGGCGCCGGAGGACAGAGTCGGAATCTGGAAATAAATAATGATAACTGGAAAATAGGGAAAAGGGTATGAAAAAAACGAAGGAATTAGGAATCAAAGTAACAGGTGCGCTGGTGGCTGCTCTCCTTGCAGTTTCCTCCGCGCAGTTTGCTGGTGCAAACCGCCAGCTTTTAAAGACCTATGCGGTGGAGTTTACAGTGAAGGAGAGCAAGGCGGTACTCTACAGCAACGATAAGACCACGGTATACAAACAGCCCGACATCAATTCGGGTGTTGTGACAGTCATCGCAAAGGATTTGCCAGTCAGTGTGACAGGAATTACGTCAAACGGCTGGTTTCAGGTATCACTGAACGGAACGTATTATGTGCCGGGTGACGGGCTGGTCTCCAAGAATGCAGGCACAGCCAATTCGGTTGTGACAGGTTCAGATCTCACGAAGCTGACCAAGGGGACGTTTTCTTTTTACAAGAATCCTGAATTAAGTGAGTTTGATGCAGATGACGTGGAGGATATGGACGAAAACACCTATATCAAGTATCTTGACTCATTCCTGATGGGCTATGCGATGCTGGATTCCTGCATTTTGCAGGACAGCGGCAAGCTGCTCAAGGAGGTGTATGAGAATGAATCCAAACTGGACAAGAATGTTGCGAATATGACCATGCAGGCATATCTCATTAATTATAGAAATAATTATCTCAGCAACAGTCTTGCAGGACCTTTTCGCAATGACAGAGACTTGAAACTGGCGCTAAACCGGGCGATACGCTACAATATAGAAAAGTTTGGCACCGTGTACAGAAATTCAAATACCGGAAATGATGAGTCCAAGGTCAAAAAAGCGATGGAGAAGGTGGTAAATGAGATGAAGGCGGAGCAGGGCGTTTCTTTTACTTGCCGTATGGAGTACGGTACGTACAAGACGGACGACGGCAGTGAGGGAAAAGGCTGGATTATAGAATTTACCAAAAAGGATTAACTATGAACAGAGATGAACATGTTGCGATAGCAGACAGTGAAGGATATTTTTATTGCAGGGCAG
>OFGZ01000804.1_pt1 | contig 20421 bp, 18 predicted proteins | sample 1521871 | NCBI WGS metagenome assembly OFGZ01 (sample SAMEA3504091, study PRJEB24116) | mouse gut metagenome | biome: mouse gut; feature: mouse-associated habitat; material: faeces | place: Denmark | collected 2011
TTGTCAAGATTTTTCAACCGTATGGAGGAAAATACACTCCTGCAGTTTGATGACACTGATAAATGCTCATGTGCGGTAAAGTAACACACAAAAAAGTTTGATAGACAGTAGCCCCTACTATTCCGTTCCTCAAATATAATCGTATTTTGTACCAATGTCATTGTATTTTTCAAGTGTACATCTTGAAATGCACTCCAATTCTCTGTAAAATATATTTTTGAGAAAATATGACGGAGGAAAAAGTGTTATGCTAAAAGTAAATCATTTGTTTAAGAGCTATCAGACTGGAAAAATTACTTATGAAGTCTTAAAAGATGTATGTTTTGAAGTTGAAAAGGGAGAATTTGTTGCAGTAATGGGTGCTTCCGGTTCGGGGAAAACAACCATGTTGAACTGCATTTCCTGTTTTCATAGCTATGATAAAGGAGAAATTACTTTGAATGGTTGCAATCTTTCAAAACTGGACGAAACAGAGATTGCTAAGGTAAGAAATGAGCAGTTGGGATTTGTTTTTCAAGATTTTATGCTTCTTGACGGTCTTACTGTATTTGAGAATGTGTGTGTGCCAAAGGTAATCCGAAATGAGGATTATCAACCTATGGAACAGAAAGCGGCTACATTGTTAAAAATGTTTGGAATAGACCACATTGCAGACAAATATCCGGCAGAGATTTCCGGTGGACAGAAGCAGCGTGTAGCGGTGGCTCGTTCTTTGATGAATGACCCATTGGTTATTTTGGCAGATGAACCCACTGGAAATTTGGACAGTCGCTCTAGTGAAGCTGTAATTCAGGCTTTTATCGAAGCCAAGAAGAAGTTGGGAGCAACTATTTTAATGGTAACCCATGATACCTTTTCAGCAAGCTACTGCGACCGTGTCATTATGATGAAAGACGGAGCTGTTGACTGTGAACTGATAAATAAGGGAGATAGAAAAGCATTTTTGGAAGATATTCTTATTGTACTTAAAAAGTTGAACGGTGGTGATGACAATGACAATGCTTAATCTTTTCACCAAGCTCAAGAAATACAATAAGGGAAATTATAGACAGTTTTCCTTTTGCTATGCACTTTCTGTGATTCTCGTATCAACTCTTACACTGTTTATGTTAAGTCCTTTCGTGCAAAGCAGATTACCCATAGGCGGCGATTCTCGAAAAATGTTGTATATGGTATATGCAGTGGCAGTTCTTGGATGTGTACTGTTTATCATTTATGCGACAGGACTTTTTTTACGCTTTAAGAGCCGGGAAGTTGGAATTTTCATGGCACTTGGAACACCAAAGCGTGTACTTGCAAAAACATTAACCAAAGAAATCGTTCTGCTCATTCTCAAACTTGGAATTGCAGGAATTATTATTGGCGGTGTGATTGCTTTTGTATTTGGAAAGGTATATGAGGGCTTTGTGCAGAGTGCAACAGGAGATAGTTTTTCCCTGCCGCTTACAGGGTTCATTGGTTCATTTCTGTTTGTTACTATAACGGTTTGTATTGTCATGGGAATGGCTGTACGCTTCTTGAAGCGTGCAAATTTAATTGAAATATTAAATGAAGAACGCAGGACAGAGCCGATTAAGAAAAATGTAGATACCAAATATCTTGTTTGGGGTATCATTTTGATTGCCGTAGGACTTTTAGGTGGCTTGATTATTCCCTACATTGTAAGCACAATGTTGAAAAGGTCATTGAGTGGTTTTCCTTATATTTTTTATGTTCTTGTGTTTATCGGATTGTATCGTGTTATGGTATATTCAATCGCTGTTCATAAAAAAGGACGACACCCACAAAAATACTATAAGAATCTGATTTCTTTTGGCATGATGAAATTTCAAGGAATTTCTGTTGTAAGAAATATGTTGATTGTCACATTGCTAATAGCAGGTTCATTATTTGCGATATTTTTCTCTGCTACAAATCTGATCCAGGGCTTAGGAAGTGCTGCCAGTGAAGCAAACGATATTTCTTACCGTTATCTGGGCGATGCAGAGAAATTGACGCAAGAGCAAGTGGAGAAATTGGCAGAGGATTATCAAGTAGGAATTGACAATTATCGTGAAGCAGAATTTTTGCGTCTTTTAGGAAGTGGAGTTAGTCGAGAAAATTATGACAAGAGTGGAAAACTGATTGAGGAATATAGAAAACAGGACTATATCAAAAACTTTATCAGTGCAGACGAATTTGAAAGAGTGACAGGCATTGCAGTCAATGTACAACCGGGAATGTATCAATATATCAGTCGTGAGGGAAATAATGAAAACTATTGGTTTTTGCCGGACGATTTGGATTTAGTACAAAACCCGGACAGCGGTTTGCAAAAGCCATTATCTTATGCTGGAACCGTAGAATATAGCAGCTTTTTTTACCACTATGGACAGGACGGAAATGCAAATTATATCTTGAATGACGAGGACTATGCCGAGCTGGAAAAAGGGCTATCTGATGAAATGCACATGACGCACATTCTGTTTGATTTAAGTGATACTGGAGATACTTACGGTTTTTCAAAAGACTTGTATGCAAGGTATTGTAATTCTGTTTCAGACAGCATGAAAAAGATGTCGGCTTATGATGAATATAGAGAAGCAACTGACAGCGAATACAGCTATTCAGAACTGGTGGAAATTGAACCGGAGCGTTTGGGAATGGAGATAGACTGGAAATATGCACCTGTCTTTGTTCCAATCCAAGAAAAGAGTTTTGTGCAATCCTATGCAACATTGCTTTTGATTTTTATTTTTGTGGCGATTGTTTGTCTTGTTTCAGCCGGAGTCATTGGTTATACAAGAAGTATTACCGTAGCTATAAAAAGCAAGAGCGTCTTAATGGATGTTAAAAAGCTTGGAGCCGATAGAACATATTTAAATCGAGTATTAAAAGAACAAGTGAAGAAAGTATATGTGCTTCCAACAATCGTAGCCGTTGTATTGATGTTTGTCTATTATACATTAACTTTATGGCAAAATGACGGAACAATTACTCTAAATGAATATCCGATGATAGCGGTCAATGTGCTAACCTGTTTGGCAGTATGTATTTATCAATATGTGCTTTATCGTTATTCCTTGAAAAAAGCAGGAAAAGTCATTTTTGAGTTTTAATGATTGGAAAATAGCAAATCCAGCCGAGCCAGTCAACGGCAAGTGAATGGGCTTCGCCCACCGTTGACAGCCCCGCCTATCTTTGCAAATGTGCAACCAAGAGGACGATAGCCCGAAGTGCTACCGCCCTCTTTTATTTACAACTGAATATCCCGCCGCCCCGCAGCGGCACACGAAGCAGTAAATCCGAAAAAGATTTGCTGCTTTTTTTGCGATTTTGGGCAAATTTTCAAAAGTTCCGTATTAGCTATGATCCCGCCTTCACTTTCTAACGCCGCCACATTTTCCCACCGATCTATCCTTCTTTTGTTCTCTGTCTCACGTCCCCTTCTCATCAGGTATCGCTACATCATAGAATGCGCGTACCGCATTTCTCACGCAATCGTCGCATTCACAAAGTACGGCTCCTGTGTCTTTCCCTTTCAGCTCCTTACATAAGGTGGCGCCGCAATACTCCTGAAACCGGCTTAAAAGCCCACGGGCTGTCATAACGCTTCCTTTCCCGTCTTTTAGCAATCCTGCCGTCATAACGGCTCCGATCAGCGCCCCGCAAGTCGCCTCCATACATCCCATGCCTACTGCAAATCCGGATGCAAGCATCTGTAAGGTTTCCTCCTCCGTTTCCAGCAAATCCGCCAACGCTTTTACAACGGCCTGACAGCAGTTAAAACCACTATGCTTATATTCCACCGCCATTTCCGCCCTATCTGTCTTATCCATCATACCTTTCCCTCCCGATCGGTTACTTCCTGTCTTCAGCTTGTCCTTCCGCTGTGTAACGCCGTCTTAATTCACATTAAAAAATCATTCCTAACTACCCTCCTGCGCGATTCCGGCATTCTTCAAAAAAGCGGCCCGGCTATCGGCTGAAACAGCCTGCATTATCAATACGATAACAAAACTCACTCCCGTTATAATTTTCATAACCTGAAGTGAGTTCTGCTTCATCATGCTTTTCCCTTTTTATATAGTACTGTCTACTCTTCCTTACTTGTAATTCACGATCTTTCCAAAATCTGCCTTTAAAGAAGCGCCGCCGACTAAGCCGCCGTCAATATCCGGCTGTGCAAACAGTTCCGCCGCATTAGCCGCATTTACAGAGCCGCCATACTGGATACGGACTTTTTCTGCCGTATCTGCATCGTATACTTCCGCAATACAGTCGCGGATTGCTTTGCAGACTTCCTGCGCCTGCTGCGTCGTAGCGGTCTTTCCCGTTCCGATCGCCCAGATCGGTTCATAAGCAATCACAATAGAAGCAACCTGCGCCGCCGTAACATCCTTTAAGTCAGATTTAATCTGCATACGGATCCAGTCAAGAGTAATTCCCATTTCTCTCTGCTCTAAAGACTCTCCACAGCAAAGGATAGGAGTTAAATTATACTCCAACGCTCTTTTCACTTTCTTATTCAACATGCAGTCGCATTCGCTAAAATAATCACGTCTCTCGGAATGTCCGATGATTACATATTTCACCCCTGCGTCTACTAACATTTCAGGAGAAATTTCGCCCGTATATGCGCCTTTTTCCTCATAGTACATATTTTCTGCGCCGACAACTACATTCGTTCCCTTTACTGCCTCTACTACGGGAACAATGTCAATCGCCGGAACACAATATACCACTTCTACGTCGTCGCTTGCTACAAGCGGCTTTAATTCTTCCACCAATGCTACTGCCTGACTGGGTGTCATATTCATTTTCCAGTTTCCGGCTACAATTTTCTTTCTTGCCATTTTTATCCTCGTTTCTGCACGGTCTGTTTACGGATTCCTACATAAGCGTAAGTTTGCGGACGCCGTGCAGCCGCAAACCTGCCCTTTATAATCTGCCTGCTAAAGCTTATCTTTTAAAATCTGCTTTTTTAAAATCTATTTCTATATTTTCCAGCCGATTTCCGATTTTATTTGTCGTCTGCCGCCACAACGCCCGGGAGCTCTTTTCCTTCCAAAAATTCCAGAGAAGCGCCGCCGCCTGTTGAAATATGGCTCATCTTATCCGCAAAGCCCAGCTGGTTTACTGCCGCCGCGGAATCACCGCCGCCGATGATCGTTGTCGCATCCGTCTCAGCCAAAGCCTTTGCTACTGCAATCGTACCTTCTGCCAGCGTCGGATTTTCAAATACGCCCATCGGTCCGTTCCAAACAACGGTTTTAGCGGATTTCACTGCATCTGCATATAATTCTGCTGTTTTCGGCCCGATATCGCATCCTTCCCTATCCGCAGGCATATCTTCTACGCCGTATGTTTCTACTTCTACCGGCGCATCAATCGGATTCGGGAACTCGGAAATGGTTACGGAATCAACCGGAAGAAGTAATTTCTTTCCAAGTTTTTCTGCCTTTTCCATCATTTCTTTACAATAATCCAATTTACTGTCGTCTACCAAAGAGTTTCCGATCTCATATCCTTTCGCTTTTAAGAAAGTATATGCCATACCGCCGCCGATGATAAGGGTATCGCATTTTTCAAGCAGGTTGGAAATAACGTTTAATTTATCCGCTACCTTTGCACCACCAAGGATCGCGACAAAAGGCCTTACCGGATTCTCTACGGCATTGCCGAGGAATTCGATTTCTTTCTGCATTAAATAGCCCACTGCGTTTTCGCCGCCCTTAGCCGTAATACATTTGGTAACGCCTTCTACGGATGCATGCGCTCTGTGGGAAGAACCGAATGCGTCGCATACATACACGTCTGCAAGATCCGCTAATTCCTTGCTGAACTGCTCGCCGTTCTTTGTCTCCTCAGAACCGCGGAAACGTGTATTCTGCAATAAAACAACGTCGCCTTCTTTCATTTCTTCCACTGCTTTCGTAGCGGCTTCGCCTGTTACATTGTAATCAGAAACAAAGTTTACTTCTTTTCCAAGCTTTTCGGAAAGCCTCTTCGCTACCGGCGCAAGGGATTCGCCCTCGTTCGGTCCGTTCTTTACTTTTCCAAGATGGGAGCAAAGGATTACCTTACCGCCGTCTTCGATCAGCTTGTTGATCGTCGGAAGAGCCGCTACGATACGCGTCTCGTCTGTAATCTCTCCGCCCTTTAAAGGTACGTTAAAATCACATCTGCAGAGTATGCGCTTTCCACTCACATTGATATCATCTACCGAAACTTTATTTAAAGACATACTTTTCTCCTCCTAAAATTTTCTAAAAGATACAGCTCTACTGCGCAAGATTCTCCCCCCTGAGGCGGGTTGCCACGGCGACATTTTACCAATCCGTCGCATGGCGATCCTGCCCAGAGGGCTTTTGCCTTATAAGACAAAAAAGATCCGGTCCTTGATAGACCGGACCCTTTTTTGAGTCTTACCTGCAATTGGGCAGCTTATGCCAATTCGCTGAAATATTTGATCGTACGAACCATCTGGCTGGTATAGCTGTTCTCGTTGTCATACCAGGAAATAACCTGTACTTCATACAGATCATCAGAAACCTTGGAAACCATGGTCTGTGTAGCGTCAAACAGGGAGCCAAATTTCATTCCTACGATGTCAGAAGAAACAATCTCGTCCTCATTGTAACCAAAAGACTCGTTTGCTGCTGCTTTCATAGCTGCATTGATCCCGTCAACTGTCACATCTGCGCCCTTAACAACTGCTGTCAAAATCGTGGTAGATCCGGTAGGAGTCGGAACACGCTGTGCAGAACCGATCAGCTTGCCGTTCAATTCTGGAATAACCAGTCCGATTGCCTTAGCTGCGCCTGTGCTGTTAGGAACGATATTTACTGCTGCTGCGCGAGATCTTCTAAGATCGCCTTTTCTCTGAGGTCCGTCCAGAGTCATCTGGTCTCCGGTGTATGCGTGGATCGTACACATAATGCCGGACTGGATTGCTGCATACTTGTTTAATGCATCTGCCATAGGAGCCAGGCAGTTCGTTGTGCAGGAAGCTGCGGAAATAATCGTATCTTCTGCCTTTAACGTCTCATGGTTGGTGTTGAACACGATCGTAGGAAGGTCATTTCCTGCCGGAGCAGAGATAACAACCTTGCGGGCTCCTGCATTGATATGAGCCTGTGCCTTGTCCTTGGAGGTATAGAATCCAGAGCATTCCAGAACCACGTCAACCTTTAAGTCGCCCCATGGGCAGTTGTTTGCATCTGGGAAAGCATAAATCTTAATCTCTTTTCCGTCAACCGTGATAGAGTCTTCTCCAGCAGACACCTTGTCCGCTAATTCATATTTTCCCTGGGATGAATCATACTTTAACAGATGCGCTAACATTTTAGGGCTTGTTAAGTCGTTGATTGCTACTACTTCGTATCCTTCTGCACCAAACATCTGTCTGAATGCCAGACGTCCGATACGGCCGAAACCATTGATTGCTACTCTTACTGACATGATAATTCCTCCTAATTTTGAATGAATTTTTATTTCTTTGGATATAATACCCAATCTGTTTTTATTTTAACTAATATCACTAAAAAATTCAAGGGCTTTTTCAACTTTATTATCGTTTTTTAACTGTTCAGCGATCGTCAATATCTGTCTAAGAGACATAGGCCAAACCGCCACTCTCTATTCATGACGCAAAGCTTCAATCGGGTCTAAGTTTGCAGCCTTGTAAGAAGGCAGCAGTCCAAACACGATTCCAATCACCATCGAGAATATCACTGCCAGTACCGCCGCTGGAATGCTGATTGCCACCAATGTCCCAGTAACCTTGGAGATGACCTCTGCCAGGACAATCCCCACAATCACTCCGATCAAGCCGCCAAGGCTCGTCAATACGGCGGCTTCCGTCAGAAACTGCCCCAGCACTTTGCCCTTTCTTGCGCCGATGGCTTTCTTAAGCCCGATCTCCTGGGTACGCTCGGTGACAGATACCAGCATAATGTTCATAACGCCAATTCCACCCACCAAAAGAGAGATCCCAGCGATCCAAATCAGCATTGTATTAGTAGACTGGCCAAGCTTCTGCAGATCTTCCGCCTGCTTTAACAGGTCGGCCGCTTTATATTTAATCGTATCATCCGTAACAGACAAGCCGCCGTTTAAAATTGCCGCCGCCTCTTTTCCAGCGACTGTCATATTGTCCACGCTGTCTAGCTTCAGCACCAATGATTGCGGCTCATCGTAGCCATACAGCAGCGGCCATGTAGTGTCAGGAACATACACCGCCCCTGTGTTATTTTCAGAATAAGTATAATATTCCTCCATGGTATTGATTACAGGTTCGAATTTTTTTGCTTTAGCAATAATGCCGATCACAGTGTAGGGTTCTTTTTGGATTTCGACCACCTTGCCCACAGGGCTCTCCCCCTGAAACAAAGTCTCTGACGCACTTTCGTCCAAGAGCGCCACTTTTCGGAACTTTTTGTAGTCTGACGCCGTAAATCCCCTTCCCTGGCGGATCACATAGTTGCAAGCGTCCAAGTAATTTAAGTCGACTCCAAATATCTTTCCCCCGGATATTCCAGAATTCTTATAGTACACCGTGTTATATATCCCCCTTGAGGTAAAAAGAGAAGCTCCTTCCACATGCTTTAGATCCAGCATCTTCAACCTGGTTTCTTCTAAAATAACCGGGACTCCGTCTGGAATACCCATGTAATCCAGCTCGTACACTTCATCTCCCTGATAGAGCTGCACATTTACGGTATTATCTCCAGATCCAATCAAGTTCTCCTTGATCTGTTCATTGGTTCCTTTAATGGTTGAGACAATCGCTATGATTGCCGCAATACCAATAATGATTCCCAGCATAGTAAGAAAGGAACGCATTTTATGTGACCACAGCCCCTGAAAAGACAATCTGATATTTTCTAACATAACTTCCTCCATTCTATGTCTGTCTGAATTACTCTGTCTCTTTCACCTTTATGCCTTCCTTTGCCGTTTTGCCATAGGGAAATGCAATCCTGTCTTCCATCGTCAGGCCTTCGACTATCTCCACCGTATAGCCCCAGTATGTTTTCCCTGTTTTGACATACTGCTTTGTGAGACGATTGTCTTCGCCTGCTTTGAGAACGTATTTTCTTCCGTCTTCATCCCTTACATATGCTTTTTCAATATAGATGCCGTTTGCCTGTTCCGCACCCATCATGGCGTTCATGGTCAGATCCACATATTCCCCATTCTGCAGCCCTTCCGTATCCTCAATGTAAGCGGTATACGGATAATAGGATACATTTGGATTCCCGTCTCCCCAAGCGTTGTAAGTATCTTCCGGATATTTCGAAATCTCTGTAATCGTAGCCTCGAAGCTTCTGCCGCTTTCCCAGGAATTGGCATATACGATCTGCCCCGCTTTTATGTCTTCAAGCTGCAGCTCGCTTAAATAGCCGCTGACATACAGCCCTTCAGAACCTGCAACTGTTAAAAATGGAGAGCCGTCCGTGGGAAGGTTATCTTTCTCAGCAAGGTTTTTCACTACGCCGTTGATTTCTGCTTTCACCACGCCGTCGTCCGATATCTTTTTCATCTGCGCAAGCTCCAGTTCCTCTTTTCTCTGTTGAAGATCCAGATCACGGATTTCCTGTTCTTTTTCTTTGATCAACTTTGCCAGTTCTTCTGCCGTATACCCTTCTGGTTGCTCTGGCAGTTCTGGTTCCTCGATCTCTGGCAGTTCTGGCTCTTCCTCGGTCTCTGGCAATTCCGGCTCTTCCTCCTGCAGAAGCTGTGACCTTGTGCGCACTAGCCAGCGGGAATCCTCCGCCATATGAGGAAATCCATGATCGCCGCCAATCTCCCATGCCGTGAGCAATCTTCCTGTCAGCACGTTATCCTTATGAATTTCCAGGCTGACGTAAATCGGCTTCTTCTTATTCTCTTTCAGACTGTTAATAAAATCTCCCAACACATAACATTCTGGCATGCAAAGATATACATACGGATCCTCTTCCGTTCCCTTTCCTGCGTTTGGTTTTGCTCCCCTGTCAATATAGTTATAAGCGTCCCCGTTTTTTTGCGGTTCCGGCGCTGGAACATCCGGAATCTCCGGCACTTCCGGGATCACTGGAACATCCGGGATCTCCGGCTCTTGCACAGGATCAGGCCGCGGCGCCACGGGCTTGGTGTTCTTTAACTTTTCCAACTGACGTTTCGCCGCTTCCATGCGATTGCTATTTGCAGAAACATCCAGCTCTTTCATCTCCAGCTCCAAGTGCGACATGGTCATATCATAAGAAATCAGAGGATCGCCTGCCTTTACCGACTGGCCTTCTTCCACAAAGACTTCCGTTATTGTCTTTTCATCCAAAATATACACGTCCTGAGAAAAATCATTAGTCACGATCCCAGAACTGCTCATGCCGTTTTCCCCGACATAAGAGCTGATATTGGACACAAGCTGTACCTCCGCCGTGAGATTATTTTTCTGATAATTTTGATATGCCTTGATTCCTCCAAAAATTCCGGCTCCTGCAACACCCAGAGACACCAGGGTAATAATAATCGCTTTCTTAGTCATTCTACGCCTCCTTGCCGCTCAATGCCCCTGTTCTGACATCGTTTTCAAATTCCGGCTCCTTTTGGGCGCCTTCCGTAATTTCGCCATCGATAATATGAACGATGCGTTTTGCCTTTAAGGCAATATTTCTGTCATGGGTGATCATCACGATGGTGACGCCCTCGTCATTGAGCTGCTGAAACAACTCCATGATCTGCTGTCCTGATTTGGAATCCAGCGCTCCAGTAGGCTCGTCTGCAAGCAATATCTTAGGATTGTTAACCATGGCCCTGGCAATTGCGACTCTCTGCTTCTGACCGCCGGACAACTGCGTCGGCTTAAACGTGATGCGATCTCTAAGCCCCACTCGCTCTAAAGCCTGCGTAGCTCTCTCCCTGCGCTCTTTTTTCTTAATTCCCGCATAGCTTAATGGCAGGGCGACATTCTCAAGCGCCGACTGCCTCGAAAGAAGCTGAAAGTTCTGAAATACAAATCCAATGCTCTTAAGCCTCAAATCTGACATTTCCCTGTCCTTGCACCGAAGCACGTCCTCTCCTGCAAGCTGATAGGTGCCCGAGGTAGGACGGTCGAGACAACCGATAATATTCATCAGCGTTGTTTTTCCCGAGCCCGAAGGTCCCATAACCGCCACATACTCTCCCTCCTCAACCTGGAGGGAAACATCCTTCAACACCGGAACCACCAGCTTATCCTGCTGATAATCCTTATATATATTCTTTAAATCTAAAATCATAGCTGTCCTTCCCTCCGGCTTCTATTCTACAACCTCGCCTCCGCCAATATCGCCTAAATCTCCCGACATATCTTGTTGTCTGGGAACGTCAATGTCTTCCTCTGAAAGATCTTTGCTATCCTCTTCGGCTCCCCCTTCTCCCATAGAGTCGTCCAAAGAGAAATCCTCGTCCTGCGTAAGGCCTTCATCGCCCATGCCTTCGGAATCCCCGCCATCAGAACCGTCTCCTTCGAAATCTCCTTCTTCCTCTCCCTGGTTATAGAGCGGGGCGCTGTAATCTACTTCTTCCGCATTGGTGACCGCAGTCACGCCCTCATAAAGCCCTTCCATTGGAAATGCAATGTAATCGTCCTCCGAAAGGCCTGATAAAATCTCATATTGCCCCAGCTCGGCATCATATTCTCCCAATTCTACCACGCGCTTTTGAAGCTTGTTTCTGGCATCCGCCGCCCAGACATAGGCTTTCCCTAAATCCAGTTCTTCTCCTGTTTCTTCCTCTTCCATATCTTCCCCTGTCTCATCCTCTATTGCCTCTTCTGGAGCTAAGTCTTCTTCTCCCAGATCTTCTGCGCCTGTTTCCGCTGTTTCCTGCAAATCAGCTTCTTCTCCTGCCTCCTGTTCCCTCATGATATATCCTTCAAACAGCCAGATTCCCTCTTTCTTCTCTGCCTGCCCCTGGTCCAGCTCGATAAACAAATGCTGCCCAAGCATCAGTCCATCCGTAGAATCAAGCGCAATATAAAATGGATATTTTGTGGCCTTTTCTGCGCCGCTTCCAGAATCATACATGTAGTCATTTTGATTTTCAATTTGATTCTGCGTATCAATCTTGCTAATCGTCCCATTCCAGGTTTGTTCTTCGTCAATCCTGGAACGCAAAATCACTGGCTGTTCCTCTGACAGCATTTGGACATTCGTTTCACTGACAGTTCCCTTTACCCGGAAATCGCCTACCGCCAAAATCGTCATATACGCCGCTTCCTCGCCTGACATCGGATCGCTTCCAGACTCATTGATGGATTTTACAACCCCTGCGAGCTTGCTAGTCACTACCGCGTTGTCAATCCTTTCCTGTTTTTTTTGCATCTCTGTCTTTTTGCTTTCGATATTATACTCTGACTGCTTGATGCTGTTTTCTTTTTCCTGAATGTCAGCCGTATATTGATATTTTTCATCCGAAGACGCTGCGTTGCGCTCCTTGTTGAGCTGCTCGATCTGCGCCCGGTAATCCGTGATCTCATTCTGCATCCCTTCCAGATCTAACTGTGCCTGGGCAAGTTCTGCTTTCAAATCCTCCATATCATATTCAAACAGAGGATCGCCCTCTTTCACCATGGCGCCCTCTTCCACAAAAACTTCCTTTATCTCACGTTCGCCGTCCTTGTTTACTTTCCAGCTTTCTTGCGCTTCCACGACCCCGGAATAGCGGTTCTGCGCACCAGAGCCAGAAGACATGATAGCAGACACTTTTTCCACAAAGACCTTGTCCGCCTTGCTGCCGCCGCTGTTTCCTTTTAACAAATACCATGCCCCTGCGCCTGCTGTTGCAGCAAGAATCACTGCCACGGCGATGATAATGCCTATTTTCTTTTTGCTCATTCTTTCCCTCCTGCTTTTTATAAAAGTATTCTGTTTATAGGATCAGGGCGCCAAAAAGCCTAAATGGCCCGCAAGGAAATTTAAGCCTCTTGGCGCCCTGATCTTCATAGCAATAAAAGATTTTTATTCCGTTACCATATTATCATAAATCCATTCGAAAGCCTAACTATTTTTATTAATATTTTCTTAAAAATTGTCTTTCTCTGCCTGGCTAATTATTTCCACGACAAAATTCAACTTTTGACTTGAAATTCCATGCGGTTTTCTGTAAACTATGGATATATCATTTGTTTGATGAAATCAGGAGGAAATCACAATGAAAAAATCTATAAAGCAGTCTACTCTCATGTTTCTATTAAACGGTGTTTCCATTTTGTCCTTGCTATTTTTAATGTTTTCCTTATTTTCATTTACCAAGGTAAACCGTCAATTGGACACAGCTCGAGAGAACCGTTTTATGCTGACCTATAATGCCAACCGTTTTATGAATGGTTCCGCATACCTCACTAACGAAGTCCGTGCATTCGCCTCCACGGGCAAACAGGAACATTATGATAATTACTGGAACGAGGTCAACAACCTAAAGAACCGTGACAAAGGCATGGAGGCAATGCAGGAAATTGGAATTACTTCCGAAGAAGAGGCAATGATCGACGAAATGTCTACTTTATCCAACAACCTGATCCCGCTGGAAGACGAAGCCATGAAGAACGTCGAAGCGGGACAGATGGAGGAAGCCATCGACTACGTATATGGAGAAGAATACAATAACTCCATTGCCCAAATAAGTTCCTTAAAAGAACAGTTCCTTTCAGATCTTGACAACCGGACCTCTTCCGATGTCAAAGACTTGGCGAAAAATGCAGAATCAATTGAATTCTCGATGATTTTCGCTCTCGTAATCGTAGTAATCATGCAACTGCTTATCATGTTCATAACCAGAATGCGGATTTTACGTCCTGTAATATTTGTCCGTGACCAGATGGGAGAAATTTCTCAGGGTAATCTCTCAGCAGAGTTCCCCATGAAATCAGACACTTCTGAAATCGGAATGCTGGTGGAATCCATTCATGAAACCAAGCGGGAATTGAAAAAGTACATAAAAGATATCGATTCAAAACTGGCTGACATGGCAGCAGGAAATATGGATCTCTCGATCGGGAACAATTACCGCGGAGAATTTTTACCGATCCAGAATGCAATGCGCCAGATTTTGGATTCTTTGAACAAAGCCCTTTCTCAAATTAATAAGACTGCCGAGAGTGTTTCTGAAGAGTCTAGCCGCATGGCGTCTGACGCCCAGCTTCTGTCTGATGGCGCTGTTCAGCAGGCGGCCGCCGTACAAGAATTGTCTTCCAGCATCCAGGTATTATCCAAGCAGGTGGACAGCACATCTTCGGATGCGGATACCGCATGGAAATGTTCTACAGAGGCTGCCAAGCTTCTTTTAGATGCCAATGACAAGATGGCTCTTTTGACTTCCGCCATGGAAGATATTTCAGACGCCTCCCAGCAGATTGGCGGAATTATCAAGACCATTGAAGACATCTCATTCCAGACCAATATTCTGGCTCTGAATGCCGCCGTGGAAGCTGCGCGCGCAGGAGAAGCAGGAAAAGGCTTTGCCGTTGTCGCAGATGAGGTACAGAATCTTGCCAACAAGAGTTCTGTCTCTGCGCAGCATATTACAGACCTGATTGAAAACTCTATCAAGATGATTAAGAATGGTTCCACCTTGTCTACCGAGACCACAGAGGCGCTTGCTTCCGTCGTGGTAGGCGCAAAACAGGCAACTTCTTTGATAGAGCAAATCGCAGAGTCCGCCACCCAGCAGTCGCAGTCTCTTCATCAGCTTACGATGGGCATGGAGCAGATTGCAGAGGTTGTCCAGACCAATGCCAGCACGGCGGAGAAATCAGCCGCATCCGCACAGGAACTTTACAAACAATCCACGGATCTCAAAGTGTCTGTTAACAGATTCCAGTTGCGCAAGTAAATTTCAAAGCAATACTTTCTTAGTCTTATACAACATAAAAGAGGCAAAGAATCCTGCTAAGCAGGTTCTTTGCCTCTTTTATGTTACGCAAATGGCATAATTATTCTTGCCGTATATTGATCAGTGCTACTAAGAATCTCTCTATTCCTTACAGCGGATATTGATCGGTGAGCTCTTTTACCATCGCAAGCACCTCTTCGGATGCACGCTCGCCCTCTTTGATCATCCTGGCAATACATTCTGCAACCTTGTCCATATCCGCTTCCTGAAACCCTCTTGAAGTAATCGCCGGCGTACCCAGACGAATCCCGCTGGTAACAAACGGGGACTTGGGATCATTGGGAATCGTATTCTTGTTACAGGTAATATTGACTGAATCCAAAAGCTTCTCCACGGCTTTCCCGGTGAGATCATAATTGGTCAAATCCACAAGCATCAGATGATTGTCCGTTCCACCGGAAACGAGCCTGATTCCGCGGTCCATCAGCCCTTTCGCCAAAGCCTGCGCATTCTTTACGATATTTTGCTGATATGCTTTAAAACTGTCCGCCAGGGCTTCTTTAAAGCAAACAGCCTTGGCAGCAATCACATGCATCAGCGGTCCGCCCTGAATTCCCGGAAATACTGCCTTATTAAAGTTAAATTTATCTGCCATCTCCTGGCTCGCCAAAATCATGCCGCCTCTTGGTCCGCGAAGAGTCTTATGCGTAGTCGTAGTCACCACATGGGCATAGGGAATGGGACTTGGATGCAAGCCTGCAGCCACAAGTCCTGCAATATGCGCCATATCAACCATCAGATATGCGCTCACTTCGTCTGCGATCTCACGGAATTTCTTAAAATCAATCGTTCTCGCATAAGCGCTTGCCCCGGCAATGATCATTTTAGGCCTGCACTCCAGGGCAATCTCTCTTACCTTGTCGTAATCGATAAATCCTTCGTCATTGACGCCATACGGCACTATTTTAAAATAGCTTCCAGAGAAATTGACAGGGCTTCCATGTGTCAAATGCCCGCCATGATCTAAATTCATACCCATCACGGTATCGCCTGGCTCTAACATGGCAAACTGCACTGCCATATTTGCCTGCGCGCCGGAGTGAGGCTGCACATTGGCATAGTCGCATCCAAACAACTCTTTTGCGCGCTGAATGGCAAGATTCTCCACCACGTCGACGCATTCACAGCCGCCATAGTACCTCTTTCCTGGATACCCTTCTGCATATTTGTTCGTCATCGGGCTTCCCATTGCCGCCATCACTGCATTGCTTACCCAGTTTTCAGATGCAATCAGCTCAATATGGCTGTTCTGCCGCTCCATTTCTGCCGTAATGGCATCCGCCACCGCTGCATCTGCGTTCTTCACTTCCTCAAATGAATACATGTTTCTTTTCCTTTCATCTCTGTATATTTGTCATTTTTTGATAACCGTAACTGCCGCATTTAATGATATAATGCAGTCATTTGAATGTCAATAAGAAAAATACCTGCAACACGAAAATCAAAGGCATTCCCACCACGAAATACCAGTGCTTCGTCTTATGCCGGAAAACGTAGATTCCAGCCCAGGTGCCCAGGCTTCCTCCCAGCAAGCTGACTGCAAAAAAAGTTTTTTCCGCGATCCGCCAGCGTTTATGCCTGGCTTTCCATTTATCAATTCCCATTAGAAAAAATCCTGTGGCATTTAAAATGAGCAGATAACAAATACAAATTTTTTGCAGGTCCGTTTTCAGTAATTCCATTTCCTATTCTTCTCCCAGCTTCAGCGCAATGATAATTCCCGCTGCCAGGGCAACTACGCCTGTGGCAATGGAAATAAACGTAATCTTGCCCATGTTGTTCATCAAAAAAATTGCCACCGGCGACGCTGCGATCAATCCAATAATCGCCCAATACGCATGATCTGGAAATTTTTGAAAAATGATTTCAATCGCCTTGGCTATGGCAAATATTCCTACGACAACGCCGATTCCAAATGGGGCCAGCACCTTGCATCCATCCAGCAGTCCCGGCACGTTAAAATCAATCAAATGATCAATAAACCCATTAATCTCGCCAAGCACTGGATTATAATACCCCATCAGCATCAGCATCATCGACCCGCTGACTCCGGGGATGACCATCGTGGCAGAGGCGACAATGCCCACGCCAAACAGTTTCACCACGTTAACCACGTTAAAACTCAAGTCGGCTGCAGCGCCCTCTTGTTCTCCCAGCAGCGCCAGTCCTGCCACGAGCCCAAAAAATAGCAAAAATGCCAAAATATGACCCAGGCGTATGGTTTTTCCTTTCACTTTGCCTGCAATTGCCGGAAGTCCGCCGATAATCAGCCCGATAAACAAAAGATTCGTCTGAAAAGGAATACGCACAAACATATACTCAATAATGCGGGCCAATACTACAATTCCAATCCCCATTCCAATAACGATCGGAATCAAGATCTTCATGCTCTTTTTAAATTCTGAAAACAAATGGGTTGCCGCATGGATCATTTTATCGTAAATGCCCATGGAAACTGCCATAGTTCCGCCGCTGACTCCGGGAATGATATTTGCCACTCCCATCATCACGCCCTTTAAAATCATTTTAATCATACATTCTCTCCTAAATATTGTTTCAAAAACCGCATCAACGCCTGCATCTGCTGATCCGTGCCAATCGTAATCCGCAGGTACTGGTCTATCCTCGGCTTATCAAAATACCGCACATAAATCCCCTGCTCTTTCAATGCCTCAAATAATTTCTTCGCTGGGCATCTTGGATGACTGGCAAAAATAAAATTCCCCTTTGCATCAGGGAAGACAAAGCCAAGTTTGGAAAGCTCTCTTTTCGTCCATTCCCTGGTGGCTATCACCTTGCCAATCGTCTCCCTGAAATATGCCTCATCCTTAAGCGATGCCGCCCCCATGGCGATGCTCACCGTATTCATGGTATAAGAATTGAAAGAATACTTAGCATCGTTCAGATATTTGATCAGCTTATGATTTCCAAAAGCATAGCCAATCCGCATCCCCGCAAGGCTCCTTGATTTTGAAAAAGTCTGCACCACCAGCAAGTTATCGTACCGTGGAACCAGTGATAGCGCCGACACTCCTCCAAAATCAATATATGCCTCGTCAATAATCACGATCACTCCGGGATTGCATGCAATGATCTGTTCAATCTCTGCCAAATCCTTTGCCAGCCCAGTGGGTGCATTGGGATTGGGAATTACAATTCCTCCGCAATCTTTCTGATAATCTGCGCTCCTGATCCGAAACTGCTCATCCAAGGGCTGGCATTGATATGGAATGCCAAACAGCTTTGCCCACACCTCATAAAAGGAATATGTGATATCTGGAAACAAGATTGGTTTTGTTCCCTGAAAAAAAGTTAGAAAACTCATCGCCAGCACATCGTCGGAACCAACCCCTACAAAAATCTGTTCCTCAGGCAACCCATACCGCCCTGCCAGAGCCCGGACTAGATCTCGGGCGCCAGGATCTGGATATTTTCTCAAAATTTCTGAATTGATATCTTTTAAAATCTGCGCCGCTAAAGGCGCTGGCGGATAAGGATTTTCATTCGTATTTAATTTGATGATATCGGGATTTTCCGGTTGCTCCCCAGGCGTGTAGGGCACCACTTTTCTCACATTTTCTTCCCATGCTGCCATTTTTGATTCCTCCTGCCTGATCTTCATTTTAATCCATACGCTTCTGCAAGTTTTTCAAAAGCAGGCAGGGAACGCTCGATCATTTCATAGGAAACGCAGTACGCAAGACGCACATAGCCAGGACAGGCAAACGTGGTTCCCCCTACCAGCAAAATGTGATACTTCTTTGCCTGCTCTACAAATTTCTTTTCGTCTGCTTCCGGGGATTTGATAAATAAGTAAAATGCCCCCTGGGGCTTGATGCAAGCAAAGCCAAGCTGCGTCAGTTTATCATAGATCAATTTCCGGTTCCTGTCATAATATGCCACATCCGTAGTGGAATCAATCGCTCTAATCAACGCCTTTTGCATCAGGGAGGGCGCATTGACAAAGCCCAGCATCCGGTTTGCCACAGACAAGCCGCTGCATGTCTGCTCGCAATCCGCCATCCGTGGGCTGACTGCGATATATCCGATCCTTTCCCCTGGAATGGACAGGGACTTGCTGAAAGAATAGGTCACAAAGGTATTCTGATAATATTTGGTCAAAAAAGGAATCTGGTTACCGTCGTAAACCAATTCCCGATAAGGCTCGTCAGACACCATGAAAATCTCATGTCCATATTGCTCCTGCTTTTTCTCCAATATAGACGCCATTTTCTGGATCGTCTCTTCTGAATAAATCACGCCTGTGGGATTCACTGGGTTGTTGATAATCACAGCCTTGGTCTTTTCCGTAATTTTGCGTTCCATATCCTCTAAATCCGGCTGAAACGTATCCATATCCGGGGTCACCTCAATCAATATCCCCTGATGGTTTGCCACATATCCTCTATATTCTCCAAAATACGGAGCCAGCGCAAGCACCTCGTCCCCCGGATCCAAAATCGTCTTAAACACCACGTTCAATGCGCCAGCGGCTCCCACCGTCATCACGATATGCTGTCCCAAAAATTCTGTCCCAAACCGCTGGTTCAAATTATCCGCTACTGCCTGCCGGGTCTTTGGATAACCCGCATTGTCCATATATCCATGAAGCTCCAGGGAATTTTCATTCTGCACTGCGTCAATGATCGCCTGATTGTACGCCGCCGGAACCGGCGTCATCGGATTCCCCAGACTGAAATCATATACGTTTTCTACCCCGACCTTTGCTGCAAGTTCCTTTCCTTCTAGGAACATGGCACGGATCGCAGAACTGTTTGCCACGGCCTGCTGCATTTTCTTTGAAATCATCTTATCATCCTTTCTCTGCCGTTCTCGTTATCAAAGCAAAACGGCTGTAAATCACAATACTTTTCCATTCTATCATTAATAAGTGCAAAAAAAAAGAGGCACATTTTCATGCACGCTCTTTTTTGTCGTTCCGTTTACCATTTATGCTTTAAAATTTTTGATCACGTTCAATGCTGGAAGCGGCTTGCCCTCATAATCAAACAACGCCCGATTCGCGCGTTCATTGCCACAGGGAACAGAATCTTTAACGTATTTTAGGGAAGCCTTGGTCGCCTCGCCGCTGCCAGGCGCTGGAATCCAGGCAGGCTCCCAATAAAAGAATCCCTTGCCTAACCCCTTGGGCGCCTGGGAAATACGCCTCATCAAGTCTTCCATGAAGTCTGCCTGTCCCTGCTTGGTCACAGGATACTCCATTTTCTTGCCCTGAAAAGGCTTGTCAGCCATTTCCTCATATTCCGCGGACTTTAAGCCTTGATGCACGGCATAATCCTCCAAAGTATGTCCCATAGAAACTTGCGCCACGACCAGTTCCTTTCCATAACGCTGCGCCAAATCTCTCATATTATATTCCAAATCAGCAAGAGAGCCATGCCGAAACGGATCATAAGACAGTCCAATCACGTCAAAATCTGATCCGTCATTTTCAAAATAATTGTCAAACCACTCCCTATGCAATGCATTATCGCAGCCATTACCCAGATGGATCATCAC
>OFGZ01000819.1_pt1 | contig 20192 bp, 20 predicted proteins | sample 1521871 | NCBI WGS metagenome assembly OFGZ01 (sample SAMEA3504091, study PRJEB24116) | mouse gut metagenome | biome: mouse gut; feature: mouse-associated habitat; material: faeces | place: Denmark | collected 2011
CAGCCGCGGCTTTAATAACTTTTAAAGATACTTTGCAAACTTCTTTTTACTGAGATAATATTCCGCCGCTTCCTCTCCGCCGTCCAGAGCGGCTTTGTACCATTTAACCGCTTCCGCCAAGTCCTTTTGAACGCCCTCTCCGCGCTCGAACATATAGGCAATGCAAACCCTCGCGTCGTTATGACCAAGTTCCGCGGAGCGTTTATACCACTCCAACGCCTTAGCCCCGTCCCGCGCGACGCCTTGCCCGTGCCTGTAACAGCCGGCTAAGTTGTACGCGCCCATAGGGCTGTCGTTTTCCGCCGCGTGCAGATACCACTTGTAGGCTTCCCGCCTGCTTTTCTTTACGCCTATGCCGTTAAAATAGCAGTAACCAACGTCGCTCTGCGCCTGCGCGTTGCCCTGCATTGCCGAAAGGTACAACCAATTAAAGGCTTCCTTTTTATTGATTTTTACGCCGTTGCCTACCTGATAACTCCAACCGACGTGCAATTGCGCCCTGTCGTCGCCCTGCTTAGCCGCCCTCATATGCCAAATAAAAGCCTTTTCGGTATTGCACACAACGCCGCGCCCCTCTTCGTAGCACATTGCCAAGTTGTACTGCGCGCGCATATCCCCCTGCTCGGCGGCGCGCCTGAACCATCTTACCGCTTCGTAAACGTCTTTCTTTACTACCTTGCCGACTATAAAACACCAGCCGTAAGCGTTTTGCGCCGCAGGATACCCCTGTTCGGCGGACTGCTTATACAACTCCACGGCTTTGGCGTAGTCCCTTTCAACACCGTTTCCGTTGTCGTAAAGCATTGCAAGCGAATACTGCGACGGCGCATATTCTTCTTCCGCCGCGGAGGAATACAACCGCACCGCGGAGGCAAGGTCGGCGGCTACTCCGTTGCCTTTCTCATAACACTCGGCAAGCGCGTGCATAGCGGGAACGTAGCCGTCCTGCGCCGCCTCATCCAGGAGTTTTACACCGCGCGCCTTATCCTCTTCCACGCCGTCGCCGTTGAGATAACTCTCGCCCAAATAGCACTTGGCGGGCGCATAGTCCTGCTCCGCCGAAAGAGCAACCAATTTGATTGCCTGACCGTTGTCCTCTTCAACGCCCACGCCGTCGGCAAGGCACATAGCGTAGGAAAACTGCCCGCACGCGTCGCCCGCTTCCGCCGCCGCTTTAAACCACACCGCGGCTTCGCCGTAGTTTTGCTCAACTCCTTTGCCTGTCCTGTAACATACGCCAAGGTTGTATAAGGCGGGAGCGTAACCCTGCTTAGCCGATTTTTCAAACAACTGCGCCGCAATGTCGTAGTCGCGCGCCACACCCTCGCCGTCGTAATAGCAAACGCCGAGGCGGTACTGCGCGAAGATTACGCCCTTTTCCGCCAACCTCTTCCAGATATCCACCGCCTCGTCTATTCTGTCCTGTGCGTACAGTTCCTCGGCAACTTCCAACAGCTCTTCCGCGGAGCTTTCCCCGCCTTCTGTTTCTTCAACTTCGGCGTCTGCACGCTCTTCCCCTTCGCTCCGGCTATACCCGTCTATGATTTCGTCAATCAGATTATTGATTTTATCCATTGTTATCTAAGCTTTTTCAACGCCTTTTTGGCTTCTCTGTGCCCCTGCTCGGCGGCGCGCCCGTACCACTCTCTCGCTTCCGTCAGGTCGGCTTCAACGCCTATTCCGTCCTCGTAACACGTTCCGAGAACGAATTGCGAGTCGCTGTCGCCCTGAACGGCGGCATTGTAGAACCACCTGAACGCCTTCTCGCAATCCTCTTCCACTCCCGTACCGTCAAGGTAGCAAACGCCTATCTTGTACTGTGCGTCCGCGTCCCCCTGCTTTGCCGCCTGCAAAAACCAATACGCCGCCGCTTCCTCGTTTTTTTCCACGCCCAATCCCTTAATAAGGTGCTGGGCGAGATTGTACTGCGCTTCCGCCATACCGCTCTCCGCAGCTTTCGAGTAGTACTCCACTGCAAGCTCGTTGTCTACGGCTACACCCTTGCCGAATGCGTACACGTTTCCGAGATTGTACTCCGCCATAGTGCTTCCCAGCTCGGCGCCCTTTTTATACATCTCTATCGCCGTGCGCATATTCTTCTTTACACCGTTGCCGTTCTCGTAACAGCAACCAAGGTTACAGTACGCCTGAAAATAATTATTCGCGGCGGATTTTTCGTACCAATCGATTGCCTCGCGCATATTGCGCGCAACGCCATCGCCGTATTCATAACAGTATCCTAAATAACATTGTGCCTTAGCGTGATTGAGTTTAGCCGCTCTCTTATAATAGTTGAACGCCTTTACGTCGTTTTCTTCAACGCCCTCGCCGTCGTTGTAGCACGTGCCCATAAGAAATAGAGCTTCGGCAAGCCCCTGTTCGGCGGCAAGATTCAACCACCTTACGGCTTCTTCCTTGTCAACGTCCGTTCCGCGACCGTAGTAGTAGCATTTGCCAACGCCGAGCTGACCGTTTGCATTGCCCAAAGCCGCCGACCTTTTATACCAATTGAACGCTTCCTCGTAATTTACTTCTCCGTTGTTTACGCTTATACCGTTCTCGTAGAAATACGCAAAATTGTTCATTGCCATAGCGCAATTCTGCTCAACGGATTTATTGAGCCAATAGAGCATTTTATCTATATCCTTTTCAACGCCTATACCGTAGTTGTAGCAAAGGGCGACAAAACATTGCGCGTCCGCGTGTCCGAGCTCGGCGGCTTTCATAAAGTATCCGCACGCAATAACGCCCCTTTCCTGCTTGTCGTACTCCTTATCTAATCCCAAATCATAGTTATAGCAGTAACCAAGCATATACAAAGCTTGCGCATTGCCCATTTCCGCCGCCTGCTTCCACAGTTCGATTGCCTGCCCGTAATTACTTTCCGCGTAAAAACGGTTGGCTTCGGCGCAAATCTTTTCCGCTTTTGCGTCGCCCTCGGCGCTCTCCATAATATCGTCGATAAACTTTTTCTTATCTTCCATATACCACCTCTTGAAAAACTTTAACTTATTATAACTTATTCAATAATAATTGTAAAGGGCGGACGCGATAAATCAAAAATTAAAAAAGCTTGAACGCGTATCTGTCATAAAGATTTTACACGGACAAACAATTAGCGCACCCCTTAACTTGCAAGGTAGTGCGCGCTATGCTTTTGCGGTTTAATTATAAATTGGAATTTATAATGCTTTCTCCATAGTTAAACTTTGCACTGACATACCCAACGAATGATAAAATTTTATTGCCCCTGTATTGAAGTTCCACACTTTCAATTCCGCAGACGTTGCCCCTTGTTCTTTGGCGCGTTTGTTACATTCTTGTTAAACGGCAGTTCCAATGCCTCTTCGACGATAATTGGCGTCCACAACAATATTTTCAAAATATGCATAAGTGCGCGGAGCTTGTACTTTATACGTAGACTGTCTGATTTGTACAATTGCGAAACCGACAATTTTATCGTCAACTTCGGCTCCAATCATTATCTTATTGTTGTCGGATAACGACGCTTCAAAGTCCCACGCCTTTGGCGTAGTCGGTTTTTCTATTTTTCTAAACAAATCAGGACGCTGTTCCGTTTCCGAGTTGTGCAACTGCATAAAAAGATTATTCACGTCGTCAAAATCTTCTAATTTAAGGTTGCGTATTACCATTTATATTCTCCGATAAATTGAAATTTATATTGCATACTTCATAGGCGTAAACCGAATGCCGTCTATTTCCTGTTCTTCCGATAAAGGCACGAAACCCAAGTGCAGATAAAAGTTCTTCCCGTAAGGGGAAGAATTGAGCGTAATTTCTTTAACTTGCGGACTATTCTTCTTTACTTCCGACAACAAAAACTCAAAGATAGAAGTTGCGATACCCTTGCGATGATACTCGCTTTTCGTGAAAACCAAGTTAATATGCGATTTGTTACGCATACCGATAATCCCAACCATTTTACCGTCATCAAATGCGGCATAAATCGGGCAAATTCCTTTTCTACACTTATCTATAAATTCGGCGTTTTCGATAATATCCTTTCTGAACGTTTCCACACCTTGCGGTTTATAATCGGGTGCTTCAAACTGCATAAAAACTTCTAACGCAAGGGTAAGCGCATCGCTTACTTCGTTAGGCTTTACCTGTCTGATAAAATACATAACTTCTCCACTAAATTACTGTTTATAAGACTTGTTCAATTTTTATATATTATAAGTGCGAAATCTTTTTCCAAACGAAAATTCTTCCATTTTCTTCCTATTTGCCGTACAAAATAGTTTTCATCGTTCGGAAATATCTGTTTCGTCATAAATCTTATCAGATTTAGAGCATCGGCAGACTCTTTTAACACGATTTCACGCGTACTCCAACCGTCTGTTACAGGCGAATATATTTCGTGAAGCACATTATAAAACAACTCTTTCCCGTTGATTGGTATTTTTCTTATTAAGTCCGCCTTTCCGTCGCAATTGAGCATACTCTTTAACAGGTCATACTGTTTGGCATCAAGCGTTATTTCACATATTTCCATTTTACGCTCCTTATTTGACCAATTTATTTAACAAAGAAACCAACTTTTTATAAGTAATATTATATTCTTCCAATACGCCGGCTTTCAAATCTTCGTACAAAGCCGCGCCATCTTCATCTGTTTGTTTATCCAAATCCGCCTTTGATTTAATGCCGTGGCTTTGTAAAATATCTATTACGGCTTGTTTCAGCGGTACGGTCTTACCGAGAACTTTTTTGTATAATTCGGGATAAGCGGAAATCGCATCTTTGTTTCCTTTGTTCTTATATTCGCTTAAAATATTGAGAATCATTCGCAAATTTTCGCGGTTCGCAGTTTCGGCAAAGTTCAAAAGCGGCGATAGCTTTGCATCCTGCGGAATATCCAAAAACCAAATACTTGTTAATATACTACCGATAGTCCAATAATCGGTTTCGGTAAAAAGTTCGTTCAATAAAAACGAAAAACCTTTTTCGTCAAAATTATTACTTAATATTTTTGCATATATAAACCGTGCGGCTCTACGCACTTCACGTTCCCCGTCGCTTTCGCCAAGGTGTTCGTCGATAATCTGCTCCAATATAGGCAACAAAGCGGTATCGCTTAATTTTTCCGCTTCACGCTTTGCTTTCCAAGACTCCTTTTCCCAACTAACCTTGATTTCGGGTTCATACGGAGCGTTCATTCTTTTAATCAAATTTTCCAACTGCGTTTTATTCATAACTTTTTCCGCTGTTCAATTTGCATATAAATCGGCTGTCCGTTTTCCATAAAACATTTAAATCGGAAATCTCTTACCTCAAATTCCACTATGCCTTCATCTTCTTTAAGTACAGCTCTGTAGCCGGTATCATCATTATTATTTTTAGTGTATTGCACAAACTTCGAAAAAGGAAAGCGGAAAATAAAAAAATTTGATAAAAACTGCCTTAAATCAAATTTGTAAATTCCGTTTGCTTTATCAATCCAACCCGTGTCGACAAGACCGAGTTCTTCTTTTTTGTTTTCTATTTCTTCAACCGACCTGCAATTTTTGCCGTTTATGATAATTTCGTCCGCCCAAACTTTACAGTATTTTGTTACAGTTCTTCGCTCTAATTCTTCCAGCAGTTTCTCCAACCTGCCTTCTCCCTTTATATACCGCTTTACCCCGTCTTTATAATTTCTATAATCGTTCGGGATATTATAAATCCACTCTTTGGGGTGGTCGGGGCATCTAAATTGTAAACATAAACGCATTATGTCAATTTGCGGATATTTTTTCGGGACAGCAAACTCGTCCCAGTCAAGTCCTCTGTCTGCAAAAAAACATTCGATATTATCAATCGGTTTTTTACAAACAGGGCAAATACCGTATTCTTGCGGCAGTCTTGCCGTAATTTGGTAGATATCAAAATATTCGGTTTTGTCGTAATTGTCGGTTTTTTTGTTGTAATATGAAATTTCGCTTTCGCCTTTTATATTGTAGACGTATTCGCCGACACCCAAAAATTCGCAGAAGCTTTCAAGCGTTACTTCTTCGGGTACGGGCTTCGGTGGATTCGGTGAGCAAACTTTATATTTTATTGTTCCATAATATAGAGCATCTCAGTTGCCGCCACTGTATAGGTTTTACCTTTTTTATCATGGACGACTATTTTTTCTGTGTTAATCTCATCAATGGTCACAGAACAGAAGCTGATAGGCTTAACAACAGAAAAAGGTAGTTGCTGCCGTTTTTTTAGATTGCATTTCATATCGGTAAAATAATCTGCCAAATTCAAAGTAACATCCTCAGATGGAATTTTGGGGAGTTCCTTATATTTCTCCTTATCTGCATCCGTTATACTTGAAATTGCAGAGATATTTAATAACCCTCTTTTTCCTTTATCACCAATAAATAATAAGAAATTCTCTACTTCGGCAACGATAGCGATACAATATAATCCCTGGAATTCTCTATCATTTAAAAATATTTTCACCCATTTTCCCAAATTCGGAGCACAAACCGAGGTGGAACCTATTTGCTCCACATTCATTTTTTGGGCTTTATCCCGTAAAAGATAGTCTAAATCAGTATCCAATAAATCACAAAGTATCAATAGCTTCTCCGTTTCGGGATAACCTTGGCCCGTTTCCCATTTGGAAACAGATTGTCTTGATACATTGCATCGTTCGGCTATATCTTCTTGAGATAAGCCCTTATTTTTTCTTAATTGTTGTAGAGTGTCTGCAAATGCCATACCCCTTCCTCCTTGAATAATTTGATAACTCTATGATAAAAAAATTTATGAACATATTCTACCAACTTTATCGTGCTTTTCCGCAACTTGAAGTTGCAACAGTATTTTCATGGGGTATGCATAGCATAATCGTTTTATTAACCTATTACAAGGTAGGAATTGAGCCTGCCGCTTGTGAGAAGATTTGTGTATGTAACCCTGCGGTGCTGTTTCAGATAGTCCAAGTGCCGCCGCCCGAATAAGCCAATCGGCTGTTCCTTTTCGGCAGGTAAGGCAATGCAGGGGATAAGGTAATCCCCCTGCCGCTCGTATCTGCCGCCCAGTTCCTCAAAAATTGTCTTTTCCATCGTCTTTCTACCTCCGTATTTTTAATTTGACCGTCTTTGCATGGGCGAACTTGATAATCAATTCGTCAACACAGTCCGTATACCTGCCCTCTGCAATCAGCTTGTTTCGGAAATCGTTTAGGCAGAGGATTATCACCCGCCGCTCCGTTTCATCAAGATACAAATGATACTTTTCCATCGTCTTTCCCCTCTTTTCTGCGGCGCATCTCCCAGCCGCCCGTATTCCTTAAAACCTTTGCCTTGAAGCGGCGTTCCCCTATGTAACCGCCGAAGCGGTAACAGATTTTAATTGCCTGCTCTGTTCCTGCTTCGGTTTGTGTGCGGTCAAATACAGCATCCGTCAAGCGGCAATATCTTGCAAGTGGATTATCAGGAATTACTGGAATTGGAACGGGAATTAGAAGGAATTGGAACGGAAGAATTTAAAATATATTTCCGGGCGCATTCTATGAAGAAATTGGCATGTGAGCGCGGTTATAAGCAATGTCTGGCGCTGCCATTTATGGTATACATTGATGCGAAGGGGAATTTATGGCCCTGTATTGTGTTTATGGGGCAGGAACAGTTTAGTTATGGAAATTTATATAATGCATCATTTGAAGAAATATGGGAAGGAGAGCGGAGGAAGAAGCTGATTCAAGAGTTTTCCCAGATGGATTTAGAGAAAAATTGCAGGGAGTTGTGCAGGCTGGATGAAATGAATAAGTATCTCAATGATTTGAGAAATCCCGGACTTCATGTAAATTTTATATAGTATCCGTTTATTCCAATAGGAGAATAAATTTTAAGAGTTAGGAGAGAACGATGGATTTAAAAGAGCGGGCGGCTGAAATAAGAAAAATGATTTTTAAAATGGCATACCGGGGAGGGAGCGGGCATTTGGCATCGGCTTTTTCGATTGTGGAAATTTTAACGGTTTTATATTTTGGGGGAATTTTAAATATAGATCCGAAAAATCCGGATTGGGCGCAAAGGGATAAATTGATATTAAGCAAGGGACACGCGAGTTTGGCATTATATAGTGTATTGGGTATGAAGGGATTTTTTCCACAAAAAGAGTTACAGACTTTTTGCAAGCCGGGTTCAGAATTCGGAGGAGAACCCAGAATGGGGCATATAACGGGCGTAGAGGCGACTACAGGCTCGCTTGGGCATGGGCTTTCATTTGGCGTGGGGATTGCAATGGCGCATAAGATGAATGGGGAAGCGAACAGGACATATGTGATAATTGGAGATGGCGAATGCCAAGAAGGAAGCATATGGGAAGCTGTAATAGCGGCGCCGCACCACAAACTAGACAATTTGACAGTGATTTTAGATAATAACAGGCTACAGGCAATGGGGAAAGTGGAGGATATTCTTGCGTTGCGCCGCCTGCGGGAAAGCTGGGAAAATTTCGGCTGGGGCATCGCAACAGTAGATGGGCACGATATAGAAAAGCTTTGTAAATGTCTGGATAAGGACAGACAAACGGAGGATGGCAGACCGCATTTAATTTGTGCGGATACAGTGAAAGGAAAAGGCGTTTCCTTTATGGAAAGCGAGCCCATCTGGCATTATCGGATGCCGAATGAACAGGAATTAGAAATTGTATTGCAAGATTTGGGCATGACAAGAGAGGAGCTGATTCAATGCGAAATGAATATTTAGCGGAACTATATCATCTTGCAAAAAATGATCGGAATGTGCTTTCTTTAGTGTCCGATAATGGCATGATTGTATATGATGAATTTCGGGCGGCTTTTCCAGAGCAATATTTTAATTTTGGCATTTCAGAATGCCATATGATTGCGGCGGCGGCAGGAATGGCGACATGTGGGAAAATTCCTTTTGCATATACAATTAGTTCATTTTTGGCGTACCGGGCATACGAATTTTTAAGGCTGGACGTATGTCTGGAAAATTTGAATGTAAAGATAGTTGGAATAGGCACAGGCGTATCTTATGGCTATTTAGGCCCTACGCATCATACGACAGAGGATTTGGCTCTTTTGCGATCACTGCCTAATTTGACTATATTTTCTCCGGCAAGCCCAATGGAAGCGCGCGAGGCGGTACGGGCTGCATATCAAATAAAGGGACCTGTCTATATCCGGCTTGGCAGCAGCGGGGAACCGGAGGTTCATACGGAAAAATTTTCTTTTGAAATTGGGAAAGGGCAGGTCATATTTGACGGGCATGACATTGCGCTGATAACTTCAGGGGCAATCACGGCTGAAGCGAAAATAGCGGCGGAGCGGCTTATGGAAGAAGGAATATCAGTTAAGCTGATTAGTATGCACACGATAAAGCCTTTTGATGAGGATCTTATAGCAAAAACGGCTGAAAAGGTTTCTAAATTAGCTGTAATAGAAGAACATAATATTATCGGCGGGTTAGGAAGCGCAGTGGCTGAGACATTAGCAGACAGGCAGATTGCAATTCCTTTTTATAGAATTGGGTTATATGATCAATTTGCAAAAGGCTATGGAACGGGACAACAGGTACGGATGCAAAATAGGCTGGACAGTGAAGGGATTTATCAACAAATCAGCCAATATGTAAAGGAAGGATGACAAAAATGGAGTCAGAAAAATTAATATTAGACGGCAGTAAAGTATTATGGCACAAAGATAGAATAGAGCAATGGAAAAGGGGGGAGCGTTTTGCGCCTGTTACGATTGATTGCGCGCTGACTACGAAATGCAGTTACCGCTGTGTGTATTGTTATGGAAAAATGCAGTGCATAAACCAGTCGGATAATCTTGACGAAGAAACAATTTTACGCTTTTTAGAGGATGCGGCGGAAATAGGAGTAAAAGCGGTTAGTTTTGTAAGCGATGGAGAAAGCACATGTAACCCACATTTGAAAAAAGCGGTTTTACATGGCAAGAGCCTTGGATTAGATATGGCTCTTGGCACAAATGGCTTTTTGTTAAAAGATGAGGAATTAGAGGAAATTTTGCCGGCGCTTACTTATCTGCGTTTTAATATATCGGCTGGGGAGAGGGAACGATATGCCGAAATTCATGGCTGCGCCTTAAAATGCTATGATAAAGTAATTGAAACGATGAAAAAAGCGGTAGATATTAGGGAGAAGAAAGATCTGGCGGTTACAATTGGAATGCAAATGGTTTTAATGCCGGATTTTGCAGATCAGATTCTTCCGCTTACAAAGTTAGGCAGAGAGATTGGCGTGGATTATCTCGTGATTAAACATTGTAGTGATGATGAGGAAGGCACGCTTGGCGTAAATTACGAAAAATATGATGCCGTGATTCCGGTTTTAAAGGAAGCGGAAACTTATTCTACGGATAAGTATCAGGTTTCGGCAAAATGGTCAAAGATTTTAAGCCATGGGAAGAAAAGTTACTGTAAGTGTTTTGGAGCCCCCTTTATTCTTCAAATGTCGGGTACGGGCCTTGTGGCTCCTTGTGGAATGTTTTTCAATGAGAAATACAGTAAATACCATATTGGAAATATTAAGGAAAAGAGATTTAAAGAGATATTTGAAAGCGACAGGTATTGGGAAGTTATGAAAATGATAACAGACGAAACTTTTGATCCAAACCGCGATTGCGGTACGCTCTGTCTTCAGCATAAAACAAATGAGGCATTGTGGAAGATCTATCAAACAGGGACAATTCCAAAGAGTCCGGAAATTGAACCGAATCATATTAATTTTATATAAATTTCAGAAATCTGGAAAAATAAGCATGGAGGCTGAAAAATGGCACTTGTTGTGACAAAAGCGGAATTTAGGAATATAAGAAAGGAATTGCGGGCGGAAGGGAAGAAAGTGGTTCTCTGCCATGGCGTATTTGATTTAGTGCATCCCGGCCATATCATTCATTTTGAAGAAGCAAAAAAGATGGGGGACGTTTTAGTGGCGTCTGTCACGGCGGCAAAATATGTGAGAAAAGGTCCGGATAGGCCGTATTTTGGAGATGAGATGCGTCTGAAATTTTTATCTTCGATTGCGTATATTGATTATATTCTTTTGTCAGAGGGCTTTACTGTAGATGATATTATTGAAGCGGCGGAGCCGGACTTGTATGTAAAAGGCTCGGAGTATCAGGCGCAAGAAGATGACATTACCGGAAAGATTGCCGGAGAAATAGAGCTGGTCCGTAAACATGGAGGGGAAATTGCTTATACAGGCGGGCAGGTGTTTAGTTCAACGAAACTAATCAACCATGCTTTTCCATCACTTTCTGAGGAAGTGAAACAATTTATGAAATCATTTTCAGATAAGTATAGTTTATCTGAAATCAGAGCGCTGGCGGAAAAAATTTCGGGCTTTAAGATAGCGGTAATTGGAGACGTAATTATAGATGAATATATTTATTGCAATGTACAGGGGTTAATGTCGAAAGACAGGGGATATTCTGCCCGTTATAGATATGTGGAGCAGTATTTAGGCGGTTCGTTAGCCGTGGCGAGGCATATTGCCTCATTTTGTGACGACGTCACTCTTTTGAGCGTTGTAGGGAAAGAGGAGGCGGTACATAGCCGGATGTTAGACGAACTTGGCGATAAGATGAGGATAGACGTAACGTTTAGCGATGTTTTTGAAACCATTATAAAAACACGGTACGTTTCCATGAATGAAAAACGGGAAGAGCTTGATAAAATTTTCGCTGTAAATAACCTTCCTGTATATATGCGCATTGATAAACCTGCATTAGATAAGTTTAAAGAAAAAATAAAAGAGAAAATAGAACAGTGTGACGTGGTTATTTTGTGTGATTTTGGGCATGGGCTGATAGATGAAGAAGTGATGGATTTGATTCAGTCTAAGGCGAAGTTTTTAGCGTTGAACTGCCAGACTAATTCATCGAATTATGGAAAAAATTTAATTACAAAATATAAACGGGCAGATGTATTTGCGATTGACCAGAAAGAATTGGGGCTGGCATTTGCGAATTACCGTTTAGATGAGCAAGAGCTTCTTCAGAAGTTAGAAAAACATTTGGACTGCCATGGGTGGCTGACACAGGGATCCCAAGGGGCAGTTTCGATTGAAGATGGAGAAATAAAACATTGTCCGGCATTTGTTTTAAAAGTGAAAGACACCATTGGAGCAGGGGATGCGTTCTTTTCCATTGCAAGCTTATTTGCGGCAGCAGGCGCTTCCATGGAGATGGGAACATTTATGGGAAATATTGCGGGGGCATTGGCGACAAATATCGTAGGAAACAAAAAAGGCATTGATAAAGTAGATGTACTGAAGTACGCTTCTACTTTACTTAATATATGATGATTCTAAAGATATATTTATAAAATGGAGGGTAAGAAATGAAGATTTTGTTGGTGGTTCCGCAATACTATAGCCGGAAAGAACGATATTATCAAATGCCATTAGGCTTAGCGTATGTGAATGCAGCTCTGCGGGAAGCAAATTTAGATGTGCAATGCCTGAATATGAACCATATTGAAGCAGAAGACGCCTATTCAGTTTTAGCTGAACGGGTAGTAAATTCCAATATTGACGTTGTCCTTTGCGGCGGAATAAGCCCGCTTTGGAAAACGATTGAAAAAGTGTTTGATACAGTTAAAAGGGCAAAAGCTTCCATAATTACTGTGGGGGGGGGTGGAGCCTTTACGTCGGAGCCTCTTATTTCAGCGGAACTTCTTGAAGTAGATTATGCTGTAATTGGAGAAGGGGAGATTACAGATGTAGAGCTTATTCAAACGTTGATGGCGAATCAGAATGTAAGCAATGTAAAAGGAATTGTATATAAAACGCCGGACGGATATAGGCAGACGGCTCCGAGGGAAGAAATTGCCGATGTGGATTCCATTCCATTTCCATGCTATGAGGGGTTTGACATGGATTTATATTTAGAAAATCAAATGGTGAGCGATGAATATTATTCTTTTTATTCGGACAAGCCGAGAATTATGCCGATGATTTTAGGCAGGTCATGCCCTTATCAATGCAAATTTTGTTTTCACCCTATAGGAAATAAATACAGGGTGCGAAGTCTGGATAATTTTTTTATGGAACTGGATCAATGGAAGAATAAGTATGCTCCAACCTGTATTTTGATATTAGATGAATTATTTAGCGCAAGCGTTGAAAGAGTGTATGAGTTTTGTGAAAGAATAAAAGGATATGAGATAAAATGGATTGTCCAAATGCGGGTGGATATTATCACGAAAGAGTTATTGCAGACAATGCGGGACGCCGGATGCCTCAGCATCAGTTATGGACTTGAAAGTTTTAGCCCTGCAGTTTTGAAAAATATGAGAAAACATATCTCTTTAGCAGACATAGAAAACGCTTTAAAATTGACTTATGAAGCAAAAATAGACATTCAGGGCAATTTTATTTTTGGAGACGAGTTAGAAAATGAGCATACGATATATGAAACATTGCGGTTTTGGTTTCAGCATCCAGAATATAAAATTAATTTGGGGTGGATAGAGACATATCCGGGATGCGGCTATTATCAGGAATTATCAAAAAATTGGAGCGTTGAGGAGAAAAAAGCATTTTTAGAAATGAGTGAATGGCTGACAAATTTAACAAAGATGCCAGATGAAGAATATGGGAAATATAAAGTTGTGATTCAACTGCTTACATTTTATTATAACCCAGATTGTGTGAAAGAAAAAGAGACGCGGACAGACGAAAATGGCGATGGGATTATTGAAGCGAAGTGCGTGCATTGCGGTTCGGTAAATCGGTGGGCAGGAGTTAAAAAATATCTGCTAAATCAATCGTATTTTAAATTATGCTGCCGGAAATGCAATCATAGGAATGTGATTTACAGCAGGAAAGAAAGGTTAAAAAATTGGGATTTAATTCTGCCATTATGTGAGAAAATGGCTTTGGCAACAAAGGAAGATGAATTTATTAAAGCGGTAAACGCTTTATATGAGACGTATATGGTGACGCATGACCCAGAAAATCCATTTCCTGTTTTGTTTTAGGAAAAGGATTTCCGCCATTAAATTGTGACATTAAAGTATTGTTGGGCCTTACAGTATTTTTTCTGCCTGTTTCTGATTAAGACACTGCCGTCAGGGTTACGCAGCACAACGGAATCATCGGAGACCGGCTGTCCATATACAAACGCATCTACTCCAATGGATACACGGTTTCCGATTGGTTCATTGCCTATAATTTTAGCTCCGGCGGCTAAGTAGAGCCCTTTTCCGAGTTTTGGGACAGTTTCGCCGACAGGGCTTTCACCGGTATTGATGGTGACATTTTGGCCTATTACAAGAAAATCACTGTAAGCTGCATTGCCAATTACGCTTCCTACCGGATGTGTAAGGAAGAATATTTCCGGCAGTTTGCCTTTGTAAGAGATAAAAAAACTATGTAAAGTTTTATTCAAGTAAATTAATTTGTCACAGACAGATTTGTTTGCGGAAAGCTCCCACAGTGAGTTAGCCCAAAAATATAAAAACTGGGCATACTGGTCAGAATGCAGATGCGAGAAAAATGTTTCGCCTTGGTTATCTGAATATGCGGAATTTTTAATAAAACGGAAGCAATGCTCTGTCCGTTCTAAGGCGCGTTCAAAAGCGGCGTCAACGTCGCTGCCTTTTAGAGTATGAGTATTGCGATCCGGAAAAAAAAGCTCTAACTGATGCAGCGTATATGTTCTTGTTTCGGTAATGATAGGTTCATTTCTTCTTCCTTTTTTGAATATAAATTGGCTCTAAAATAAAACGTGGGAGAATTGCGTATGGCCATACATGGAACCATATCGTAGGATATTTGTATGTATTTAAAAATAATATCCATTTATCGTCCATATCATACTGATTATCCTCTACGCTGTATTTTAGGATAGAATCTTTAATAAATCCTTTCATGTCAGTAAGAAAGATTTTTTTCATCTGGCTTTTTGGAAAACCGGCTTTTACGGCTGTTTGGAGCAAAAGTCTTTTATATTGCTTTACCCAGACTTCAAATAAATTAAATCCGCCGCTGTGCGCATTGAATAGTTACGCTGTTTTAGTGTGTCTGAACAGTTGTGGTTCATTTTCAACCATCCTAACCGTGTAAGGTTGTTCAGTGTGGTTCGGTTGGGAATAGAGAACCACTTTTTTGCCTGAGAGAATGTGAAATACGATATGCGCGTGTAGAAAATGGGTTCCAAAATATTTCTCAGGATGCTTTATTTGTTTAAATTTGCTCATTTTCAGAACGGTTGCAGATATATACGTTACATAAACGCCAATGTAATTCATCAGAAGGGTTTTATCGTAAGTAATCAGATCGTTTGTTTCCCTAAGTTTTATTCTTGGCGCTTTTCTAATGTCCGGATTGAATGTCTGTGTTGAATATGTAAAAGAATTTATATTAATATAGGCTGGTCTTTCTGTTTTTATCAGATATAATATTTTTTTTATCGCTCCGGGCAGCAATATGTCATCGTCCGAGAGAAACTGTATATATTCGCCGTTCGCTTTTTGGAAACAGTTAAAAAAATTTTTATCCATACCCAAATTTTTTGAATTACGATAATAACGTATCTTATGTTCTTTGCAATATTTTTTCATTACTTTTGGGGTCTCGTCTGTGGAAGCGTTATCTGATACAAGGATTTCAACGCCGTCTTCCAACTGCCCTAGCGCGCTTTCTAATGACTGGCATAATAAATGACAGCGGTTATAGGTAGGGATAGCGACTGTCAGTATAATTTTTTGTCCCATGATCTTACCTCTTTCTTTTGGTTTCATAATACTGGATTGTTTTTTGGATGCCTTCTTCAAAGGGAATTTCAGGCTTCCAGCCGGTATCTCTTGTAAGAGGTTCAATATTGATACAAGAACTTGGCATTATGCCGGGGGAGCTGATTTTTCTTTCGGGAGGGGGAGTTTTTTCTCCAATGCCTAAAGGAAGCGATGGGTTTATCATGTCCCGAATAGTTAAGACGTATTCCCGAAGTGTTTTGTGCGTTCCGCTTCCTATTCCATATGTAATATTATGCCTGCCTTTCTCTCCAATTTTAATAATTGCTTTTGCTACATCTGATACATAGACAAAATCCCAATTAGACTGGAGATTGCCATAGACAGGGTATTTGCCATCTAAAAGAGTGGTAATCGTATAAGTCAGGATATTGTCTTCTGTTCTTCCTTCCCCATATGTGCTTGGAAGAACAGTCCAAATCATATCCTGCCCTAATTGCGCGGCAACGGCTTCTAACAGATAGTGGACGGAAGTTTTTGTGGCTCCATAGATGTCAATGGGCGTCTGTTTCCTTGAAAAATCAATGACGCATACATTATAAACATATTCTGCCACTGTGCCTGCGGCCAGAAATAGTTTGCATTTTAAATATTTAGAGAGACGTAACATATCCAGAGAAGTTTCGATATTGCTTAATTGCAAAGGAATGTTGTTTTTTTCTTTCCCAGAAACGCCTGCCCAGCCAAGATGATAAAATATATCATATGTTTTTCCAGACAGCCTTTGCGCCAGTTCTTTAAATTGATAGCCGGCAGTTATTGTTTTTACGGAAGAATTATGAAATGGCATAGAGGAGGGGGAGGAGGTCAGGACGGTTACGTTAGCGCCTGATTTTAATAATTCCGCAACAACATATCTGCCGATAAATCCGGTTCCTCCTGTAAGAATGGCTTTCATATTCTTCCTCCTACTGTTCCATGCGTTTTAGAATGATGTCTGCATAGCTGTCTATATCGTCGGTTGTATTCGCCGACAGGCTTTCGCAATGTCTGCAGATTGGTATATCGTCTTTCCTCTTTTTTAAGTGGAGTTTTTGGTACTGGCAAAGTTTTTCGCCATTCCAAATATCCGCAATTTTTTCGGTTTTTAAATCGCCTAAAATATATTCTGTTTTCCAGTCTACACAGCACAGATGCGCAATGCCGGAATGGTTTATTACCATCGTAGTAAATAAAAATGGGCAGACTTCTTTTGGTTGTAGCTCCTGGCCGTAAGTGCCTTTATGGGCGTTGTTTATTTTTGCGCCGATATTTGTGTCCTGCCAAAGGGTGGAAGAAATGGTTTCTACAAATATTTCGTCAGACACTTTTTCAAATGTCTGGTAAAAATTCTGTTTTTCTGTTTCGGTATAACCAATATCGCTGTATTTAATAAAGATTTTACAATTCTGTTTATTTTTATAGAAAAACTCGATTTTTTTATAGAAATCCTGAAAGTCCATTTCGTATTGGCATACGTCTTTGTACTGTTGTTCATTAATTCCATTTACTGAAATATTTAATATGTCAAGACCTGCCTCAATAAGCTCAAGGCTGAGCGTTTCGTTTAGAAGCGTGCCGTTGGTCGTGATTTCAATACATTCTGCGGCCTCTGCTTTTTTGGCATAGGCTGCCATTTGGGCAATCTTGGGATTCATCAAGGGCTCTCCGATTTTAAACAGCCTTAATTTTTTGATTTTTTGTCTGCCCCAGCAAGAGACAATGTCGTCTATGATTTTTTGGAAAAGTTCCAAAGACATTGCGCCAAATGTTACATTAGATTTTTTTATGGTTTCCATGTCTGAGTGGAAACAAAAATTGCATTTTAAATTACAGGCGCTGCATACGTCAATTTGAATTGCAAAGGGCGCGGAAAGCGGCAGAACTTCCTGTAACGGGGTTCTTTCCCTTGCGTAAATTTTGGCTCTTCTTATTGCGCTCATCGTTGTACCTCCGTGTGGTCTGCTTTTTAAGGCAGCATAAGTTTTTTTATTTCATCTTCTTCTAAGAAAGGATACATATCATGTAAAGCGGGAGTTTTCATTTTGCCGTTTTCATCTATGCGTGACATGACTTTTGGAATAACAGGATCGTCAAATGCCTGCAATACTTCCAGTATCATATGCTTTGTTGTCTGCATAAAAGCATGTAAGCAGGAATCCACTTCGCCATTATTATGGCAGCAAAGATATTTAAACCCGAATGTGTCTGCAATTTTTTTAAAATCAGGGAAACTTACTCCGGTATCCGGCGTACAGCCAATGTATTCTCCTTGAAAGAAGTTTTTTGAAGTCTGCCGGATTGCCCCATAACCTTCATTTGAAAAGATAACGATTGAAATTGGAAGATCGTACTGGGCAATCGTTTGAAGTTCTTGTAGGTTCATCATTATGCTTCCGTTTCCTGTAATGCAGTATACGCCGGATTTGGAGGAGATGGCGGCGCCTATGGCCGCGGGAATATCGTATCCCATAGATCCGCAAGTATAATTTGTAAGAATCCGTTGGTTTCTCTTTTGGGTTCCAATTTGTAATTTTGCAGTATTTGCGCTGTTGTTGCCAAGCGCTAAAATGCTGTTATCCGGTTCATGTGAATGGAACTGTTTCCAAAAATAGTAGGAAGAAACCCTGTCTGACAAATGAACGCCATGCCGGATTGCTTCATATGGAGAAAAGCGTTCTTTTAGGTTTTGGCAGTAGGAAAGCCATTCTTTATGCGGCATACAGGGGATGACGCTCTGTCTGGCAGTTTCAAAAAACTGATTTAGGTCTATATGGAGGCTCTTTTGGATTTTAAGCCCCGGTTTTAGGGCTTCGTTTTTGTCAGCGTCTATCATATAGATTTTTGCATTTGGGGCGAAGCCGTCTTGGTTAAACCCTGTCTGCCGGAATCCCAAACTATTTCCTAAAGTTAAGATTGCATCTGCGTTTTGCAAAATAAAATTTCCGGATCTTGATCCCACATTTCCGGAGGAGCCGAAATAAAGGGGATGCTCCATATAGAGGTTATCGGCTACCCATGCGCCTCCAATTACAGGGAGCCGCATAGAATCAATAAAACTTAAAAACGCTTCCATACAGTTTCCGCTTCTAATGCCGGAGCCTGCAAGGATGCAAGGGCGTTTTGCAGACTGGAATTGTTGCAGAACAGATTCTATATCTTCTTTGGGAAGATGAGGGAGGGCGCTTTGATATTCTTCCGGTTCATATAATTCGCTTTCTTCGATATTTGCGCTCTGGATATCCTGTGGGACGTCTAACCAAACGGGTCCCCGCCTTCCGTCCATAGCGATATGAATTGCTTTAACCAATTCTCTCTTTACGGCGTATGGATTAGTCAGCATTGTGGCATATTTAGTCATATTTTGAACAGATGGGATAATTTCAAATTCTTGCAAGCCACGATAACGTAAAGGAAGGCCTGATTTTGGGACGGAAATTTCATAACGGACTTGTCCAGACAACACAATCATGGGCAGACTGTCCTGCCATGCTCCCATCACGCCTGTTATGGCGTTGGTGGAACCGGGGCCAGAGGTGACGCAGACCGCCGCCATTTTTCCGCTGTATCTTGCATAGGCTTCTGCCGCCATGGCGCACGCCTGTTCGTGGTGGTTAAAGTATTTATTCATTTTCGGACATTTTAGCAAAGCGTTGTCTAAAAACATCGCGCCTCCGCCAACGACAGCAAAACAGTCTATAATTCCGTATTCTGTCAGTGTGTCCATAATGATGTCAGCCACTCGTTTTAACATCTTAACGCCCCTCCAAATTTAGCTTTCGATAATTCATAACATAATTTTATATTGTTATATGGGAATTGTAAATATATATTTCTGAAAATTGTTTAATAGAGTAACTGGAATAAATCTATTTCATCTTCATGTTCCAAATACCATTGATATAACTGGCGGACGGAATCTTCTATAGGCGTATATTCAAAACCGGTAAGTTCTTCCATTAAACGGGCGTTTGAAGCGGTATATTCTTTTGCCAGCCCTTCTTTACAAATGTAAATGGGGAGCTCTTTTCCGCTGATTTTTAGGACAAGGCGGCAGAGCTTTTCTAAACTGATTTTCTTTCCCGAGACGGCGTTATAGGTATGGCGGGTTGGGGCGTGATGCAAAAAATATTCTATGATCCGGCAAAAGTCTTCTACCCAGATGTAATCGAAATACACATTCTGCCGTATAGATAACGGCAGGTTTTTTATCGCTTTACAGCAGATATTTGAAATGAACTTCACGGGATAATATTCATATTTCCCGAATATTCCGAAAAGCCGGAAGTTATAAACGTTGTCTGATTTTTCAATTAATTCCCCTATTGTATATTTCATCAAACCGTATTGGTCAGTCGGAAGGCTTTTGCCTAAATCTGTTTCCGCTACATTGGCAATGTCGAACCGTTTGTCATATTCTGCGCCTGAGCCAGAATAATACATCCTGCCAAAGAG
>OFGZ01000820.1_pt1 | contig 20191 bp, 14 predicted proteins | sample 1521871 | NCBI WGS metagenome assembly OFGZ01 (sample SAMEA3504091, study PRJEB24116) | mouse gut metagenome | biome: mouse gut; feature: mouse-associated habitat; material: faeces | place: Denmark | collected 2011
GGGAGCAGGAGAGGACAGAGAGGAAACAGGGGGAGACGAAAAGGAGAGGAAGGAGGCAAACAGAAAAGAAACAGAGGAGGGCAGAGAAAAAAAGAAGACAGGCAGAGGGAAAACAGAGGCAGGGAGAGAGGAAACAGAGGCAGGCAGCGAGGAAACAGAGACAGGGAGAGGGGGAACGGAGACAGGAAGAGAGAGGGCGGAAGCTGTGAAACTTGGGCAGGTCTGGAAGCATACGGCCCAACAGGTGATGGTGGAGCTGCAGGCGTTTTCAAAGTCCGCAAAAGGGGATCAGGCGGGCACAGTGATCCGGAGCCTGGGAGCGGTGACAAGGGAAAATTATGACTATTCTGTATTTCTCCAGAAATTTGCCCTGAGGAGAGAGGAAAGAATGGGGACAGATCAGGACGAATTCGACTATATATTTTATACCTATGGATTGAACCTTTTCAGGAAAGTCCCCTTGATAGAGCCTTTGGAATACAAAGAAGTCCAGGTGATCCGTGAGTTTGTGATAGCCATTGACACTTCCGGTTCCTGCGCCGGGGAGCTGGTGGAGAGATTTCTGGTAAAGACCTGCAATATTCTGCGGCAGACGGAAACCTTTGCTCTGAAAGTAAATATTCATATCATCCAGTGCGATGCAGAAGTTCAGGAGGACGTGAAGATAGAATCCCAGGGACAGTTGGAGGAATATATTTCTCATCTGGAATTAAAAGGATTTGGCGGTACGGATTTCAGGCCGGTTTTTAAATATGTGGACAACCTGCTGGAGACGGGGGAGCTTGGGAGAGTGGAGGGGCTGCTGTATTTCACGGACGGGTATGGAAGCTTTCCTGTCAGACCCCCGTGGTACAGGACGGCGTTTGTCTTTTTAGACAGAGCGGAGGATGTGAAAGTTCCTCCATGGGCCATGAAAGTGTACCTGGAAGAGACTGAATTATAGATAGGAGGTATAGTCATGAACATCAGGGAGGCAAAGGAGGAAATTACGCGTTCTGTGGAAGTCTACCTGGAAAAAAATGAAGATGGGGAGTATCAGATTCCCACTGTAAAACAGAGGCCGATCTTTATGGTGGGGGCCCCGGGGATTGGTAAGACAGCAGTAATGGAGCAGATCGCCTCGGAGCTGGACATTGCTCTGGTGTCCTATTCTATGACCCATCACACCAGGCAGAGTGCCCTGGGCCTGCCATTTATTGAAGAGAGACAGTTTGGCGGGGAGAAGGCCATGGTGTCGGAGTATACCATGAGCGAGATTATTGCCTCGGTCTATAAAGTGATGGAAGAGTCCGGCAAGAAGGAGGGAATACTGTTTCTTGACGAGATCAACTGTGTCTCGGAGACTCTTGCCCCGGCAATGCTTCTGTTTTTACAGTATAAGATATTCGGAAACAGAAAGCTTCCTGAGGGGTGGGTGGTGGTCACAGCCGGAAATCCGCCCCAGTACAATAAATCCGTAAAAGAGTTTGACGTGGCAACCCTGGACCGTCTGAAATGCCTGACAGTGGAAGAGGACTTTGGAGTCTGGAAATCCTACGCCTATCAGAACGGAATCCATGCCGCGGTGGTCACTTTCCTGGAGATTAATCCGGACTGGTTTTACGCCATAAGGACAACGGTGGAGGGAACCCAGTATGTGACGGCCAGAGGATGGGAGGATTTGTCCCGCATTATCTCTGTCTATGAGAAAAAGAAGTTTAAAGTGGACAAAAGGCTGGTTCAGCAGTACATCACCAACAGTGGGGTGGCCGCCAAGTTCAGCATATATTATGATCTGTTTCAGAAGTATCAGTCGTCCTATCAGGTGGAAGACATTCTCAAGGGGATTTCCGGTCAGGAGCTGCAGAAGCGGGCAGCCGGCGCCGGGTTTGACGAGAGAGTGTCGCTGCTGGGGCTGATATTGGAGAATCTAAACCGGAAGTTTGCGGGGACGGTGAGCAGGGAAGCGGTGTTGGAGCGGGTGGTGAAGATTTTGAGGCAGCTGAAGAAGGTGGCCGCGGCCATGGAACAGGGCGAGGGAGCCCGGCTGGGGGATCAGAAGGTGAGCCTGGCTCTGAGCCTGAGGCAGCACTGCCTGGAGGTGCGGGAGGAGAGGGACGACAGAGAGGCGGCGGGAAGCCTGAGTCCCCGTCTCAGGAAAGAGTACAGGGAGGTTCTGGCGCTTCTGGACCAATATATGGAGGAATGCGACAGGGACGGGGAGGCGGGAAAACTGTTCCGAGGGGTGAAGAAGAAATTTGATGCGGTGGTGAAAAAGCATCATGGCCAGGTACAGGAGGCGAAGCAAGCTCTGGAGAATGTCTTCAGCTTTATGGAGAGGGTCTGGGGACAGGGGCAGGAGATGATCCTGTTTGTGACAGAGTTGACGGCAAATGCAGACAGTATGCACTTTATTGAAATGTGGGGCAGCGATGCCTATTTTCAATATAACCAGGAACTTCTGGTGGGGGATGTGCGCCGGAATCTCCAGCGGGAGATTGCGGAACTTGGGATATAAGAGCGCAGAAAGCGTTTGACGGGAAAGCCAGTATGGCCCGCACCGATTGCCACTGTGTTTTGCGAAGGGTTAATCTGTGGAACATATTGTTAGTTGGTGGGGGTTATACTGGATATGGGACAGGTCAGGTCGGCTCTGTCTTTTTATCTGATTTTTTTAAATTAGTATATTGCAATATATAGTAGCATATGATACAATGTTTCTGTCAAAGAGGAGTACTAAGCATTGGAAAGGAAGGAGGACGTTTATGAATACTCAGTTTAAGAAAGGCGCATTGGAATTGTGCGTACTTTCACAGCTTGTCCAGGGAGATAAATATGGATACGAACTGACGGAGAAGATATCGGGCAAAATGTCCATTGCCAGCGGCACACTTTATCCCATTTTGAGAAAGCTGAAGGAGGATGACTATGTGACCACCTACCTGGTGGAATCGGAATCAGGCCCTGCCAGGAAGTATTATCAGCTGTCTGAAAAAGGGAAGGAATATCAGCTGACGGTAAGGCAGGAGTGGAATGAATTTACCAGTGCAGTGAACCAGTTGATTGAGGAATAGGAGGTTAAGGGCCATGACAAAGGCGGAATATATGGAAAAGCTGCAGGAAAGGCTGGAGAGCTTCGGACAGGAACTGCAGGAAGAGATTATGGAGGATTACAGGCAGCATTTTACCGAGGGGGAGATGCAGGGGAAATCCGAGGAGGAAATTATCCAGGAACTGGGAAACATTGAGGAGATGATCCGGGAGCTGCCGGAGGAAGAGATCTCAGGGAATCCGGGATGGAAGCAGGAGATGAAGGACGGTTTTGAGAAGATTGTCCAGTCTGTGCCCGAGGCCGGGAGCGAGTTCAAGGATTCTCTCAGAAAGTTCATTCAGAAGATGCCCGAAGTGCAGCTGGGATTTGAGCAGAAGTCCAGGGAATTGGATGGGGCGGAATACTATGATTATCCGGGAGAGTATAAGGGGATTGTTCTGGATGCACGGGAGGCGGATATTTTCCTGCTGCCCTCTGAGGATGAACAGATCCATGTGGAATACCGGAACAATGGAAATCCATCCAGGCGTGCCATGTATGAGTACTATCAGTATGACAAGGATGGAGTTTTCTATGCGGGAGTAAAGCACAGGAACAATACAGGCGGCGGTGACAAAGAGCGGTTTAAAGTTACGCTGTTTGGCCAGACCATTGTATCCTATGGCAAGGTATGCGAATTTGGCGATGCAGAAATTGTGCTGATAGTGAAGGCGCCTGCAGGGATGCCCAGGATCGAGGCTAAGACTACCAGCGGAGATCTCCGGGTGAGAGAAATTCACACAGAGCATCTGGAAGCGTCAACCGCCAGCGGGGATCTGCAGGTGGAGTCTGTGGAGCTTGGCTATCTGAAAGCCAGCAGTACCAGCGGCGACATGGCTCTGTCGGAAGGGGGGATCAGGGACGCGAAGATTTCCACAGCCAGCGGTGACATGGAGATTGACCGGACAGTGTTTGAGAGAGGCACTCTCTCCGCAGGCAGCGGTGATATCACCCTGAACGGCACAAAAATACAGTTTGTAAACATACACACGGGCAGCGGCGATATAGACGTGGAGAGAGGCTGCTTCAAGATTGCGGAGTGCAAGGCGGGAAGCGGCGACATTACCGTTGAGGCCAGTGCGGAAGAATATGATTGCGCAGCGGGAAGCGGCGACATCTCTGTCAACGCAGGGGAGGGGACTAGGAAAGTTGTCGTGGCCACCGGAAGCGGGGACATTTCAATTGATCTGAACGGTATACCGGGCATGGAAGTGAGCGTCTCAACCTTTGGGGGAGATGCGGACGTGACTTTCGGCGGTGAGAGAAGGCAGGATCTTAGGAACGGGGTTTACACCTATGGGGATGGTTCCTGCAGGGTGTCGGCCAAGAGCGGTTCCGGTGATATCTCTGTTTCGGCAGAGTAGGACCCGGCAGTTGCATTTATACTGCACACCGGTTAAATATGCAGTACAACAGTTCAAATGGAGTCGGAAGGCTCAGAAAAGGAAGTTCCCAGGCAGCAGGCTTGGGGGCTTCTTTTTGCTGGAAAAAGATTTGGGTATGGCGTTATGGGGACAAGAAGGTTATAATGATAGGAAGAAAGTAATAAATAACAGGAGGATAGTACAAGCTATGGAGAACACAATTAAGGTGACGGGCAGGGGAAAGATAAGCGTAAAACCGGATATGGTCAGGCTGCTGCTGAATCTGGAGGAAATGGCAGACACTTATGACGGGGCAGTGGAACTGTCCCTGCGGCAGACCGGGGAGATGAAGGACAGTCTTGCAGGGGCAGGTTTCGCGCCTGAGGATTTAAAGACGCTGTCATTCCGCGTCAGCGCAGAATATGAAAACTACCAGGAGGGCCAGGTCTGGAAGCGTAGGCAGGCGGGATATAAATTTACCCATTCCCTGAAGCTGGAGTTCCCGGTGGCTGACCAGGTGCTGGGCAGGATTATTCACGCATTGTCCCGCTGCCAGGCGCATCCGGAGTTCCGCATTCAGTATACGGTGAAGGACGGAGAGGCTGTGAAGAACAAGCTTTTGGAAAATGCCATGGCGGATTCCAGGGCCAAGGCCGAGATACTGGCAGGCGCAGCGGGAGCCGCACTGGGGCCCGTGAGGCAGATTGACTATTCCTGGGGAGAGGTGGAACTTGTGTCTAAATCCGCAGGGCTGCTCAGAGGCTGCAGCATGGATGACGCCCCGGAACCGGCAGCCTACAACATGGACATTGAACCTGATGAGGTGGAGACCACAGATACGGTGACGGTGGTTTGGGAGCTGCAGTGAGAGAGGGCAGGATATGTTTATCCCGAAAAATACCTGTGAAACTGTATAAAAGGACAGGGCAGGAGTAAATCCTGCCCTGGGAGAGTTAATTGTTTATCCTATACAATACAATATCGTCGTAGAAGAAAACTGGCGTGAATGTATTTTGAAAAGCTTCTTCATTCACAGTATAACTGCTGCACTCATAATTAGAAATTACCACATAAGAAACATTATATTTCTGAAATAAGTCCATGTGATCCAAAGGCGATTCATACATAAGGCGCAGGTCCGCTTTCCGTTCTGTGGTATCCAACCCGTGAAAATAGAGAAAAGTATCTGCACCACATACTATGCTGCGCCCGGACAGAGAGGTAATTTCATTGTTGTGCCTTGTTCCTGTCATAAATACAGCATTGGGGAGGGTGCTTTTTTCAGCATATTCTGCCAGGGCTGTCTGGGCGGTGCTGTAGAGCTGATATCGGGACAGGGTTTCTCTTCCCAAGGTCAGCAGGCCGGAAAAGGATGCTAAAAACAAAAAAGCAATACATAAGAACCTGCATTTCCACCGACCCAGCCTGGGATTGGAGGAGGGACTGCCGCCAGGCAGAACAGACCTCTGTGAGGCAGGGGACTTGATTCTGAAATACAGATCTGTTCCATAATCTGCAGCGCCCATACAGAGCAGCAGATAAGCCACATATAGCAGCTTGTTGTTGTCATATGTATTTGGCGTGAAAACGATCAGCTCTCCCAGCCACCATATAAAGAAGGCAGGGAGTAAGACAGAACTTCTTTTTCTGTCACAGGAAAAAACTGCTCCAATGATGAGAATCAGGGGAGCGCCAATATTTTTCAGGTAAAACCATGGGTAAAAGTCTCCCTGGTTTCCCCAGTTAAAATGTCCTCTCAAAAAACTGCCCTGGGCTACTTGGCCAAAGGTCCAGAAAAGCAGCTGTGGCAGGGCCAGGATCAAAACTATGGCAAGAAAAATCCCCCAGCAGGACAGCAGCTCTCTCCATCCAAATTTCTGGATATATTTGCACAGCTGAAATATCCCATAGAGAACAGCAGCAGCAAAGGGAAGGATACCGATGACCATAAGCGCCTCAGGAGCGATGGCGTTATGGGTGTTTTGGTACTGCAGCAGGCACATGACCGCTGTAAAAACGGCAAGGCCCCATGCTCCTGGGTGTCGGAAAACTAAATTTTTTTCTTCTGGATTGTTCTGGTGGTACAGCCACAGGAGCAGCCACACAGCACTTATGATGCCGGCACTCAAAAAGGAATGAGTGTGGATCATGGGAAGGGCGGCCACAAACAGCCCTGCCGGTATATATAATTCCCGGCAATGATGAAACACTGCCCGGTACAGCATCCACAGTGCGGGAAAAAGAACCGCATATCCAAATAAAGTGGCCCGCTGAGGAAGCAGCATGTCTGCAATGATATTTACCCACCTGATATTTTGTTCAACCAGATTGGTGGGAGTGGTATAAAAACCTGTAAAAATATCGGAAAAGTGATATTTCTGTTCTTTTGGCCAGTGTAAAAAATAGGCGAAGCCCAGTCCGCCATTACAGAAAAAAAGCAGTAGAGTGAGCAGGACAGCGTGGGAACGGGGGCGCTTAAAATAAGCAAACACGGTGGTTCCCAACAGATAAACGGCGGTGAAAATCTGTGCTGCCGCAAAGATCATGGGCAGTATGTAGGAAAGCCGGAGGGAGGCTCCCAACAGGTAAAGGCTGGAGGAGATGCTGTCTGACAGGAAAGGGTAGGATAGTTTTGTTCCTGGCAGGATAGAGTAATCAGGGGGAAAGGCTCCTTGTCGTGCAAGGCTCGTAATAAAGCCCAGGTGCATGCTCATATCCCCGTAAGTAGATTGGCCTGTATAGATGGCTCCGTTCTGGCCAGGGAGCAGTGTATGGGTATGGAGGAGATATATCCAGAATATTAAAAACAGTGCCAGGATGCATAAATACCACCCATGGTCTGCCAGTTCAGCAAAAAAACTTTGAAAATGAGTGACTTTTAATTGGCTGCGCATTCTGAATATGCCAAAAAAGAGGAACGGAAGGGTAACAAAAAGCGCTGCCAGATGGGCTGGCAGGGTAAAGCCAAAGAAAAAAGCAAATAAAATTGGAAGCCATGTCAGAAGGAGAGAACCGGCTGTGCTTCCCATGAGCAGTCTGGACAGAGGCTTTTCCCGCTGAAAGAAAAGAGATATGACGGTAAGGCCTATAAGCTGAAAGTATAAATAATAGATAATTGCGGCAATATTGCCTGATAAAGTACCATACATTTGTGCGCTCCTTTTATGGTTTGGACGTGAAAAAATGTGTTTACATAATTTGTTTTCCGCTCAGATAGCCTGTTAAATACATCGCCATGGTCATGGCAGAAATAATAACCACACCATGGTATAGCCTGGGATGGCGATCCAGGTACTCTCCTCCTATAATAAAGAGTGGGAAGGCACAGGACATGTACCGTCCGCCGCTGATCAAAAATGTCACTGAGTAATTGACCAGAGTATATACCAGAAGGAAGGCGGTGTACTTGAGGGGATGCCGTGTGAGGCCATAGGCAAGCAGGACAATGGTTATTACAAACAAAATCAATTCAGGAAGCCATATACACATAATTAAGGTATTGGATGTTCCTGGATTCGTCAAATATCCAATGATTTCTTCCAGGCAGCTGGTAAAGTAGGTAGTATCGTGAAACCAGTGTTCGCTTTGATAAATGGTAAATTGAAACGGGTTTCCCTCTACTCGATAATTAAGGTAAAAGTAGATTAAGTTTCCAATGGGCGCTAAAAGGATGAAAATTCCTTCGGTGAACACATGTTTAAAGAATTCTTTTAGCCGTTTTTCCCTGTACATTGTAAAAAACGGGTATGTTGTGAAAAATTCTACACCGGCCACTCCCAGTAAGAGAATTCCCTGAACACGGCTTAACGAACAAAAAATACCGGTTAAACCCACGGAAAGCCAGTCATGTTTTTTGATAAAATAAAAACCAATGGCCATAGTGCAGAAAAACAGGCTTTCTGTCATCATGGCTCCAAAGAAAAATGAAAAAGGAAATACACTGAGGAGTACAAGGGTTTTGCGTGCAATGGATCTGCCGTATTCCTCTGACAAAACAGCATAGAAAAAGCTGCAGCCCACAGCAAAAGAAACGGTGGAAAGTGTCAGGCAGGCAAGTTCCCAGTTTGGGATAAAAATATGGACAAATTTTAAGATCCAGGGATACAGAGGAAAGAAAACTAAAAAAAGATGTTCTCCGTTTTCCATATAACCAGCATATCCATCGCGGGCAATCGTAATATAATGGGGGGCATCCCATTTATTCCAGGTGTATAAGAAGTCGTCCAGTGAGAAAGCTGCGGCGTCAGAATGGATCAGGGTAAAAATCAGACCCACCAGGTAGACTGCAAGCCGCAGTAAAAGAGCCATGACAATGACAGCTAAGATTTCCCTGGGCGATGCTTTTTCATGGGGGTAGGAAACCTGTTCCTGGAATATATGGCGGAGCAGCAAGGGCTTTTTGCCGCTATGTGGGACAGAAGCGGCAGCGCCGCCGTATCCCATTTGATATCCAAGCCGGATAAACCAGAAAACAATGAGTATGACGATTAGTATGCTCCAAATCATAGTAATAAAATCACCTTTCCAATGGTCGTATGCCGAATTTGACCGGCGGTAAATCAATAACGACAACGACTTAAGGATATCAGAGTTGCAGTATGTTTGCAAGACATAAAAAATCTTGCCGCAGAACAAATTAAAATGTATTTGAAAAACAGGCCGGATTGACATTCCGGTGTGGATATCTTATCATGAAGAGGTCAAATTTATGGATGGTTTACATGTGAAACAGGCCCATGGACAGGGCGGTCTGTTTTGACAGGGAGGGCATGGGTATATGAAAGAGGGGACGATAAAGGTAAAGACACCCGGGGACGGGGAACGGATGGCAAATCTGGAGTTACTGCGCTGTGTGGCTATGATGATGGTGGTGGTTCTGCACTATCTGGGAAAGGGAGACCTGCTGGGAGATCTGACAGAGGGACAGCTTGGGAGCATGGGCACGGCCGCCTGGCTTTTGGAGAGCTTCTGTATAGTGGCGGTGAATGTGTATATGTTTCTCAGTGGTTACTTTCTCTGTATGTCCCAATTTAAGCCAAGCCGTCTTATCCAGCTCTGGCTGCAGGTATGGGTGTACTCGGTGGCCTTTGGCCTGGCAGGGGCAGCGGCAGGATGGCTTGGGGACACGGCATTTGACACCCATTACCTGCTCACGCTGGTGTTTCCCGTCACCATGGAGCATTACTGGTTTATGACAGCGTATATTTTTTTGTATCTACTGCTGCCCTTTGTGGGGGTAGCGATGAGAAAAATGACAAAACAGCAGCTGCAGCTGTCCCTGGGGCTTTTGTTTTTGGTGTTCTGTCTGTGGAAGAGTATCCTGCCTCTCCGGCTGGAGACCGATGCCCAGGGATATGACTGCCTGTGGTATCTGTGTGTGTTTGTGGCGGCGGCATACCTGCGCCGTTTTGGAGCGGGGTTTCTGGAGAAGAGAGGGCGCAGTCTGGCGCTGTACGTTGGCGGCTGTCTGCTTGTCTTTGGGGGAACCATGGCGCTGCGCCAGGTATACCTGCACACGGGCAGCCTGGAGAGAATGCTGAAAATGTGTCTGGAATATAATCATGTGCTGCCCTTTGCAGCGGCGGTGGGATTGTTTGGAATTTTTTATCGCATCCATCTGGGAGGAAAGGCGGCAGCGGCGGTCAGGCGGGCGGCGCCCCATGCTCTGGGGGTTTACCTGCTCCATGAGAATCTGGGCCTGCGGTATGCCTGGCAGAAGTGGTTTAGGTCGGAGTTTCTGGTCTCCCGGTATGCCGCTGGAGGAAGCCAGGCGGCAGAAGTTTTTGGGGCGGTGGGAAGCCTGCTTTTGTGGACGGTCCTGGCGGCGGCAGGGGTGTTTGTGTGCGGGATTCTGGTGGATATGGTGAGGAAGGTCATATTTGACCTGCTGCACAGGGGCCTTATGAGGATAGGCCTGTACCGCAGGGGGATCTCATGGATTGAGTCGGCGGACAGGGTGTTTGGGACGAATTCTGGAGGGAAGAATGGATAAAAAGAAGATAAGCAACCTGTTGGAAAATCTGTTTATAGTGATTTTGGCATTTTATCCTCTGCGCCACATTGGGGTTGGACTGGATTTGTGGGATACGGGGTATAACTATGCGAATTTTCAGTATATGGGCACTGGAAATATGGATTCCATGTGGTTTTTTTCCACATATCTCGCCAATGTGACAGGAAATTTTCTGACGAAACTTCCCAGCGGGGACACGCTTATGGGGATGAATCTGTACACGGGCCTGACAGTGAGTCTAATGGCCCTGATTGGATATTTTTTCTGCACCCGAAAGCTGAAGATGCCGAAATTCCTGGCTTTTGCAGGGGAGATGGCGGCGGTGAGTCTGTGCTGGTGTCCCACGGCACTATTGTACAATTATTTGACTTATCTGTTCTTTCTGCTGTCTTCCATTCTGCTGTATCTGGGGCTGACGGGGGAGAAGAAGGTCTGCCTTTTTCTGGCGGGGGTTTTTCTGGGCGCAAATGTGCTGGTGCGTTTTTCCAATCTCCCTGAGGCGGCTATGATTCTGGCGGTTTGGGCCTATGATCTGATTCTGTGGCGGGAGGAGAAGGCGTGCACCCCTGCAGGGCAGGAAAAGTCCGGAAAAAGTCTTCTGAATCTGATGGGACGGCATACACTGTGGTGTCTGGCAGGGTATGCGGCAGCTGTCCTGATGCTGTTTCTTGGCATTGAGATTCGTTATGGAATGGGGGAGTACACAGAGGGAATCCGGAGGCTGTTTGCCATGACGGAAAATGCCTCCGACTATCAGGCGCTCTCCATGGTCAAGGGGATCTTTAAGATCTATGGGGAAAATCTCTACTGGGTTTTCCGTATAGGGTTCATTGCGCTTTGCGGGGTGGCACTGTTTGCCGCCGCAGAGCGGCTGGAAAAGCTGTGCCTGAAACGGATCAGAGGGAATGTGGATAAGCAGGGGCAGGCTGCGGCGGACAGGAAAGAGCAGAACAGCGGCTCTGCAATCTGCCAGAGAGGGATTCATGCAGGGGTGAGGATTCTGTGGGTGGGAGTCTGCGCCGCCATGCTGGTGTGGCTTTATGCCAGGGAGTTCTGTTCCTTCTATTTTTACAGCTATGATTCAATCTGGCGGCCAGGGCCTATTTTTCTGATGCTGGCACTGCTGTCCGCGGTTGTTTGTATCTTGCATAAGGGCAGTTCCAGGGAGGAAAAACTGGTCAGCGGCATGATGATACTTATCATTATGCTCACCTCCATAGGCAGCAACAACGGTGTCCTTCCCAGTCTGAACAATCTGTTTCTGGCCGGGCCTTATACTCTGTGGCAGTGCTGGAAATTTTTTCAGAGGGGGGATCTTGGGCTGAAAGGGGGATGGGTTCTCTCCTGGTTTCCGGTGAAAGGAGTGCTGGGAGCCTTCCTGATTTTATGCCTGTTCCAGTTTGGCTGTTTTGGCGCAAAATTTGTCTTTGCGGAATCCACGGGGGTGCAGGATGCCGCTGAGATGGTGGAGAACAATGCTGTGCTGAGGAATATAAAAATGGAGGGCAGAAAGGCCCGGTGGATGAGGGAGCTCAGCGCATATGTGAACGAAAATAATCTGGAGGGCAGGGAGGTGCTGCTGTACGGGTGGATTCCAGCGGTGTCTTATTATCTGCAGATGCCCTATGCAATGAATCCCTGGAGCGAGCTGGACTCTTATGTGCCGGAGGTCATGGAGAAGGATCTGGCGGAGCTGAAGAGCAGGATTACAAAAAAGCAGGAGAAGAAACCTGTGATTATTTTGGAAAATAAGTTTGCTCTGTATGAGGAAGGGGGCCTGGAAGCCATGGAGGCGGCAGGATTGTCCCAGAAGGACTGTGAGAATGTAGAAAAGAGTGAAAAATGGCTGCTGTTCCTGGGATTCATGGAAGAGCAGGGCTATACACAGGCCTTCCGCAATGAAAAATTTGCCCTTTACCGCTGAGTCTGCCAACGGTGGATTGCGTTTTTTCACAGTTCGGCCTACCAATCTGCCGGCCTGGGGTTTACATTCCGGTTCGGCTTTTAGCGCCGGATTTTGCATGGAATCAGGGCAGGATATGTTCCGGCGTAGGCTTCCGGGAACAGATGGAAAAGATCAGGAAATGGGCTCAGGGCCCGCAGCTATAGTATTTATAATAGCTGCAGGCCTTTTTTTTCGGCTTCGGACAGAAGCTGGTCGGGCCATAGGGAGCACTGTACTTCCCCAATGTGGGCTTTGCGCAGGAAAAACATGCAGATGCGGGACTGACCAATGCCTCCTCCGATGGTGTAGGGAAGTTCCTCCTGGAGGACAGCTCTGTGGAAGGGCAGTTGAGCGCGGTCCTGACAGCCGGCCTTCTCCAGCTGGCTCAGCAGGGCTTCTCTGTCCACCCGGATGCCCATGCTGGAGAGTTCCAGGGCAATGTCAAGGACAGGATAGTAGACAATGATATCAGCGTTAAGGGCCCAATCGTCATAGTCCGGCGCCCGGCCGTCATGGGGTTTTCCATTCCCCAATACGTCTCCGATCTGCATCAGGCACAGGGCTCCTTTTTCCTTTGCAATCAGGTATTCCCGTTCCTTGGGGGTGGAATCGGGGTACATTTCTTCCAGCTCCCCTGTGGTGATAAAGAAAATATCCTGGGGCAGAATCTCTTCTATATAATCATAGCGGATGGACATATATTTTTCCGTCTTCCGCAGCACCTTGTACACGGTGCGGACGGTATCCTTGAGTGTGTCCAGGCAGCGATCTTCCCTGGAGATAACTTTTTCCCAGTCCCACTGATCCACATAGATGGAGTGAATATTGTCCACCTGCTCATCCCTGCGGATGGCGCTCATATCGGTATAAAGTCCTTCACCTGTAGAGAAACCGTATTTTTTTAGGGCGAACCGTTTCCACTTGGCCAGAGAGTGGACAATCTCCGCCTCCCTTCCGTCCTGATGCTTGATGTCAAAAGACACAGGACGTTCCACCCCGTTGAGATTGTCGTTCAGGCCAGATTCAGGAGTCACCATCAACGGGGCGGAAACTCTCAGAAGATGCAGGCGCTCGGCCAGAAGTGTCTGAAAAAAATCCTTGACCATCTTGATGGCAACCTGGGTGTCATAGAGATTCAGGGCAGATTCGTAATTCTCAGGTATTACAATGCTTGGCATATGGTTTTCCTTCCTTAAGAAAATGTGAACTTCTGCAAATACATTTCAATCTATTCAGCCGGAGCCGATCCTATATTATTAAACAGCTTTTTTCCATTTTTTGCAATAACTTTTTTAAAAAAGCTTGCATATACAGAACGTATGTGCTACAATATAAAGAACAGATGTTCATAAAAAGAGGATCTGGCTTGTAAAACTGACACTGACATGTGGCAGGAGGGGGATTGAAGATGGAATATCTTGTGGCGGGCGGGAAGGAGTCCCTGGCGGAAAAGCTGCAGGTGCTCACGGACGCAGCTAAATATGATGTGGCTTGTACTTCCAGCGGTGTGGAGCGGAAGGGGAACGGGAAGAGCATTGGGAACTGTGTGGCTGCGGGCATCTGCCACAGTTTTTCCGGGGACGGAAGGTGCATCTCCCTTTTGAAAATACTTCTCACCAATGAGTGCATTTTTGACTGCAAATACTGCCGCAACCGTCGTTCCAACGATATTCCCAGGGCCGCTTTTACGCCTGAGGAAATCTGCACCCTGACAATGGAATTTTACCGCAGGAATTATATAGAGGGCTTGTTTTTGAGCTCGGGCATTATCCGGGATCCCACATTTACCATGGAGCTGCTCTGCCGGACGCTGGCGCTGCTGAGGAATAAATACAGGTTTAACGGCTATGTGCATGTGAAGGCCATCCCAGGTGCGGATCCGGAAGTCATTGAACGGACAGGCTATCTGGCGGACAGAATGAGCGTGAACCTGGAGCTGCCCACGGCGGAAGGACTCCGCACCCTGGCGCCCAACAAGCACCGCAGAAGCATCCTCACCCCCATGAGGCAGATACAGAACGGCATCCAGGCCAACAGAAACGATCTGGCGCTCTACCGGCACGCCCCCAGATTTGTGGCAGGGGGACAGTCCACCCAGGTGATCGTGGGGGCCACGCCGGAGAGCGATTACCAGATTATCAATGTGGCGGAGGGACTGTATCAGAAATTTGGATTAAAGAGGGTATTCTATTCCGCTTTTGTGAATGTCACCGGGGACAAGAGTCTTCCGGCTCTGCCCGGGGGCCCGCCTCTTCTGCGGGAACACAGGCTGTACCAGGCGGACTGGCTGCTGCGCTTTTACGGGTTCCGGGCGGAGGAGCTTCTGGATGAAAAGCATCCGTTTTTTAACATCATGCTCGACCCCAAGGAGGACTGGGCCCTGCGGCATTTGGATCAGTTTCCTGTGGAGATCAACCGTGCGCCTTTGGAGGTGCTTCTGCGGGTTCCGGGCGTGGGGGTGAAGAGCGCCCAGAGGATTGTAGCCGCCCGGCGGAGCGCCAGTCTCTCCTTCCGGGATCTGAAAAAGATTGGAGTGGTTTTAAAGCGCGCCCTGTATTTTATCACCTGCAGCGGCAGGATGATGTACCCTGTGAAGATGGAAGAGGACTATATTGTGCGGAACCTTACCAGCGAAAAAGACCGGGTGCAGTTTGGCAGCGACGGTATGAGCTACAGGCAGCTTTCTCTGTTTGACGATGGGGAGTTCACCCGTTCTGTCACCGTGGAAGAGCAGCTTCAGGCAGCGGTGGGGCAGCTTTAGGAGTTGCCGGAAAGCAATGTTCTGACCGGCCGGCTTCTACCATGTTTTGAAGAGGAGGGGAAGGGTATGATCGTATACAGATGCACGGACTCGGCGGAAAGTGTATTTACGGCTGTCTACCGGGCTTACCAGGAGAAGAGAAACCATGAGGAGACATTCGTGAGTCTTACGGATGATCCTGTTCTATTTGCGGAAGACGTTCCCGTCAAGCCGGATCCGGAGAAAGCGCAGAAGGTGGTGAATACGCTTGTGCGGCGGTTTGGGGAAGACGATTATGTTCATCTGTGCATGGCTCTGGCGTCGGATCAGGAGGACAGGGCCCAGGCTGTCTATCGCACTGTGGTGGATGGTCTGGGTAGGAAATGTCCCAGAGGGCATTTGTTTGACAGCCTGGCCAATGACTATGTACACAGGGCCTTTGCCCTGGCCCGGGGTGTGTCCAGGGAGGCGGAGCGCCAGAAACAGTTCCTGCGGTTCCAGGAGCTGGAGAGCGGGCTTATGTACGCCAGGATAGGGCCCAAGAACAATGTTATGGCGTTTATCATGCCCCATTTTGCGGACCGTCTTCCCATTGTGAATTTTGCGGTCCACGATGAGAAGCACAGTCTTTTTGGAATTCATCCCGCAGGCGGTCAGTGGTACCTGCTTCAGGGGGAGGGCGTGGAGGGACCCATACGACTGCAGCTGTCCCAGGAGGAGGGGGAGTACCAGGAACTGTTCCGTCAGCTCTGTCGTTCCATAACCATTGACCAGAGGAAGAACTGGAAACTCCAGAGAAATATGCTCCCCCTGCGCTTCCGGGAGTACATGGTGGAATTTGATTCCGGCGACAAGGTCAGCTCTTGTACTTCCTGGCCACGATCAGGCCTGCGGCGAGAATAACTGCCGAAAAGGCTATCCATATCCATCCGGTAAGGTTAGAACTGGGAGCGTTCGCTCCATTCATGTCAAAAGTGAAATTTTCCCTTGGCATCTGCATGGTCTCTGTAAACTTGTCCGGCATATTTGGGGGCATATTCTCTGAGGGCATAGTTTCTGAGGACATAGTTTCTGAGGGTCCGCCGGACATAGCCTCTATAGGCGTATTCTCCGATGGCCTGCCGGACATACTGCCCCTAAAGCCTCCCATGCCGCCTTCCATGGAACCCATATCGGCAAGGGTAATGGCAGAGGCATCTGCATAGTTCATGTTTTCGGAGGTTTCTCCGCTCTCAAGCTGCATGGAAATGCTTTCACTGCGCAGACTGCAGAATCGGCGAAGGGTTTCCAGGCCTGTTTCAAATTCCTCATAGGTGTAAAAGGCGGTAGGATCTTTTTCTACATAGGATTGAATCAAATGATACGCCTCCTCTATAATGCCTTCAATATCAACGGTGTGAATAAATGCAGAGAAATATTCATGGTATAAGCCGGTATATGCTTCGTTTTCAAAAATCCAGTTCAGCATGGGACGGTCGGAGGAACCGCCGGACACCGGATTGTCAATGGGAGTGTTTACCGTGTCTGTGGCATCTCCACTGGTGAAGGTGCCAAACCCCAGATTATAGTCCCATGGGATCATGGCAAGCTGCCCATCCTTTTCATAGAGATAATAGTTGTGAACCATCATGCCAGTATAGCTGTCGTCATTACAGATATAATTGTGCACGACAAAATAGCGGATCACCTGCTCAATATCTACAACGGACTCAATTTCCTCGCCGGCGGAGAGTTTTTTCAGAGATTCAATCAGGCGATACTGGTCCGCTTCTGTAATATCTGTCTTGGCATTGTTCCATATGTTGGAGTAGCTGTCAAGATCATCGTCAGTGTATTGCAGCTTTACATCGGAAGACCCCATTCCAAACCCACCGCCCAGGTTGAAACCGCCTTTTCTGCCATCGCTGCCGTCAAACTCAGCAGGCGGTTCAAAGGCCTTACCATTACCGCGGCCGCCGCCAAAGCTTAAGCTGTCGGGCTTATAGAGTTCCCCATAGTTAGAACCGTAATTGCGCTCCAGAAAGGCTTCCTCCACGCCCTCCACAGCCAAATACAGTCCCCAGTCCTCGCCATTAACGGTGATATAGACATAGCTGCACAGAGAGGAGTTCACTCCAAATGCATTCATCATAATGTAGGTCAGATAGTCCTTCATCATAGTGGAATCCTGGATCAGATTGTTCAGACTCAGCTTATCCAGCCCGTGATAAGACTTGGAACTGTCATAGTGGTCAAATTCAATCTTAAAACTGTAGCGCCTGCTGCCCAGGGAGGCCACTGTAGAAAGAGAAGTGTTTCCCTTTGCGCGAATCCCTATATTTTTGTAGGCTTCCCCGTCGATTACCACATTGGCAGAATAGTATTCTTCGCTGGTGGCATTGGCAATGAAATCGTCCCATTCATCCATGATAATATCAATGGTATGTACTTTAGTGTGGTCAAATAATCGGTTCTCGTATCCCATGGAGCGGGCCATCACTTCCATGCCCAGGGCAGTGCCGTTCATAAATAAAACGGTAAGAACCAGCGTCAATGCAGTGACGCTCCATGCAATTCGATCAAAAAATCTGCTTCCTGACATAGTTTACCTCATATAATCGCCGTTGTAAGAGACGGCCACCGCACTGCTGACACCGGGCATTTCGGAGAGAATGTTGATAAAATCAGTATTATCTTCTTTCAGCCGCACTTCAATATTCAGCTCAATGGCTCCTTTGACAGCGGATTTGCTCTTGACGGTGGTCCGGGTGACATTTTTTGCAAGGAATTCTTTCGCCTTGATCTCTGCTTCATGGTTTGTGCAGTTCAGAACCACTATGTAGGGGTGGGTATTGGATGTTTTATTCACAAATACCAGCAGAATCACGCCAATACAGACGCTGCCAATGACGGCCAGAGGGATCATGCCCGCCGCCAGAATAATGCCTGCGCCGATAGACCAGAACAGGAATGCTATATCCAGAGGGTCTTTGATGGCGGTGCGGAAACGGACAATGGACAGAGCGCCCACCATGCCCAGGGACAGCACCACATTGGAAGTTACAGCAAGAATAACAATTGCTGTAATCATGGTCAGGGCGATCAGCGTGGTGCCAAAGCCTGCAGAATACATGACTCCGCGGTATGTTTTCTTGTAAACGAGAAAGATAAACAGGCCAATGCCAAAGGACAGCACAATGGTCAGGATCATGTCCAGGACGGTGATGGAAGAAATATTTTCCAGAAAACTGGATTTGAAAATGTCGTTAAAATTCATGGTTGGTTTTCTCCTATTTTATTCTTTAATCATACATTCGACAGGCTGCATATTTGGAATATGCTGTGCTGTGTCTGTCTCCAAGCTGCACAATGTCACGGATCACATCTGGCAGGAAATTATCCCATTTCACTTCCAGAATACAGGGAGAATCCGGAACAGGGATGGTGGTGCAATGGGGATTTAAGAAGTCGGTACAGCGAAGCGCGGTGCGGATGTTGTAATCCAGTGTCACTCGGACATTGCCCGGGCCAAATACAAATGGTTCTCTGGTATAGTCAACAATCACTTTTGCCGCCAGTCTGTCGCTGCAGATGCGGGTATAAAACCTTCGGACGATTTCGTCGGCGCTGGCCGCCATCCAGCGGATATCGCCGTTGGCAATGGACTGTGCCTGATTTGGCGTAAGAGGGGTTGACTCCTTGTTGCCGAGCCCTCCGCACTTGAATTTCCGCTCTAAATGAAGTATATCTGGATCGTTGTTATACAGGCGGATCCGATATTTTTCCCGGATGCTCACACCGTCCAGCTTTTCTCGCAGTGCCTTGTCATCCGGATTGTCAAAATACAGACTGCGGATTTCGTAATGGCCGTTTTTGGCGTGGCTGTCCGGTGTCATAACCGTACTCAGCCTTTGCCGCAAAATCAGCTTATCCAGGTTGCTGATCTCATGCTTTACCTCGTGTCTGAATTGCATACAGCATTCCTCCTTTCCATGCACGAATTATAAAAAGTGAACCTGTGACCAACATTAGAAAAACCTTCCCATTTGTGAACACTTAAGGGAAGGTCTGTGAAGATTATGTGAAATTGTATCAAAACTGTGCAGTAAAACGGATCTTTCCGGGTTTTGAATATTCTGCGCGGAGTTTTCCTCCAAAGGTTTCTGCAATGGCACGGGCGGCAGAAAGGCCGATCCCATACCCGGAGGATGGGCTGCTCTGGGTTCGGGCGCTGTCTGAGCGGTAAAAGCGGTCAAAGAGCCGTTCCGGATCAGGATTATGGGGGAGCTCACAGTCGTTCTCTTCCAGGATCCAAACGTGGCCGGCTTCGCTTTTTATGGAGAATAGAATTGTTCCGCCTTCCGGGGTGTATTTGACCGCGTTGTCAAGTAAAACGGAAATCATCTGGGCAAAGGTATCTCTGTGTACCTGCATCAAAACCCTGGGCTGAATTTCAGCGGACAGTGTGATTTGTTTTTCACATGCCATATCATCGTAGCCGGAGAGCATTCCGCAAATCAGCTCGCTGAGGTCTACTGTATTTGTAGGCAGCTTAGTCTCCTCGTCCAGCTTGGCAAGGGTCAGAAGATTTGACATCAGGACATTCAGCCGCTGGGTCTGCGCCCGGATGTTTCTGCTGTATTTTGTCTCCCCGTGGATCAGCGCGGAGGCATCGTTGTTGGATTGAATGATGGCCAGAGGCGTTTTCAATTCGTGTCCGGCGTTTGTAATGAACTGTTTCTGCTTTTCCATACCTGCAAGGATGGGGCGAACTGCCCGGCCGGAAAGCAGAATCACAAACAGTAAGGTCGCAAGCCAGCAGAAAAAAGCGATGGCGGATGAAATGCTGAGTACCATTACAAATGTTCCCAGCTGTCTGGAGGTGTCCATAAAAAAGATCAGGTGGTCCGCCCCCAGCTGTTTTACCTCATATTTATAACTTTCGATTTTTCCGGTGGTATCGGTGATCTGCCTGGCATACTGCACTGCCTGCTCTGTGCTGACGGAAGAGATTTGATCAATGTTGACATCCAGTACATTTCCTTCCCTGTCGGTGCGGACAGTAAAGAAACGGGCGGAT
>OFGZ01000833.1_pt1 | contig 19955 bp, 20 predicted proteins | sample 1521871 | NCBI WGS metagenome assembly OFGZ01 (sample SAMEA3504091, study PRJEB24116) | mouse gut metagenome | biome: mouse gut; feature: mouse-associated habitat; material: faeces | place: Denmark | collected 2011
ATCATCTATGAGATTGCCAAACAATTAGTTGGCTATTTTCTGAATATCCCTAATTCTTCCGACTCAATCGTTTCAACTTCTTCATTTTCTTTTTCGGGAACAGGAGTAAGTGAATAATCCCTCTCGGCATCTCCATATTCGACATTCCATAAAACCCCATAGATTGCACTAAGCCAATTATCGACACGGTTTTTGGAAGAATAATCGTCGTCGGTTTGCGGCATGATGCCGTTGCCGTTTATTGATTTAAGTTGCGCCAACGGTTTGCGGTAATTCTCTCTCCATTGTTGCACTGTCATGCCGATGTCGTCCAACGCGACAAAATTGGCAAGTTGCTCCTCGGTAATCTCCGCGCGGTCAACGCCCGAGTAAAGAAGCGCCTGAAGCGCCACCATTCGCCGCAGCTTTTTAGTAGAAACCCCGCTTGCGCCGTCTCCTCGAAATGCAAGATGGGCACGCCCTCCATTGTCAAGTGTAATAGTCACAATATCCACATCCATGACCGGCACATCTGAAATAGAATATGGCGTGGAAATATTGCCCGGAGCATACAGCTGCTTCGCCTCAACCTTTTGTGACTCAGCCTCCCCTGCACCATCGGCAGAAGCACCGACCGCAGCGCTGTTCTTATTACCGCACCCGGTAATAATCCCTGCAATAATCAATGGTATAAAATACTTTTTCATAATAATATAGGTTAATCAAAAATAGAAATAGTCTTGTTTCTCAAATGGTTATTCTCCCGAAGGTTCTTTGGTGTGAGCTATATACGACAATGCGAATTGTTCATACTCGCCAAAACCATCGGTCTGAATAAAATATGGCCATATTTTCCCTTTTACGATATAAAATTCATCTGATGATGAACTCGGATAGAAATTGTAATGACTGTTATGATAATCATGGGCTCCGCCAAAATCCACGCCACGGTCTACCGTGTTCCAATCTTCGTCATATCTTTTGACATCTTTAATATTAATCCTTATCGACGACATCCCGAGGTCTTTGCTTTGAAATTTCCACGTACCGGAATATTCTTCATCCCTATCTACCGGATAAAGCATACATTTCCCCTCGTTTCGCGGATAACCGGGTTCAGCTTCGCTTTCATTAATATGTAATATAAAACGTGTCCCTGCCTTATCGGTGAATTCTATCATCTTGCCGATTAATGATATTGAATTTTCATCATGCTTGATGCGCATTTCTTCAATACATTTGCAGAATTTCTGTCCGGTCGGTGTATCAAAATTAAATGAATCCAAATTCCGTATCTGAGAACTTTTGGTAATCTGTGTCCAATATTCGTAAGCATCCGAACGCTCTTCTTCCGACATACAATCAATATACATCACCGCTTCCGAGCATGCGCTGTCAAATCTTTCTTCTGCTCCGTCCATGTCACCGGAGTGCATCATTCTGTCTACTTCTATCATCTCATAGATGAAATTATCCATTACCTGTTGAGGTGTCATATCGGGGAACGTAACATCCGTCGCAATGACAGCATCACTTATAGAATCGGCATAGACAGCCTCTTCGCCGCCGTCATTCCTGAATGATGAGATTCTACCGCAGCCGGTAAGAACTGTTACTATGAGCAATGAAAAAATCCATTGCAGGTTTATCTTTTTCATAAATATTATGGTATAAATTGTTACGGATTAGTATTTATATATGGATTATATAACGAGACGGAAGCGAGGAGAGAGCATTCGCCATTCGTGATGATTTATTGTGATAAAGAGAAATACCAGGGGATGTTGCAGAACTGGATTTCCCGCGGTCGGAAACCGCGGCTACTATGCGAAGTAACCTGGTAATCAACATAGTAGTAGCCGCGGTTTTCAACCGCGGTCAGATAAAACAAAGTTCTGCAACGTCCCGCCCCATTTTATAGCAATCGGCAACCGCCCTTATATTCACGCCTTACGGGAGAGGTTGATACGTTCGTTGAGCACGCGGTTGGCGAGCTGTATGTAGCCGTCGTAATAGCTGTCGGCTTTGGAGAGCATGTCTTGTAATTCGGGAACGGAAAGCGATGATACTTCGTTAATGAATGTAGCGTTCTCGCGGGAGAGCAGTTCCATTGACGCGGCATCAAGTACTTCGGCCGAAAATCCCTGTACGTTGTCGTGGACGAGGTTGAGGAGCTGCTCGTCGGTATAATCCTTGATTACTTCCCAGCCTTGGCGCTTGATTAGAGTCTTTCTTGCTTCCTCTACGAATGCAGGATTGGCATAGAGCGACGGGGTATTTATTATGTTTGTCAGCTCATTGTTGCTCATACCCATAAGTGTCTTTTTCTGCTCGTCGGTAATAGATGATGGAGCTATATGCTCTGAATACTGGACAGATGCAGGTGCTGATTGCTCAACGTAGGAAGCCTGAGGCGTGAGACTCACTGTCTCATTTTCAATCTCTCGGGCTCTGCAGGAAGCGCCCCACCACCCTATAATTGAAATCAATACACTTAAGAATAGTAAGATGGATGCGATGGTGAAAAATGTAGACATCTGATACTCAAGCTTGTAATAGTAACCGTAATCATAATCATAATGTGATACACTAATAATGATTTTACTTAGGTATATATAAAAGATTGGGAATAATGCCAACATCAGGAATCCTATTTTCGCTATATTAAAAACCGGCAACCTACGTCTCAACATGTTTGTCCCTAATACAATAGGTAAATTGGAAATAAGTGCCACTATTGAAATTAAAATAATAGCTTTAGTATCATCATTAAGGAAGATAAACCAACCTACTCTCAGCCTGAATTCGTAGTTAAAAGTAAAAAGTAATTGGAGCATACCACAAAGGATAATTCCTCCAATACAAAGGACGATACCGAATTTCGATATTTTAAACCTGCTTGCATTTAAAAAGCAAGAAATAAGGAATCCGGCCCATATCATGCAGCCAACGAATTGAATGATTGCAAGAGGCTTAATCGGGTCATCCTGTGGCTCCCCTTCGATAACCTTTAGAGCATATAATAAGGAATATATAGCCATCGGAAGCATGGCAAGTGTCGCGCCTAACGCGGCTCCTTTCAGATAACCGCTTATTCTCGCCGGATTCTTTGTTAATTGGGTCATATTGTTTGTTTTTTAAGTTATGATATGTTTCTGAATAAAAATTTAAAGATATATCTCGTCAGATTCCATCGCCTTGGCAGCCAGCTGCTTTAAATCATCAATCGAATACTCGCCGCTATGCAAAGAGAGGAGTCCACCATCTAAAAATTCAAATAAAGATGGAGCTCCCGAACTTACAAACCACAAAAAATTGTTTAGATAATAATTTTCCTTTGAGTTATAGCGGTCATCATATATTCTGAGCTTTTTATTATAGTCAAGGATAAGAAGCATGGTGCCAAAATTTACACCATCTATAGATTCCATTGATTTTTTCCAATCTATTGCTTCAGGCAGTTTATCGGGATTAAAATCATCAGTCCATGAAGATTCATAATATTTCTCTCCGTATTTATCCATAGAATAATTATGTACCGCATCAATCATTTTATCGGTTTCAGCCATAAAGTAGGGTATCTTATCATCTACCCATGCTTTCATTTCTTCGAGTTGAGCATCAGTGAATTCTGTGGAGCTATCATTTTGGTACTCCTCTTGATATTTTTTAAGATTTGTCACAGAATGTGATTTGCTGCAGCCGGTTATAGCCAAAATTATGAGCAATGAAAAAATCCATTGCAGGTTTATCTTTTTCATAAATCTTATAGTATAAATTGTTATGGATAAGTGTTAAGAGTGGGGCGATGGCGTCCCGCCCTTGTGGTAATTTACCAAAATAATACCACGGGGGCGAGACGCCCCCGCTCCACTTATGATCAATAGAACTTGGCGCGGGCCTGCTCTACGGCTTCGCCCAATTCCTCGTATGCCTTCGTCATCTCTTGTTGCTGGGCTTCGGTAGGCTTTACGTCTTTATATTCAGCCTCCATCTTGTCAAATTTGGATTCAAGTTCCCTGCCGATATTGTCAATTTCTTCCATTGACTTGGCTTTCTTTACCTGTTCGGTGGCATCTTTTACCATGTCGATAGCTTTGTCGCAAGGATTTTTGCTGCATGATGCGAGTGTGATTGAGGCAGCGGCTACGATAGCTACAGCTGCAAGCATAAATTTCTTTTTCATAATGAATTACAGGAGCCGCCGGGTCCCCGCATTGGCATTAGACTGGTTTAAAAAAACGAAAAGCGCGAGACCGTACTTGTTGCCCGTTCCGCTTGTTGAGGCCTTCGCATTGCCCATCTTCGTTGAACGAGCAAACTTGCAGAAGCCTCACGCAGAATATGTTTATAGGTCGGCAGTATGCGCTCCCGCGCAATACTGTCGACTGAATATACATAATCCACAGGCATCTACCGTTTGCTGCATTCCTGACGAAGAGGTGAAAGTTGCGAAGTTTCAACAAGCCAAGAAAGAGCGTCGAGTAAACGCTTCAAAAAATGTCAGCACCCGCCCCTCAGCCCATATCGGGCTTCCGCAGGCGATATGCACCGACAAATATATCAAAATTTTTTACACAAAGCAACAATGCACTAAAATTTCGCACAGCGTATTGATTAAAACTGACATGTACAGGATAAAACCGGGAAGGGCGGTGTTGTGGTACAGCGTGGCATATACAGGTTGCGTCCGGAGGCAGTCGGTTTACATAACCGTCACCGGGGTGTTGCAAAACTCGGCTTTAACTTTCCGCGGTTGAAAACCGCGGCTACTACCTAGCTGATTGTCAGGAAACTCCGCATAGTAGCCGCGGGTTTCAACCGCGGAAAGTTTAGTTTTGCGACGCCCACGCTCATAAACAAAAAGCGATGGCTCGAAGCCATCGCTTTTTTGTTTGCTGATATGTCAATCAGATTATTTTACGAGTTCTTTTGCAACTTTGTCGCCGCGAACTACGATGTAAAGACCGTTGGTCGGCTCGGCAACACGTACACCCTGAAGGTTGTAGTATACGGGAGCTGCATTCTCTTCAACTTCGATGCCTTCAACTGCTGTAATCAGACCGCTTGTGCCGTCGAGGCTATAAACATGGCCGTCTTCAAACATTGAAGCGTTTTCTACGTTGTCTGATTCATCACCGTTGTAGTTGAGTTTCCAGTTGATTGAACTGCCGGTGAGTTCACGTGAATCTATGTCAATAGTCCAATACTCTTCGCCGTTAATAGTGACCTTTGACATTTCTTTACCGGGCCAGCTGCCGAAAAGCGAAGGTGACCATGAATAGATATAGCAACCGGCTTTATCCCACTCTGATACAGGAATATAAATCTTTGCATAGTCTATGACTATTTCTCCGGCGGGAGTGAAAACACCATCTTTAATTGTGCCGATAGGATCGATTGAATTGACGTTGTTTCCGCTATAAACTGCACCATCAGTTGTAGCAAGGTCTTTTGTCTGAGCACCATCGCCGCTGAAAATTACATTGGTCTGGTCGCCGGGCACGTTGTATACATAGAATGTACGGCCGTCAATAGTAATTGTCTCGGTCACCGCATCCCCAGGCCATTTGGAAACCTCCGGAGCCCAACAATAGCAATTTACACTACTCCAGCCAAGGGTGTTTTCAAAATACACTGAGGTTGCCGAAGCGGCCACGCTTACGAGCATGGCTACAAGAAAAAAGTAAAATTTCTTCATGAATGAAAAGGTTAAGTGTTAAAAAATTAAGGTTAATATTATTTTTGTATTATGTCTTGTAAGTACGATAATTGAAATATCTCTTGCCAAGAGATAATTAATACGGTGCAAATATATATAATTTTTTACAAGTCAGAACTATTTTAATGATTTTTTTTCAAAAAAAATTGAAATTAGAGGGCACTTGTTAAGCAAATCCCCTCGAATTTTTTTTATATGTCATTGTTACAATGTGCAATAAGTAGCATCACACACTCTTGGCAATAGATGGTATGTTGTTTGCTATACTTACATGAAATTCTGTAATTATTGTTTGCAAAACTGAAATTATTCACAATTTGAATATATTAACCTTAATTTATTAACACTTAACCTTTTTTATTCATGAAGAAATTTTACTTTTTTCTTGTAGCGCTCGTACTCGGCGTAATGTCAGCAAGTGCAATTGATTATTATCTGATCGGTGGTTTCCAGAAACCCAATGTCTGGACTTTAAAAGATCCGACTTGTCTGTTTGAAGCTCAGGGCGACGGTACATACGTTCTTGATTATGAAGGCCAACTGACTTCCGGATTCAAAATCAACGACGGTACATGGGGCAATGATGCTGCTAATTTTGGCTCAAACGGTACAAAACTCGTGCTTGGCACGCCTTATAATTATGGCGTAGGCGGCTCTACGAGCGATATTTCTCTTGAAGAAGGTGTGGTAGACAATCCCCATCTCGTTCTTGATACAAATAACGGAACCCTTACCATCACCGGTCAGCAGGCTGAAGTTAAAATCACATACGACATCTGGGGCAATCTTCCTGACCAAGCTGAAGCCTGGAGCGCAACTACTCTTACAAATGTGGAAGGCGATATCTGGGTAGCCAAGGATGTTAACGTTACCGCACAGAGCGATTTCGGTATCCGTGAACTTACCAACGGCTCTCAGTCAAACTGGATCTGGGCTACAGGAAACAACGAAATCTCAGGCATTGGTACTTTTGCATGCGGTATTCAGGCTGAGTCTGACGGCGTAAACTTCTCTATCGCCCCGGGTAAATGGACTCTCTCATTCAATGCGGCTACAATGGAACTTGTTGTAACTTCAGGCCTCGATGCAGTTGAAGGCATCGAAGTTGAAGAGAATGTAGCTCCCGTATACTACAACCTCCAGGGTGTACGCGTTGCCGAGCCGACCAACGGTCTCTACATCGTAGTCCGCGGCGACAAAGTTGCCAAAGAACTCGTAAAATAATCTGATTAACATATCAGCTAATAAAAAGCGATGGCTCCAAGCCATCGCTTTTTATTATATCATGACAGTGAAGCGGGTATAAAGACGCAGTAATTTGTAGGGACGCACGGTCTGTGCGTCCGGAAAACAAGCATTGATTATCAGTGTGTTATCGGACGCACAGACCGTGCGTCCCTACTTTGTCGGCCGAAATTTCGCAGTTTTGCAACACCCTCCCTACTATCCCGTATATATGGTTAAAAATAATTAAATTGGATACCAATATGGTTGCCGTTTGTTATATTTGCAGATGATAAATGACAAAGAATTATGGAGATAGTAAGTGCAAGAGATTTCAGAGTCAACCAGACCGCGGTGCTCAACAAGGCATTGAAGGGAGAGTCGGTATTGCTGACTTCGCGTGTGGGTACTTTTAAAATAGTGCCTGTCACAGCTGATGATACTCTTACTTCGCGTGTATGTCAAGGACTTAACGAAGTGAAACAGATACGCGAGGGTAAACTGAAAGGACTGACTTTAAATGACCTCCTCGATGAGCTTTGAAATAACGGCGACCCCCACTTTTCAAAAAAGCCTTAAAGCTCTCGCGAAGCGTTACAGGTCGATTAAGGATGATTTTGCCGCATTTGCCCTCTCGTTGCAGGAAAATCCGTTGCAGGGAGATGAACTTACTCCGGGGATAAGGAAAATCAGAATGGCCATATCCTCTAAAGGCAGAGGTAAATCCGGCGGTGCGAGAGTAATAACGTATACCGTATTGGTGTCGGAAGATGATGGCGTAATCTATCTGGTAGATATATATGACAAGGCCGAGTATTCGACTGTCGACGTGGCCAAAGTACGTAAGATGGTTCAGGAAATTTAAAGCGGGATTATTATAAAATTGATGCATGATGCACTTCTTTTCGCGGGAAATAATTAATTTTGCAGCTATATGGAGAAAGTCAGACCCAAAAAAGCGCTCGGACAGCATTTCCTGACCGATGAGAGTGTGGCGGCGCGCATAGCCGCTACCGTTGATTGCGAGCCTGCACTTCCGGTGGTGGAGGTGGGTCCCGGTATGGGTATGCTCACCAAATATCTCCTTGAAGCCGGACGCGATGTCACCGTAGTCGAGCTTGACGAGGAGAGCGTGGCATTCCTGCGGCAGAACTATCCGGCGCTCGACGGACGCATTGTCGAGGGCGACTTCCTGCAACTCGATCTTACCCGCTTCGCCGACGCCGACGGACACCTTTGCGTCATCGGCAACTATCCATACAACATCTCGTCGCAGATATTCTTCCATATACTTGAATATAAGGATAATGTGACGCTTTGCTCCGGCATGCTCCAGCGCGAGGTGGCCGAACGCATTGCTGCCCGCGAAGGTTCGCGTACGCGCGGCATTCTCTCCGTGCTTCTCCAGGCATGGTACGATATAGAATATCTCTTTACCGTAAGCGAGGGTGTGTTCAATCCCCCGCCAAAGGTGAAATCGGGTGTCATCAGGCTGCGGCGCAACGGCGTGACGTCGCTCGGATGCGACGAGCGCCTGTTCAAAACCGTGGTAAAGACCACCTTCGGCCAGCGCCGCAAGACGATACGCAACTCCCTCCGCCCGCTCCTTCCGCCCGGTACACCTATTCCCGACCACCCGCTGATGGCTCTCCGCCCCGAACAGCTCTCCGTCGACCAATTCATACAACTGACCAATCTCGTTAGCTCGCTGCGACAATGAAAGAATTCACCGACCAATATATCGAGGAAATGCGCGACATTATATGCCGCCACGACGAGGCTGCGGCGCGTGCCGAGCTCGAGCAGATGCACCCGGCCGACATAGCCGAACTGTATCAGGAACTCGACCTCGAAGAGGCGGAATTTCTCTACAATCTTCTTGACGAGGACACACGTGCCGACGTGCTCATGGAACTCGACGAGGAGGACCGCCGCAAGCTCCTCTCCAACATGCCTGCCAAGGAGATTGCCACGCAGGTCATCGACCACCTCGACACCGACGAGGCCGTTGACCTTATCCAGGAGCTTGACGAGGATGACCGCGACGAAATCCTCTCCCACATCAACGACGTGGAGCAGGCCGGCGACATCATCGACCTCCTTAAATATGACGAGGACACCGCCGGCGGTCTGATGGGTACGGAGATGATCGTGGTCAACGAAAACTGGTCGATGCCCGAGTGTATCAAGCAGATGCGCATGCAGGCCGAGGATATGGACGAAATCTACTACGTCTATGTGGTCGACAACGATGACCGCCTCAAGGGCATACTCCCGCTTAAAACGCTCATTACCCACCCCTCCGTGTCAAAGATAAAGCATATCATGGAGTGCGAACCGGTATCGGTCAAGACCGACACCCCGATTGACGACGTAGCCCTCGACTTCGAGAAATATGACCTTGTGGCTATGCCCGTGGTCGACTCCATAGGGCGCCTCGTGGGACGTATCACCGTCGACGACGTCATGGACCAGGTGCGCGAATCGTCGGAACGTGACTATCAGCTGGCATCAGGTCTGTCGTCTGACGTCGACGCCTCCGACTCCATCCTCGCGCAGACAAAAGCACGCATACCGTGGCTGCTCATCGGTATCGTGTCGGGCATACTCGCCTCGCTCATCCTCACCGGATTCGAGGCTCAGCTCCAGGCTGTCACCACACTCGCCATATTCATCCCCATCATCGGCGGCACGGGCGGCAACGTCGGCGTGCAGGCGTCGGCGATCGTTGTGCAGGGTCTTGCCAACGGCACGCTGGATATCAAGGAGTTCGCCAAACAGCTGTGGAAAGAGGTGAGGGTAGGACTGCTCAACGCCACAATCATATCCGGCGTGATATTCGTGTACAATCTGATTATGATACCTCACGATTTCGCCGTGACGCTGTCGGTGGCCGTATCGCTGTTCATAGTGGTGATGTTTGCCACGCTTTTAGGCACCATCGTACCCCTGACGCTCGAAAAACTGAAAATCAATCCCGCACTTGCCACAGGCCCCTTCATCCAGATTTCCAACGACATAGTCGGCCTCGTAATCTACGTCTTCATCTCCACCTGGTTCCTCTCGATATTCTGAACCTTTTTAGGGACGTAAACGAATTGCAGATAGAGAGTGAATAAAAATACTATGCCTATCAGATAATTGATGGCCAATTGTTTATAACATTTCTGCTGAATGCAGAAATACGTCATCAATGTCAGGTAAAGGACTATCGAGGCTGTCATGACCAACAGCCATACCCATGTATCTATACGGATAAAGAGTTGTAGTACACTTATTATCGCAATAGGAATCAAAGCCCAACACAATTTAAGGGAACTTGGGTGACTTATAGTTTTCATAGTATTTATATTAATGCCATCTTCCCATGCATACTTCGTAATCGTAATAAATTCTCTCAATGTCAGCAAGCAGATATGCATCTTCAAAAACATATTCTCCAGTATCAGCACCGCCCGTCATTATCTCAATCAGTGTATCTAATCCAAAATCGCAACCGGCAAGCAACAATTTTGTTTCTGCTTCCCGTCTACAATCGCCAATTTGTCGTGACATTGGATTTTTATTAATATTATTCTCCATAATGGAGCATATTGGGCGAGCTAATTTATCAATATATACTGCCATGGCAATGTAATATTTTATTTTAACATTATTGATACACTTTGGTAAAGTGTTCTTAATGTCACTTACGCCTCCGTCTGAATGTAAATAATTGGACCCAAAATCAAGTAATTCGTAAAAACCGTCTTGACCGCCAAGGTTCGAAACTATTGAATTATAATTATTAACTGCAATCTCATCAATTGTTTCTTGAGAAATACCGTCAAGTAGTGACAGTAGTTTTGCTTGTTCGCAAATAAAGTGCTCCTGAGATAATGATTTTAAATATTCTAAATCTTCTTGAGTGAACTCTGGAATATCTTGTAAAGATGAGCTCCTTGAAAGATTTTGAGGAATAGATAATAATGAGATTGTTGGCTGATTCATCAGATTTTGGTAAATACTGTCAATTTCATCATTTTTAGATGAACTTAATTCAATCTCCTCCTGGGAGCACCCTGTGATTACAGAACTCATGAAAAAAAGAAGGGATGAAAATGAGATTGAGATAAAATTTTTCATTGTTAAAATAAGTTTATATAAAAATATGGTAAAGGATTACTGATAGATATCTTGCATCCCTAATTGTTAGCATTCAATATTTTAAGTATTTATATACACAATTAGTCCGATAAAAGCGGCATATAGGGCTGTGTTTATGTATGCAAATCCCAATTGTTTATAACATTTTTGCCTTATGCAGAAATAAGTTACTAAAATTCCGTATATACCAAGAAACACTATTGCAGCATATATCATCCACCAATGAATCGAATGTGTAAGTATAAATAACATGCTGAAAATTAATGAAGGGACTAATGACCAAGTTAATTGGCCAAGGTTTGGGCGTTGTATCTTTCTCATCGCAATATAAATTGAGTGTTAACAATGCTTTTCTATTGTTAACAAGATGTAGGCATAATTGTTCTGGAAGGATAATCATATACAAGCATCTTCATCTCCAGCTGGTTCCTCTCGATATTCTGAGTCGGATATGTCTGACAAGTCTGACCGGTCGGACTCGTCGGACACACAATCGGATTTGTATAGACGCGATTATCGCTTTTTATTTAAGCTGAGCTGAGTGGGGCGGGGGCGTCTCGCCCCCGTGCTAACTTTCAGTGTACGTGGTAACTTTCAGTGTATAAGGATAATCCCACGAGGGCGAGACGCCCTCGCTCCACTCTATGCTTCCGGTGTCATTGGCTGTTATTGCTTGAGCGGGGCTTGGGCGTGGTAGCCGGGGGTGTTGCGGAAGGAGAGGGTGGCTGTGCGGTTGGTGGCTTCCGATTCGTAGCGGAGCCAGTAGCGGTCGGCGTTGAGGAAATCGAGGCTGAACAGGGCGGTGTCGATCGGCCCGTCGCCGTAGCGCCCTTCGGTCAGACGTTCGTAGACCGTTATATTGCTTCCTCTTACTATTACTTTGGCGCTGACGGCGCCTGATGCGTCGACCCCTTCAATGCCCGTGCGCCGCAGCCACACGCAGCCGCTGTCGTCACAATCGATACTGACGGCGGGTTCATCCTCATCGTCGCCGTTGCCCTCGCGCGACAATGCGCCGCCGAGGAGATATTCGTTTGCTTCCTTGGTGGTGTTGGGCTTGGCGAGAAACGCCACTATCGCCGCCGCCACGAGAAACAAAATCACGTAAAACTCTGTTGTGTGAAAAAAACTCATACACAAATATACGACTTTCGCTCAAATTTGTGTAAATTTATGATATAAAACATAAAAAGGTGTGGAGTGCCGAAGTGCGCATGGCAAAAAATTGCATATTTAACGAAATGTGTTTATTTTTGTCGGTTGATAAAAATAAACACAAGCATTAATTCACTTTTTTTTTAACTATCACTAAACTTTTTGCAATGAAATTACATCATTTGTTCCAAACATTGTTGTTCGGTGGCTTGCTGTCGGTATCTCTTACTGCATGTTCTGACGACGACGATCCGAAACCTGCGCCCGAACCCGATCCTGACCCCGTTGCATACGCTGTTCAACTTACAATGACCGACAACGGTTTTGCATTGGCTGACGGTGACAAATTTACTCCCGGTTTCAACGTGGGAGACAAGGCCGGACTCTTCGTAGTAATCAACGGCGAGCTTGTCGCTTCAAATGTCGAGCTAAGATTTGACGGAACCACATGGAATGCTGTCGAACCAGTACCTTCGAAAGGTGAAAAATACTTCGTATATACCCCTTACAACGTTGATGCTGCATCTAAAGTGACTGTTACGGCCACTGACGCCGACGAATTTTTTGCCGGCTTGGTAGCCGACTGCGCGATTCCCGGTATGGATCAGGCTGATTTCGCCACTTCCGTCAGTCCCTTTGATGTCACTTACGCAGAGGCAAGTGTTACTGAAGGTCGGGCCTTCAGCAAGGTTGAGACACTCAGCCTCACGGCTGCCGCCGACCACGCCCTTGGGGTAACTTCATGGAATCTGCCTGGAGGAACCAGCTATAAGACATCCGACGGTTTCAGCTACAGCACCCCGGGAAGTTCAGTCTGCACCGGTGTGGCTCTTGATGGCAAGGCAATTGTTCCTTGTACGGTCAATGGTCTGCCATCATTCTTCTATCTACCCACTGTTTCTGGTCGGCTCACTGTTGATTATATTCACAAAGGGATGGAGAAAATCGCAGAAGTAGGTCTCAATGACAAGGCCGGAACAGTCAAAGTCACAGTCATTGAGGGTGGTGCGACCGACGGCGGCACACGCGACCTGAAAGTGGGCGACCTCTACTATTGCGACGGTTCGATAATTCCCGTGGAAAGTCTTGGCTCCATTGACGAGGCTCCTGCCGGAGTGGCAGGCGTGATATTCTGCGTTGATAAGAACCGTTTCTCAGAAAAAGAGACCGAACTTCTCGGCAACGTTCACGCTTTGGTGATTTCGGCAAAGATGGCAACTTTCAAAAACCGTGAATATATCGCATGGTGTGATGCTTATCCCAAACCCGGAGATGACGGCGACGGGCGTTATGACGACAGTGTCGAGGATCCGAATTTCCCCGGACAGTATCTGCCGCTTATCCAGGACCGCACTGATACATCAAAGTCCTATGAGATAAACAACAGCGACATCAACGGCTACAGCAACACCGAGATTTTGCGCGCACGTCGCAGCAATGAAATATCGTTGGGTTATTATCCGACCATGGCGGCGATTGAAGACCTTAACAAGACAGTTGTAGTCGACGCAAATACAACTACCGGCTGGTATCTGCCGTCGGCAGGCCAGATGCTTGATTTCATGCGCAATATCGGCGGAGCAAAAGTTTCGGCTGAAGTTGTGGAGCACCTTTCCACTTCTTCCGAACTCGGAGATTTCAGCTTCGGCGAGAATTCAAGTCCCAACCTCGTTGCCAATCTTGACAATGCGATGTCTAAAATCAAGGCTGACGAGAAAAGCCTGTATGCAGGTTCAAGATACGCTGTCTGGACTTCATCATACGCTTCACTTTATCATGCGCAGGCCGACAGAATGATGCCCGGTGCGCGAGAAATCGTGTTCAACAATGATTTCCTCTTTGTAATGGCTTACGACGTCATCGGTAAGGGCAACGTGCGCGGTGTCCTTGCATTCTGACCGTCTGGAATTATATTATCAAATAAAGTAGCCCCGCTTATGTTGGCGGGGCTGCTTTTGTATTTACTGATGCCGGTTGCTACTACCTTCTGTATTTTGATAAGCAGCATTATAAATCACGTAAAACTCTGTTGTGTGAAAAAAACTCATACACAAATATACGACTTTCGCTCAAATTTGTGTAAATTTGGGGTATGAAACATCTCTTTTTGACTTCGATATTGGCCGTCGGTTCCCTTATGGCATCGGCCTGCGGCAACAAATCGGCCGACAGGCAGGCTGACCCCGCGCAGGATGCTGTCGCCCCGCGGCAGGCCGTGCTCGACGTGATGGCCGACGCCGATTCGGTATACGCCCGCGTGGCCGAGCAGGTGGCATTCGGGCCCCGTGTGCCCGGCACTCCGGGGCATACGCGTTGCGTCGACTACATAACGCGCCGGCTTAAGGACGCAGGTGCCGACGTGACGGTGCAGGATACCCTTTTCGCGCCCGCAGGGAGCGCCATGAAGCCGCAGCGGGTGCGCAACATCACGGGTCGTTTCAACGCCGGAGCGCCGCGCCACGTGCTGCTCTTAGCGCATTACGACACGCGTCCATGGGCCGACCGGGAGGCGGATTCCACCCTCCACAGCACCCCTATCGACGGAGCCAATGACGGTGCGAGCGGCGTGGGCGTGCTCCTTGAGATTGCGCGCCTGATGAACCGTCTGCCCAAGGATGTCGAGGTAGAGATGCTCTTTGTCGACGCCGAGGATGCCGGCACCTACGACGATGATTTTTCCTGGTGCATTGGTTCGCAGGCATGGGCCGACGCTTTCGATCCCACCTCACGCCGTGTGCCTGAATACGCCATTCTGCTCGATATGGTGGGCGCGCGCGACGCACGTTTCCACCGCGAATATTTCTCCGACCGCTACGCCCGCAATGTCAACAACTTAGTGTGGGACGCCGCACGCCGCGCAGGCTACGGCGAGCGTTTCCCCGATGCTCCCGGCGGCGCTCTCAACGACGACCACATACACATCATGCGTGTAGGCATCCCCGCCGTGGATATAGTGGAGTCGGCCAACCCGTCGACAGGCTCGTTCAACCCCACATGGCATACACTTGACGACAATATCGACAACATCGACCCCGCCACACTCAAGATGGTGGGCGATGTAGTCATCAATACCATATTCAAATAACATCATGACAATCAACGATAAGCAGGAAGAACTCATAGCCGAGTTCGCCGACATAGACGACTGGATGGACCGCTATGCCTATATTATCGACTTAGGCAACGCGCTACCTCCCATCGACGAGAAATACAAGACCCCCGAGCACCTTATCGAGGGGTGCCAGAGCCGCGTGTGGCTCAATGCCGAATACCGCGACGGAAAGGTGTATTATACCGCCGATTCCGACGCCATAATAGTCAAAGGCATCATCTCGATGCTCATCGACGTGCTTTCCGGCCATACACCGCAGGAAATCCTTGACAGCGACCTCCATTTCATCGACGCCATAGGCCTGTCGACCCACCTGTCGCCCACCCGCAGCAACGGCCTGCTCGCCATGGTGAAGCAGATGCGTCTCTACGCCCTCGCCTTCAAGCAACTCAACCCCGACCTGACGAAATAAGAGTAGAGCGGTAGCCCGGGGCGGGGGCGTCTCGCCCCCGTGGTATTACTACGGGATATCGCGCGGGGGCGAGACGCCCCCGCCCCCGGGCTACCGCACACAATAATAAACAACAGTCACTCAGACACAGACAGTATGGCAAAGAAAATTGTCGAGACACCTTTGATGAAGCAGTATATCGAGATGAAACAGCGTCATCCCGACGCGATATTGCTGTTTCGCGTGGGTGACTTCTACGAGACATTCTCCGACGATGCCATCACGGCGTCGGAAATACTCGGCATAACGCTGACGCGGCGCGCCAACGGTGTGGCCCAGTCGGTGGAGCTTGCCGGATTTCCCCACCACGCTCTCGACACATACCTCCCCAAGCTCGTACGCGCCGGCAAACGCGTGGCTATCTGCGAACAGCTCGAGGACCCCAAGCTCACCAAGAAGCTCGTGAAGAGAGGTATAACCGAGCTTGTCACCCCCGGTGTGTCAATCAGCGACAACCTGCTTGAAAACCGCGAGAACAATTTCCTTGCCGCTGTGCATTTCGGCAAACAGGCCACCGGCGTGTCGTTTCTCGACATATCCACCGGCGAATTCCTTACCGCCGAGGGGTCGGACGACTATATCGGCAAACTGCTGTCGAATTTCGCCCCGAAGGAGGTGCTTGTGGAGCGCGAATGCCGCGCCCGCCTCGAGTCGGCTTTCAACGGCCGTTACCTCGCCATGGAGCTTGACGACTGGGTGTTTACCCTCGAGAGCGCCAAAGACCGCCTGCTCAAGCACTTCGAGACAGCGAGCCTCAAGGGGTTCGGCATTCAGTCGATGCCGTCGGCCATCGTGGCCTCCGGCGCTATCCTTCATTACCTCGACATCACCCAGCATACCCGCATATCGCACATCACCTCCATATCGCGCATCGACGAGGAGCGCTACGTGCGCCTCGACCGGTTCACGGTGCGCAATCTCGAACTCGTGCAGAGCCTCGGCGAGGATGGCAAGAGCCTGCTCGACGTCATCGACCGCACGGTCAGCCCGATGGGCGCCCGTCTGCTGCGCCGCTGGCTCCTGTTCCCGCTTAAGGACGTGACTGCCATCAACGCCCGTCTCGACATCGTGGAGTATTTCTTCCGCGACACCGAGATGCGCGACGAGCTTGCACGTCAGCTTTCGGTCGTGGGCGACCTCGAACGCCTTATATCGAAAGTGGCCGTAGGACGCATCTCGCCCCGCGAGGTGGTGCAGCTGCGCAATTCGGCCTCGGCCATCGAGCCTGTCAGGCGTCTATGCATGGAGAGCGACCTGCCCGCGCTCCACACCATAGGTGAGCAGCTCAATCCCTGCCGCGGCATGATTGACCGCATCAGCGCCGAGATTGTCGACGATGCTCCCGCCGCCCTCAACCGCGGTGCGGTAGTACGCTCAGGAGTCGATGCCGAACTCGACGAGCTCCGCGACATCGCCTACCGCGGTAAGGACTATCTGGCGCAGATACAGCAGCGCGAGAGCGAGGCCACGGGCATAGCGTCGCTCAAAATCGGCTTCAACAACGTGTTCGGATACTATATCGAGGTCACCAACACCCACAAGGACAAGGTGCCTGAGGAGTGGGTGCGCAAACAGACTCTCGTCAACGCCGAGCGCTATATCACCCCCGAACTGAAGGAATACGAGGAGAAAATACTCACCGCCCAGGAGCGTATAGCCGTCATAGAGACACGCATATACAACGCCTTGGTGTCGTGGCTCAACGAATATGTCGCCGCCGTGCAGCTCGACTGCACGCTGCTGGCACGTCTCGACTGCCTGCTCGGATTCAGCCGCGCCGCCCTCGACAACCGCTACAACCGCCCCGTGGTCAACGACTCCCTGGCGCTCGAGATGACCGGCGGACGCCACCCCGTCATCGAGAAGGAACTGCCTCCGGGACAGCCTTACATATCCAACAGCGTCAGCCTCGCCAACGACGGCACGCAGGTGATGATGATAACGGGTCCGAATATGTCCGGTAAATCGGCTCTCCTGCGTTCCGTGGCCCTCAACGTACTTCTTGCCCAGATGGGATCGTTTGTCGCGGCAGAGAGCATGAAAACGGGCATTGTCGACAAGATTTTCACACGTGTGGGCGCTTCCGACAACATTTCGCTCGGCGAGTCGACATTCATGGTGGAGATGAACGAGGCGGCTTCCATACTCAACAACATGTCGCAGCGGTCGCTGATACTCTTCGACGAACTCGGCCGCGGCACGTCGACCTACGACGGCATATCCATAGCGTGGGCCATCGTGGAGCATATCCACGAGTCGGCCATGCAGCCCAAGACGCTCTTTGCCACCCACTACCACGAGCTCAACGAGATGGAGCGGCAGTTTCCCCGCGTGGTCAACTACAACGTGTCGGTCAAGGAGATTGACGGCAAGGTGGTGTTCCTGCGCAAACTGGCACGCGGAGGGTCGGAGCACAGCTTCGGTATACACGTGGCCAAGCTTGCCGGCATGCCGGCATCGATAGTGCGCCGCGCCTCGGAGGTGCTCCGCCATCTCGAGGAGGCCAACCGCCGTGACGGTCTCGCGCCGGAAAAGCAGCTCGCCACGCTCGAGGCGCCCGCAGGGATGCAGCTGTCGTTCTTCCAGCTCGACGACCCGTTGCTGGCGCAGGTACGCGACGCCATAGCCGGCCTCGACATCAACCGCCTGACGCCGATGGACGCCCTCAACAAGCTCAACGACATCCAGCAGATGATAACCGGAAAGTGAATGGAGCGGGGGCGTCCCGCCCCCGTGGTATCCCTGCCGGCGCGCTAACTTTTTGGCACAGTTTTTGTTCTATCTCATAGAGACTTGTTTACAAACATCAAATATAATAATTATGGAAAAAATCAAACCCGGCAAATATGTCGAAATCACTTACGATTTGTATCAGATAAATCCCGACGGCAGCGAGAAGCTCGTACATCAGGTTGACCCCGAAGACCCCGAAAAGTTTGTTTTCGGCGTGACCCGCGGCATGATCGAACCTCTTGAAAAGGCCCTCGACGGAAAAGAACCGGGCGACAAATATGAAGTGTCGGTCAAGGCCGACGAAGCTTTCGGTCCCTATGACCCCGAGCAGGTTGTCACTCTGGAGAAAGAAATCTTTATGGTCGACGGCAAGTTTGACGCCGACATGGTGAAAGCCGGCTCGCTCGTGCCTATGATGACGGCCGACGGTTTCCGTATCAACGGCCTCGTCAAGGAAGTCACCGACAAGGAGGTGGTGATGGACTTCAACCATCCCCTCGCAGGCAAGGATGTGCTCTTCAAAGGCGAAGTAAAGACCGTACGCGACGCTACCCCCGAGGAGCTTCAGCCCGCCCACGGTTGCGGTTGCGGCTGTCACGACCACGGTTGCAGCGACGACGCATGCGGATGCGGCGACCATGACTGCGGCGACGACTGCGGCTGCACCCACGGCCACCACTGCGGCGACGATGCCTGCGGCTGCCACTGATACCGGCGCGCATACGCGTATAGATAATTTCAAACAGGAGCACAGGAGCCTTGACAAAAGTACAATAATTGTGCTATTGTCATCGCCTCCTGTGCTCCTGTTGGTCTATAAATACGTCAATCACATCACCAACATCTCGGAAATTCGCTCGTTTTGTGACTTTTCTGTATATGTCATATAATCAGACTCTTATTTGAACAAATATACGGCTTTATCCCCGAAAAACTGCGTTTTCCGTATTAAAGATAAATCTGGATTTAGATTGACGTTCTATATGGTTGTTTTCATAGAAGGTATGATATAATAACAGTCTGTCTCCCTCTCAAAATCTGCATCTATAAATTTAGACAAGCTCTTAAATTCGTTGCGGATGAATGCTCTTTTTCCCGGTTATAATCGGTTAATTCGGCATTTTGTGCGTTTTTCCCTGGTTATAATCGGGAAATTATACACAATCGGGGGTAGGGGTAGGCGGGGTGAAAACGGAGAGGCTGTCTAACAACCAAAGTTAGGCAGTCTCTATTTTATACACAAAATCTGAAGATTCAGGCTGCATTTGCCACTCCTGATATAAACTTCGGGTAAAAGTTTGCAAGAGTGTTCGTATAAAGCAGTTTCGCTGTTCCTGAAGACAAAAATTTGTCAAAAAATGAGGATTTTGCCCAAGCTTGGGCAAGTTTCCTCAGATTATGGGCAAGCGCTTTCAGACCGAAGTCGATTTTCG
>OFGZ01000835.1_pt1 | contig 19915 bp, 14 predicted proteins | sample 1521871 | NCBI WGS metagenome assembly OFGZ01 (sample SAMEA3504091, study PRJEB24116) | mouse gut metagenome | biome: mouse gut; feature: mouse-associated habitat; material: faeces | place: Denmark | collected 2011
AAGCCATAAGGTAATAACCCCTCTATTAAAGGTATTAATTTTTTACTATTATGTAACTGCAACGGATGAGCGATAACCGCCTTGCCGCCGCTTTCTTTAATCGCTTGCACCGCCTTAAGCGGAGATATCCTTTTGCTGGGGACATACGCCAAACGATTTTCGCCCAAATATCTATCAAACGCCTCTTGTATGGATGACACATAGCCCTCGTTTTTAAGTTCCATTGCAATATGACTTCTGCCTATATTAACTGTCGGCAATTTTTGCGGGTCAAGCTCTATTTTAAACCTTTTAAGTTTTTCCAATATTTCCTGTGCACGGGTTTGCCTTTGCTCTAATAAATCGTTAAGCATTTCAAGCAATACAGGCGAATTATGGTCAATACCATAACCCAATATATGCACCGCCATAACACTGAAAGCGGAAATTTCTATCCCCGGGATAACCTTAAGCCCAATTTGTTTGCCATAAAGCAAAGCGTCGCTGACACCGCTCACAATATCGTGGTCGGTAATGGATATAGCGGAAAGACCTTTATGTTTTGCAATATCCATAACTTCGCCGACGGTCATCGCACCATCGCTGTGAATGGTATGAATATGCAAATCACTTTTAATTGTCTGAAAGCTCTTCGCCATTGCTTACGCCTCCCAATAACCCTATTTCTTGCGGGTCATAGTCTATCTTGTCTAGTTTGTTTAAAACTTTTTCTATACTTTTTGTCTTTTTGCTTGTCTCTTCAATAGTTTTAACCACTGTGTTGGCTTGTTTTTCTACTGTTTCCAAACTTTTTGCGAATTTTTGGAATTCCGTTTTAAATTTGGACAACGCTTTCCATACTTCCGTACTGTTTTTTTGGATTTGCAGTGTTTTAAAGCCTAACTGCAAACTATTTAGCAGTGCGGTTATTGTGGTTGGTCCGCTTATTACTACTTTATAATTGTTTTGCAACTCGTCAAGCAGTTTGGTATCCTTTACAACTTCCGCAAACAATCCCTCTGTTGCAAGGTACATAATGGCAAAGTTTGTTGTTTTTGGCACGATAATATATTTATCGCTTATTGACTTTGCCTCTTCCTTAATCCGTTTAAACAAATTCTTTCTTGCCGCATCGACTTTAGCTTTGTCATAACTTTCGCTAGCATCCACCAACTCTTGATAATCAGAGATAGGAAATTTTGCATCGATTGGCAAATACACCTTTTCGTCTTCCTTTTTGCCCGGAAGAACGATTGCAAAATCCACAGCCTCCCTACCTTTTAAAATCAACTGCTTTTGGTACTGCTCGGATGTCAAGATTTGCTCTAGCAAGTTTTCCAAAAACACTTCGCCCATAATGCCGCGTGTTTTTACATTGCTCATTATCCTGTTAAGGTTGTTGACACCTGTAGTCAAATTTGTCATTTCCCCAAGACCTTTGCTTACTGCCATCAACTGTTCGCTTATTAGTTTGAATGACTCATTTATCCTTGCGTTCAATGTCTCTTGCATTTTGTTATCGACCATATCACGCATTTCGTTTAGCTTGCTTTGGTTTTCCGTCCTTATTTTGTCAAGCTCTTTTGCAATTTCTTTATCGATACTGTCAAGCCTTGCGGACAAAGTGTCTTTTATTTTTGTGTTGCTATTTATATTTTCCGTTTTTATGTTATTAAGTTGATTGGTCAAAGTTTCCCTTATATCCGCATTGCTTTGTATATTGTCGTTTTTTTGATTATGTAATGCGTTTATCATTTCCTCATATACTTTTTGTATTTTTTCTGCAAGCTTTGTCTCAAGAGAATTAAACTTTCTTTGTTGCTCCTCCCTAAAAGCGTCAAGCGTTTTATTTAGCTCGCCGTTATTAATGGAAATGGTTTTTGTAAGATGAGTATTATTTTCGGATATGGCATGCGTCAACGTTGTGTTTAAAGATGTGTTGTTTCTGCTTAGTTCATCAAGTATGCTGCTGTTTGCAGTATTGTACTTTTGTGCGATATCGTCGACAATATCCTTTTTAAGCTTATCGTTGCTATCGCTCAAAAGTTCCCCAACATTGCCGTTTCTACCTTTGTTTTTTAAAATTAACAAGACGAAAATCGCTACTAAAAGCATAATCACACACGCCGTAAGCACTAAAATAGCAATATCCATTATCATACCCTCCTTAGTTTATTTAATATTTCTTCCCTTTGCGGTACTTTGCCGTTTTGCAAAATCCATAGTCTAATTTTGCCGAGCATTTCACTTATTTCTTTACCTTTGTAGCCACATTGCAACAAGTCATTGCCGTTTACACTCAAATCCTTTATAGTAATAGGCAATCCGTCTTTTACCATTTGATTTTTTATGTCAATCATTTTTTGTACTAAACTTTCGTCGTAATTGTCGGGATTGGTAGCCAGACCATCTGCTCTCCTTAATGCGATAAAATCGTCAAAGTAATCCAAATTATCCGCAATAAAAACTCTGCATTTGGATAGTCTTGTCTTTCCGTCCACATTAAACATGTGTATTCGAACAAGCCTGCTTATTCTTTCGATTTCCGTATTGGAAAACTTAAGCCTTGACATAATATCCCTTGCCATATCACTGCCCGCGAGCTCGTGCATATACATATTACCGTATTTTTCAAGTAAAACGCTTTTTGCAATATCATGCAGCAACCCCGCCATCATAAGTTCGGGCGGCAAATTGTCTATTGTACTTAACGAATGATTATAAACATCGTAAATATGAAATTTAGGATTTTGCGGTACATTTATCATATCAAGCACTTCGGGCAGGATATACTTCATTGCACCGATATCCACAAGCAACCTTATTCCATCACTAGGTTTTACGCCTAAACTTTTACTGTTATACTTAAAAACCGCATTGAAAATCGCTATTAATTCGTCTTTTATACGTTCTTTGGAGATTTCTTGCAATCCGCTTGCATATTCTTTTGCAGCCTCAAATGTTTGCCTTTCTATCTCAAAACCAAGTTCAACCGCAAATCTTACAAGTCGCATTATCCTTAAAGCATCCTCGGATAAAGTTTGATTGGGTTCTCTTACCGTACACAGAATTTTATTTTTTATATCTTGCTGTCCGCCTGTTAAATCTATGATTTTGTCCTGCATTATGTCATAATACAAACTGTTGCAAGTAAAGTCACGCCTTAAAGCATCTGTTTGCATATCCTTAGTAAATATGCATTTACTTGGAGTATGAATACCACTTTTTAAAGGGTAACTATCTTGCCTAAATGTAGTGTATTCAAATTTATATTGTTTGCATTTGATAACAAGCGTACCCGTCCTTTTATAACTTGCAACTATTTGAAAATTGCTACCATCCAGCAGTTCCTCAACTTTTTCCGCAAGCAGGTCGGATGCAATGTCAAAATCGCTTACAGGATAATTTAAAAGGCTGTTCCGCACCGCTCCGCCCACAATATACAAAGGGGCAAAGGGCGAGAAAATGCTCGCAAGTGCTTTTAAACAATCCGGTACACTATTTTTTAACATTTATCCCCCCCCCATTTTATCATTTCATATATACGGACGGAGACAATACGCAAATATCTTTAAGATTGCGATAATTTTGTGCATAATCCAAGCCGTATCCTATAACAAATTCGTCAGGTATAACTTTACCGTTATAATCTGTTACGATATCAACTTCGCGTCTATCAGGCTTGTTTAACATAGTCACTATCTTTAAGCACTTAGGCTCTCTTTTTTCAAGCAGTTCTTTTAAACTCTTTATTGTTCTGCCGCTATCGATAATGTCCTCTACAACCAAAACATTTTTGCCTTTAATATCTTCGCTTAAATCTTTGATTATTTTAACTTCGCGACTTGATGTCGTACTATTTCCGTAGCTAGACAATACCATAAAATCAAATTTCACATCAAGATTGATTTCTCTAACCAAATCGCTGAAAAAAATGCAAGACCCTTTTAAAATACAAACAACAATTAACTCCTCGCCTAAAAAGTCATTTGTAATTTGCTCGCCTAATCTTTTGACAATCTCCTCTACTTCTTCTTTAGGAACAAGTACTTTTTCAATATCACTGCCTACCATAAAACTTCTCCTTAAGTAAACTCTAATTTTATCGTTTAATCACTTGCTAATGTGATTTTGTATATTATTTTGCTGTCTTTTTCCACTTTTGCACTTCGTGCGATATCCACACCGCAAACACAAATAATCTCATTTCCGTTTGCAATAACAGGAAGTCTATCCCTTAACCTAAGAGGTACTTTTTTATCCGTTAAAAAGTCTCCCAAGCTTTTACTGCCACCGCCGAACTTTTGTATTGTATCTCCACTGTTTCTAAGCCTTACAACAAGTTCTTCTGTTTTGTCTACTGCAATAAATAAAGCTTTTTCCAAATCAAACTGCGAGTCATTTTTTATCAAACAATCTTGGTATTGTACGCGCTGCACTTGCAACTCAAATCCGCCTATTTCAAAAAAACCGTCCGAAAATCGATATGTTTCATTTGGATAAACTGTTTTTTTTGCGATTACTATACCTTTAATTTCCTTGTATACAACTGTATTATAAGGCATATCTATACTACCGCTAGTGTTGTTTTTTGCAAAATTTATAATACTGTTTATATGCCTTTGCTCTATATCGAAAGTTATACCCAACAAGCTGAATGCACGCCTTATCATTTCCGCACAAATGACACTATGCTTGTCCTCCAACTTGCAATATATCCCGCCATATTGCATATACAAAGGTGGAGTATTTATATCTATAAAGTCGGCAATTTCCTTTGCTCTGTCGGATAATTTAATCAAGCTTTGCTCAAAATTTGGATATTTTTGCTCTATACTTTTTAAAACAACATTTCGTATGTAATTACGACTGTAATCGTTATCGCTGTTTGTGCTATCAGTGCAATACGACACATTATTGTTTGCCAAAAACTCCATTATCTCTTGCTTACGTGTTTGCAATAACGGTCTTATAATATGTCCATCTTGTACACTCATACCTTTAAGCCCGCCTATACCTGTGCCTCTTGCTATATGCATTAACACGCTTTCCGCTTGGTCGCTTGCATGGTGTGCGGTAGCAATCACATTCGCTTTTTCAAATGTTACTTGCTCAAATATCTTATGCCTTAATATGCGTGCCGCTTGCTCTAGCGTATAGCCTTTTTCCCTTGCAAAAACAACTGCATCTACATCGTACTTTTCAAATTTTATGTCGTACTTTTTAGCATAATCACGCACAAAATCGCTATCTCTTTTACTCTCCTCTCCCCTTATGTGGTGGTCAATGTTAACTATAAAAAAGCTGTTTTTGGGGCGGTTTTGCCTAAACCACTCCAACATTGCCATGCTGTCACTGCCTCCGCTTACGGCAAGTGCTATAACGGGATAATTATCCAAAATAGAAATAATTTGCGATTTTATCATATAACTATTATATAACTATTTAGCAATTTTTGCAAGGGTTTGTATTGTTTATTATATTTTATTTATATATATTAAAATATTATAAATATAAAATTATTTATATTATATATTATATTATATATTATATATTATATATTATATATTATATTAAAATTTATAATATTAATATTTATATAACGCGCGCGAGTTATAACGTGCGCGCGAGGGGGTGGACAATGGAGCTGTCTCCGGCTGCCAAAGACGTTATTTGGGATAAGTGTATGGAGAAGTGTATGGATAAGGGTGCGCGACGCGATGCAGCCGGTAATTTTGCGGCGTGAACCTGAAAGTCATTCGCCATGAATAAAAACAAATCAGATATTTACACGACAATCCAGTCTGCGTTGAATTGCGAAAATTTGAAGAGCACAACTTTGAATCGCGGAAATTTGAAGAGCGGGACTTTGAAGAGCGAAATGTTGAATCGCGTAGTTTGGAGGTGCTGTTTGTGGGTGCTAAGAGTCTGTGCCGCGCTCGGCGGGGGCGTGCGATTCGAGAACCTCGGGGGTGAGGAGCGTGTGGCGGTCGGTGAATTTAAGATTGTTGAGCTCCATCGGACTCAGAACCTGGGCCGACGGCAAGTCGGGGCCGGGAATCTGTTTAGGTTTCATGGCTATCTGGATTGTTTAAAATATCTGTTGTGCTTAAACTACATGTTTGGTTTAAACTATCCGGCTTGTCTAAAATATCTGTCGAATTTAAACTATCCGGCTTGTTTAAAATGGGTATCGGGGTTATTTGACCGGGTCGGAGGTGGAGGGTGCGTCGGCCGGAGCAGCGGGGCGCAACACGCGGGTCAACGTATTGATCAGGAGCAGGACAAACGCGTAGGTCGCGCCGAGTACAAAGAAGTCCGCCCGCAAGGGAAAGACCTCGCGCAGCCAGCCTCCGCTGATGTAGCAGGCGAACAGCAACCAGAGCGTGGCCTGAACACTGACGCAAAGCGTACACCATGCCTTGGCCCTGAATTTCTGATACCATATGCTCCACACAGTGAAGGGAAGACAGCAGACATTGCAAGCCGCCAGCCACGGAGCCGCCGACGGAAACATCAGCAACGCAAGCAGACTGACCGAGAAGTAGGTGAAACCCACCTCGCTCCAGCTGAAGATGCCGAAGAAGCTCGACGCCTTGGTCTCAAGCACGGTGTCACAACCGCCCTCCTGCAACACGCCACATACCCGCTCGGCTGCCCGGCTCTTGATTTTCATGGATTTCTGGACAAGAAGGTAAGTCAGTCCGAGTCCAAGAAGATCACAGACAGTGGCGAGTATCAACGATGCGTGACGCCATATGCCGTTGGTTATGAACAGCCACGCGAACAGCAACACCGCAAGAACCAAGAGCATCACCTTCTTGGCGCGTCCGAAGAAACGCATACGGGCGTGGGCGGCATAATCGGGTTCGGCCGCACCCGGCGATGGAAACGCGAGAAACACGTTGCCATCCCAGACACGGCGGAACTCCTGCAAAGGAATATTTTCAGCCACTCCCTGTGTAAGATATTGCACATTCCCCTCTCCTATCGCGGTCACAATCAGGAACCCCTGGGGAGTGTGGGCAAGAAAAGGTGGGGTGAGACGCGACAGTTCTTCCTTATCGCGCATAAACAGTCCCTCGCTCTCCACTCCATATTCCTCAAGCAACTTGGACAGGCCGAAGAGCGACTTGAAGGGCATGGACCCGAAACGCCGGTCGGTATAGTCGCGGGTATGCGGCACCGACAGCGCCGACAGAAAGTCAGAGAGCAGAAAGTTACGCATGGCTTGTCAATTTGAGATGTCTTGTCAACTTAGCTTCGAGAGCAGGTAGTCGCCTTCCATCTCGCCACTCTGCCGCCATACTTCCTTGCCATCCTTGTAGAGGATAAAAGAGGGTATGGACTGCACATCGGCCTCGGATGCGGCATCCTGATTCTGGTCTATGTCAAGCTGGACGATGCTCACACGGTCGCCGACAAGTTCCTTGACCTGTTCCACCACCGGCATCATGCGCTGGCAATGAGGGCACCATGTCGCGAAAAACTCCACCAGCACCTCGGGCCGGCTATTTATCAATTCTGTGTAATTCATAGTTTTAAATAATTTGTGTGTGGTGTGCCGCAAAGTGTGCGACACACCCGGTATAGTATTTTATTTACCTTGGTTGACGTTGTAGACCTCGGTCAGCATCTCGCGCAGGTCGCGCGTGTCGCGGAGCTTCACATCCCCGTGGGTCATGAGCATCATCTCGATACCTGACTGCTCCGCGCTGTACGGCGGCTGCACATAGTTGATGTCCTCACGCATGCGGAAGCCGTTCTTCTCGTAGAACGACACACGGCGACGGGCCTCGTCCGTATCAGGCTTCTCGACCTCGATCAGCACATCGGGTCCGGCTATGTCGAACAGGTGGCTGAGCATCTTGCGGCCGATGTTCTTTGAACGGTGTGCCGGATCGACGGCGAAATGCTCCACATATACGTATCCCTCGAATGTCCAGTAAGTCAGGAAGCCGACAAAATCGTCGCCGCCGTCGTCGTAGACAAATCCGTGGAACTTGCCACCCTTCTCCTTGATGAAGTTGGCTACATGTTCGGCACTCTTGTAGATACGTCTCTCATTTTCAGGAAACGTCTCGTTGTAAAGTTTAAGAAAGGCAGGATAATCCCTGACCTCAAGATTTCTGAATTCCATAATAAAATCGCGGTGAAGATAGTTCCACCGCCATAATAGAAACGATTCTGGAGCCTTTATGGTTTGCGGCGACGTGCGGAACGGTCGTTGCGCAATTTTATGGCGGTGATAATCACGCAGCAGGTAGTGGTGATCACATTGGTTATGACCAGAGGGAGATTTCCGGTCATGACACCCTGGACAACGAAGAACAGGCCTCCGAAACCCATCAGAAGAAACGTAGGAAGGGCTATGCCGTCGGTGTTGCGTGTGCGGATGGTGTGAACGGCCTGGGGCAGATAACCGCCGACCATACAGATGGCCGCGGCATACCCGACTATGGTGAGAAGAATTTCATACATAGATGTCAATGTATTCTGTTTATTTATTAATGAAATTGTTTAAACAACTTCAATACCCAAAACGAACTGTTGTAATCGATGCAAATTTACTAATAAATCTCAAGTTGCGAAACGAAACGGATAGTTTCTTTTGGATTGAGCAGTACTCCCGTTGACCCCACATTAGCTGAGACACGGCGCAAGACATCGGTAAAAGAAACGCATTTACCCCCTTCCCACACATGTAAATCCGGTCTTGGATAAGTATATTATGATTATATTTCCGGCAAAGCATATTTTAGTTATATAGCTTATTTACTGATTAATACATATTACATCACATTATATTCCGGTATATTCTCCCGAGGTATTTCGGAGGATAGGCGCGTTACACTTAATTTTGCAGTGTATAACCTTATCCATGCGCCGGGACAATGCTGCATTGCCAGCCTCCCGTCGCTCAAAATCTACATTATCCATATGAAGTTTTATTCCTGTATCGGAGTCCTGACTCTGTCGGCTCTTTGCGCACCTGCATCGACTGCTGCTGCCGGCACGCTCTTCAGCCATGCCGCCGCTTTGTCGGCATCGGACTACCGTCTGATCAACAACCCCTCATTTCCGACCAATGACTTGGCTGTGGCAGCCGCCGATGTCACCGAACATGGCATAGACCCTACAGGTGCGACAGACTGCACAGCCGCCGTCCAGAGGCTTCTCGACGAACTTGCCGGTGTCGGCACAAAGTCGGGCGAACGGGGCAACTACGAGAATCTGACGGGTGGAGTGCTCTACTTCCCCGCCGGCAAATACCGTTTCGACGGCCAATTGGTGATACCGAGAGGTGTCACCATACGTGGTGACTGGAAAAAGCCGGACATGGCGACCGAAGCCTCGGGCACAATTTTCATGATTTACCCCTCCCGATGGGAAGACAATCAGGATCTGTCGTTCATCACCATGCAGCCTTGCACGGAGGTTTCGAACCTGTCGTTCTGGTATCCGGAACAGTCGGCCACCGATGTCCGTCCCGCTCCTCCCACCGTGCTGATGGGACAGTCGAACTACTGGGGCAACGAATACTGCAACGTTCGCTTCTGCACTTTCTACAATTCGTATACCGGCGTGAAGTTCAACGAGGTCAATGGCGGAGGCTGCCCGAACATATTCGAGATGTATGGCACCCCGCTGCATACCGGCATCGAGATGGACCGTCTGGCCGACGTTGGGCGTCTTGACCACATATCGTTCTCTCCCGGATATTGGTCATCATCACATCTTGACGGCGCACCCGGAAACGCCGAGGTTCGCGAGTGGCTGCTCTCAAACGCCACCGGAATCGTGATGCGTCGCAACGACTGGACCTATACCTGCAACTATGAGGCCGACGGCTATGCCATCGGTTACCGTGCCGAGGCTTCGCCGGTCGAAGCCTCATATTGTCCCCCCAACGGGCACCATTACAATTTCGACCTGCGAAACTGCATGGTAGGCATCGACCTGGCAGATGTTTCATACACGGGCATAATGTTCACCCGATGCAATACTTCGGGTTGCGGCACCGGAGTCCGGCTCTCTTACTCAGGCTCCGGCCCGGCGCAGTTCTACGGCTGCGACATCGAGGGACTGAAGGCATTCGACATGACCGACAGCTCGGCGGCACTCCTCACCCTGCAGGACTGCGCGGTGAAAGGTGTGACCCACGTCAACGCCGGACAGTTCCAGTCGGTCAACAGCCGGTATGCCTCCGACGTATTCATATCGGCCAAAGCCCGCTGCATCTTCACCGGAAACAGTTTCAGCAACAGTGCCCGGCTCGACAACAACTCCCTGTTCGAGTGTGAGGTGAGCGACATCGGCCCCTCATGTGTGGCCATGCCTGACTTCCGCGAGGAGTGGATGGAAATCAAACAGGCACGTCCGGCACGCGCCGCACTCTACGTGGTGGACGGACTCGAAGCACTTCATATCACCGGAAATCTCGCCGGTGCAACCGATTGCACCTCAGCCATCCAGAATGCGCTCGACCGTGCCGGAGCCGAAGGTGGTGGAGTGGTCTATCTGCCCAAGGGCCATTACAGACTCAACGGCACCCTGCGCATACCCTCTGGCGTTGAACTCAAAGGGGCTTCCGACCTGGCCAACGTACCTCACGGTCAGGGAACGGTGCTCGAAGTGTACAGCGGACGCGGAAATGCTGAGGGAACTCCGTTCATAACCATGTCGGGCGGCAGCGGCCTGCGCGGTGTGACAATCAACTATCCGGAGCAGACCGACGGCAATTCGCCGCTCCCCTATCCCTACTCGGTGAGAGGCGACAGAGATTGCTATATAGTGAACGTCGCTCTCCGGGCGGCATACCGGGGGGTGGACCTTTTCACCAACAAGTGCGACAATCACTATGTGGATTATCTGGGCGGCCATGCCTTCATGAATGTGATACGCGTGGGCGGCGACTCCAAAGATGGCACGGTGAGCAACGTGCAGTTCAACACCATAGCCTACGACTGCGGTCATGAGACCAAATTCGGTGCGTGGCCAAACAGCACGGCAAGCAAGAACAGCGGCATCGACGCTTACGCCCAGAATTACCGCGACCTCGATTTCTTCATCATCGGAGACTGCGACGGTGAGATACTCTACAACAACTTCCTGTTCGGTTGCCGCCATGGTCTCCACTTCGTGAGCGACGGCAAGAGTGGAGCAAAAAATGTACATGCCGTCGGAAACGCCGTTGACGCGGCGGTCAACACATTCGTGTTCGAATCGCTCGGCACCGACCTCGCGCTCGTCAACTCGCAGGTGGTTGCCCTCGACAATGGCTTCGAGGCGCGTTTCATAACCGCCGGTGAGCAGATGGACAAGACCGTGACCCTCTTCGCGAGCGACCACTGGGGCAGCGGCCGCCACTTCGCCGAGATAAAGAACGGCACCGTCAACCTGTACAGCGGCAACATGAACCAGTCGGGAGCATCCGACACCTTCACCATGGGGGGCGGCAAGCTCAACGCGGTCAACACGGTGATGTACAGCGTAAGGAACTTCGTGAGCAACCCCGGAGAGCATGAACAGAGAATCAACATGTACTCGTCGGTGGTAGACCCTGTCAACTCAGACCGAGATCGCATGGGCAGCTGGGAGAATAACCTGAGCCACACGTGGGTATTGGCGGCCGGAAGCGCAACCCTGTCGCGCGAGGGTTGGAAGGCCACGGCGTTCAACGATGTGAACGGCACCAATCCCGTTTCGAAGGAGGGTGCCGGAGCGGCGAGCGCGATCGACGGTGACGCTTCTACCCGCTGGGATTCATGTGGTTCGCAGGCACCGGGACAATGGTTCGAGGTAGACCTCGGCAAACCCACCACATTCAACACCCTCATCATGGATGACTCCGGCAGTCCGAGCGACGGCCCGGCCGGATACACAATTGAGGTTTACAGCGACGGCGCGTGGAAGACCGTGGCCGAAGGCAAGGATGCCGGATCGACACTCGTCGTGACATTCCCTGAGGCCACAGCCTCGAAGATACGGGTGAACCAAACGGGTTCAAAGAGCAATTACTGGTCGATCCACGAGTTCAACCTTGCAGCCGCACGCACGGAGGCACCTCCGGTTCCGACGGCAGCCGGGAGTGTGACCGACAACGCGCCGGCATTCTACCTTGCGGGCGAATCGCTCAGGGCAGTCATGGAGAGCTATGACAACGCCACAGTCGAGATCTACGACCTGTCGGGGCGCCACGTACACTCTACCGAAGCTGCTGCAGTCATGCCCATCGACCACTTTGGCAAGGGCATTTATGTGGCCATATTACGCATCGGAAACGAAATAAACGGTATAATAAAATTTTCACTTAATTGACAAGGGACTTTTTAAATGACAAGGGATTTTCAGAAATGCGCGGCATTGGCGCTTCTGCTCGCCGCTGCCGCAGGTGAACCGCTTTCGGCCCAGCATTACGACATGAAGCGCTGGGGAGCCGACCGGGGTTATCATGATGCCCCGTATTTCAGGTATGAGGCTGAACCGGACCATTGCGCCGCATATTCAGGCGACTATCTCAGCCCAACCGACGACCAGACCATGCTCCAGAGCGAGGCTTCCAACCAGCAGGCCATTACCCTACATGGCGAGGGCTACGTGACATGGCTCAACGACTCGGGCCAGGCCGACGGCCTTACGCTTCGCTACTCCGTGCCATGGGGCACGGAGGCGGTGGTGGCCGTTACCGACGGCGCTGGCAACGAGTTGGGGCGGCTCCGGCTCAATACGGACCATTCGTGGGAGTATTGCGAGAAACGCCAGGGCAACCGTACCACCAAGCCGGAGATATACTCGCTCCATGTGCGCAACGACAATGAGTTCGTGCGTATGCGTTTCGACGAGACTCATTCGCTGCTCAGCCGTGCGATAGCTCAGGGAGAGTCGTTCGGCGTGCGCAACCTGTCGCAAACACCCGTCACGATCGACTTCGTGGAGATTGAGAAGACGGTGCGCGAGGAGTGCCGCGACGGCTGGGCACGCTGGGACAGCAGCCTCGGCAGTCTTCAGGATTTCATAAACGCCCACCAGGGAAGCACCGTATATATCGACGAGGAATATGTGACTCTCGGCGACCGCCTGAACCTCGGCTCCTGCAACCTGCGCGGACGCGGCATGTGGTACACCGAACTGCACTGGGACCGCGGCACGACCGGATTCAATTCATTTTCGGGCGAGGTGCGCGACCTTTATCTCTCTTCTTACCAGAACCAGCGGTACAATTCGCCTGACCATGGCCCCAACGGCTACGGTTCACCAGGAAAGTGCTTCAACGGTTCGACGGGAAGGGTCGAGAACGTCTGGGTGGAGCATTTCGAATGTGGCGGATGGCTCGACGGAGCCGACGGTTCGTACTTCACCGGTTGCCGTTTCCGCAACAACTATGCCGACGGAATCAACCTCTGCAACTCATCTAACTGCACGGTGGAGCACTCCAGCTTCCGCAACAACGGCGACGACGACATGGCCTCGTGGAGCGCGGCTCGTTATTGCTCCAACAATACTTTCCGCTACAACACGGCCGAGCACAACTGGCGAGCCTCCTCGCTCGGATTCTTCGGTGGCGGCGGTCACACGGCCCACCATATCCTCGTAAAGGATGGACTTGAGAGCGGAGTGCGTCTGGTTTCGGATTTCAACGGTCCGGCATTCGGCAGCGAGGGCATAACCTTCAGCGACATCTCGATAGTGCATTGCAGCTGCATAGCCGGAGAGGTTGGCCGCCATGGCGACTTCTGGGGAGTCGACGAGGGTGCGCTGCATATCGAATCGTCGGTCAACTACGGCATAATCAACCCGGTGTTCCGCAACTTCGACATCATCGACTCGCGCGGCAACGCGGTGTTCGTGGGCAGCGGCTCGCACGGCATCGACAATCTGCGCCTTGAGGGAATCTCGGTGAACGGTGTGCGCGACAGCGATTCACACGCCATATACTTCGAGAACGCCCGCGGAAGCGTAAACATCAGCGGCTTCGAGATCGAAGGTGTTGACCCCGGCCACATAACCAACCTCGACGGCGGCACCCTCGAATCGGGGAGCTACGGCCAACTCCAACTTACTGCTCAGGATGTGATCACCTCACATCCTGAGCCCGTGCCGGGCTGCGAGCTTCGACTCGGCGGCATGAGCTGGAGGGTAAAAGAGAGGGACTACGACACGACCCTGCGCGACGGAGACCCGGTGGTTTTCTCCGTCAGAATCGAGAACGGTTCAGATGTTGACCTGCCGGAAGGCTACATGCTCAGAACGGGACTCGTATTCGACAATGGAACACAACTCAATTTTCCGGCAATCAAGGACAGGATTCCGGCGCACGGTCATGTGCTGCTGGACTGTGAATGGAGAGCGGAACAGGGTGGCCACAGCGTTACGGCCACCCTTGATCCTACAGGCATATATGGTGACATGGTAGCCCCGGAGAAGTGCTGCGTCACAAAAAGAATAAATGTGTATGAAACCGGGATCGGAGACATGGAGTTCGACCGGACTTCGGGTATTGATTTCCAGCCCATAGACCTGAGATGGAAAACCGAGGGCGAGTCAGACTTCGGCAAGCGAAACGTGAACCCCGGCGACAGGATAATATTCGCTGCAGTTATCGCCAATACGGGTACGGAGGACTCCCCCGCCGGCAGCAAGTTGGGAGTGCTTATCAGTCCCGGCGGGAACAGTTGGACTCAGGGTGACAACGACATACGCTGGTGCGACCGCGAAGAGGCATATTCCGCGCTCGCAGCCGGAGAAGCCAAATACTTCAGGGCATACGGTGGCAACGGCTCCACCGACGGTGTATGGACGGCCCGCGAGGGTACATACAATGTGCTGGTCCTGGCCAACGACCACGCCAACGAACCCGACAACCGCCGGGAGGACAACACCGGCAACAACATGCGTTATTTCAAATTCTCCGTTCCCTACGTGGCCCGGGAACTTTTTGCCGACCCCGACACTCCCGACGACCTGACAGTATCGACCGGAATCAGCCTTCCCAGCACAGACCTTGACACAACCGACAACGCCTGGTACACCCTGACCGGCCAACGCCTCTCATCTCGCCCCACCCTCCCCGGACTCTACATCCACAACCGCCGCATAGTGACACAATAGCAGCCCGGCAATACCATCTGTAAGGACGATACAGTAATCTCAGAGACTACCATCCATTTTATGTAAAATTTAAACTTCCATTTGCATTTTTCAAACAAATCCATTATTTTTGATGTAAATTTTACAAAAATGAGAAGATTAATTTTTACTTTGGCAGCGATTTCCGCTCTCTTACCCGCTCTGGCCGGGCACGGAATCGTCGTAATGGATGGCTCAGACAACACTCCCGTTGCGGGAGCGACGGTCATAGGCAAATCGGGTGTGATACTCGGCATGACCGACAGTCGCGGTAGAATCGATATAGATAACCTGAACAACTTTCCGGTAACAATCAGCTGCATCGGTTACGAACAGGCATCAGCTGATGCCGATAGCGACACACTCCTGCTCGCAACCTCCACTTTCGAGCTGAATGAAGTGACTGTTTCCCCGGCCGAAAGACCTGTAAAAAGGGTTATATGCTATGCCCGTGAATACACGAGCGGCATAACAGGCAGAGACACCATGCAACTCTACAGCGAGTATATGACCGAGGCATTTATCGTGAACGGCAAGGTAAAAGGCTACAAGAAGGGGGATGCCAAACCGGCAGTACGCACCAAACGTCAGTATGCACGCATTGCCAAAGAGGGACTTGACAGCATTTTCCGGCCCGATGCACAAGATGACATCACGGCACTCTCCTGGTTTGACCTGATGGCCACACTGCCCGATGAAAGCATAACGCTTACCGAGGCCATCAAATCGGGAGCAGAGACCGACACCGTTCCCGGCAAATATGGGCCAAAGCTCACATATCGTAAAAAGAACAACCTGCTTACCGTAACGACCGACATGCTCAGCGACCACAAGAACCACACGTGGTCACCGTTCATCTTCAAGCTATTCGGACTGACCATGGATATGGAGCAGGTGGACATGTCGATGACATTTGCCGACACCGGAAATGACTCTTTAAGTGTATACGACATGGTGTGCGGCACCTACAACCTGCGTATCATAGGCCGCGGCAAGATGTTCAAGAAGGTTTTCGACACTGACCAACCGGTCGAGATGAACGCCTATCTGGAGATGTATCCCATAGACATCACCAACATCACCGTCGACGAATACAAGGAACTGAAATCAGAAGCATCGCCGATAGCATTCCAATACCCTGCCAACCTCCAACCCCTCTCCCCCGCCATCCTCCGCCTGACCGCCGAGTAACGCAGCCATCCCGACTATAAAAATAAGTAGCACAGCCATCTTAGCTGTAAATTCTGTTACAACAAAGATGGCTGTGCTATTTGTGTGCAAGCCTGAATGGCTGTTACGACCGGAGGGCGGCGAGGGAGGCGCGGATGGTGGCGAGCTTCTCCTCGGCGTCGCTCTTTTTCTTGCGCTCTACGGCCACGACGGCTTCGGGGGCGTTGGCTACGAATTTCTCGTTGCCGAGCTTTTTCTCTACGCCGGCGAGGAATTTGGTGTAGTAGTCAAGTTCTTTGTTGAGCTTGGCAATCTCTTCCTCGACATCAATCTTGTCGGCCAATGGTATTGAATACTCGACTTTGCCGACGATGAAGGCGGCTGCCGCCGGATTCTTCTCCTCAACCACGGAGATGGCACTTATATTGCCCATCTTTGTGATTATCGAGTCGAGCGATGCGTCGTGCTGTGCCTGTACGTTGAGCTCAAGGGCGTCGCGCTGCGGTATCTGTTTCTGTTTGCGAACGGTACGGATGCCGGCCACAACCTCCTTGAGATGCTCGAAGTCGGCGATGAGTTTGGCGTTGACCTCGGCTGCAACGGGGAGCTGCGCGTTCATGATGCTCTCTCCCTCCTTGCGCTCGGCGAGGTGCTGCCAGAGCTCTTCGGTGATGAAGGGCATGAAGGGATGCAGCAGACGGAGAAGCATGTCGAAGAAGCGGATTGTAGCGTCGTAGGTGGCGCGGTCCACAGGCTGGCCGTATGCGGGCTTGATCACCTCAAGGTACCATGAGGAGAACTCGTCCCAGAACAGGCGGTAGACAGCCATCAGTGCCTCGGAGATGCGGAACTTGCCCATCAGGTCATCCATCTCGGCCATTGTGGCGTTGAGCTTGGCATCGAACCATTCCACGGCGAGGCGTGACGATTCGGGCTGCTCGTTGTCGGCCACCTCCCAGCCCTTGATGAGGCGGAAGGAGTTCCAGATCTTGTTGCAGAAGTTGCGGCCCTGCTCGCAGAGTGAGTCGTCGTACATGATGTCGTGTCCGGCGGGAGCGGCGAGCATGATACCCATGCGCACACCGTCGGCGCCGAACTGATCGATGAGGTCGAGCGGGTCGGGCGAGTTGCCGAGCGACTTCGACATCTTGCGGCCCAACTTGTCGCGGACGATACCGGTAAAGTATACGTTGCCGAAGGGCTTTTTGCCGGCGAACTCATATCCGGCCATAATCATGCGCGCCACCCAGAAGAAGATGATGTCGGGAGCGGTCACGAGGTCGGACGTGGGATAGTAATATTTGAACTCCTCGTTGTCGGGGTCAAGGATGCCGTTGAAGAGCGAGATGGGCCAGAGCCATGACGAGAACCATGTGTCGAGACAGTCGGGATCGCGCTTGAGGTCGGCAAGGGTGAGCGACGCGTTGCCGCTCTTCTCAATGGCCTTTACAAGTGCCTCCTCTTCCGTTTCTGCAACTACAAACCCTCCTTCGGGCAGGTAGTATGCCGGAATCTGATGTCCCCACCAGAGCTGTCGCGAGATGCACCAGTCCTTGATGTTCTGCATCCAGTGGCGGTATGTGTTCTTGAATTTGGCGGGAACGAATGAGATGTCGTCATCCTCTACAGCCTGGAGCGCGGGCTTGGCGAGCGATTCCATCTTGACGAACCACTGCATGGAGAGCTTCGGCTCGATTACGGCATCGGTACGCTCGGAGTGGCCAACCTTGTTTACATAATCTTCCACCTTCTCGACGAGTCCGGCTGCTTCGAGGTCAACCATGATCTGACGGCGCACGTCGAAGCGGTCCATGCCTACATACATACCTCCGGCCTCGGAGATTGTACCGTTGTCGTTGAAGATGTCGATCGAGGGCAGGTTGTACTTGTCGCCGAGCATGTAGTCATTAACGTCGTGGGCAGGTGTCACCTTCAGACAGCCTGTACCGAACTCCATCTCGACATATTCGTCCATGATAATCGGCACGGCGCGACCAACGAGGGGCACGATAACCTTCTTGCCCTTGAGCCACTGATAGCGTTCGTCGTTGGGGTTGACACAGACAGCGGTGTCACCGAGGATAGTCTCCGGGCGCGTTGTGGCCACGATGATGTAGCGGTCGTCACCCTCCACCTTGTAACGCAGGTGGTAGAGCTTGCTATGTTCCTCCTTATATATAACCTCCTCGTCGGAAAGAGCGGTGAGAGCCTTGGGGTCCCAGTTGACCATGCGCACCCCACGGTAGATGAGTCCTTTCTCATAGAGGTCGCAGAAGACGCGGATCACGCTCTTGGAACGGGTCTCGTCCATTGTGAACGCGGTGCGTTCCCAATCGCACGAAGCACCGAGCTTGCGGAGCTGCTGGAGAATAATGCCGCCGTACTTGTCGGTCCAGTCCCATGCGTGACGCAGGAACTCCTCGCGGGTGAGCGAGTGCTTCTCGATACCCTCCTGTGCCAGTTTAGCCACGACCTTGGCCTCGGTCGATATGGCTGCATGGTCGGTACCGGGCACCCAGCATGCGTTCTTGCCGGTCATGCGTGCGCGGCGAACGAGGATGTCCTGGATTGTATTGTTGAGCATGTGACCCATATGGAGCACGCCGGTAACGTTCGGCGGCGGAATCACGATAGTATAAGGTTCGCGGTCATCGGGAACGGAGTGGAACAGTCCGTGCTCCATCCAATAAGCGTACCATTTGTCCTCAACGTCCTGAGGGTTGTATTTTGTCGCTAATTCGTTCATCTTTTCAGAGTTTTACTTCAAACCACAAAATTACTAAAAATTTTTCAATCACTAAAGATAAAATTTCACGTGACCAATGTATGACCGGTTTTAAGTGTCCAAACGACTGTTATGATTTTTACTATCTACCAGTGCCAGCGGCGGGAGCGGCGTTGGGGCCGGGGAGGGTCGCGGAAGAAGTCGTCAATAGACTCGGCAAGGCGTTCGAGGCGCAGGCCGTAGAGGTCTTCGAGGGCCGCACCCTCGATGTAGACGCGGGCGTTGTCGTAGGCACGGCGCACGGCGACTTCCGCCTGCAAGAATCCGGAACGTTTCTGCGTGACCCAGATGTATTGCCGTTCGGCGATATACATCAGCAGGTCTGCAATCTTGTCGCTGTCGAAGACAAGGGTCGAGAAATTTTTCACCAGCCGTTTGAGGTCGGCGGCAGCGGGCTGCGAGCGCGGCTTGCCTGTGGAGTAGAAAAACATCTTTTCGGCGGAGGCTTTAGCCTCGTCGAGCGCCCGGTCGGGGTCCGGAGCGAGCCAGTAGTCGAGATAATCCTTCGCCTCGCGGCGTGCGTCATAAAGTTCGAGCACCATCTCCGCAATCTCATCGCGGGTCATTGAGCGGAACGCCTTCTTCAATCCTGCTTTCGACATATCATTACCTTTTTGTTTGCATAACGACACAACCCCGCTTTTGTTTGAATATCCCATTGTCTACACATAAACATAAGTTGTGAGGTTTTAAGTTTTAGGTTTTAGAATTCCGGTTTATCTGCGAGGCATGTCAAAGCCGCGATAGCGGCGGCACGGCGGTAGGCACGGGTGAAAACATGACGGGAAAGCCCCGACTTTTCCGTCATGTTTTCACCCGTGTAACGTCGAGACACCAACCCCAATCCATCCC
>OFGZ01000844.1_pt1 | contig 19783 bp, 16 predicted proteins | sample 1521871 | NCBI WGS metagenome assembly OFGZ01 (sample SAMEA3504091, study PRJEB24116) | mouse gut metagenome | biome: mouse gut; feature: mouse-associated habitat; material: faeces | place: Denmark | collected 2011
TAGGAGATGGCTTTACAATGAAATATGAAACTGAAGAAACCTCTCCTATTGCCCATACTACAAAGACTGCTACCTGCGAATACCAAGGTAAAATAATGACTATCTATCGCAAAGATACTATAATAACAAGTGCAAGAATATCCAACGGATTTAAATATTTTGATATAGACGTGATTCTAACATGCAGTGTAACAGGAAATATGTCCTAAACAAAAATAAGATAATTGAATTTCATACTGACATGGATTGACTTGAAACACTTATCTTTTAAGAATAAATCATATTCATGGACTACTTATTAGCAAATACTCCCTTTAGCTTCTTGTTTCTTTGAACAAAACCCATATTTTTAAATTCTTTCCCTAAAAATCCTAATACATAATATGGTATTGGCGTCCGACTATCCTCGCTAATTTTTTTATCCGATTCTGCTTTATATAGAAAATATAACTTAATCATATTATCAATCGTCAACAATTGATCTATATTTATTTTAAATCCTTATGATAGGTGCTATTTAACTTTAAAACTGAACTACCTTTAGTAAAAGCGTAAATCCGTCTTTTTCAAAAGCAACAATTACCTTCAACAACTTTTCTAACAGTTTTGTTTTATATCCTAAAGATATACAGAAGTCCCATAACAGGACGTCGAAAAGGATGAAGCACAAGAAAGACGCCCTAATTAAGCGTGATCTCATAGCCGTATACCAGCAACTTTCTGGGCAGTTAGATTTTGGAAAAAACGGCATGAAAATCGTCTATCTAAATCATTGATAGCGGCATGGGAAGAATTGCGGATATCGAATGACTTTATCTTCGGAAAAATCATGCAGGACCCAAAGCTGTGCAAAGGGCTCTTACAGAGGATATTGCCGGGTTTAAAGATAGACCGCATAGAATATCCGGAAACACAGAAAGCGATACGTCCCGACATAGACGCAAAAAGCGTCCGTTTTGACGCATATGTGGAAGACGGCAGAGGCACTGTTTATGACATTGAGATGCAAGAAGTTAAAACCAAGCTATATCATCTTTATCTGCCCGTTCGACCAGTTCGGCATGGGCAGGCATATCTATACATTTGAGAACATCTGCAAGGAAGACAAAAGCATCCTCTTAAAGGACGAGACGACCAAGATATTCCTGAACGCTAAAGGGACTATGGATGATGTCAGACCTGAACTGAAAGCGTTTTGGGATTATGTTGCCGGAAAGAAGCCGGCAGACCCATTCGTGGATGAACTGGAAGCTGCAGTGAAGAATGCCCGGAAAAACAGAGAATGGAGGCATGAGTATATGACATTGTTAATGCGTGACCAGGAAAATATTGAAAAAGGCATGGAGATTGGCACAGCCAGGGGCATAATTGAAACAGGGATTGATTTCGGGCTTTCCGAGGAGGAACTTCTGAGACGTTTACAGGATAAATTAAATATCACAATTGAATCTGCCAAAGAGTATCTTGAAAAATTCGGAAAGCAAACTGTGTAAACATCCTAAAAAAGAGGCATAACCACTCCCCAACTTTGAATACCGAACTTAAAATAGCCGTCCCATAATAGATCTTAACTTTTATAAGATGGCTATTTTTCAACCCAAAAACAATCCAAATGGGCACAGGCGTCCTGGTGTCAGAATATAAATAGCACAAAATAAACATGACTGTTATCAAAAGTCCGCAAACCCGCATAAACACTGGGTTTGCTAAGCATTTTATTTATTCGAACTCAATGTCATCTCCATTGTCACGGACAATCTGGTATATCTCTTCTTCATTTTCTATCAAAGAAACGATCAGTTCAACAAAGCGTTCTGCCTTTCTCTCATTTTCTTCACTCATTTGATAATAAGCAACGTAAGAGCCGGCTTCCGGATCACTTTCCAAGCCTTCCAAAAGATCTGGCGCATGTTTTTCAAGATAATAATTGAAAAAAGCGTCCCAATTATAGCCATTCATATAGGCGCTTTCATTGATTTGCGACATCTTTTCTCCAATTGAAAAAGGCTTATCATTCTCATTATAAAACCATACCCCGACCCAGTCCTCATATTTCATGGTTTTCACATAGTCTTGCATACTTAGATTCCCTCCTGTCTTTTATCAAGATGCCCCTTGCATATCCAAAAGGGCAGCTGCAAGGGCGCATCTATCTTTTCCTGTCAAGCCTCTGGTTCTTTCGGCAGCCTGCCATACAGTTCCACTTGCTTACGGACTTTCTTTACCAGCTTAGTGTCAATGGCGTCTGGTTTCATGCGCCACATCCAGTTCTCTCCCAAGGTTGACGGGGTATTCATCCTGGCAGAGCTTGCCAGCCCAAGAAGATCCTGCATAGTTACGACTGCCAAGTCGCTGACGCTGGACCATACAGAGCGCATAACGCCCCAGTGATATCCTTCCCTGCGGTTCAGTTGCAAATATTCTTTGGCAAACGCCACGCTCGCCTTGGGCGCCGTCTTCATCCATCCAATAATCGTGTCATTGTCATGCGTCCCGGCATAGACTACCGAATTGCGTGTGTAATTGTGCGGCAAATAGTCTCCATCTTCCCGGGTGTCAAAAGCAAACTGGATCAGCTTCATCCCTGGATAACCGGAATCACTGAGCATCTTGCGCACAGAGTCAGTTAGAAATCCAAGATCTTCCGCTATGATGTCCAGCCTGCCTAGCTTCTTCTCAATCACCTGAAATAATTCAATGCCTGGTCCTTGCCGCCATTCTCCGTTTCTCGCCGTATCGTCCCCATAAGGAATCGCATAATAAGAATCAAATCCCCGGAAATGGTCAATGCGTATAACATCAAACAGCTTTGCTGTCTTTTCAAGCCGCTTAGTCCACCACTGATATTGATCTTTCTTCATCACATCCCAGCGAAACAGGGGGTTGCCCCAAAGCTGACCGTCCTCGGAAAAAGCATCCGGCGGACACCCTGCCACGTCAATAGGCAAAAGATCCCCATCCAGATAAAATTGCTCTGGATTTGCCCACACATCGGCGCTGTCCATCGCCACATAGATCGGCACGTCACCGATCATGCGGACGCCTTTGTCATTGGCATATTTTTTTAATTGCCTCCACTGACGATAAAATAAATACTGAAGCATCTTCCAGAATTCTATCTCTCCTGCCAGTTCCTGTTTGGCACGATCCACGGCGTCTTTGTCACGTTTCTTTAATTCTGGCTCCCACTCACTCCATGACACGCCCCCATGGGCGTCTTTCAGCGCCATAAATAGCGCATAATCCTCGAGCCAGTCTTGCTGTTCTTTGCAAAACTTTGCATAATCCTTTGGTATTTTTTTCTGGAACCGTTCAAAGGCTTTATGCAGCAGCGGGTAGCGGCTTTCGTAAAGCGCTCCATAATCCACCTGGGTAACGTCTCGCCCCCAGTCATACGCCCCGCATTCCTGCTCCGTCAGCAATTTTTGCCGACAGAGGGCATCTAAGTCAATAAAGTAAGGATTTCCGGCAAAGCTGGAAAAAGACTGATAGGGTGAATCCCCGTAACTGGTTGGACAAATGGGCAGCACCTGCCAATAACTTTGTCCTGATTTCTTAAGAAAATGCACAAACTTTCTAGCCTCCTTGCCCATCGTGCCAATCCCATAAGGAGATGGAAGGGAAGAGATATGCATTAAAACTCCACTGCTACGCATCAAAACGTTTACCTCCTGAATATAATCTAATATTAATGTATCTGCAATGTCTTCGTGATGCAAAAGATAGAGAACTACAGACTGCTTTCCCTGATTGACGCCAGGGGCAGGGAACGTGCCTCCCTAAAAACAGCCCTGCTTCCAATTTCAAGTATACCAATATAATACCAACTAGGCTATATAAATGCAACATATTTGCCAATTTTGACAAGGTAAACTGACCATCTAAAACGGGACAATCATCAAAAAGAACTATTAAGAAAGACTTCATCTGCCTTTCAAGCTGTCTGGTGCTCCATTGTCATTTAATAGTTTCTTTATTTTCTTTTTATATAAATTAAGATTTCTATAATCAAAGTATTGAATTGATAGCAAATATATATTAAATGCTTTTATAAAATCATTTGCATCCTTCTGGTTCTTCAAACATACATTTAGTCTTCTTTCTTCTCTCTCTTTTTCCTTAGTCCAATTTATTATTTCAAATTCAAATGCACACTCTTTTATATCATGTTTCATCGTAAGATAATACACATTATTTTCAATATAAAGTTCTAAATTAATTTCTCCATTTTTATATAATAACTCAAGATACAAATCCAATATTTTTACAACACTCCATACTAATTCATAATATGTATGTAATTCATATATTTCTGGTATTTTATATTCATGCTCCAGTTTATTTCTCATAAAATTTAATTTATTAATAGTCCGAATAGGAAATAATCCTATATCAGCTAAGAACTTGGTCTTGTTTTCAAACTTCAAATTTTTCTTATCAAAAATTCTTTTTATATTTATGCTCTCAAAAAACATATCCATCTCACAATCTAATGCTCTCTTTAAATTCGAAACAGCATTTACAATTCCTTCTTTCGTTTCAGATGAAATTGCATTTTCTGCAAAACCCAGAAATTCTTCAGCTGAAATATCATATACAGGAACACTTATATCCGAACTACTACTGCTTTCACTATCTATTTCATCTGTCCGTAAAATAAATTGAACCATATCTTTCACTTCTGTAATGCTTTCCATATTTTAACCTCATAGCTTGTGATGCATTATGTCTGCTGATGCAAGACCGCTATCACCCTGCAATCCGGGCAAAGCTTGATCTCGCAATCCTGAATCCAGAAAGCAAACCCGCCGACAGAGGACCCGCCTTCCCAATCAGCGGCATACCTTGGCGCAACAGGGTCATCTCCCAAGATATAGGTATTTGATGCAAGCTCATCAATTCCTGCATCTCCCAGGTAATCTTCTGCAATGGATAAATCCTCCGCAAAAACGACCTCGCTTTCTCCATCTATGACATATCTGCAAAAATCACCATCTGAATACGCAATGCAGTTCGGACAGCATTTCGCTTTGATCACGCCGTCGATTTCTAAAAAATCAAGCCGACAGTCTCTGCCGTCAATCTCCATAAGATTTACCATTCTGCATCCGCATTTTGGACATCTCTCCTCCGTCTTAACAGCTATTTTTACAGGACTGCTCTTTTCTTGATTTATATTTCCTTTGACCAAAGGATAGCATGTGTCAAAATTTGTTTTGATAAATCTTCCGCTGCCATCATAGGACCATCCCCCATATACAGCATAACGCGAGGGATTCACGTACAACTTTTCTCTCCAGCCTCGAGGATTTCGTTCCAGCTCCAAAAAAGTTTCAAACACTTCCTCTCCGCCGCAAACAGCAAGACACAACAGCAAATTACCTGCAAGCTGAGTATCGAGATCGTCCTTTCTTATCATTTCCAACATCTCTTTATATCCTGCTGCGCATCCTGTTGCTACTTGTCAAGGACGTATTCATCATTTTTCATCACTTTTTCTTGGTCTGCCCTGTTTTCCATGCTCTAAGTCGTGGAGAATGACACGCTTTAACTTGTCCTCTACGCTTTGGGTACTTGTAGCAGAGAAATGTACCTCGACTAAATACCTTGTCTTGTCAATCTTCTGTTGTAAATAGGGCGTTAATCGCCCTATGGTATTGGTCTGAATGTTGTCGCTCATGTTTCTCCTTGTTGGGCAATGCGTGCAAGCACGCATAAAAAAGACGCATGGTTTACAATTCGCTGTTCCATGCGCCTTTACGCTGCTTTGTTGATAATAAATTGTTTTACCGATTACGCTAACTGCATAATCTCGGCTTTAAGCTCTTTTAATTCTTCAAGTGGTAATGACGGAACATAATCCGCAATTTCTTCCAGTGACATTTTACCTTTTCTTATCATTCTTTCTGCCGTTTCTCTTGCTTCACTATTTTTAATATCTTCCGCATATGCTTCCAAAACCTGCTCATCATCAAACAATGTCATCATAATATCCACAACCTCCTGTTCCTTACTTTCAAGATATTCTTTTAACACATTTCGGTTTTTACAGATACGGATTGTTTCCGTTACCGCTTTCTTTGTCTGCCCATATTTCTTTCTCTGCTCATTATATACCTTACAGAAAATAATATACTGTCCGATAATGTTGTTCTCGTCCTCTTGATAAAGCACTTTGACCTCTGCGTCTACCGCTATCTTTTCGCCGTCAAAAAAATCTTTTGAAAGTAATATGGTATCGGGTGGGTTCTTCGGCTTTTCACCCGTAAATATCACATACAATTCGGGTTTTGGCATATTTACTTTTTTAGAACCATACAAGTTTTGTTTTGTACGCTTGAAAAAGTCGTGGTAGGTTTGTATCAGATACATCAGCGCACGTATTATGATGTTCAATGTCCATGTTGACTGGCTCTCAACCAGTATGACAAGTCTTTCACCAACCGAAAAACCAAGGTCATTGTAGTCTGCGTCCACCAGTATATGTTTAATGGTAATATCTTTTATATCATCCTCCGTCACATCACTGTCCTCTGGATGAAGTGCTTTATACAATCGGAGCAGATATTTTTTATCTTGAAACAAATTTGTAAACACGCTGTCCTTTATTTTGCGTTTCGGCGTACTTTGCGCCATTTTACCACCTCGCTTTTGACAATTCGGCAGAAGTTATGATATAGATTACTCCTGCTACACCTCAATTATACAAAAAAACACTTGTGTTTACAATAAAATTCATATTAATTTTGCAGGGGATAAGACGGCCCGGGAGGTGGCAGACATGATTCAGAAAAGGGTTGATTTATATTTAAAGGAGTATAACGAGGGGTAAAGCATGGTATGCGTCTGCCATATTTACCATGAAAAGTTTATACAATTTTGTATCTTTAAAAGCCAGCCTCAGGAAAGAACTGGGAAAAACGGATTTCTATTGACAAACGAAAAGAGTTGGGGTAAGATACCTTTTGTATTCAGCTACATAATTTTTAGTTGTAGAAAAAAGAGAGGTTTAATATGAAGAAAAAGATTATGAAGGTTTTGCTTGGGGGAGTGGTTGCAACCGCTTTTCTTGGTAATGTGTTCAGCGTGTCCGCAGCAGGTTTGAAAGATATTTTCGATGCAAAGTATTATGCGGACAACAATGCGGATGTGAAGGAAGCCCTTGGCTATGACGAAGGGAAGCTTTATGAGCATTTTCTGAACTCCGGTTTGAAGGAAGGCAGAACTTTCAGCCCCATCTTGAACGTAGCAGAGTACAGGAAGGCATATGCGGATCTGGATAAAGCTTTCGGCGACAACTGGGACGCCTATGTAGAGCATTTTCTGACAGTGGGCGCCTATGAGAAGAGAGGCGAGGGTGTGCTGTTCAACCCTGTGCTCTATGCAGAGGCTTATGGGGACATTGCAGCGGCATTCGGCAGCGATGTTCTGGCAATCACCAAGCACTATATGACCGCCGGCATCAATGAGAAGAGAACGGAAGGAACTTCTGGAGTGTACGGCAGTATGGCTGAGAAGAAGGAAGCTGAGGAAGCGGCAGCAGCTGCTGCTAATAATTCTTCCAATGAAGATAACAGCGCTCCTGACGCTCCCAGTATCTCCGGCGGAAACAGCGGACGCTAATGGCTGTGTTTTCCGGCGAAAAAGAGGGAAAACGTCCGTTGAATTGAAAATGCAGGGTATCAGTGTAAATATTTCATATAAAAGGCGCATAGCGGTCAAAACCAGTGCTATGCGCTTTTTTGCACCCATTGAAGGCGGAACATGTGACAAAAGACAGAGGTATGGGAACGCCGCATTGATTTTGAGAAGGAATTCAGGTAAAACATATATGGAGACAAGACCACAGACAGAAAACGAAAAAAATATCACCGTACAGCTGATAAAGATCCAGGACGGGATTCGTTATATTATGGATTTGATCCTCTGCGTCTATCTGGTGCTGATGATAACAGTAATGCCGTTTTATTTTCAGGAGGGATATGTCCATATTGCCACGGATAAGGCGCTTCTCTGCCGCAGGATTAACACAGCTGCCTTACAGGGACTTCTCCCGCTTTTTTTGATCTCTATGATACTCTCCTTTGGGACATTTCTGTTGGAACATAAAGGGCGGCTCACAGGGGCAGTGTGGCGGGAGCAGCTGCGTGGAATTGGAAAAAAAGTGACACTTCCCGATTTATTCATTGGCTTCTACGGGCTGGCCCTGACCATTTCCTATCTGTGCTCCAATTACAGAGAGAACGCGTTATGGGGAGCGGAGGACGGCTGGTATACGGGATTTCTCCCGCAGATTTCACTGATTGCCGCTTACTTTTTTATCGCCAAGTGCTGGAAACCGCGGAAAAAAATCTTTTACCTGCTGTTTCCGGCTTCGGCGGCAGTGTTTTTGCTGGGGTATTTGAACCGCTTCGGCGTTTATCCCATTGATATGATTTCGGATGACCCAGGGTTTATTTCTACAATAGGACATCTCAACTGGTACTGTGGATATGCGGTGACTGTGCTGTTTGCAGGGATTGGCCTGCTGTGGAAAAGCAGCGGCAGGAACTGGCGGAATCTATTGTTTTATGGCTATGCGCTTCTGGGGTTTGGCACATTGGTGACACAGGGAAGTATGAGCGGAATTGTGACATTGGGGCTGATGGGCCTGGTCATATTTGTGCTGTCTGCCAGCAACGGCAGCCGGATGTACAATTTTTGGGTGCTGGCGGCGCTGCTCTCCTCCGCCTGCCTGTTTACGGAACTGTTGCGTGTCCTGGCGCCCAAAAGGTTGAACATGGAGGATGAAGCAATAGATCTGCTGACCACGGGGGCTGCTCCAATTGTCATATTAATCCTATCCTGTCTTTCTCTGGCATTGCTGGGGAGGGCAATCTCAAAAGGCAGATATCCGGAAAAACACATGCATTTCTTCACCCGCGCTCTTGGGATCCTGGCGTCGTGCGTCTTTGTGCTGATGGTCACTATCATGGTTATCAACACAAAAAATCCTGGAAAGTTGGGGTGGCTGTCAGAATATCCGGCGTTTACCTTTTCCGACAGCTGGGGCAACTACAGAGGTATTTTGTGGAAAACCGGCGCGGGGTGTTTTTGGGAACAGGATCTTCTGCATAAGCTCACCGGTGTGGGTCCGGATGCTCTGAGCGCCTATCTCTATCAGGATGGCAGCGAAGGACTGCAGCAAATGTTATACAATGTATACCCTCAGGAGGGCGCCATTATGACCAATGCCCATAATGAATGGCTCACAGTGCTGGTCAATACTGGCATTTTAGGATTGGTCAGCTTTTTGGGCATGATGATTACAGCTATCGTAACATTTCTGAAAAAGGCGGGAGAAGCCTCTTCAGCCCATAAAAACAACTGCGCCGTATATTGTGGGTGCGGTTTTAGCCTGCTGGCGTATACAATCAACAATATATTCAGCTTTCAGCAGACCGTCAACCTGACCACCATGATAGTTATTCTTGGAATGGGCATGGCGTTTACGAGAGCGGAAAGCGCCTCAGGCTGTAATGTGTGAGTTTCCTCTTACCCAACCATGGGTTTACTCCGGCGGAGCGGCCTATTTTTCTTGACATTTGCCATACAAGTGTCATATACTTTGAGAAGATATGAAAATACTGGTATTGGGAACTGTTTGTGGCTGTTTTGCAGGAGTTCGTTAGAGGTCAGGCATGGAAATTGTGGTAGGTATATTTACATGGATGGTAAATGGCTGTTATTTCTTATGCGGGAATTATGGGGCTGCGATCATCCTTTTTACACTGCTGAGCAAGATCGTGCTGCTTCCCATTTCGGTGTGGGTGCAGAAGAACTCGATTAAAATGATAAAAATGCAGCCTGAGATCAATTACATGAAGGCGCAGTTCTTTGGGGACAAGGACCAGATTGCCGAGAAACAGGCTGAAATATTCAAAAGGGAGCACTACAATCCTCTCGCCTCCATTCTGCCCCTGGCGCTGCAGTTCCTGCTGCTGATGGGAGTGATAGAGGCGGTGAAAGCCGGCATAGGGGACAGCGGCATATCTATGGATTTCTTCGGGATTGATTTAAGCCTTGTGCCCTCCAGGGAAGGGGGACTGCTGATTTTGTCCCCCCTTGTGGCGGGGCTGTCCGCGTGGATTCTGGGGGCGGCCCAGAACGGGGCCAATGTGCTGCAGAAGGAGCAGTCCAAGGGGAACAAATACGGGGTGTTGGCCTTCTCGGTGGGGTTATCCCTGTACCTGGGATGGTTTGTGCCGGTGGGGGTGGCGTTGTACTGGACGGCCAGCAATCTTTTTGCCGTGGTACAGCTCTACGGGCTGAATTTTGCCATTACCCCCCGAAAGTATATCGACTATGAAAAGCTTGGCGACAGCAGGCAGAAGCTGGAGGAGCTGGAGCATCTGGGCAGGGGCGGCGACAGGAAAGCCGCAAGAGCCCTGGCCGTGAGGGAGAGGGCGGATTACAAGAGATTTTTTTCTGTTGTAAACAAGCATATTGTCTTCTACTCGGAGAGCGGCGGATTCTATAAATATTACAGGGGAATCATTGCGTATCTTCTGGACAATACTAATATTGTGATACACTATATCACCAGCGATCCCGAGGACAAGATTTTTCAGCTGGAGAAAGAGAAGGATCATCTCAGAGCATACTATATTGGTGAGAGACGTCTGATTACCATGATGATGAAGATGGATGCGGACATGGTGGTGATGACCATGCCTGACCTGAACTGTTTCCACATAAAAAGGAGCTATGTAAGGGATGATATAGAGTACATCTATATTCCCCATGGAATGGACAGCTTAAATCTCACCATGCGCACTGGATCCATGAACCACTATGACACGGTATTCTGTGTGGGGAAACACCAGAAAGAGGAGATTGAGAAGACGGAGGCGGCATATGGGCTGCCGAAAAAGAGACTGGTGGAATGGGGATACTGCCTGCTGGACGACATGAAAAACAGGTATCAGGCTGCCTTGTCCAGGGAGGAAAACACCGCTTCGCTGGAGAAGGCCGCAATTCTGATTGCCCCTTCATGGCAGCAGGACAATATTGTGGACAGCTGTCTGGAAGAGATCCTGGACGGCTTAAAGGACAAGCCTTACCAGGTTATCGTCCGGCCCCACCCGCAGCATGTAAGGCACAGAAGAGAATTGATGGAGGCTTTGCGGCAGAAATACAGTCAGTGGAAAAACGTGGAGATCCAGACGGATTTTTCCTCGGACAGCACCGTGTTTCAGGCGGATGTGATGATCACGGACTGGTCCGGCATTGCCTATGAATATGCTTATACCACGGAAAAGCCTGTGCTGTTTATCAACACTCCCATGAAAGTTATGAATCCGGAATATGAGAGGATAGACACGGTACCGCTGAATATCCTGCTGCGCAGCCAGCTGGGATGTTCTCTGGACCTGGAGGAGGTGGGCCGGGTTCCGGAGACCATAGAGCGGCTTCTTGGAATGCAGTCCGCTTACAGAGACAGGATCCATTCTTTTGTGGAGGAATATGTGTACAATCCCGGGGACAGCGCCAGGGTGGGGGCGGAGTATATGATCGGCGCCCTGAAGGAAAAGATTGCGAAGAGGAGGAAATGAGATATGATCAGACCGGAGAAACAGACCATGGGAAAAAAGATGGCCCGCTGGGGGATGGCGGCCGGAGGAGCTATTTACTTTTTTGCCGCGGGCATGCTTCTGTTTGGAGCCAACGGTTTCGCCTATATCGACCCTTCCGTCATGACTTATGTGATTCAGGCTGTGTCCGGAATCGTCATCGCCCTGGGGGCCGTGGCGGGCATTTACTGGAGAAGGGCTAAGAAAAAGTTAAATGAGAAACTTGACATTGACGAAAACAAGAATAAAGAAGTGGAATCGGACGATATCGAAGTATATACCCAATAAAGCCCTTCTGGGAGTGATTTTTTTGTTTTTGGCTGCATGGTTTGTGTCAACTTTTTTCTGGCAGGTCATGCTGCTGCAGGGGGATTCCATGGAGCCCGCCTACCACAGCGGCCAGTTCCTGATCCTGGACAGACATACGGGAGAGTACACTTACGGGGATGTGGTGGCGGTGGAAAAAGAGGGCATAGAGGGGTACCTGGTGAAACGGATTGTGGCCCTGCCGGGGGACCGGGTCTGTATCAGAGAGGGTCTTTTCTATGTAAATGGAGAAGCTGCCGGGGGATATCTGCAGGACATTGCATATGCCGGAATTGCAGCCCGGGAGCTGCTTCTCGGAGAAGACCAGTTTTTTGTGCTGGGGGACAATCTGGCGGAGAGCAGGGACAGCCGGTATCCGGACATCGGCGCCGTGGACAGAAATGAGATCAGGGGAAAGGTGATCAGGTGACAGAGTCGGAAAGGAACGAAGGATGCAGGCAGTAATTTTGGCGGCGGGTATGGGAAAGAGGCTCAAGGACCTTACAAGGAACAACACAAAGTGTATGGTGGAGATAAACGGAGTGCCTCTGATCGACAGGGTGCTGCACCAGCTGGATCAATTTTCCCTCTCCAGGGTGGTCATTGTCACAGGGTACAAGGGGGAGGCGCTGAAAGAGCATATCTCTTGCCTGGATATAGCCACCCCTGTGTGCTATGTGGAAAATCCCATCTACCATAAGACAAACAATATCTATTCTCTTATGCTGGCCCAGGACTATCTGCTGAAGGAGGACACTCTGCTCCTGGAATCGGATATTATATTCGAGGAAAATGTGATCAGGAAACTGCTGGAAGATCCCAGGGACACGCTGGCTCTGGTGGACAAGTATGAGAGCTGGATGAGCGGAACCTGCATTAAGATAGGTAAAGACGATTCCATTCTGGACTTTGTCCCAGGAAAGGATTTTGTCTTTTCCGAGAGCGGGGAATACTATAAAACGGTCAATATCTATAAATTCAGTAAAAACTTCTCGGAGAACTACTATGTTCCCTTTTTGGACGCCTACGCTAAAGCCCTGGGCAACAATGAATACTATGAGCAGGTTCTGCGGGTTATCGCCCTGCTGAAGGAGCCTGTGATCAAGGCAAAAAAATTAGAGGGGGACATGTGGTATGAGATCGACGATATCCAGGACTTGGACATCGCCTCCTCCATGTTCTGCGACGATGAGGAGCAGAAAGTCCGTGCCATATGCTCCAGGTATGGGGGATACTGGAGGTATCCGTGCCTGTTGGATTTCTGCTATCTGGTAAATCCCTACTATCCTCCCCGGAAGCTTGTGGAGGAGCTGAAGTCGAACTTTGAGATCCTTCTGACCCAGTATCCCTCCGGCATGGGGGTGAACAGTCTGCTGGCGGCCAAAAACTTCGGCGTCCACAGGGAGCATATTGCTGTGGGAAACGGGGCGGCGGAACTGATCAAGGGGCTTATGGCTCACCTGACAGGGAAGACGGGCATGATCCGTCCTACCTTCGAGGAATATCCTAACAGGTATGAGGAGGGATCCTGTGAATTCTTTACGCCGCAGAACCGTGATTTTTCTTACACCGCAGAGGACCTGATCTGTCACTTTGAGGGCAGGGGAATCAGAAATCTGATTCTGATCAACCCTGACAATCCCAGCGGAAATTATCTGGAGAAATCCCAGGTGATGGATCTTGCCCGGTGGTGCAGGGCCCGGGAGATCCGCCTGATTCTGGACGAGTCGTTTGGGGATTTTGCACAGGAGCGGGACAACTCCTTTATCAATGAGGAACTTTTGGCAAAGTTCCACAATGTGACGGTGGTAAAATCCATCTCCAAGTCCTACGGTGTGCCGGGGCTCAGGCTGGGGGTTCTGTTCTCCATGAATGAAGCGCTGGTGGAGATGGTGAAAAAGGAGATGGCCATCTGGAACATTAATTCCTTCGGGGAGTTCTACATGCAGATTATGGAAAAGTACAGCAGGGACTATGAGACGGCTCTGGAGCGTTTCAGGGAGACCCGCCGGGAGATGATGGAGGAACTGAGCAGAATCAAGGGGCTGCGGGTCATTCCCTCCCAGGCCAATTACTGCATGGTGGAGATTCTGAGCCCTGGGGATGCTGGCACAGGCGGTTCCAGAGAACTCACAAGGAAGCTGTTGCTGAACCATGGTCTGCTGATCAAGGATCTTTCGGGAAAGATTCCTGCGGGGAGAGGGCAGTATGTCCGGCTGGCGGTCAAAACCAGGGAGGAGAACCGGAAACTGTGGGAAGCCCTGGGGGAATATTTCGGACAGGTCCAGGGGGAGGAAGGGTAAATTGGGTACATGGTTAAAAAAGAGATGGGATAAGGGGAAAATGCTCTCGGATCTGAGGCCGGCCATTTTTTTGTCTCTGGCGGCCTGCTTTATGCTGTTTCTCTTTGCACCGGTGGAGATATATCTGGGAAACCAGGATGAATTCTGGTATGACGCGTATCTGCTGTTCCCTTTTCTGATCAAGGATTTTCTCTTCTTTCTGGGGGTCTTCCTTTTGGGGTTCACTCTGGCTTATCTGTTGGGAAAACGTGTTTACATGGGGGCACTGTACGGTGTGTTTACCTGCTTTGCTGCCTGCTATATCCAGGGAAATTACAGGGTGGGAGGACTTCCTCCCTTTGACGGGACGGAGGTTCGATGGGAATTGTACCGTTCGGAGATCTGGAAAGACATTTTCCTGTGGGCTGGGGTGGCCGCAGTGGTTCTGGTGCTGCTGTTTGTTCTGAAGAGTAAGAGGTTTATGACTCTGGTTTCCGCTGCGGGCATATTTTTTCTGCTCATGCTGGGGAGCACTCTGGCCGTGCTGGGAGTCAGCGGCGGTCTGCTGGAACAGAAGCAGTTTGTGAAGTTTACCAAAAAGGATCAGTTTGAGATGTCCACGGATACCAATTTTATCCTGCTGGTACTGGACGCCATAGACGAGTCCTGTTTCTGGCAGGTCTGGGAGCAGCACCCGGAATATAAGGAGGCCATGGCCGACTTTACCTTCTACAACAATGCCATGTCGGGATATGCGTATACGGACCACTCTCTTCCTCTGATGCTCTCCGGGGAATGGTTTGAGAATCAGGAGTCCTATGAGGATTATGCCCTGAGGATCTACCGGAATTCCCCTTTTTTTGAGCGCCTGGAGGGGGAGGGGTACTCCTTAAGCTTTTACGACGATGAGCTTCAGTTTGAGGTGGGCCAGATGGACGGGGAGTTTGCCAACATGGCATACGCCAAGTCCACTCTGTGGGATCCGGAACTGTTCAACGGGCGTCTGCTGAAAATGACAGGCATAAAATATGCTCCCTATTTTTTAAAGCCTTACTGCTGGTTTGACCCCAATAAGCTGAAGCATCAGCAGATGGGGGCAAAAGATGAGGAGCTGTTTGTGTGGACCAATGGTGCTTTCTACCAGGACTTGCGGCAGGAAGAGATATCCCTTGTGGAGGGGAAAAGGTTTAAACTGATCCACCTTATGGGAGCCCATGTGCCCTTTAAGTATGATAAGGATATGAATGAGATTGAGGATGCGGACTATTTCTCCTGTATCGAGTCCTCCATGACGGTGACAATGGCCTACCTGGACAAGCTCAGAGAGGCAGGGGTGTATGATAATTCTATTATCCTTGTGCTTTCGGATCACGGGTACAATATCTCTGGGGACGCCGTGGACACGCCCCAGAGGGATGAGAGTCAGTATGGAAGACAGCACCCGATTCTGTTTGTGAAGGGGCTTGGAGAGAAGCATGAGATGAAAATATCGGGGGCGCCCATCTCCTATGAGGATCTGGTGGGGGCGTATGACAGGCTTCTGGAGGGAAGTCTCTCCGATGAATGTTTTGCGTACCGGGAGGGGGATCAGCGGGAGCGCAGGTATCTGCTCTATAAATACCTGGGTGAGGACCATATGGTGGAGTATGTGCAGAAGGGCCATGCGGGGGATGAGGAGACCCTGGTTCCCACCGGGAGGACATTTGACGCAAAATAGCGGGAGTGTGTCTGAAAAGTACTCTCCGACATACTCCAGAACGGGCCTGTGCCTGCAGACCTTATTCCGCGGCAGGGCATGGGGAGGAACTTTTGCCGTGACGAAAAGGAGGCTGCCATGAGACAGTATGAAAAATATATGCCGTATTTTTTGCTCTTCCTTGCCCTTGCAGGTCTTTTGCCGGTGATGCATCTGGGATGGTACAATCATCCGGTGGGGGACGACTATTACTATGGGGCGGAGACCAGGACGGTATGGGAGGACACGGGAAGCATCCTGAAAACCCTGGCGGCGGCCGGGCGGGGAACCGCATATCAGTATGAGCACTGGCAGGGAACCTATTCGGCCATGCTGCTTATGCATCTGCCGCCGAATCTTTTTTCTGAAGACGCCTATAAACTTGTCACTCCTGTGATTCTTCTGCTGCTTGGGGGAGGCATTTTTTACCTGCTGCGGGCAGTGATCTGTGGTCTTCTAAAAGGTTCCTCCGGTCTTTGGCTTGGGGCTTCCTCCCTGCTGACACTGCTTAGCGTGCAGACAGTGCCTTTTCAGGGGGAGTCTTTTTTCTGGTTTAACGGCAGTATGTACTATACAGGCTTCTACGGGCTGACCCTGTTTTTCTTCGGCCTGGTGGTAAACTATATTGTGACCCCTGAAAAACATCATATTCCGGCCCTTCTGCTCCTGGCTTTCTTTCTGGCGGGGGGAAACTATGTGTCCCTGCTTCCGGCCTTTCTGATCCTGCTGCTGACGGCGGCAGGCCTGGCGTGGAAGCGCAGTCCCCGGTTTAAGGGGGTGGGAGCCGTCGGGGCTGTGATGGCCGCAGGATTTTTGATCAACATTCTGGCTCCCGGAAACCAGGTCAGAAAAGACGGCATGTGGGGGCTGCCTGCCTGGAAGGCGGTGCTGAAATCCCTTCTCCAGGGAGGACGCTATGTGACTGCCTGGACGGGGATCTGGCTTGTGACGGCGTTGGTGATCCTGACCCCTTTTCTGTGGCGTTCTTTCTCCAGGACCCCGTTCCGCTTCCGGTATCCCTTGTTGGCGGCAGGGCTGGTGTACGGGCTGTTCTGCAGCATGTCCTGCCCGGCCTTTTACACCATGAACTCCACAGGCCCTGCCCGGATGGCGGCCATTGTGTACTATGGGTTTCTCCTGTCTTTTCTGGCGGTGTACTGGTATCTGCTGGGATATTTTCACCGGAAAATGGAGGGAAGGAAGCTTCCTGTCTGGAGTCACTGGGCTTGTCTGGCCGTCTGGGTGGTCCTGGCTCTTTCGCAGGTGTTTTCGGGGGCTTTGGGGGAGACCACCGCTGTCAGGGCCGCCGCCGCGGTGGCCCGGGGAGAAGCGGCGGCTTACGAGGAGGAATACCAGCAGCGGCTGCGCATTTTAAGGGATGATTCGGTGAGGGATGTGGTATTTGTCCCCTATGAAAACCGGCCGGATATGCTCTATGTGGGAGACTTCGACGGGGATCCGGATCATGAGACCAACCGAATGGCGGCACAGTATTTTGGCAAAAGCTCCATCTGCGTGAAGTGGGACTGAGGTTTTGCAATGGTTTTGCATGGGGGACGGGACAGGATGAAACATGGATTTAGGATCTTGGTACTGGTGCAGGTACTGGCACTGTGCCTGCTGCTTCCGGGGTGTTTCCGGGAGGAGGAGACAGTGCTCAGGTTTAGAGAGGACGAGGCACAGTGGCAGGAGGATCTCTGCGCCAGCGGGGAGGTGGAGCTTGAGCCGGGGGTGTACCAGGTGAGGGTCCGCACCAGGCCGGAGATGGAGGGGACGCTGTATGTGGAGGTGGTTGGGGAGGAAAGCCTGCGCAGAATTCTGCAGGGCAACGGTGTGGTGGCTTTTCCCGGGGAGGAGTACACGGATTTTGAAGTGTACGCCACAGACAGGGTATCCTCCGTTCACATCCAGTGCACCCGCTCAGGCCAGGCTTCCTGGGAGGATCTGAGCCTGGTAAGGCTGAACTGGGGAAACCGGATGGCGCTTGTGGTGGGAGTTTTTGCATTTGGGCTTCTAGACACGGCGCTCTGGTGGCGGAAAAGGATACTGCAGGGGAAGATTTCTTCCAGGCAGCAGGCGGCATTCTGGGTGCTTCTGGCATGTGTTCTGGCGGCATACTTTCCGTATCTGACGGATTACTTTTCCCTGGGGGTGGATACCTCCTACCATCTTCTGCGGATTGAGGGGCTGAGGGACACCCTGGCTGCGGGAGGGCCCTTTCCCACAAGGATCCACAGTTATTATAACTTCGCCCACGGCACCCTGATTCCAGCTCTTTATAGCGACTTGTTTTTATATCTTCCCGCACTGCTGCGGCTGACGGGATTTTCTATCATGACCGCTTACAAGGTGTTTGTGTTTGGGGTGGTGGCGGCAGTGGGAGTGCTCTCCTACAAGTCCATAAAACGGTGTGCGGGGGATACCTGGGCGGCGGTGGCGGGCAGCGCGGTCTGCCTGTTCTCGCCCTATTTTCTGTCAAACCTTTACCGCCGGGGGGCGGTGGGGGAAGCGCTGGCTCTGGCCTTTGTGCCCCCGGTGTGCTGCGGCATGTACCTGCTTTTTACGGAGGAGAATTCTCCTTCCTACAAGAGACATAAGTGGTGGATTGTGGGAGGCATCTCCGGGCTGCTGTCCAGCCATATTCTGTCTCTGGAGACGGTGGTCTTTTTTATGCTGGTGTGCTGTATGGTGTTCTGGCGGCGGACCTTCCGCAGGAGGACATTTGTGCAGCTTCTGCAGGCAGTGGGGATTGTCCTTCTGGTAAACTGCTGGTTCTGGTTTCCCATGCTGTATCTCATGGGCAGCGATTCCTTTCAGCTCTGGGAGGAGTACAGCGCCGGGATCCAGGGGAGGGGAGAACTGCTGATGAATATGGTACGGCAGCTTGTGCCTGAGAGCAGAGGAGAGGGGGCCTTCTTTGGGGTGGGAATGACGGCGGCGCTTCTTCTGTATCCCCTGGCGGGAGGACTGAGGGGACTGGGCAGAAAGGCCGGGGAGCACTCGGCCGCCTCCAGGGGCAGCAGGATATTCTGGTGGTTTACGGTGGGAGCGGTGGTGGTTTCCACCGGGTATTTTCCCTGGGATGTGTTCCGGGGGATTCCTCTGGTGGGATCTTTTGTGGAATCCCTTCAGTTTCCCACACATTTTATGGTGCCCGGAGCCGGGCTGGGAGGCATGTTTGCCGCCTTTTTGTACCTGTGGCTGCGGGAGCGGGCGGCGCTGCAGGGGAGGAATGACCTCAGCCTGCCGGGAACGGGCGGCATGGGGAAGAGAGCTGGGGAGCAGGAAGGGCCCGGTCTGACGCCGGGGCCTGGGGCCGGAAGGATATACCTGGCAGCGGCCGGTGCGCTGGCTTTTCTCACAGTGGGGAGCGGGGTGTACCAGGTGAACAGCATCGCATTTGACTATGCTCCTGTATATTTGTATACGGCGGAGAACATGGGGACTCTCCACCAGGCCAGCGGGTTCTTTCTGCCTGTGGGCTGTGAAGTGGAAGAGATGCACTATCATCGTCCGGTGCCGGAGGAGGGGCTGAAATACGACGAATACACCCGGTCAGGCACCACAATGGCCATGCGTCTGGAACATTCTACGGAGGCCACCCGGTATCTGGAGGTCCCTGTGACGGGGTACTATGGGCATCAGGTGACGGCAGAGGATGGGGGCGGGGACAAACCTTACATTGTCCCCCACCGGGGAGCTCACGGGGATCTGCGGATCGCGGTGCCGGCGTTCTACACAGGAAGTATTTTGGTGTCTTATAAGGGGGACCCTCTGTTTCGGGCAGCGGAGTGGATTTCCCTTCTGAGTCTGGGGGTAATTCTGGACTTGCGGCTGTTGGGGAGGGA
>OFGZ01000857.1_pt1 | contig 19590 bp, 27 predicted proteins | sample 1521871 | NCBI WGS metagenome assembly OFGZ01 (sample SAMEA3504091, study PRJEB24116) | mouse gut metagenome | biome: mouse gut; feature: mouse-associated habitat; material: faeces | place: Denmark | collected 2011
AGACCATACATATCAACAAGATAAATCCCCGGAATGCTTCATTAGTGGAAATGACGGCTTTGGAATCATATATGGGGGTGGATAAGAATGGAGGGCTTACATCATTACCGCCCGAAACTGGAATGATGGGGTTGAGTGATAGGACAGATTTTATGGATATGTTCCAAAAGCAGATCAGCGATATGAAACTGTTGAGTCAGAAAAAAGCGGCGGCATACTATCAGTACAGTATGCAGGCGTATTGGGATTTCATGAATAAGAAATAATTTCCATTGGCTGCATATCGCCAATAGGCCACAGTCCAACAAGGCAGGGCGGGCATCCCCCGGTGTTCCGGCAGATTGGGAAATCGGGGAGAAAATATATAGGTGAGGAGCGATAGGATGACAGTTTTAGATGTGTTTTCTTGGCTGCCTGCAAAGGAAATAAGCATAGAGGAATTGGAGCAGATATTCATTAAGCATCTCAATGGCACTTATGAAGGGGAATATAAGGTATTGCTGGAAATACCAGATAATGCAGATAAGAATATTCTCAGTAGTAGCGCAGAGCTTATAGGGGAAAGGAAGGCTGTTGCCTATATTTTGAAGGATGGAAATGTAATTGCTGTTGTAGGTTATAAGGAATAGGCGGAAAAATGATTAAGGCAGAATTTGGGATAATTGAGGATATAAGGGAAACACAGGAGTATTCCTATGATCCGAAGAAATATCAATGTGTTTGTATTGATGATGATGTTTATATAGATGAATGGTGGAATAAGCTGGTTTTATTAAAGACATATTTTCACAGTCCTGACCGCCCGGAATTTGGGCTTGCGAGGTGGGGGATTACATTGATACCGCCTGAGTCATTGCCAGGTTTTCAGGATATTGTGTTATCTGACAAACGAATCAATGAGGATGCTCATCTGAGGAAATTGGCGGATAAAATACAGGATGCAATCAATAGGAATAAATTTATGATACATTTTGGGATTTAGTGAATGTGGATGCATACCATCAATAAGTCACAGCTTGACAAGGCAGGGCAGGCATCCCCGGTTTTCCGGCAAAACAGAGAGAGGCGATTGAAATGGATATAATGGGAATGGCAGAAAGCCATCATGCGGGAATCCAAAAAACGGGAAAGGCATCATCCAAATAGTCTGATTCCCTCCGGGAGAAGATAACAGGATGCGGCGCAGAACGTCTATATGGGGAATAAGTTCCTCGCCCTGCGCAAAAGCGAGGTCGCCAAAGTCGCGCCGGACAGGGCGGCGTTCCGGCAGAACAGCGAGAGGAGGTGAAGGTCAGTATGGAATTTGACAGGGGGAGTTAGGATATAGGAAACAATGAACTGCTCGGACTTATTATGAGAGAGCAGAGATGGCTCTGAATGACAGATGAGCCGCAATACTAAAAACAATGGAGGATTAAAGGAAATGAATGTTAATGGAATAGGAGCAGCAGGATACCCGGCATGGCAGGGAGCAAGAAAAGCAGAAAGCAGTATGAAGGGTGACTTCGGGGCGAATGTGAAAGCAACAGGAAATGTGGTACATATTGACCCGGACGCATTATTTTCTATCCATCATGTAAAGACAGGGGAGAGTGCAAACGTATACCGGGCGGATGATTTTTCAGAGGACAATCCGGTCTATCTTGTGAAAGGCACTGACATAAACGGAAATGAATACGAGCAGACAGTGGATGTGAGCAAGGTAAATCCGATTAGCTGCTCTTATACGGAGATGCTTGCGTTAAATGCACATACCGGGAATAAGTCGGACAGCAATTTCATGACCATGTCGATACTGAAGGATAAGATGGACGGCACTTCCTACCACGAAAAAGCGGATTATATGGCAATGGCGCATGAGCTTATGAATGACATGAAAACGCTTGGAAATTGGGACGGGTATCTAAGGTACGGGAAGTGGATCAATGATATCCTTACTTTCTGCAAAGGCAAATCATAATTGAAAACAGCCTGCCCCACGGCTGTATATCCCCGATAAGCCACAGAGGGCAGGTATCCCCAGCGTTCTGGCAGATTGGGAAATCGGGGAGCAGGGGGGGAGAACGGAAAAAGAATGGAGGATATTTAAGAATGAGTGTTAGTGGAATCGGAAGCGGTGCGGCAAAGGAATATTCTGCCTTATATAGTAATCAGGCGGCTGCATCCCGGCACAGGGTAGGGGAAGTAAAAGCACCTGCAAAGGCTGACAGTGTGGTGAAAACACGCCAAAGGGAGCAGGATGTTCCGGCCTATGCGGAGCGGGCATCCCAAAGCGGCAGCCTGCCACAGCAGGACAGCGCAACGACATTTCCCATGCCATCTATCATTGCCAAATATGAAAAATATACCAAGGCCATTGATGAGCATTACGCAAAGGTAAATGAAGAAAATAGGAAATTTGATAATCCGTCAAAGCATATATGGGATAAATACTATAACACAAAATCCCCTTATTATGTGAAGGGGCTGACACGGAGGGAGCGTGAGATATGTGCGGAATCCGAAAGGCGTGTCCTGCACGGGCTTCCGGCGGCAGTGAACAGCTATGACCCGGTGATCCAGAAGAACTTTGGCGGAATCATGAGCGATGAGGAATGGAATGATGAGGTGCGGGGCGGCATGAATGATTCCATCAACCGGCTTTTTGCGGAAAACGGCATTGACATACCGGAAGGGGCAGAACTGCGCCTGCGGGTTGACCCGTATGAGTACAAAATCCATGCAGGTGGTGTGGACGAGGCGCTGGCAAGGCAGATAGAGGAAGCCCTGAACAGGGGAAACAATGGAAGATACCTGTATGAGCATCTGCGCTGGTGCAATCCGGCGAATAACGGGTTTGAGCAGCCCAGGCAGTATTTATATGACACGGCATACCAGGAGAAGGCAGTCATGTGGCATTTTGTAAATGACATGACAGGGCTGGACATGAGGGAACTGGAAAACAGGGACGGGGTGATCTATACGCCGGATGGGCGGAACCTGTGGGATGCAGTAACAGAGCAGTATAATGAAAAGCGGGCAAATGGTGAGATGGATGCCCTGCCTATGGAATCCTTGTATAAAGATTATCAGGTATTTGTTAACGAGGGCTGGGATAAGGAAGGGGAGCGCGGGCTTACCATCGGCTATAAAAATGGCAGCCTTTATGACATTGATACGGACTACGGATACGGGCCGGGCCAGAGGGAATGGCTGGAGGATAGCAGGAACCGGCACAGCCAGTATTGGGGAAATTACCGTAAAGAGCAGGAGGAGACCCTGCGCAGGGAGAAAGCGGAGCCGACAGCCTTTGAGAAATGGCTGGACGGGCAGATGGCATATACGGAGGAAGTCCTTTCAGAGCTGGGGAACAGGACATATGGGAAGAGTGGGACACTGCTGTCCCAGCCGAATCTGAAAGCGATGCAGCAGCTATTGGATTATGCAGTCAGTAATGGGCGTGTTGTACCTCTTACTAAAGAAGTATTGCGACTTCAGGGCAGGGGGACGCTGCGGGGCGGCCTTGATATAAAGGCATAGAAGGAAATGAAGCTACGGCTGCATATCCCTGATAAGCCACAGCCCAACAAGGCAGAGCCAGTATCCTCGGCATTCCGGCAGATCGGGGAAAAGGGAAAAATGAATGGAGGCAAAAGAGATATTGATGAAAAAAACAGGATTTTTGTTGGCACTGATATGTATTCTCTCATTGACGGGGTGTGGAATGATAGCCAGCGCAGAGGAAGAAACTTTACAGCTGGATACGGAAGAAAATACCGTGTCAGTAAACTTTGATGATGTGGCAACGCAAAGCGAACCGACTGAACAGTTTTGTAATCATCTGGTACAGTTTACAGAAAGTACGTTCACAGATGAAGAAGGAATTGAATCAGCGGATGCAATAGTGTCTTATGATGAAGAAACAGAGCAGTATTCAATAGAATTATCGTTAAAGACGAATGGTAAGGTGGACAGTGAGAAAATTGAAGAATATAAAACCTATCTGAGCAAAACATATGCAGATGTGATTTTGATTATTGATGGGGAGGTTATGTAAGAAAAAAGAGCGGGCATCCCCGGTTTCCGGCAGATCAGTGAGAGGATGTGAAAGTCAGTATGGAATTATATTCATTACAGGAATTGCTAAAACAATATTTGGATTGGGGATTTGATTTTGCTTCCATCAGCATAGCAACACAAATACCAGAAGAAGAATTACGGCAGTTATACAGTAATGAAAATTATAGATTAAGAGATAAGGATAAAGAGAAGTATCTTATGGTATTTTTGCTACAGATTTGCTGTGAAAAACCGGACAATGATGAATATTACAAGGCATTGCTTGAGAGCCTTACACAATGCTTCAAGATACCACTGGAAGCGATAGCGAATTATATAGGAGTGGATGTTGATGGGTTATCGGGCTTTGAAAGCAGCAGTGATAAAGACAGAATTGAAAAGTGCATAGCACATCTGTTTACTACCTTTATTCGAAATCCCAGTTATTCGGTGTAGTAAAGGGAGTTATCCCTGATAAGCAATGAAGGTGATTGGGAAATGGATATAACAGGAATAGCAAAAAGCCGCCATGCGGACATCCCCAAAGCGTCATCCAAAAAGGAATGGAAGCTGTCTGATTCCCTCCGGGAGAAGATAGCCGGATACGCCAGGGAGGATGCGGCGCAGGGCATCTATATGGGGAATAAGTTCCTCGCCCTGCGGAAAAGCGAGGTCGCCAAGGTCGCCCCGGACAGGGCAGGCATCCTCGGCTTTCCGGCAGATTGGAGAATCGGGGAGCAGGGAGAGTTTCGTGAATGGTGGGGGAACTACAGGAGGGAGTTGGATGGATAACTTTTCAAAACATATAGTTCGGTTTAACGCTTTTCAAATTAAAATAATTGCTCTAATAACCATGACACTAGATCATATTGGCGCCTATCAGACATTTACATTCAGTCGAGAAATTAATGATGGGTTAAGGGTAGTTGGCCGGATTGCGGCTCCATTGTTTTTGTTTATGGTAGTGGAAGGGTTACGTTATACTCGTAGCAAACCAAAGTATATACTGCGGCTATATATAGCAGGTATAGTGATTGAGATGATAAACAGAATCCTATCAAAAGCAACAGGTGTGTTTGAGTTCGGAAATACTTTGCCTACATTTTTTTATACGGCACTATTTGTTTTTTGCATAGAGTACATTTGCAATAACTGGAGGCATATAAAATCGGTTTGCATTGGAGTCTGCGGTTTGGTTATCCCCTTTACATTTTTTGCGCTTAACGTCATTTTGCTAGAACAGGGTTATAGTGCAGCATGGTATTTTATATCATTATTTTTTCCTTCGCCATGTAATGTGGATTATTCTATTTTATTTGTGTTACTTGGTGTTGCATGGTACTTTATCAACAGCAAAATGATAAATTGCGCTGTATTTGCAGTTTTGTCATTGGCTTGTTGGGTGATACCAGGTTCCTGTTTTTTTACTATGCAGCTTGGATGGTTCAGGCCTGCATTTTTCAATGTTTTTTCTTTATTTGTCAGTACGCAATGGTGTATGTGTTTAGCAATTCCATTTATGCTTTTATACAATGGAGAAAAGGGCAGAAATTTGAAATATTTATTTTATGTCTATTATCCAATTCATGTGTATGTACTGTTTTTTATTCAATTTTTTAGATAATATGCAGTGAATAGTCATTCTCGTTTTCATACAGATAATGGGAATCGGGGAGCAGAAGGAAAACCAATAATAAACAAATGATAAAAGGGAACCGGCAGGGACAGGCTGGTTCCCTTGTTCCATATCAGTGTGGGGAGATAGCAGCAGATGTATTTGGGGAAGGGAGGTGGTATTATCCGGAAAATGAAATGCCCGGAGAGGCGGTGCAAAAAGCGGGCCTGTGACATTGGGGAGACGGGTTCCGGCTGGATTATCGTGTCGCTGAAATGTCCTAACTGCGGCAGGGTAATAAAGGTGTACTGGAAACCGAATGGAAAAAGATAAATATACATAGCAGGAAAGAATGGCAGGAAGGTATCCTGCTATTTTTACTTTTATAGATTAAAGCGTTTCTTTTATGGACATACTAAGGTTATCAATGGTAATTTCTGGAAATTCCCATTGTGCGGCTTGGCAGGTCTGCCATGCCGGATAACTGAATATGTACCGAGCGAGTGGGACCGCATTGTGTCGAGTCACGAATGGCCGGAGTAAAGCTAGTGAATTATTTTAGATTTCTTACAAAGAGCTTTCTCAGGGCCATTTTTTGCCTTTTTTTCAAAGCCAGTCCCACATCTGAATGAGAGCGTTCCTAACTTTACGAAGCCGTAAAGGAAGGAACGCTTTATGTCTTTTAGGAAGATCACAGTCAAATCTGGAGACGAAGAATTCACACTGGAAGTTACGGAAGAAGAATATCAGAACTATTACCGCCCGTGGTGGCAGCAGAAAAAGCATGAGCAGAGGAACCGGGAGGCGATGGAGCAGAACGGCTATACAGAAGAATCCTATGAGGCGTGGCGGGATAATGCCTCGGAGGGAGTAGGTATCCCGGACATGGAGCTGCAGGGGGTGGACGAGCTGGTGGAGAAAAAGCTGCTGCTCGGAGTGCTTGCGGATGCGATGGATTCCCTCCTGCCGGAAGAGAGGGAGCTTGCCATGAAGGTGTTCGGGGAGGAAATGTCCCTTGCTGATTATGCGGATATGAAGAAGCAGAATCCCCGGACGCTTTCAGACCATAAACGGAGAATATTATCCAAGCTGCGGAGGTTTTTCTCGGAGCGTGGTTTTGAGGTCGACAGCAGATGACCGTATTTGTCAGCAAAAGTATTTCTGCGACAAATTTTACAGGAAATGTCGAACGGTTTTCAAGAAAATTTCATTTTAGCCCACCGAAAACAGAAAAAGTGTCATTACGAAAGGTAGGAGAGTAAATTTCAGGTGCCTTCCAAAACGGCAGGAAAGGAGGAACGGAGCCTATGGAAAAGTCACAGGAGCTTATCGGCATCTTACAGGCAATCAGTATCGTGGCGAAGAGCCTCGCCGCCAAGCTGGTGCAGATCGAGAAGGAAGTGGAAGCCTATGAAGCCGCAAAGGCGGCGCATGACAGGAAGATGAAGAAAGGATGGAGGCGCTGATGCGTAAGAAGGTTTTTATCTGCAGCCCCTTCCGCGGCGACATGGAAGGGAATGCGAGAAAGGCGGCTTCCTACTGCCGCATGGCATGTGAGGTGCACAGTTACTTTTGTTCGCAAAGGAAAACCGCACTGATTGGTTTCGAGTGTTGTGTGATAACGGTTCGTTGACAATGGTACAATTTTTAAAATCCCATTATTGGGAAATCAGCAAATATGAAAAATGATACAGGAGATTGACATGGAAAAAAACAAAGTACAAGAAAATACAATTCCTGTATGGAAAAGGTACATATTAACAATTACAGAAGCGGCGGAGTATTACCATATAGGAGAAAACAAACTGCGCATGATAGCAGACGAACACCCCGAAGCGGACTTTATCATTATGAACGGCAACCGCATACTAATTAAACGGCAGAAGTTTGAAGAATATTTAGACCGTGCAACGGTGGTATAAATAGCGGTTGGGTATGGAAAGAGACCTCAATTTGTGTTAGTATATTATCACGAGTTGGGTCTCTTTTCAGAAAGGAGACAGAATAACCATGAGTGAAAAAAGGAGAGACAAAAGAAACAGGATTTTACACAATGGAGAGACCCAGAGACCAGACGGCAGATACCGCTTTAAGTACATCGACTCGGACGGTAAGGAAAAGAGTGTTTACAGTTGGCGGTTAGACCATAACGACCCATATCCCAAAGACAAGCGCAAAGACCTGTCACTTCGGGAAAAAGAGAAACAGATTGAGCAGGATATGTTTAATCAGATTGCATCAAACGGCGGCAATTATACGGTGCTGTCATTGGTAGAAAAATATGTTTCCCTTAAAATAGGCGTAAGGCATAGCACCAAAGCAGGGTATAAAACCGTTATAAACATCTTGAAGAAAGACCCGTTTGGGGATAAGCGGATTGACAAAGTAAAGCTGTCTGACGCAAAGGCGTGGCTGATTAAATTACAGCAGGTGGACGGACGGGGGTACAGTTCCATTCATACGATTAGGGGTGTGTTAAGACCGGCATTTCAAATGGCAGAAAATGACGATTTAATCCGAAAAAACCCGTTTCAGTTTGAATTAGCCACCGTCATTGTAAATGACAGCGTGACAAGGGAAGCCGTCACAAGAAAACAGCAAAGGGAATATTTGAGATTTATTCAAGAGGACAAACATTTTTGCAGATACTATGACGGTATCTTTATCCTGTTCCATACAGGCTTGCGCATATCAGAATTTTGCGGTCTGACGATTGCAGATATTGATTTCAAGAAAAAGCGTATTCGGGTCAATCATCAGTTACAGCGCACAAGCCAGATGGAATATGTGATAGAAGCGCCTAAGACGGAAAAAGGGATTCGCTATGTACCCATGACGGAAGAAGTGGCAGAGTGTTTCCGAAGAATCATCAAAAATCGGACTGCCCCAAAAGCAGAGCCAATCATTGCGGGATATACAGGATTTCTATTTTTGGATAAGAATGATATGCCTATGGTTGCCCTGCATTGGGAAAAGTATATGCAACATATCCTCGAAAAGTATAACAGTATCTACAAGGTGCAGATGCCGAAAATTACCCCGCATGTCTGCCGACATACATTCTGCTCAAACATGGCAAAAAGCGGAATGAACCCGAAAACGTTACAATACATCATGGGACATTCTGACATAAGTGTTACTTTAAACACTTATACCCATGTGAATTTTGAGGACGCGCAGAGCGAGTTACAGCGCGTAGTGGGCGAGTAAAAAGGCAAGGGGTAAAATGAAATAATTTACCCCTTATTTTACCCCTTTTGCAGAAGAAAACCTAAGAAAATATGTGACAATCTAAGAAAAAATGTTTGAAATCAAGAACAATGAAAACGGCTACAAGCCTTGAAAATATAGGAAATAAAGGAGTTTTAGCGTTATGATAAAAATATTATTCATCTGCCACGGCAATATCTGCCGCTCCCCCATGGCGGAGTTCATTTTTAAAGACATGGTGAAAAAACAGGGAATATCAGATCAGTTCGAGATCGCTTCAGCTGCGACAAGCACAGAAGAAATCTGGAACGGAATCGGCAATCCCGTATACCCTCCGGCAAGGGAAGAACTTGCCCACCACGGCATCCGCTGCGATGGAAAGCGGGCAGTCCAGTTAAAGAAATCGGATTACGATTATTATGATTACCTCATCGGCATGGATTCCATGAATATCCGAAATATGGAACGAATGACAGGCCATAAAGGCGGGAAAATTTCCATGCTGCTGTCATATGCCGGCAGACAGGACAGCATCTCCGATCCCTGGTACAGCTCCCGTTTTGACGTTGCCTATGCGGATATCGTAGAGGGCTGCGAAGCGTTCCTTTCCTATTTGCGCGGACAGGGGGAAATATCATAAAGTTTTCTTACTGTAATTCAGGCATACCGGACTTTTACATCCGATATGCCTGTTTGTGTCCCAAGTTATACATCAATTTCCGTTCATTCAATCGAATCAGCAATTCTGTTTTTCAAAAAACAAGTTAGCGATTTAACCGAATACGAGCGCCCTGAAGGGCAATGCTTTCTGAGAAAGTATTTTTGTCTTTTCAGTCATATGATACCCATCCTCTTTAACGAACATTGTTGTAATATGAGAATATTCTGCCAGCTTACCTGCTATACCTAAAATGCCATCGGATATCCTCTACGCCGCCTGCGGGTTACAAAGATCAACAAAGATATAGTATTCTATGTCCAGCAGGTCATACTCTGCCGGCTCGGTAAATACCACCCTAGCTACGTTCTTTTCTCCTCTTTTCCAGTTTTTCCCTTACTTCTTCAATTGTACTGGTTCTACCTTCCTGCATTGCTTTATAGCCTTCGCCAATTAATCTATATAACTCCAGTTTTGCAGAATCCGATGTTTCTGTAATAACTTGATAATAAAATATTTCCTAAAAATTTAGTCCTCTTTCACATCTTCCTTTGAATATCCTTATCACTAAACTTCCACATTCAATCGCTATAATGCCCCTTGCAAGATTTTACAATTATTTGGTCACCCACAATCTCATAAATCAAACGGTTAGCTTCATCTATGCGCCTGCTAAATGACCCAGACTTTCCATATTTCATTTCAAAGGTTCAGGTTTGCCTATCCCTTGTAATGCTCCATCCCGTTCTATACTCAGCAGTAATTGATTTATCTTTTTCAATATCTTTTTATCCTGTGTCTGCCAATAGAGATATTCACTCCAGCCATCTTCTGCAAAAGTAATCTTCATAGATTATTCCTCCATTGCCAGAAGTTCATCCATAGTTTTTGTTACTATCTTCCCGTTTCTAATCTGCTCATCCTCTCTATTCAATTTTTCCAAGTATTCAGCATTTTTTCTGGCTTTTTCCAATTCATTATATTCTGCTTCAGATATTATAACAACATTCTTATTTTCTTTACGAGACACAATTACCGGCTCTCCATTAAAAGCTATATCAAAATACTTTTTAATATTTGCCCTTACATCCATCTGTTTGGTTGCAATCATATAGCACCTCTTTCCGCACCCAAAACCGTACCATTTATTGTACTCTAATTATATGCTACTATTATCTACAAGTCAACGAAATTTATTATTTCTTTCAACCTTAAACCAGTAATATAGAAAATATTGTTCTATTTGCTTTCTTCACTTACATAAAGCAGGAACACTTACGCAGTAATATTTCACCACTAATTAAGTGTTCCAAATGTATTGCAACATTCGCTCTCCAATATTGGTAAATTGTTGGTAAATTCGTTAAACTGTTGCTGAAAATCCACTATAATCAAAGCTTTAAAGAATTGGTTCACATACTGCCGTGGCAGACGAATAATATTTTAATCATATCTTTTATATCCCTTCATAAGCCTTCAAACCTTGATATTTCAAGCTTTTCGGCGCTTTTTTCATTTTTGGTTTTTTACCCTTAATCTGTGTAATTCGTTATAAATCTACGCAAATTTACGGGCAAATGGTGTAGTAATTGGTGTGGTAGATTGGTGTATTTCTCAACCTGATTTTCTCTGTTTTCCATGCATATCAGTTTCTTTGAAGTCCAATATCTTCGCCATCTGCTCCGCAGCACGGTCATAGCTGGCATGAGTATAAACATTCAGTGTAACACCTACATCGGAATGTCCCATTACATACTGCAAGGTCTTAATATCCATGCCTGCATTTGCCATATTGGTACAGAACGTATGCCGGAATACATGAGGTGTGATATGCGGCAATGGTTTTTCAGGATAAAGTTTCTTGTATTTCTTCATTGCCCACCGCATTTCGTTTTCAATATGCAGCGCCACTTTCGGCTTATCATCTTTGTCCAGCAAAAGAAAGCAGCTGTATCCGTCAACAATCATTTCTGTTTTCAACTTCTTACGATTGACAAGGATATTTTTCAGACTTCGATAAACTTCTTCTGTCATCGGAATAAAGCGGCATCCGCACTCAGTTTTTGTTTTCTCAACATAATACTTTCCGCCCCGTTCCCTGACAAGCTGATGATTCACACGGATTTTCCGGCTTTCAAAATCTAAATCACTTTTTGTCAAGCCACAAAATTCGCTGACACGCATTCCCGTTCCTAATAGTACGACAAATTCATCATAATACTTTGATGAGATTTTTGCAATCCTTTTACAAACTCATTATCATCTTCCAAAAATAGTTTCAAAAACGCTATTGCCTTCGCCAGCCAACTATTATATATAGCACTATCTACATATGTTCCGCCCAGCTCGCTATTTCGCATTGTTTTCAATACATTATTTCCATCTTGAATTAAAGCTTCAATCCCTTGTAAAGCCTTCTCTTTATTCATTGTTGTTTACCGCCTTTATTTTTGTAAAAATAATTTTTCCTTTTTATAATCTTAAGGCATTATATTGAGGTCATAACCAACAATCAGCCTTCATTGCATCAATTATTACTACACCATATTATCCCGATTCTGTCCATTGTAAAGAAACCTTCTAACTTCCATAACCCAATCATTCGGATCATCATCAATTACCACATAGTAAATTATATAATTATCCACATAAATACGATAATAAGAATATCTACGCTCCCTGACAGAATGATATGGTTCAAAAGATTCAGCCACTGGAAGTCGCTCCATAATAGCAGACTCTACCTTATCCAATAAGTCATTTGCCGCTTTTGGATTCTTCAGTTTCTCTGCAATATAGGTTGCTTTTTCATCAAGATCCTCATAAAAAAGTGGCAGATAGCTCAATCTGTACTTTTTACTGAACATTTATCTTCCTCCGTAGTCCTCCAAAAACTTCCTCATGGCTCATCCTTGTATCATTTTCTGCCGCAAACCTATCTGCTTTATCTAATGCAGCTTCAACACCATCCGTCAACTTTGAATATTCTTCAAGACTAAGCACCACCATTGCTCCATATCCGTTTTTTGTTAAATATACCGGTTCACCCGCATTTACAATTTTCTCAATATCTGGGAACTTATTTCTCAAATCTGAAACAGGTCTAATCTGTAACATAAGCGTTCACTCCTTATCAATATTTTATCTTAACTTTATCATTATCCATATTGTACTCTACTATTCCCCAAAAAACAACCACTGTTAAAAATCTTTCTTCATTAAATTACTATGTATTATGCAAAAATGTAGTTGAATTTTTTAAGGCAAATGGCAGTTCCCTTTCCATGAAGAAAACTGCCACCTTATAAACATATTTATTTAGCTATAAGCAATGTCATTTCAAGGCTCTTCCAAAAATGGTGTAGTAGTGGTGTAGTAAGCGCCTTTTCTCTCCGTAAAAGCATTGGTTTTACAGGCTTTTGTGGGATTCTTCAAGATATTGCCGTGGCACACAAATAATATTTTTATCATCTTGGATTTATCCTTTCATAATCTAGTGGGAAGAGCCTTGATCTGGCTTATTCATTGTACCATATCAAAGCTGATTTTACACTACAAGTTTTTCTGTTTAGAAATGGACAGATAAATCAGAAACCAAACAAGGCAATGTGCCATAAGAATAAATATATCTTTTATAACCACTTGTTCCGTACCGCTTGCCAAACTCATAATTCCTTCAAAGGTTGCATTAGACGGAATAAGGTAGCAGAATACCAAAGCGAAACCGTCTGCCCCTAATAGATAAGATAACAGCGGCACGGCGATAAATACGATCAGTACGATCTTGATATAAACAACACCCGACATAAGGCTTTCAGAAAATCTGCCAATAAATAAACCAGCCAATGCAGCTGCAAACGCCGAAAGAATAATCAGCGCCAGCATGAGGAGCGTGTTCCGGGGAGTCGCTCGGAAACAAAGGCAGGCCGTGAGGACGGCAGACAGACCTCCGCAGACAAATCCGACAAAAATTTTTTGGACAATGTACTGGCTGCGTTTCATAGGTAAGATCTGATTGACCAGTGCAACGCCATTTTCCTTTTCTTCGATCATGCTCATTGCATTAAAGGTGCAGCCCATAAACATTGCGACAATCAGCGTTGCGGCAATAAATATATTTTGGAACCCTTCCATGAAATCCGGGCGGTCTAAAACTGTGGCTTTTATTTCCTCTGTATTTTCGCATTCCATGTATAAGGAAGGAAGCGTGTCAGCAGTTTGGCGCCATAAGTCCATTTCATCACCGGAAAGCATTGTTTGAATACCGTTTCCTTCGGCTTCTATGCCTATCAGGTTTGTAGAGGGTTCATTGACAGCAGCCCTTAATTCCTCCTGCGTTTTATATTCGGTTACAGAACCATACCGTTCTAACCAGAGAACAGTTTGTGCAGGCAGGTCATCCTGCAATACGCCAAAATGAAATTCACTCAGCGTAGAAAAATCGATCATCCCGACAAAATTCAGGACAAAAGCAACTATGATCGGCAAGAGAAAAGACATGATGCAGAATTTGTCTTTCCAGATACTTTTAAGCTGGTAAATCAATCCCCCCATTATTATTCCTCCTTTCCCGTTTCCTTATGAAACGCAGCTTGTATCATTAAAAACAGGGCAGCAATTCCACAGGCAGAACCAATGTAATAAATAGGAGCCGTGACAGGTGTTCCAAAATAGGCATTTTTCAATCCCATATAAATTTGATAGAATGGATGCCAGCCGATCCATTTCATTTTTATGGAAGTATTCGCCGCCAAAAATACAGGTGTTGCTGCAAAAATAGCGATTACCAGGTAGACGAGTGAAAATTGTTTGAAATCATTTAGCAGCATCGTACAGCCGAACCCCGCCAGTGCCATAATAAGAGATAAAATGGCAGTCTGCACTAATATAGCAGGTAAAATAGGAATTGCATCCGTAAATCCCACATTGCATATAGTCATCAATGCCGCAAATAATAAATCCGACAATAGGAAAACCGCTATTTTTGACAGGATAAATAAGCTCCTTTTTAAGGGAAGGACTGCATGGACACGGATAACCCCCATTTGCTTTTCTTTAAACAATACCGAAGCAATCCCTAAAAATCCAACGGCAACAATCTCAATAAATAGCAGTTCGCAGGAAATTTCTTTCCGCTGTTTTAATTCCGGTGTATTTGTTCCCACTATTTTAGCGGTATATCCATTATCCGGATGCAAAAGCGAGCGTGCATAGTCAGCCCGATGCCTGTCAACTTTTTCACTTCCATAATAAAGAATAATGTTTGGCGTACCGGAACTGGCATCTATCCCGACGCCGGTTGTGTCTGTGGCAAGAGATTTATCTAATTCTTCCAATGATGTTACAGGAAAAACCATGCCGGATACCTGCCTCTGCGTACCCTGTGGGTCATACAGATACACATGGTACAATTCGGCCTTCATAAACTTGACATACCCGAAGTTAATAAATAGTGTGTAAAGGAGCAAAGAGCCAAGTGCAAGCAGAAAAAATTTTCCGGAAATCATCATTTGACAATCTTTTTTGAACAGGGAGCAAAAATGTTTCCACATCAGGACAGCCCCCTTCCTGTATATTGGATAAACATATCTTCTAAAGTCGGTTCTTCCGAATGAATGCTGATGATTTCATCATGCGGGAAAGGAATACCTGCTTCCAATTCCGGGGTTTCGATTGTTTTTTCTTCCCGCTTCCCTTGATTCAGATAAGAGATCGTAACACGCTGGCTGCCGTTTTTCTCTTTCAGCTTTTTCGGGGTATCTAAGGCAGCAATATTTCCGCTTGAGATAAAAGCCACCCGATCGCATAACAGGTCGGCATCCAGCATATTATGCGTGGTTAAAAACACGGTAGTTCCTTTCCGGCGTTCTTTCTCTATAATCCTGCGGAACAAAACCGCGCCAGAAGGGTCAAGTCCGCTGGTTGGCTCATCCAAAAATAACAGTTTGGGATTGCTTACAAGCACCCTTGCCATACTTACACGCTGCCGCATCCCTTTTGAGCAGGAAGAAACCGGTTTTCTGAGAAAATCTGGCTGAAACTCCAGTTCTTCCAACACTTCTTCTATATCCCGTAACTGCCCTGACGGATAAAAAGAAGAAAAATATTTGAGATTGTCAATAGCGCTCAGGTTTGCATACAGATAGGGAAATTCAAATAAAACACCTATCTTCTGAAAAAAATCCTGCGTATGTGCTGTAGCAATATCCTGTCCAAACAGTGATACTTTACCGCCATGCCCCTTCAAAATTCCAGTGAGGATTTTTTGCGTTGTTGACTTGCCGGAACCATTCGGCCCCAGAAATCCAAAGACTTCACCATCACCTACCGTAAAATTTAAACCATGAAGGACTTGCTTATCCTTTCCGTAAGAAAAAGTCAGATTTTTGACTTCAATCATTCATCATCCCTCCATTTTCCGCTCTGGCTGTTTTTCTTTTCCTGTTGGCGCTTGTTCTGCCATTTCATAAATTCGATCTTGAAAGGAATAGAAATTACTTTCGTATTATGAAGGTAAGGAAATGAGGTGAAGTCGGGGTGAGATTGGTGTGAAGTTGGTGTGAAACAAACGCTGCCACGCTTTGCGAGCCAGCTTATTGTAACAAACGCTGCCACGCTTCGCGGGCCGGCTTAATAAAAATGGTTCTGCGCTCATTCAAAAGCAGAACCACAAAAGGTAAACAGATGATCCTATTTAATAGTAGGTATGGAAAAATAAAATTGGACGCCATCCGCAAGATTTTTTGCACCATAGCTTAATTCCTGCATAGATAAAATTTGTGCGACAATCGCAAGCCCCAACCCGGAGCCGCTGTATTTGGAACGATGATCCCGATAAAATTTTGTCCAAATCTTTTTCAGCTTTTCGCTTGGAATCGTATCACCTTGATTATATACAGAAAAATGCAAGAGTCCGTTTTCGTCTGAAAGGCTTAGTTTTAAAATGCCTTCCGGCCTTACGTTCTTTTTGGCATTGACAATAAGATTGTTTAAGACCTGCTCCATACGAATCTTATCTGTATCAACATAAACTTTATAATCAGGAAGTTCATACTGCAATTCAAAATTAACGTTGGGTATGTCAATCAGTAACCGCCCGGCGACTGTTTCCAGAAGTTCGACAAAATCAAAACGTTCTGGGGCAAGATGCACAGCCCCGGTTTCTAATGCAGATAAATCCAATAAAGCAGTAATCATATGATCCATCCGTTCTGTTTCAGATATGATTATTTCTGCATATTTTTGCTTTTTCATCTCATTATCTTCATCCTGATAACCCTCCGCATAGGCTCTGATAATCCCTAAAGGGGTTTTCATTTCATGGGATAAACGATCTGCCAGCTCTTTGCGTTCTGCTAGCAACAGGCGTTCCTGTTCAACATCTTTTTCAAGCTGTTGATTTGCTGCTTCTAACTTTATAAGAGCTTTTTGCAAATTTTCAGCCATGGAATTAAGGCTTGCGGAAAGCCGTCCAAATTCATCGTTTGTCACAATGTCACATGGAGAGGAAAAGTCTAAATCAGCCATTCTTTTTGCTGCCAGTTCCAAGTCAGCAACAGGTTTTGAGATAAAACAGCTCATCAGAAAATCAACAGCAAAAATCAACAACACTACAAAGACAGTCCAAATAGAAAATGAAATGTTTGGAGAAAACGGCAGTTTCGTTGAAAATATATAGGAAAGAACAAGGACAGCGCCAATCATTTTGGACATGAAAAGTATTTTCTTTCGTATGGAATGAAGACTTAAATTATCACTATTTTTCATAATGTCTCCTCTAATTTGTAACCGGAACGGATAAGCGTTACAATATGTTTTCCCTCACTCCCAAGCTTTTGCCGCAGTGTTTTGATATGTGTATCTACAGTACGGGTAGTCCCTTCAAAATCGTAGCCCCAAATTCTATTCAGCAACTGTTCGCGGGTAAAAATATGTCCGGGATTCATCATAAAAAAATAAAGCAATTCGTATTCTTTGTGAGTAAGGGCGATTTCCTGCCCATCCAAAAATACTTTACGTGAGGAAGGCATAACAGAAATTTTTCCAATGCTCCGTACATCTAACGGTGCAGCGGAAGAACGGCGGAGCAGGGCATTCACTTTAGCCAGCAAGACTTTAGGACTGAAAGGTTTTGTTGTGTAATCATCGGCACCATATTCATAACCCTTTAGTTTGTCGCTTTCTTCGCTTTTAGCGGTCAGCATGATAATTGGCATGCTGCTCATTTCCCGTGCCATTTTACAAACAGCAAAGCCGTCAATATGGGGCATCATAATATCCAAGATCATTAAATCCATCGGATTGCTTTTCAATATCATTAAGGCGTCTATACCGTCATCCGCGGTAAAGCAGGTATGCCCGCCTTTTTTCATATATTCGGCAATAATATCCTGCATATTCTTTTCATCTTCTACAATTAAAATGTTTGCCATGAAATCATTCCTTTTGGGTGCTGTTATGTTTACATTTTTATCATGATTCATATTTTGCCCCACTATTTAAAAAAAAGCAACCATTGTAAAAATCTTTCGTCCAAAAGACCAAAGATAATACCATAATCGTTGCAAAAAGAAAAGCCCTATGATATAATAAGAACAATGGGCAATGATAAAAAATTAACAATCATTGCAATTAACCGTAAAGCATATATATGGAGGAGAGAACAATGGCAAAAAAAGTAGTTTTGGCAGGCGCTTGCCGTACGGCGATCGGAACAATGGGCGGTTCCTTAAGCACGACACCGGCGGCAGAACTTGGTGCTATCGTAATTAAAGAAGCTTTAAACAGGGCGGGGGTTGCCCCGGAGCAGGTGGATCAGGTATACATGGGATGTGTTATCCAGGCGGGGCTTGGACAGAACGTAGCTCGTCAGGCATCCATCAAAGCAGGGCTTCCGATCGAAGTTCCGGCAGTTACCATGAACGTTGTATGCGGTTCCGGCCTTAACTGTGTCAATCAGGCAGCGCAGATGATCCTGGCAGGGGATGCGGACATCGTAGTAGCAGGCGGTATGGAAAATATGTCTATGGCTCCGTATGCAGTGCCCAATGCACGCTTCGGTTATAGAATGAACAACGGCACTCTGGTAGATACCATGGTAAACGATGCTCTTTGGGATGCATTTAACCAGTATCACATGATTAAGACGGCAGACAACATTTGTGAAGAATGGGGTCTGACAAGGGAAGAACTGGACGAGTTCGCATTGAAGAGCCAGCAGAAAGCGGAAGCTGCTCAGAAATCCGGCGCATTCGATAAGGAAATCGTACCTGTTATGGTAAAGAAGAAAAAAGAAATGGTTGAGTTCAAGGTAGACGAAGGCCCGCGTGCAGGTTCTACGATAGAAGGCCTTGCGAAACTCCGTCCGATCAATCCGAACGGATTCGTTACGGCAGGAAATGCTTCCGGCATTAATGACGGTGCGGCAGCGATTGTTGTTATGAGCGAAGAAAAAGCGAAAGAACTGGGCGTTAAGCCTATGGCTACTTATGTGGCTGGCGCGCTGGCTGGCGTAAGGCCGGAAGTTATGGGAATCGGCCCGGTGGCAGCTACAAAGAAAGTAATGGAAAAGACAGGCATGAAGATCGAAGACTTCGAAATTATCGAAGCAAACGAAGCTTTTGCAGCACAGTCCGTAGCAGTAGGAAAAGACTTGGGCATCGATGTGGATAAGCAGCTCAATCCGAACGGCGGTGCAATCGCGCTGGGCCATCCAGTAGGTGCATCAGGCTGCCGAATCTTGGTAACACTGCTTCATGAGATGGAGGCAAAGGACGCGAAGACAGGTCTTGCGACACTTTGCATCGGCGGCGGCATGGGCTGTTCAACTGTTGTGAAGAAATACGAATAATTGATAGAACGATAAAATGATAGAAATTCGAAGCTGGCAGTTTTGCAGGCTGAGAATTTCTATCTAATGCATAAAGGCTACAGTATAAAAGCGAAATGTAAAAGATTGCTAAATTTGGAGGTAAGTATGGAGTATATACTTTATGAAGCAAACGGCGCGGTTGGGAAGATTACGATCAATCGTGAAAAGGCTTTGAACGCACTCAATTCTCAGGTGCTG
>OFGZ01000864.1_pt1 | contig 19446 bp, 16 predicted proteins | sample 1521871 | NCBI WGS metagenome assembly OFGZ01 (sample SAMEA3504091, study PRJEB24116) | mouse gut metagenome | biome: mouse gut; feature: mouse-associated habitat; material: faeces | place: Denmark | collected 2011
TTCCACATAGCCTTGCCATACCAGAAGTCGTTGTGACGGTGGTAGAAGAAGTCATTGTAAAGGCGGTTGAAGCACCAGCGCTCGTAGTCGTTGAGAGAGCGGTACACGTAGGTGTACTGGGCTGAGATACGCGGGTGGTATTTGCCTTTCTCTACAGGGTCTTCTATGAAGAGAACTTCGTCGATAAGTCCGAGCAGACCGTTGCACAGACGGGTATTCTTCTCGTTCTTTTCCTGACCGGCAAAGTAATCGACAACCTTGCGCTGTGTGTTGTAATCACTTTTGAGTGTATAGCGGCCACCCTTGCTTTTTGTCATGAATTTCTTGGTTGCCTCTGATGTGTAGGACCCGAAGAAGTCTTCGATGAAGTAATCCATGATGTAGGGCTTGGTGTGTGCGTCTACATCAATCCAGAAGTCGTAGTTATAGCGCATTTCATCTACGCTGAAAGGCAGCGCGGGATTGAAGTAGCCCAAGAGTCCGTGGACGGCGTCCATGGGTATCTGCCATATACGGAAGAATCCGAGCACATGGTCAATGCGGTAGGCGTCGAAATATTCGGCCATCTTGCCGAAGCGGGCTTTCCACCATGCGAAGCCGTCTTTGTTCATTTCTTCCCAATTATAGGTCGGGAAGCCCCAGTTTTGGCCGAGGACAGAGAAGTCATCCGGTGGCGCGCCGGCCTGGCAGTCCATATTGAAGAGGCGAGTGTCGGTCCATGCGTCGACGCTTGTACGTGAAATGCCGATTGGAATGTCGCCTTTGAGCGCTACGCCTTTGCTTGCCGCATAGTCATGCACATGGCGCATTTGACGGTCGAGATGATATTGTACGTAGCATACAAAATCCATCTCCGCTCCAAATTTTTTGCGGGCTTTGGCCAATACTTTGTCGGAGTATTGTGAGTATTCACCCCATTTGCTGAAGTCGGGAGTGCCGAAATTGTCGCGGAGGGCGCAGAAGGCAGAGTAGGGCAGCAGCCATGTGCTGTTGCGCTCTACGAATGTTTTGTAGTCGGCCGAATCAAGTGTCTTGCTTCCTTCCTGAGCGAAAATCTCGCGCAGATATTCGTCTTTGAGCTTGTTGGCCCGCTCATAGTCTACTGTATCAAGAGCGTTGAGCTCTTCTGCGGCTGCCTTATAGTATTCACGGCGCGACTCTTCTGCCGGCTCGCCGAGCTCGCTCACGCGCAGATACATCGGATGTAGTGCGAAAGTGGAGTTGGCGTTGTAGGGATATGAGTCGGTCCATGTATGGGTCATGGTGGTGTCGTTGATTGGAAGTAGCTGGAGCACACGCTGATGTGTGGCGGCTGCCCAGTCGATCATGCCCTTGAGGTCGTAGAAATCGCCGACGCCCATATCTTCGAAACTGCGAAGAGCGAATACCGGTATCGCTGTGCCCGCACCTTTCCAGAGCGCCATATTGTTGATGAAGCGCATGCCGGAAAGCACTGTTGCGTCGGTTACATTGGCTGATACGCCTAAACGCCTGTTCGCTCCGCCTTCCCAAGCGACAACTTCGCCGGTATGGCGGTTGAGAATCAGGAATTTATATTCGGTATCGGCGTCGAGCCCTTCTGACGGCACATTTCCTTGCCATACAGGATAGCTGAAATTTGAAAGACGTATTGCACGCGCCGGATCCCAATTGCCGAGATTGTCGCAGCTGCCGCAGATTGCCACTACATTGTCGCCGCCTGCCATCGGGGCTGCAACCTCGAAAAGGGTGAAACCGCGGGTTGGGGTCTCTATGCCATCGTGATAATTCTGACGGTGAACACACTCTGTGAAAAGCGACGAATAGAAAGGCTTGTCGAACGGTTGGTCTTGCCAACGGTCATATACTCGGTATGAGCCTTCCTCGGCAGCCAATAATCTGTTGCCTTTTCCCCATTCATCTTTTACAGCGCCTTCATCGCTGCGCACAAAATAATGATATGAGATTCCGCCTTCTTTTACAGGCGTTTCAATAGCGGCAGACCATCGGTCATTTCCGTCAAGCTTAAGTTTTATGGCTTTGTTGTAATCTCCCCCACCGAGGGCGTCGACATCGCCGACAATGTATACCGACTCTCCCCAGTTGGTTCGGTATCGGATATTGAAGATAATCTTCATAGAGCGTGTTTATGTATGATATATATTTGGAATATTCATTAGTTGTGGCATTTACCGATACAAAGATAAGGATAATCATTAAAATAATGTGCAAATAATGTTTAAAAAATCATACGGGGAGTCGCAAGTCTGAATTCTTACGCCTCCCCGCATGGGGTCTGGAATAGATGTATATTATTAATTCTCAGCGTTTTTGTGGTCCGAGATGTATATTTACCACATAGGAGTGAACGGTGCCGATTTTTCAAGAAGATTATTGGCGCAGCCGGTGGCTTGGGCATGTTTGCTCATGTCGAGTTTGAGAACCGGCGCTCCGGGAGTCAGCACGAGGCGTCCCATATCTACCCATAGCGCTCCGGTTGAGGTGGCGAGTTTGAAGTAGTATTTGCCACCGGTGCAGTCGGCTACCGATGTCCATTGTGTCGATGATACATTGGGTTCGCCTTCAATTTCGTAGCCGTAAGGAACTGACACCGTGCCCATGATACTCATAAGCGAGCCGAGAGCCTGAGGATAGTCGAAATCGGTGGGCACATGTTTGATGAAGAACGAGGCGCGTACGAAGCGGTCGGAGCTTCTCACTGTGCCCGGCAGCATGTTTACGCCGCCTACCTGTGTCCAATACTGGTCGATGGCGTTCATCTGTGGGAGTGGAGGGTCGTTGGTGAGAACTCGCAGCTCTCGGCCTTTGTAGGTGTTGAGTTTGCCGTCTACATATTCCATGAGCAGGGTCACGCCGGTAGTGTCGGTAAGGGCCCAGTGAAGTGTCGATACGGTGCCCCCGTCGAAGGTCTTGCCGAAGATGGCGAACTCGTTGGCTTTGAGCCAAGTCTCCACTTCGTCTACAGTGGAGAAATTGTCGAGAAAATAGCTTACCAGAACTGCAAGGCTCATCACAGGCATTTTATCGTTGCCTGTGGATTCTTTATAGATGGTTCCTTTGCAGAAAAGACCGTTCATAACAAGCCCGGCCTCATTCATGCCCTCAGTAACACCTCCGTCGTAGCCCACGGCGAGCACCGAGGCATATTTCGATTTCCATTTAAGCCAAGGCTGAGCAGGCATTGACGTCCGCTCCATGCCTCGTGGATATACATAAATGTTGGTTGGTATAGGCGTGCGCCAGTCAAGTGTCCGGCCTACAAGCACATAACTCTTGTCGCCTAAATATACAACTCGCGAGCATGCCGCCGGTCGGCCGCAGGCTGTAATGATTACTAATGATAATAGAAGCAGTCTTAAGAATTTCATAATTTCCGGTGAATTAAAAGTGTTTTCACTTATAACACCCCGGAAAAATGTTTGGTTCAGTACTGAAGATAAATAAATGGCACGAGTTCGCTCTGGCGCGTTTGTATGACTATGAAAAGTATCGTCGCCAACAGCAACGACTGCCATAGTACAGGCATTGCCATATATGCTTCGGCCGCCCCCGTTGTCCATGCCCGCGGAGTGATGTGGGCGATATAGCCCGCAGCGGCAGCAAGCACAATCATAAGATAGCTCTCTATGAATTGCGGAGCCACATCAAGGGGGAAATTGGTGAAAATCTGCTCTCCGATTTCAGCCACGGTCTGAAGCGACGGAGCGCGGAAGAATGTGAAGCCGATTACGATGAGGGTAAATGTTATGGCGATGTTTGTGAGCTTTACTTCCGGGCGACCTTTCATCACCTCGGGCAGACGCCACACGCGCTTTATGGCCTTGTGCAATACCAGAAGGAGTCCGTGGTAGGCGCCCCAGATGATATACATCCATGAAGCTCCGTGCCAGAGGCCGCCGATTACCATTGTCACCACCTGATTGATATAGGCGCGCGCACGGCCTTTTCGGTTGCCGCCGAGGGGTATATAGATGTAATCGCGCAGCCAGAACGACAGCGAGATATGCCAGCGACGCCAAAATTCCGTAGGGCTCTGCGACTTGAAAGGTGCTGCGAAGTTTTCTTTGAAGCGATAGCCTAACAGCAGCGCAAGGCCGATAGCCATGTCAGAGTAGCCCGAGAAGTCGCAATAGAGCTGTATGGTAAATCCTATGCAGCCCATCAGATTCTCAAATCCGCTGTAGAGCAGGGGATTGTCGAAAATACGGTCTACAAAATTGCCGCTGATGTAATCGGCTATGACAACTTTCTTTATCAGGCCGGTCATTATCAAAAACAGCCCTTCCGACATCATTGCCGGCGTAGCTTTGGCATTCTCTCTTACCTGCGGAAGCATATCCTTGGCTCTCACCACAGGGCCGGCAAGCAAGGGCGGGAAGAATGTGAGGTAAAATGTATAGTCGAGCAGATTGCGGCACGGCTCAAGTTGTCCCCGGTAGATATCAACCATATAGCTGATTGAGCGGAAGGTGAAAAACGATATTCCGGCAGGCAATATCACATCGAGCGGGTCGAAATGTGAGCCTATGATACTCGTAAAGGCGTCAAACAGTAAGTTGACATACTTGAAATACACCAGCATGCCTACATTGACCACCACATTGAGCGCCACTATCGAGCGTCTGAGCCAATCGGCACGCGCTGCGCCGAGCCATAGCCCAAGCAGATAATCGCTCAGGCAGACACCGCAGAGTATCACCACGCACCACTCGCTCGATTTATAATAGAAATAAAGCGAGAATAAGATTACGAGCAACATCTTTACGGTGCGGTAGCCACGCACTGACTGATAGATGAGGAGGAAGATTGCGAAGAGCACAAGAAAAAGCCCCGAGTTGAAGAGCATCGGGGAAGCTGCGTCGTAGCTTAGCAGCGCGGAGAGTCTGTCGAGTACACTGTTCATTGCGGCTGCAAAGTTACGCATTTTTCGCATACATTTTCTTGTGTATCCCCATTTTTATTTGTCTGTCCAAGCTCTTATTAGTAATTTTGTCGCATGAAAATCAAATTGCTATGTATGGGCGCGGTGCGCGATGGGGCCGTAGCTCAGTTGGTAAAGAGATATGCCGACAAGATTCCGTTTTATTGGCCCTTCGAATTGGTTGAACTTGCAGATGTCAGGCTCGGCCGTGGAGTCGCCGACCCTGTGAGGCAGAAAGACGCCGAGGCTGACCGGTTTATGGCTGAAATCAGCAATGGCGACTTCGTTGTACTCTTCGATGAGCATGGTAAGGAAATGACCTCCCGGCAATTGTCGGAATTTATAACCCGCAAAGCCGTCGAGCTCCCGCGCAACCTGATATTCGTTATCGGCGGCCCATACGGATTCGGAGCGGCAATGCACATGCGTGCGAATATGAAACTGTCGATGTCGCTTATGACCTTGCCTCACGAGTTGGCCCGCCTCTTTGCCGTAGAACAGCTCTACCGTGCCGGCACGATATCGCGAGGCGAACCTTACCACCACGATTAGTTTGCCTATATCTTGCTTTTTGAGTAATTCTCCGCGATATAATACGGGAAAAACCGGGATAAAATTAAAAGCAAGTGGATAAACGGATTAGCAAGATGCTGTTTTTCCGTGGTTTGCCTGCAAATGGGGCGATTTTCTCAGAAAGTACACCTTTTGTACCCCGTTAGAAGAACATTCGGGATAAGTGAATTGTTAAGGACTGTAAACGGCGATTTTCAAAATCTTATGACCCCGCTTATCTTTGCGGAAAATTCATGATTTATGGCAAAAATAGAAAATCGCAAGAAACAGAATCCCAAGCTCCAACAGTCCGAGTTGAGCGACGGACGCGCCAGCCTCTATCTGGAATACTATATAGGAAGAACCGAGACTCCCGTGCTTGACGAAAACGGTGAGCAGGTGTTCTACACCGAAGGGGCAATGGCTGGGAAACCCAAATTCAAAATCAAGCATACCCGTAAAAAGGAGAACCTCAACCTCTACATCTGGCTTCATCCCAGAACGCCGCAGGAGCGGTTGCAGAACAGGAACACACTTGCGCTTGCCGAGAAGATACGCTTCGAGCGTGAGCAGACATTCCTCGAAGACCGCGAAGGCTACCGTCTGCGCAAGGAGATGGACGATGATTTCATCGAGTTCTGCCGTGAGTTCTGCAAATCCCCGACCCTTACCAAACACATTCAGGATGTGCAGCTTCGCGGACTCAAAAAATTCATCAACTTCCTTTCCTCCACACCGAGATACGAGAAATTCAAGGACAGCCTGAAGATGAAACAGCTCACACCCGAAATGGTGGGTGCGTTTGTTGAATACCTGAAAGCCAACGGACGGGGCGACGGGCCGAAAGCCTATTTCCGGCTGTTCAAGCGTATGGTTACCGCCGCTGTTGACAAAGACCTCATCAAGAAGAACCCCTGCCGCGGCTTCGTCATCAAGAACGACAACATGACACTGCAAAAGGAGATTCTTCTCCCCGAAGAAATAGACCGTCTTGTGGCGACACGTTTCGACGGCGAGAAAACCGAAATACACCGGGCCTTCATTTTCGGTCTTTATACCGGGGCGCGCTGGTGCGACACAAGCAAGCTGACTTACCGCAACGTGGACTATACCACGAAGACGCTGCGTTTCCAGCAGCAGAAAACAAAGGGACACAGTAATTGCAGCTGGGTTATAGTTCCGCTGAACGACACACTCATCCGTCTTATCGGACAGCCGGAAAGCGACGATTACGACGAGCGCATATTTAAGGTGCCGCTTTATGATACCTGCAACCGCTATCTGGGCAAATGGGTTAAACTGGCGGGCATCAAGAAAAAAATATCATGGCACTGCGCACGCCACAGTTTTGCAGTGAATGTCCTGAACCGTGGAGCCAACATCAAGACGGTATCAAGTCTTCTCGGCCACACATCGCTCAAAATGACAGAACGGTATCTCCATGTCGTTGACAGCCTGAAACAGGATGCAATAGACTCGCTCGGAGAAATCAAATTCAGTGCCGTAGGCAGCTGAGTAAATTATACTTCAATAGTCTGAAAGAACCGATGAATCGTAATGATTTGTCGGTTCTTTTGCCATATATGCCCTGCGAATGACAATATAATGCCAATCTCCTGCCATAAGCATATTTATAAAATCAATACAGTTGGTGACATTGTTGTTTTTATTGTGCTGCGGGAACCCCGTGATTCGCGGGTATGCCAAACCCTGTAAACTATATAAGCATATCAGTCCTGATTGGACACATTCACCACATAGGAACGTGGGATTTTTATAAATACAAACCGCAGCGTCCGCTTTTACGATAAATGGATAATACAAGTTTAGTGATTCTCCCTGTCGAAAAGGTCAGGGAGATGATAGAGATTGCCGTGTCCGGTTGCCTCGACAAGGTACTTGCCGCATTGCAACCCAGACAAGAGTCGGAATCGGTTGACATAGAGGGAGCTTTGGAGTTTCTCAATTCCAACGGCTACCGTATAGCCAAAGGGCAACTTTACAAAGAGACATCTGCGGGAAACATACCCTATCACAAATTCGGACACAGGCTGCATTTCAAAATCTCCGAATTGAGGGAATGGGCGGAAACACGGCTGGTAAACGGCAATTCCGTAGGGTACTACTGCAACGGGAAGTTTAACAAACGCCGATGACAGACGGATATTGCACGGTGGCAGAAAGTTGGCAGGACAACGGCAGGCACCTGTCAGGGAATCAGGCACATATACAGCGTTTTATCACTGAAAATCGTCATAAGAGATAATTAAATCCAGTACAGACAATGAAAAATAATCAAAGACCCCCTCCCGGATGCAAAGCCATCCTAAAAAGGCATAGATACTGTGCCACTCCGAAAAAACAATAAACATAATTTGGAGCATGAATCGTCAGAGAGGCTCCCTAACACCTAATCACTACTTCAAATGACTGAAACAGTAACCGTTTCAAGCAGCGAATTAAGTGCTATGAGAGCCGAACTGAGGGATCTCCGGGGCACTGTCGCAACGCTGGCGACAATCATTCATAAAATGGTTCACTCGCCGGCAGCCATCAGACAGAACAAAGATGAAGAACACCGTTCACTCACCGATGCGGAACGCGAATACAGAATCGACCGTCAGGAGCTTCAGGCACTCCTCGGCGTAAGTGAGAGAACCGCATACCGCAGGATAAAGGAATACGGCTTCCGCGTGTTGCGCGAGAACGGCGACACAAAGTTCATCCTCGGAGAAGTAATTGACATTATAAGTCATCACGGCCTCGGCTGGCACCGCTCCGGACTCGACAGGATACTGTCAAGACGTACCATAAAATCAAGGACACGACTGGTATGAACGGGAAATTTGAGAAAACCGTCCTCGGTCTCCTTCAGACAGTTCTGGAAAGAATGGATTTTCTTGAACAGAAGATAACAACCAAAGGGAATTGTCAGCAGGAGGAGCCGAGAAGATGGACACCGAAAGATGTGGAGCGCAGGTTCGGCCTCGGTCTTCGCCAGCAGTACAATCTTAGAGCCAAAGGAATCCTGCCGTACTTTCAGAAAACTCCCAACGGCCCGATCTCATATCTCCCGGCCGATGTCCTTGACTACTATTTCGGAGACGGCGGAATCCCGCCGCAAAAACAACCATAAGTGAAATTACAATATGGCACAAGACCAGACTAACGAAAAAGACCAGGTGCTTATCGCCCGCAACAACGAGACGGGAGAAACAGGCGCTGTAAAAGGTCTTAAACAGGACGGCACACCGGATATGGCGCCGTCGAAGTCCGCCAAACTGAGCGATCTCGTGGTATTCAATATCCACAAGAGTCCGCTGGAGGCTTTTCTCTCCAACTTCGTGAGGCAGTGCAAGAACCCTTCGATGTTCAGTTTCTTCAAAGTAGATGCCGACAACGTGAACAGTGTCGGACAGGTCGTCGAAGACGCGCTTAAAGACCCGGAGGCGAACAAAGCCATGCTTTCCGAGGCTAAAGTGGAAGTCAAGGCGACGAACCGCAACAGCCATGCGATAGACGAATCCAGAATCGACTGGCAAGGTCTGAAAGACCGCTGGGGCATAGACCGTGAGACGCTTGAAAAAAGCGGAGACCTCAAGGAGATGCTCTACAACCGCAAGTCCCGGCTGGTAACCATTACCCCGACATTCGCGGGCGAGAAGTATTCGCTGGAAGCGCGTCTGTCATTCCGCGAGGATGTCAACGGGAATATCAAGGTCGTACCCCATTTTATCCGCAAGGAGCCGAATCTCGATAAGGAGTTTAACGGAGTCAAGTTCACTGACGAGGACAAGCAGAACCTCCGTACCACCGGCAACCTCGGAAGGCTCGCCGATGTCGTTGACAAGGAGACCGGAGAGGTCATCCCATCGTTCATCAGCATCGACCGTCAGACAAACGAGATACTCAGCGTACCCGCCAAGTCCGTATTCGTCAAGGACACCATCGGACAGACAAAGCTCGACATGGGTGAGATCAACACCCTCAAAAGCGGCAAAGCCATTCCGGACAAGGAAATCGTTGACCGCAAGGGGAATAAATATACCGTCACACTTCAGGTAAGCGCAGACAGGCGCGATGTGGAGTTTGTGCCTTCATACGCCTCTCAGAAACAGGCGCAGAGTGAAAGCAACGGTCTGAAAAAATCCACATGGCTCACACAGGACGGTAAAATCAAGCCCATCACAAAATGGGCCGGAGTGCCGATGACCGAGAAGCAGCAGGCGGACTATGTCGCCGGCAAGACCGTGGTCCTCGACAATATGGTTGACAAAGATGGGAAACCCTGTACCGTCTATCTGACATTCAACATGAACAAGCAGCGTCCCACCACCTCCTTCAAGGATCCGCGTCAGGCGGAGTCGATAACTCCTGCCAACGAAAGTCGCACCCAGATGGCTGTCAACAACGACGGAAAGACCGACGAGGCGACAAAGAAAATCAAGGAGCCTCTCGACAGAGGACAGACCGGTCCGAAGAACGAGAACCAACATAAAAAATCAAAGGGGCGCAAGATGTGACCTCCCGCACAGCCCCGTCCACTTTATCCAACATCCAAAACTAAAAACAACCGTAAAAATGAATAATATACTTATAATCACAGAAAGCCGCACCGTGGCAAAGACAATCGCGCAGGCGCTTGGCGCCAACGTACTCCACAAAGGATATTTCGGAAAAGGACATATTGCCGTCACATGGACAGGCGGCGGCATCATCTCCTCGCGTCCCAAATGCAAGTTTCAGTTCACCGTGTCATCGGACATGACGGCTGACGAGACATTTGCCGCCAACTTCGACTTCTCTGTACGAAAGGACAGCAAGGGTAAAGGCAATCGCCGCGCCAGCGAGAAGGACGAGGCCCAGATAGGCGTGATACAGCGCCTGTGGCGCAACGCCGCGACAATCGTCAACGCCATGAAGCCCTCCGCTCCCGGAGAAGTGATATTCACTTCATTGAGCAACTATATCTGCATCGACCGTCCCGTCGTGCGGATGTGGCTGACATCCATAACCCGCAAGGAGATTGTGGCATCACTGGAGAACGGCGGCAACGCTCCCGAATATTATGCAGAGTTCCATGACAACGCGATTGCGGAACATACAATCGGGGCGCATCCGATAGAACCCGACTATGCCGGGCTGGAACCATCGCATGGACTGTGGTGCATGGCGGACCTCAAAGCCGCCGCCCTGACACTATGGGGCTGGGCGCCGGCGAAAGATATCAACACATTCAACGACTCTGTAGTACCTGCGATGTGCCATCGTGTGAAAAACTGCACATACGTGAGCAGTCACGACCTCGGCCGTCTCTTCAAAGACAAAGAGCATGACCCGCACTTCAGCCGTAAGGCGCAGATTGAGCTCGGCCGACGCTATGCCGACGCCATGACAGAGCTTGCAGAGCACGTATATGTGACCCGATTTCGCAACAACCGTCGCGCAGCAATCAGTTTCACATTCGACGACGGCGACCTTGACCACTACCTGCTTGCGGCTCCAGAGCTTGAAAAACGAGGCTTCAGGGGAACTTTTTGGGTGATAGGCCAAAAAGTAGACGCATGCAACGACACCGTGCGCCCGCGAGCCTCATGGAGCCAACTCCGCGAAATGGCCGGGCGCGGACATGAGATTTCAAACCACTCATGGACCCATGGCAAGCTCGTGCTCATGAAACCCGAAGAGGCAAGGCGTGAAATAGAGATGAACGACAGCGCTATCGCCGCCAACACCGGAGTGCGCCCCGTCACATTCTGCTATCCCTACAATGCCGCCCCCTCTTGGCTCATAGAGATAGCCTCGGAAGGACGCGTAGGCACACGTCTGCACCAGAAAGGTATCGGACAGGCCAACAACAAAAGCACTCCGGAGTCTATAAAGGCGTGGGTTGATCAGGTTGTGGCAACCGGTGACTGGGGAGTGACAATGACTCACGGCATACGTGTAGGCTATGACAACTGGCACACTCCGCAGGACCTGTGGGATATGTTTGACTACGTCAAAAGCCGCGAAGACTCGATATGGGTGGCTACATTCCGCGACATCGCCACTTACCGCACCGAGCGCGACAATGTTGCAGTGAAAGCCACCCACACCGCTACCGGCATGACAATCAGCACATCTACCGACCTGCCTGCCGACTTATTCAATGCACCGCTCACAGTCGCCGTAAAAGGAGATTGGGCCGACAAAGAAGTCAGCGCAAGCCGCATGGGCGCATACACCCCGCTAAGAACCGACGGCAATCTCCTGCTGCTCCAAATGCAGCCCGACGATAAAGTGGAAATCCACATCAGATAATCAGAATAAGGTTTCAATAGGTGGCCAAAAGGGACATACATTTGTTCCTTTTGGCTTATTTTATACATATATTGCCAAGTGGCTTGGCGAGAGGGATAAAATGTAGTATTTTTGTGTCTGTTTTAGGAACTTAACGCTATAATCACAATGAAACATATCACAGTGCTTGCAGCGCTGTTTATGGCGGGCGCCACATCGGTGTCAGCCGCGACACCTGCGGTGCTCGATTTAGACGGCTGCCTCGAAATTGCGCTTGCAGAAAGCCCCACCGTAAAGGTCGCCGACATGGAAGTGGAGAGGGTAGATTATTCCCGCAAGGAAATAATCGGCCAACTGCTCCCTACAATCGACTTCGGCGGCCAATATAGCCGCACACTTGCCAAGCAGACAATGTATATGAGCATGGACGGCTTCGGCGATTTCGGGGGTGCCGGCGGCGATAATGCCGACGAGCCTTCTTCGCGTGCCGGTGGGGGTGGAGGAGACGGCGGCATAAAGGTCGGCCTCGACAACTCTTATTCGCTCGGCTTCCAAGCCTCTATGCCAATTATCGCTCCTCAGCTGTGGCAGAGCCTCAGCCTGAGCGACCAACAGATTCTGCGCAATGTAGAGGCTGCCCGCCAGAGCAAACTCGAACTTGTAAACCAAGTGAAGAACGCCTATTACACCCTGCTTCTTGCCGAAGACTCGCGCAAGGTGATACAGGAGAGCTATGATATGGCTAAACTCACCTACGATACATATTCGAAGCAATATGCCCTCGGAGCGGCCAGCGACTACGATGTGCTCCGCACCTCGGTGGCGATGAAAAACATAGAGCCACAGCTCATGCAGGCCGATATCTCCATCAGGCAGGCACGGCTGCAGCTGCTCATCCTCATGGGTGTTGACTCCACATTCGACTTCACCGTCACCGACCGCCTCGCCAACTACGAGGGCTCGATGTACGAGCGCACACTGAGCATAGACCCTGACTACAGCCAAAACATGGATTTGCGCCTGCTCGACATTGACACCGACATACTCCGCCGCAATCTCAAGATTCAGAAACTCGCCTACTCCCCCACCCTTGCATTGACGGCCAATTACAACTGGACTTCGATGAACAACGGCTCGCCCTTCAAGAACCTCCGGTGGAATCCCTATTCATCAATCGGGCTGTCGCTGTCTGTGCCTATCTTCTCAGGCGGCCAGCGCTACAGCAAGGTGAAGCAGGCCCAGATACAGGTCGAGGAAATGCGCTGGCAACGCGAGAACCTCGAACGCAGCGTAGACATGCAGGTAAAAATTGCCATCGACAATATCAAGATGAATGTCAAGCAGATAGCCTCGTGCGCTGAGAGTGTCGGCGAGGCTGAGCGCGCCCACACCATACAGGAACGCAGTTTCGACATCGGTGCCACAAACTATCTCAACCTGCGCGACAGCGAGCTGGCTCTCACACAAGCCCGCCTCGCCTACTATCAAGCCATCTACAACTTCCTCGTAGCCCACAGCAACCTCGAGTTGCTTCTGGGAAATGCCCCAATCGAAAAATATAGCAAGAAATGAAATATATAGCCCTTAGTCTGAGTATAATAGCCGCTGTAGCACTCACATCATGCGGCAAAAAAGAGCAGGTCAATGCTGTGGAAGAAGAAGAATTGCCCATCGTGACCGTAGACTTTGCCCACAGCATGGAAGTGCCGCAAAATAAAGTATATACAGCCAACGTTGAGGCTGAGAATATCAACAATATCGCCCCGGCAAGCCCAAACCGTATCAAGCGTATCAACGTTGAGGTAGGCGACCATGTCCGCGCCGGACAAGAACTCGTGGTGCTCGACAAATCCAACATTGACCAGCTGCGTATCAACCTCGAGCAGATAGAGCGCGAATATAACCGTGCCGTGCAACTCCTCGAAATCGGTGCAGGCACTCAGCAGGCTGTAGACCAGCTTAAGGCTCAGCTCGACGCCGCCAAGTCGCAGTACGACAATCTTCTCGAAAACACCGTGCTACGCTCTCCCATCACCGGAGTGGTTACTGCCCGCAACTACGACCCGGGCGATATGACCGGCTCTCTGCCCGTGCTCACTGTAGGCCAGCTTACCCCGGTGGTGAAGGTGATGATTAACGTAAGCGAGAATGATCTTGCAACACTCAAAGCCGGTCAGGATGTAGAGGTTACTTTCGACGCATTCCCGGGCGAGACTTTCCAAGGCAAGGTGCAGCGTATCTACCCGACAGTAGATACGGCAACCCGCACATTTGAAGTCGAAGTGCGCATAGCCAACGGTCAGGAGCGCCTCAAGCCCGGCATGTTTGCACGCGTGTCGATCGACCTCGGCAGCCGCAACAATGTGGTGGTGCCCGACCGCGCCGTAGTGAAGCAGACAGGTTCGGGCAACAAATATGTATATGTTCTCAACGGCTCTACCGTAAGCTACAAGCGTGTTGAACTCGGACGCCGCCTCGACAACGCCTACGAGCTTATATCCGGTATTGAAGACGGCGACACCGTAGTAATCACAGGCCAGTCGAGACTTGCCGACGGTGTGCGCGTAGAAGTGAGATAACACTGATTTACAAACCCATACAGAATCAGCATAAATGAGTTTATACGGAAATGCGGTAAGACGCCCCATCATGACGACCCTGTGCTTTGTGGCCGTCGTGATCTTGGGTCTGTTCTCACTGCGCAATCTCCCCATCGACCTCTATCCGGATATCGAGACAAACACCATCATGGTGATGACCACCTACTCCGGAGCGAGCGCTCAGGATATAGAGCAGAATGTGACGCGACCGCTTGAGAATGTGCTCAACTCGGTGAGCAACCTCAAGCATATCACCTCGAAATCGCGCGAGAACATATCAGTCATAACCCTCGAATTTGAATACGGCGAAGACATCGACGTGCTCACCAACGACGTCCGCGACAAGCTCGACATGGTATCATCAATGATGCCCGACGACGCCGAGACGCCCATCATCTTCAAATTCTCCACCGACATGATTCCTATCATCATCCTGTCGGTGAATGCCTCAGAGAGTATGCCGGGTCTCTACAAGATTCTCGACGACGCCGTGGCCAACCCCTTGGCCCGTATCTCGGGCGTGGGCTCGGTGTCGATATCGGGTGCTCCCAAGCGCGAGATACATGTGTATGTCGACCCCGTGAGGCTCGAAGCCTACAACCTCACCGTAGAGCAGATCGGCAACCTTATCGGCGCCGAGAACCGCAATATTCCCGGTGGCTCATTCGATATCGGCTCTGAGACTTACTCGCTGCGCGTACAGGGCGAATTCAAGGCTTCTGAAGAGATGGCAGATATCGTTGTCGGCAGCTTCAACGGCAAGACAATCTACCTTAGCGATGTCGCACGAATAGAAGACAGCCTTGAGGAACGCACGCAAGAGACCTACAACAACGGCCGTCAGGGCGCCATGATTGTAGTGCAGAAACAGAGCGGCGCCAACTCGGTGCAGATTTCCGACAAGGTGCTGTCGATGTTGCCCTCGCTGCAGAAGCGTCTGCCATCCGATGTTGAGCTCGGTATCATCGTCGACACCTCCGACAACATCCGCAACACCATCGACTCTCTTGTGGAGACGGTGATGTATGCGCTCCTGTTTGTGATTGTGGTGGTATTCCTCTTCCTCGGCCGTTGGCGCGCAACCCTCATCATCACCATCACGATACCTATCTCTCTTATTGCATCGTTTATCTATCTCTACGCCACGGGCAATACGCTCAATATCGTGTCGTTGTCGGCACTGTCGATATCCATCGGTATGGTGGTCGACGACGCCATTGTGGTGCTTGAGAATGTGACGACGCATATCGAGCGAGGTTCCGACCCCAAGCAGGCAGCCGTGCATGGCACCAATGAGGTGGCGGTGTCGGTAATAGCGTCTACGCTCACGCTGATAGCGGTGTTCTTCCCCCTCACCCTTGTCACCGGTATGACCGGCGTGCTTTTCCGTCAGTTGGGCTGGATGGTGACCATCATGATGATCATCTCTACAGTGTGCGCCCTCTCGCTCACTCCCATGCTCTGCTCGCTGCTCCTGCGCCGCGTCAATCATCACGGCAAGCTCTATACAGTGCTCTTCACCCCCATCAACCGCGGCCTCGATGCCTTCGACCGCGGCTACGGACGCTTGCTTGAGTGGGTGGTGAGCCATAAGCTCGTGACATTCATCATCTGTATGGGCATATTCATCGGCTCGCTCTTCCTCGTGCGTCAGGTGGGTACGGAGTTCTTCCCCACCGCCGACGACGGCCAAATGCGCGTGAGCCTCGAAATGCCCATCGGCACACGCGTAGAGCTGTCGAAAGAAAGCACCGCGCGCCTTGTAGAGCTCTGGAAAGAGAAATATCCTGAAATCAAGATTATCAACTACACCACAGGCACAGCGTCGAGCGACAACACCTTCGCCTCGCTGAGCGACAACGGCCCGCACATCATATCGATGAACATCCGCCTCACCGACCCCGGCGAGCGCGACCGCAGCACCACACAGATAGCCGGCTTAATGCGCGACGACCTGCGCAACTTCCCCGAGTTCAAGAAAGCTCAGGTGAATGTAGGCGGCATGGGCGGCAGCATGGGTGGCCAGCCTACAATCGACTATGAAATCTACGGCTATGATTTCAACGAGACCGACTCTGTGGCACGTATGCTTCAGGCCGAGCTGCTCACTATACCCGGCACCGCCGACGTGATAATATCGCGCTCCGACTATCAGCCGGAATATCAGGTTGACTTCGACCGCGAGAAGCTCGCTCTCTACGGCCTCAACCTGTCTACGGCAGCGACCTATCTGCGCAACCGTATCAACGGCCAGCTCGCTTCGCAATTCCGCGAAGACGGCGAGGAATACGACATCAAGGTGATGTACGCGCCCGAAAACCGCACATCGCTCTCCGACATCGAGAATATACTCATCTACAACAGCGCCGGCAAAGCCGTGCGTGTGCGCGACGTCGGCACCGTAGTGGAGCGCTTCACTCCCCCGACAATCGAGCGCAAAGACCGCGAGCGCATAGTCACTGTGAGCACCGTTGTGCAGGATGTGCCCATGAGTCAGGTTGTGGAGGCCTCCCTTGCCAAAATCGACCGCATGGACATACCTCAGGGTATCAACATACAGCTCGCCGGCAGCTATGAAGACCAGCAGGATTCGTTCGGCGACCTCATGGTGCTCGCCCTGCTCATCATAGTGCTCGTGTATCTCGTGATGGCGGCCCAGTTCGAGAGCTACACCTATCCCGGCATTATCATGACCTCGCTGCTCTTTGCCTTCTCGGGTGTATTCATCATCCTTTGGCTGTCGGGCCACACTCTCAATGTGATGAGTATGATCGGCGCCATCATGCTTATCGGTATCGTGGTGAAGAACGGTATCGTGCTCATCGACTATATCTCGCTCAACCGCGAGCGCGGCATGTCGATACGCCGGGCGGTAATCAACGGCGGCGAGTCGCGTCTGCGCCCGGTAGTGATGACCACCCTCACCACCATCCTCGGCATGGTGCCCATGGCCGTAGGCACCGGACAAGGCGCCGAGATGTGGCGCCCGATGGGTACTGCCGTAATCGGCGGCCTCACATTCTCTACGATTCTGACGCTGCTGTTCGTGCCTGTACTCTACTGCGTATTCGCCTCGCAAGGTATCAAGAACCAGCGCCGCAAACTACATAAACTACTTCAGAAATGAAAGCAATCTTCATAGCCTACGATCAGGCACATTACGAGAGAATAGTGGAAATGCTCGAGCGCAGCAACTGCCGCGGCTTCACCTCATGGGAACAGGTGAAAGGACGCGGCAGCGTAGACGGCGAGCCTCACTACGGCAGCCATGCATGGCCATCACTTGCGGGCGCCATCATGACAATGGTAGAAGACTCACGCGTAGACGCCGTGCTCGCCAAGCTCCGCCAGTTCAATCAAGAACGCCCCAAACTCGGGCTCAGAGCCTTTGTATGGAGCGTGGAAGACGGCATGTAGCACACGTGCTGCGCTCGTGCCGATAACGAAAAAGAAACCGCGGCGGCGGTTTCTTTTCGTTTATACCTGAGGAGCGTTGTCGGAGGTGCGCTCCTTGCGGCCGCGCTTGACGAGGCGCGTCACGTAGTCGGTGAGGTAGACGGTGAAGAGGGGGAATATTATCATGCCGCACATTGGCAGTATCACCGCTATAATCTTGCCGGCGGCCGTCACTGGCGAGATGTTGCAGCCTACGGTTGTCATGTTCATCGCCGACCACCACAGAGCCGTCCAGTACGTCTTTACTTCGGGGTTGACGCCACATTCGCGCTGGAAGAATATCAGCGAGCAGAAATATGTGACCATTACGATAATCGACAGATAGGAGAGCAACAGGCTCGACACCGGATTCGACGACAGGTATCCGAGCACTATCGACATTGCGAGAGCGCCTCGAGCCAAGGGGATGAAGCGGACGAAGTATATAGCGTCGTGGCTCAGCTCGAGATGGAGGATATTGATGATATTTATGTAAGGTATCGACAGGAGAAGAAATACAAGATGATGTTTGAAAAAGTGCATTTTGTTGTCGGCCCAGAACAAGCCTACAAAAAAGTCAAGCACGAAAAATATGCACACCCAGAATTGGAATTGCATATAGCGGTGGTCAAGCAGCAGGTTTTCGGCCTCGAAGGTGTCGACGGAAATCCACACTATAAGAATCAGCGACAGGAGTATGACGCCGAAATTCATCAGTCCTACAGTGTATCTCTTCGTTGGATTTTCTTGTGTCATGATAATGCGATGATATTTTTGTTTGTTTTTAATATTTAAACAAGCGACATGGAAAGATGTTTCAACCATCCATAAAAATTTAATATCTCTGAAAACTTATCGCAATCGAGTATTGTTGTTTTCTTATAACATCACAACACACTCCAATGAAAAAAACAATTCTGAGCCTTGCTCTCCTTCCTGCTTTCTTTACAGGATTATCTCAAACAACAGATTCGATACCGAGCCGCGCCGTCATCCTTTCCGGCGATGAGACTCACCCCGACCACATCGGCAATGTAGCTGCGATGTATTCCCGCACCAACCTTGCCTTTGAAGACCTGCCGCCCCGCGTTTTCTTTTTCTTGACAAGAAAGGCGTTGTCGCCCTCGGTATAGGCGGCTATGTCAAGGCTGTAGGCGAATATGATTTATGCGGGGCAATCAACAGCAATGATTTCATCACCAACATGATACCGGTGCCCTTCAACCCCGCCCAGCGCCAACGCTTCGGCGCCACTGCGGCAAACTCTTCGATATTCCTCAAACTTGTCACCCGCGAGACTAAAGTAGGGCGTGTGATAGTATATGTCCAGACAAATTTCACGGGCAACAACGGCGGCTACGGCCTCGTGCTCAAACAGGCATACGTCACAGTAGGCAACGTGACTCTCGGTAAAGCACGAAGCACATTTGCCGATGGCCCGGCAATGGCGCCTACCATCGACGACCAAGGCCCGTCGGGTCAGACATCGGCCAAGAATATGATGGTGCGCTACAACAGCCCGTCGTATAAAGGCTTTTCCTACGCCATCTCGGCAGAACTTCCCTCGGCCGAATACACCCTTGCAGCTCAGACAAGCGCCATATCGCAGCGTTTCCCCGACATTCCTGCATATATACAATATGAATGGGACAAGGG
>OFGZ01000871.1_pt1 | contig 19203 bp, 23 predicted proteins | sample 1521871 | NCBI WGS metagenome assembly OFGZ01 (sample SAMEA3504091, study PRJEB24116) | mouse gut metagenome | biome: mouse gut; feature: mouse-associated habitat; material: faeces | place: Denmark | collected 2011
GTCATATTGACTTGCCTTCTGCTGGGCTTGCTGGCTGGGTGTAAGAACAATTCACAAACGATGCCTCCAATCGAAACTTCTTTCTTGGAGGCAACACCTGAGCCAACCGATGTACAGACCTCACCTCCACATACGGAGGAAGTATTCACAATCCCCTCTTTTTTGCTGACACTGACAGCCGATCAGACAGAGGTACTTTACAACGGTAAAGCTGTGACCCTCTTCAGCGCGCCCTTTATTCAGGACAGAGCCTTTTACTATCCCCTCCAGGATGTGGTGGAGCTTTTGGGCGGAAGCCTCACTCAAACGGATGACTGTATTCAGGTCGAGCTTTTTGAGCATAGTTTAACATACCGTTTACACCAACCGGCGGTAGAAATTGATGGGACCGTTTATGAAATGTACCAGACCCGTCAGTCCTTTGATGAATCTCTGGAAAAAATAGCAGTAGATGCGGCGTATGTAAACAGACAATAAAAGTATACCAATTTTCGCCATTGAAAGGATACCAATCCACGCCACAAAAGGGGCCAAATCTCGCCACGAAGTATACCAGGTCAACCGAAGGCAGCCATCTGGTAAAATGAGAGGACACTCACCCGGATGGAGGCCAGAAAGGAATGAAGGGGTATCACGTGTACAGCAAGATTCAGCAATTTCGTTCGGCGGGATTCAGCCAGCGGCAAGTGGCGCGGCGGCTTGGAATCAACCGCAAGACAGTAAAGCGGTATTGGGAAATGCCGGTAGATGAGTACGAGGAAATGAGCAGCACAGTCTGCCGGAAGCAGTACTTGGACAAGTACCAGGCGCAGATTTTGGAGTGGCTGCGGGAATTTCCAGACCTGACAGCGGCCCAGGTATGCGACTGGCTGAGGGAACACTACCGGGAGGAGGTGAGCGAGCGAACAGTATCCCGGTATGTGAAGCAGGTACGGGAAGAATACGGGCTGAAAAAGAGCGCGGCGCCGAGAGAGTATGAGGCGGTGCCGGAGCTGCCGATGGGGAAACAGATGCAGGTGGATTTCGGACAGAAGATGATGCCCAACGTGGACGGCGGGCAGACCAGGGTGTATGTGGCGGCGTTCGTACTGTCCCGGTCGCGGTACAAGTACGCGCAAGAGCAAAACCGGCCCTTTACCAGCGTAGACCTTGTACGGATCTGCCATGACTGCTTCCAATACATGGGCGGGATGCCGGAGGAGTTGGTATTCGACCAGGACAGCATTGTATGCGTAAGTGAAAACGCCGGGGACATCATCTACACCTATGAGTTTGAGAAGTTCTGGCAGGAATGTGGTTTGTCCATCCGAATGTGCCGCGGGGCGGACCCGGAAAGCAAAGGAAAAATTGAGAATGTGGTGAAGTACATCAAGGGGAATTTCCTCAGCCACCGGCTGTATGTGGACGATGGTATTCTCAACGGAAGCTGCCTGGAGTGGCTGGAGCGGACCGTCAACGCCAAGGTGCATGGGACCACCAAACTGGTCCCAGCGGAGGTATTCCAAGAGGAGCGCGAGTATCTTCGGCCCCTGCCGGTCTGTGACCAGGTGAAGCGCCCGGTGATCTGCCGGACGGTGCGCAAGGACAACACAATTATCTACGACAGCAACCGCTATTCCGTCCCTCTGGGCACCTACACCACCCAGCCAGAGGTGCGCATTGAAACACTGGACGGGGTTCTGTACATCCAGACGCTGTTTGGCGAACCCATCTGTGAGCACCGCATCTCCTCCGGGCGGGGGCTGCTGATCCAGAGCCAGTCCCACCGGCGGGACCGCACCTCAAAGCTGGACAAGCTGCTGGAGGAACTGGACGCTGAGCTGGACGGCAGGGCCACCGAGTTTTTGACGGCCATCCGCGTGGACAGATCCCGCTATGCCAGGGACCAGTTCCGCCTCATTCATTCCCTGCTGGACCAGTACGGCAAAGAGGCGGCGCTCCAGGCTATTGGCTTCTGCCGGCGCAGCAGACTCTACAGCGCCAACACCATGCGGGACTACCTGGAGCACCAGGCCGCCCTCTCCTGCGAAACGCGGCCCATGCCAGCCATCCCCCACATCCCGGTGGATGACCCCAAGTACCATGTGACTACACAGAAGCGGCCCCTCTCGGCCTATGCGAAGGTGGGTGATCCCCGATGCTGACCCCCTTGGAACGGGTGAATAACCTGATAGCCGATCTGCGTTATGCCCAGGTGGACTTCGACGCCCTCTTTGCCGGGAAGAACAGCCTTACCCCGCTGGAATCTGTGGAGCTGTTTCTGGCCGAGCAGCAGCGCCTCCGCGTCCTCAAGCAAAACCTCCTGCGCAGAAAGCGGGCCAATCTCCCCGCCGAAAAGACGCTGGATTCCTTTGACTTTGGCTTCCAGCGCAGTGTCTCCAGGGAGCAGATGCTCCGCCTGTCCGATATGACCTGGGTGGAGCAGGCCTTTAATATCTGCTTCCTTGGTCCGCCCGGCGTGGGCAAGACCCACCTCGCTCTCTCCCTGGCTGTCCAGGGCCTCGACCTGGGATACTCCGTGGCCTTTGAGACCCTGGACAATCTCATGACCATCCTCAAGACCGCCGAGATCTCCAGTGCCAGCAAGCGCCGCCTCAAGTATCTCCACAAAGCCGCCCTTGTGGTGGTGGACGAGGTGGGCTTCATGCCCCTCTCGCCCGCCGAGGCCAATCTGTTCTTTGGCTTTATCTCCGCCATGAGTGAGAGAACGTCACTGATTATTACTTCCAACAAGGGCTTTGACGAGTGGGCCGACTTCCTCGGCGACGCTACCATTACCACCGCTATCCTTGACCGCCTCATCCACCGCTGTGAGATCATTAACATGACCGGCTCCAGCTACAGACTGGAGCACCACCAGTCCATTACTAACTAACTTTTCCGCTGGTATACTTCCTGGCGAAACCTCGCCCCGGCACTGGTATACTTTGTGGCGAAATTTGGCCCATTTTACTTGACTGCTTACAGTTTGCGCATTCTTCAAATTTCAGGGGGCAAAAAACCCGCAAACAGTTGATACACAAGGCTTTCAGCCTATGGCATCTATACTGTTTGCGGGTTCTGCATCTGTGCTATAAAAACGATATTTGCTCAATCGTTGCGCTACAATGGTTTTACGTCTAGCAGAGCAGAAAACACCTTGAATTGCTCTATCAGCTTATCTTCTCCTTGAAGAAAGATGTAATTTGTTGAATTTCTTCACCAACATTCTCCTCTTTCAATACGCTACAATCCACAGTTTTGATGGCATTGGTCTTTACAATCTGGTCAAATATTACAGAAAACTCAGAGGCTACCTTGCTTTCCCGTACATGGAGGGTAGACGCAATTAGAATCTCTGGCCGGTCGGCACGCCGAAAGTGAATAAAAGCCTCTCCATCATCAATCACGACAATTTCAAAGCTATACTCAATATCCGTAAAAATGATAGTCAGGTTCTTCCCTACATTGTTTGTTACCAACCGGTTCGCTTCTCGCAGTTTCTCTGGACTGTTAATTGCAATGATTCTATGGAGACCGTTCCGTAGCCTTCCTGTAGCATCTTGCATTGCTGAGAAGAACTCATCGTGTCGCCCAACCACCGAATAGGGGGAAAACCTAGTTGTTTTTACCGATGTCTGCGCCTGTTTAATCGCATTTGTCAAGGCAGTAAAAGCTCGCTCTTCGCCATCAATGAAGACGGCATTGAAGTTCTGTTCCCCCTTTTTAATATGTGTAAAGATGTCGTTGACGCTCTTTCCTATGTCGTCCAACTTGCCACAAAGATCGTCATCCATCCGATCTACTTTTTTCCCGAGGGAGAACTCCGTATCCTTTACTTTCTCCCCAATATACTCCTCAAGTTGCCCCAGTCTTTGAGCAAGTTCCTCGTGCTTCCCAATATAGGGCAAAGCTCGCTTATATACCAGTGTATCTGGATTTGACAATGCATCTTGAATCTTCCTTTTCAAGGTTCCTTTCAATTCTTTTAGGATATGAGCACTCATATCCTCATCAATCCCATCCGCGTAGCGAATTTGGGTCTGATGCATTATATCAAAGGGCAAATTATTGAGACTGTCAGGCGCAATATAAATGGGAGCAATCCCCCACGCCAAAGCAATCCCAATCTCATGAAGAACATTCGGATTCAGTCCCCACAAATCTGCCACCAGAACCTTTGAGTGGGCAATGTAGTTGTAAATTTCCTCAATCTTCTCTGGATCAGATGCTGTTTCATCGCCGCGGATAGGTTCCAACCCCAGTTCCTTCGCAACAGGCCGCAGAACTTCCCTCATCATTTTATCCGAATGCAGACGCGCGTCAGAGTCTTTCCCGCCAATAGGCGAAATAAAGAAAATTGTTTTGTTGAATTCCATGCGTTTTTTCTCCCGTTTATGTTATTTATATCTTCACTAACTCCAGCTGATAATCTATGATTTATTATAATGCACAAAATGGAGAAATGCAAGGAATTTTGTCGAAAAAATAATTAGTGAGGCCGCCATTTTTAATTTGTGTAGCACGGGTGCTGATGGTTCTCTGGAGTATCACTTGCCCAGTGTATTTTTATTGGAGGAGCGTATCAATTGCATCACAGTTCTACGGCGTCTTGCTTGTAGGGGAGAGAGTACTCTGCCACTCTAAATCGACAGCAATTTTTCCCAGGCTGTCACTAGAAAGATATCGTTCACATGTCCAGCGCACAACTTTGACGTCGTTGGTATTCACCGTCAGGGCCGACATAATATCCATGGCATTTGCGATGAGCCATCTTGGAATTGCCATCCTGAAAACCTTTTTGAAGGCTGACTTTGATTACTTCGCTTTTTGCATCACATTTGCATCAACATCATAACCGTAGCAGCGGCGCTGGGCCAGCTTGGAAGTTCCAGTACGGAAGCCGTCCCGTAAACTGGCTTTGATGGATTCACTTTTTTGTATTGAGTTCATCCGATTATCCTCCTCAAAATTGATATGCCACCGCAAAATCGCTGCGGCATAAGCACTTAGAGTGATTTGCTGAAAAAGAAAGTTGACAAATCCTTTTTCAGAATTTGTCAACTTATCCTGGCACCCCGAACTGGATTCGAACGCCCGACTTGGATCACTTCTTCATAAAATATGCGGAATCTCCGTTTCTCCATCTGCACATACTGGATTTATGGAACCGGTCATTCTGCATTCCGACATGAACAATTTCTATGCCAGCGTAGAAATACTTTATGATCCTGCCCTGAAAAACAAACCGGTAGCCGTAGCTGGCGATGAAGAAGCCCGCCATGGCATCGTCCTGGCTAAAAACGATCTTGCCAAGAAATTCGGCATCCGAACTGGGCAAGTGCTCTGGGAGGCCCGTCAGCTGTGTCCGGAGCTGGTCTGCGTTCCCGCCCACTATGACCGGTATCTCCGTTTCTCCGCGCTTGCAAGGGATATTTACATCAGCTATACCGACCAGGTGGAAGCCTTTGGCCTGGACGAGTGCTGGTTGGATGTGACCGGCTCGACCGGCCTGTTTGGAGACGGCATAACGATTGCCAATGACATTCGCGCCCGCATCCGTTGCGAACTTGGTCTGACGGTATCGGTAGGCGTATCCTACAACAAGGTCTTTGCCAAACTGGGTTCCGATATGAAAAAGCCGGATGCCACCTCCGTCATCACACGGGAGAACTTTCGGGAAACGGCCTGGCGGCTGCCGGTCAGCGACCTGCTCTATGTCGGTCCGGCTACCACCCGGAAGCTGACCCAGTTCGGCATCCATACGATTGGCGCGCTGGCTCAGGCGGACACGGACTTCCTCTATTCGCTTCTGGGCAAAAATGGGATCATGCTCCATCGCTTCGCCAACGGTCAGGATCGCTCTGGCGTCCGGCGATACTATACCATACCGCCCATGAAAAGCATAGGCAACAGTACGACCGCGCCCCGAGATCTGGTCAGTGAAGATGATGTCAAGATCACACTGATGGCATTGTGCGAGAGCGTTGCGGCGCGGCTGCGGGAGCAAGGCTGTGTCTGCGGGATCGTGACGGTAGGGATTCGCACCAACGACTTTGTCTCCTTTGACCGTCAAGTCAAGCTGCCTGTTCCCACGGACAGCACTCTGACGGTCTGGGAAGCCGCCTTGGACATTTTTCGCCATAGCCACACTGGCGACCGGCCTGTCCGAAGCCTCTCCGTAAAAGCCAGTGGCCTTTCACCTGCGGATGAAATGACGCAGCTGTCGCTGTTCCCGGAGGAGCGGAAGGCGCAACGCCGGGCGGACATTGACCGGACGCTTGACAGGATACGAGCGAAATACGGCTATTTCAGTATTCGCAGAGCGATCACCCTGATCGATCCTGCCTTGGACCTGGATGCCAGAGGCGATCATATCATTTATCCTGTTGGCTTCCTGGGAACGCTCTGACCGCGCCGCATACTTTTTTGAGGTACCTGCAAACGCTATACCAGAGGTGATAAGAAATGCACTATCCCGATTTGAACAACCTGCTCCGCAGCGAGCCGGAGGCCAAACGCTATTTTGATACGCTTCCCGACTATGCCAGGGAACAGATCCAAACCCGCTCCGGCAGCGTCAACTCCTTTGCCAGCCTGAGGGATTACGCAGAAAACATTCTTCGCGGCGATGATTAACAAGCAAAGCGGAAACCGTTCTAAAGGCGGTTTCCGCTTTGTTTCTTACGAACCTACGATTGTTCCGCCGTCCGGATGAAGCACCTGCCCTGTCATATAGCTGGCGTCATCCGATGCCAGGAATACATAACAGGGCGATACCTCGCAGGGCTGGCCCGCCCGCATCATGGGCACCTGGCTGGTCTTGGCACCAAAGGTTTTTACTTCCTCCGCGGAGAAGGATGCAGGGATCAGCGGCGTCCAGATGGGACCGGGCGCCACGGCGTTGACCCGAATCCCCTTCTCCACCAGCGATAGCGCCAGGGAGCGTGTCAGCGCGACAATCGCGCCCTTGGTGGCACTGTAGTCAATCAGATCCTTGTTTCCCTGGTAGGCCGTCACCGATGTAGTGTTGATGATGCAGCTCCCCCGCTCCATGTGAGGCAGCGCCGCCTTTATCAGATAGAAAAATGAGAACACATTGTTCTGAAAGATAAACGCAAGCTGCTCGTTGGAAATATCCAGGATGCTTCGCCGGATAAACTGCATAGCGTGGTTGTTGACCAGAATGTCCAGCTTCCCAAAACACGCCAGCGTCTTGTCCACACAGTATTTTGCGAAAGCCGGGTCCTTCAGATCGCCCCGCAGCAGCAGACAGCGTCCGCCCATCTGCTGCACACGCTTGGCAGTCTCCTCCGCATCCCGGTCCTCATCGTAGTAAGCGATAGCAACATTTGCACCCTGCTTCACATAATCGTATGCCACCGCCCGTCCGATGCCGCTGTCCCCTCCGGTGACCAGCGCGGTCTTGCCCTCCAGCTTCCGACAGGCTTTCCCGCATTCCGATACCGGCTTCGGTTCCATCACATACTCAAAGCTCGGCTGGCGATCTTGGTGCTGGGGCGGAAATGTAATGGGCACCTCCCGGCAGTCCGTGAGATACCCGTAGCTGCTGTTATGTTCCATGGTATGACACCTCCACCCCCATCATACGGGGATGGAGCGTACCGGTTACCGGTTTTCTGAAGGTTCCACACATTCCAGCGGGGATTTATCCCACCGAAGTCCTTTGCATACCGGCTGACGCATCCCTCCATTTTTAGTTCGGTGCATAAACGCAACCGTACAGACCAGCGTTGGCTCCAGCCATACAGCCTTCTCGTTGCCGTGTCCGGCTGGAGCCGACTGGATAAACGGTGGCTCTATCATTTGCGGCTGCGCTCTGATCGCTGCGAATGTTTCACCGCCGACTCCCAGCGTTACATGACCCTTATACACCAACTTCTGCGCCCTGTACTGCCCCAGAACGATGCTGATCAGATGTTCCCCTTTGTCGATATACCCGCAGACAACAAAATCATCGTCCATCAGATGCTTCATCTTCAGCCAGGCTTTTGTCCGTTTCCCTTGAAAATACAGGCTGTCTTTCCTCTTTGCAACGATCCCCTCCAAGCCCTGCACCTGGGTGAGTTGAAAAAGTTCCATCGCCTGATCTGCGCCATATACGCGGGAAACTGCCAGACGGTCCGAGTCAGTGACAGCCCGCCGCAGATATTCCCGGCGCTCCGCCAGAGGGCACATCGTAAGGTCCCGACCATCATAATAGAGACAGTCAAATGCAATGAAGACTGCGGGATGCTGCTTTGCTTCCAGCTCTATTTTATACTTATCTGACAGCAGGCTCCGATGCTGAATAACAGAAAAATCCGGCTTGCCATCCACGATGCACACCAGTTCCCCGTCCAAAATACATCTTGCGGCTACTTGGCGGTGGATGTTGGAAAGCTCGGGAATCTTCGGCAACATCCGCACATTGCGTTTGTTGCGCAGTTCTGTGCTATTCCCCGGATCGAGGAACGCCACACAGCGTTCCCCATCCCATTTGATCTCATAGAAATATGCTTCATCCGCAAAAAAATCGACGTTCTCAGCAATCAGCATGGGAGAAATCGGGGTGTCAAATAAGTCCCTCACTGCTTTGACACCTTACGCCTGGGCCGCTGCCGCGCACTTGGCGCTCCCTTTGCTTTGGCTTGCTCCAGCATCTGCTGGAGGGCGTCCATCATATTGATGACGCTGACCTGCTGCTCTGTGGGAGTTTGCGTGATTTCTTGATTATTTGCTTTGGCTTGAATAATCTCCCACAGCCGGTCACGGTATTCATCGTGGTATTTCGACGGTTCAAAGGATTCCTTCATCCCGGAAATGAGCGTTTTACCCATAGACAACTCTTGCTTTGAGATTTCCGGCTTGGCTGGTTCCTTCGGCATAGCCTTTACTTCGTCATGGAAGAAAAGAGTTTCCGTCAGAATTCCGGTATCTGTTGGGATCAGGGCCATCAGGTGTTCCGATTGGCCGATCACGCCTTTGGCGATGGCTACCGCGTGTTCCTCCAGCATACAGCGGCGCAGCAGCTCATATGCCTTGTCGCCTCCAGCCTCCGGAACGGTATGGTAGGTTTTGTCAAAGTAAATAGGGCGGATGTCCTGAATATCTGCAAAGTGCAGAATGTGTATCGTCCGCTCCCTTTCTGCCTTTGCCTTTTCAAAATCATCATCAGTGAGCGTGACATACCGTCCCGGCTCGATTTCAAAGCCTTTTATAATCCCGTCTCTCGAAACCTCCTTTCCACAGCTTGCGCAGACCTTTTTATATTTCACCCGTGAGCCGTCCTCCCGGCATAGCTGATGGAAACGGATGTCGTTGTCTTGGGTGGCTGTGTGCAGTGAGATGGGTACGTGCAACAGGCCGAAGGATATGGCGCCTTTCATGGTAGCGGGCATGAGCAGACCTCCCTTTGGCGGTAGTATGCCCGATTTCAGGAAAAATCTTGCTCAATTGTATTGGGGCTGAATCAGATAAATGCAGAACCACCGGTTGCCTCACGGTAACCGCTGATCCATTTATTGGAGCGACTCATTTACTGCTTCAGCATTTCTGCATATTTCGGCTGATCTGCCTCTGACACACCCAACACCGCCATCGCCCGCTCGACAGAAAATCCCATATTTTTAATGAGATTCTGGATTGATTGCAGGGTCCCTTCTGTCATACCTTCTGCTCGTCCTTCTGCTCGTCCTTCTGCTCGTCCTTCTGCTCGTCCCTTCTGAAGGCCGTCCTTCCGGGCATCCTCCGCAACATGGTAGTCATGGATCTCCATGATCTTCTCCTGATCGAATAAGGTCACCATAATCTCTGCCACCTCCTTCTGGCGGGTCGCCAAAAATGGCGCCAACACATTTTCTTCTATGCACCGGCGCATCGTCTCCTCAACGGCTTTCCGACTGCGCCCATGCTTCTTCCGTTCCTCGTCCGATATCTTGCAGAATCGAACATACTGATCAACGATGTCCCCGGTCCCGTTTCCTCGCAACACCTTCACTTCTACGTCCGCAGCTCCCGATCCCTTATACAGCTCCGAAAGCCTCAGCTCATCCGGCACATCAGGGCGGTCACCCGTGTAGACAACGTACAACTCCGGGCGAGGGATCGTGACCGGAGCCGTCCCATACAGGTTCAGCTTGCGTTCCTCGGTATACTCCTTGTAGGTTGCCGCAAGGTAGAGCAACATACGCAGAGCGATATTAACCGAGAATACCGACTGCGCTTCTACGAGCAATATCAAGGTATCCCGCACCTGAAGACCGACATCGTTATACATCCCCGTTGTCAGTACATTCTCCAAAGTCACCAGTTTGCAATCCGCTTCTGTTACAGCGGTATCCTCCGGGTGGAGAGCTAGATAGAGCTTCCTAGCATACTCCGGCTGTTTGAACACATATGTGAAGACGGAATCCTTGACTGTATACCGCATTTCTGACATACCCTCACCTCTAGTTTCTAGTATACCACACTTTTGCTGAATTGCCAACCTAAAAATGACGGGCGGGTGCTCGGAAGATTCTCAAGGGACAGCATCTTCAAGAGTATCTCTCAGAGCATCGGAAAACAGAGAAATCCATGCTGCGTTGCTGTCGCCATCCAGCGAACTCTGCTCAAATGTAACTTCGGCAGCTTCATATATCTTTCGCACTACCGAGGCGGCACCGGAGGTGTTTCCTTCATCCAGCAGTTCCTGCACCAACTCACTGAACATGGCCAAAACATATTTGCCGCCTTCCATATCCAAGAGTACCTGCGAAATTTCTGCTGCATTGTTTACTGCTGTTTCGTACCACCTTGCGGTTGTTTCCATATGACCCTTCCTTTCGTAAAATCCGTAACCTCCGGGTTTTTGCCCCGAAGATTTTTGACCAAAATTTTCAAACTTCTGGCTGGGGGCTGCGACAGCTGGGTGAACCACATAGCAGTGAGGAACTGTTGGAGCAACTGCGGAGCTGTATCCATCCCCACCAGAATCGGAGCAGCCTGAACAGCCGCACCGCTGTGTTGGCGGAACAGGCTCATGCTGTTTTGAAGCTGGCCTCAAAGCCTGGCATCCGCAGTGAGGCGGAAAAACGACAGCTGACGGAAGGCTGGCTGGAGCTGGCGCTGTCCTGCGCAAAGATATCCGTCAAGTATGAGGCGGACGTTTTGAAACAGCAGCAGAAACAGGAACAAGCGGCACTGCAACAAGAAATGGGGTGAATTTATGACGCCGCAGACGATCATGTTAATTTTACTGGCGGGCGGGATGCTTCTGCTCATCGCCGCCGCCACGCACTTCTCCGGAAGTGGGAATCTGGACAACATCAAGTCCAAGACGGTTGGCGACGGCCAGCATGGAACCGCCCGCTGGGCCAACAGGAAGGAGATCCAGCAGACCTACCGGCACATCCCCTTCCATGTGAGCGAGTGGCGCTCCGGCAAGAATCTGCCTTATTCTATCCGCCTGCGCCTCCTATATCGGCCTTCAGGAGTACGTAAAGCAAACCGAGTTGTCGGAAGCGCAGCTGCTCGCCTCCTACATTGAAGAAAACTATGCGAAGGAGCTGACACTCGGTATTATTTCTACAGAGCTGGGCATCGGAAAAACAAAGCTCTGCGAAACAGCCCGCAAAAATTTCGACTGCAGCATTCAGCAGCTCATCCGGCAGCGGCGAGTCGAAGCTGCAAAAGCTCTGATGACAACAGGCAATATGTCCATCCGTGAAATTGCAGAAGCAGTCGGCATTAGCGACAGTAATTATTTTGTCAAAGTGTTCAAAGGTGCTACCGGTTATACACCGCTGCGCTATAAGCGGATGATCCAAAAATCTGCCGGAAGTGCGCAGCTGATGCCTCCGGAATTGACCTGACAAAGCCAAAGAAGCCCCGTTTCTCGACCTTTTCGAAAAACGGGGCCACTTCACAAAGAGCAGCCGGCTTCCTGCCTGGAAAAGTTTACTTATAGTCTAAGAACCTGTATTCATACCCTGGGGATGCCGGATGGTCGAGGATTTTCCTCGTCAGATAAGGAAATTTTCCCGTGAAGCGGCGTTTTTAGCGCTAAGCCCGCTGCAGGCGGGCCCACGGCCAGCCATACTGTCGTATGGCAAGGGAAATCGACGCAGTATAGCATTGTCATCTTGTCCCCACAAAATTATTATCCAGTCCCTCCGACCTTTTTCGGTTTTCTGTTGATTATTTTCCGTCCCTGTATTATACTGAAAGCAGATGGAGAGGACGCCTCTCAAATGAAAACGAGGAGGATTGAATCAATGCAATACAACCGTACGTATAACTTTTCTGCCGGCCCTGCCACCATGCCCGAGCCGGTCCTGGAGGAGATCCGGGACGAGATGATGAACTACCGGGGCTCCGGTATGTGCGTCATGGAAATGAGCCACCGCTCCCCTGTCTACCAGCAGATCATCGACGAGGCTGAGCAGGACCTGCGGGACCTGATGCACATCCCCGACAACTACAGGGTCCTGTTCATCCAGGGCGGCGCAACCCTCCAGTTCGCCATGATCCCCATGAACCTGATGAAGAACGGCGTGGCCTGCTACGTGGAGACTGGCGCTTGGTCCAAGAAAGCCATTTCCGAAGCCAAAAAGTACGGCGAAATCCACGTGGTTGCCTCCAGCAAGGACCGTAATTTCTGCTACATCCCCGACTGCAGTGATCTGGACATTCCTGAGAATGCGGACTATGTGTACATCTGCGAGAACGAGACCATCCATGGTGTGACCTGGCCTAAGCTGCCCAATACCAAGGGTCACGTGCTGGTCAGTGACCAGAGCAGCATGTTCCTCTCCCGGCCCTGCAACGTCAGCGACTACGGCCTTATTTACGCCGGCGTCCAGAAGAACGTGGGCCCCGCCGGCATGGTGGTGGTCATCATCCGGGAGGACCTGATCCGGGAGGATCTGGACCCCAGGACGCCTGTCTACATGAGCTACAAGACCCATGCAGACAACGGTTCCATGTACAACACCCCTAACTGCTGGGCTATTTACTGCTGCGGCAAGGTATTCAAGTATCTCAAAAGCATCGGCGGGCTGGAGGAGATGGAGAAACGGAACATCGCCAAGGCCCAGGTCATGTATGACTTTTTGGATTCCTCGAAGATGTTCACCGGCACGGTGGATAAAGAGTTCCGCTCTTTGATGAACATTCCTTTTGTCACCGGCGACAAGGAGCTGGATGCCAAGGTGGTCGCAGCTACCAAGGCGGCGGGGTACGACAACCTGAAGGGCCACAAGAGCGTTGGAGGGCTTCGGGCTTCCGTGTATAACGCCATGCCCAAGGAAGGCGTGGAGGCGCTGGTGGAGTTCTTAAAGAAATTTGAGGCTGAAAACGGATGATTTTGTACGGCCTATGGGGCGGACGCCTGTGCCGCCCCCGGGACGGCAATAGAAAATTGATGAGGAGACGATAAACCATGAAGATCTTAGTTACCGATGGAATGGACAAGACCGCCCTCGAGCAATTGAAAAAGAACGGCCATGAAGTAACTGAACAGTTTTTCCCCCCCGAGGAGCTGGGCGCGGCTTTGAAGGATTTTGACGCGGTGATCGTCCGCAGCGCAACGAAGGTGAGAGCCCCTCACATTGACGAGGCCAAGACCGGGAGATTGAAGCTCATCATCCGCGGCGGCGTGGGCGTGGACAACATCGACGTGAAATACGCCGAAGAAGCTGGGATCACGGTGAAGAATACGCCCAGAGCTTCCTCCAACTCCGTGGCGGAGCTGGCCATGGGCCACATGTTCTCCTGCGCCCGGTTCCTCTCTGTGGCCGGCCACACCATGCGGGAGGGCAAATGGGAGAAGAAGGCCTACGGCAAGGGCATCGAGCTGGGCGGCAAGACTCTGGGCATTATCGGCTTTGGCCGCATCGGCCAGGCCCTGGGCCGCATGGCCAAGGGCATTGGTATGGAGGTCATCGCTCAGGACATCTTCCACGTTCCCGGCATCGAGGAGCAGATCGGTATGAAGTATGTGGAACTGGACGAGCTGCTTGAGCGGTCGGACTTTATCTCCCTGCATACCCCTTCGCTGAACGGCGTGAAGCTCATCTGCAAGGAGAACATCGAGAAAATGAAGGACGGCGTGGTGTTCGTCAACACCTCCCGGGGCGACAACGTCAACGAGGACGATCTGCTGGAGGCTCTGAACTCCGGCAAGGTCCGTGCTGCGGGACTGGACGTTTACGCTGACGAGCCCGCCACCAACGCGGCGCTGTACTCCCACCCCAACGTCTCCTGCACGCCTCACATCGGAGCCGCCACCAAGGAGGCCCAGCAGAGAATCGGCGCGGAGATCGTCGAGATCATCGAAAACTTCGGGAAATAATACGGCAGACATCCTTTTCTTTGTGAACAAAGAAAAGGATCAAAAGAAAAACTTTTTAATTGCCCTACGGGCCGTGGGATGGAGTGCCTGCTCCTTCCCACGGCTCGTCTTTACGCAAACACGGCACAGGGCGAAGCGTTCGCTTCGCCCTGTATTTTTTTGCTCTATCATCGGCCGCACGGCTCACGCCGTGCTGGGGGGCCCCTCCGAGACACTGCGGTGTGTTGACGACTCAGCCGTCTGCCTGCTCTTCATCCCAGAACAGATCGTCCAAGGTCCTGTCCAACACCCGGCAAATAGCGATGCACAGATTGATGGTGGGGTTATAATCTCCCTGCTCGATGGCGTTGATAGTCTGGCGGGACGCGCCTACCAGGTCGGCAAGCGCCTGTTGGCTCAGTCCCTTTGCCGCGCGGGCGGCGCGGAGTCGGAGGTTCTTCATGGCGCTTCCTCTGCTGTGGCCCGCTTTTCCTTTCGTACCTTCCAAATGACTACGGCCGTCATTACTGCCGCGTTTCCACAGGCAAACAGAAACGGCACCCATGACGCACAGACCTCAGAGGCACAGAACGCTCGAACAAAGGAAAGCATGGAGATGCAATACACCAGCACCGATGCGTTTGCATCCTTGCGCTTGTCTTTCCAGCTGACAAACCCATCATGCAGAATACAGTCCCCCGCCCAGACGCTCCAGGAAAGCAGCAACGCGCACAAGGTCATATCCAGCATGGAGCTGCTCCAGTCGAACCTCCCGAACTGATCCGCGATCGTCCAGACCAGCAGAAAGCTCAGCAACGCATACAGCGCATGATTCCCTGCCCGCAGCCGGGCGATGCGCTGGCGCTCGTCGTATTCTGGCGGCTCGTTCCGCTTCTTCCGCGCTTCCTGTTCCAGGTGGATGCCCAAGGTCAGCGGCCATATCCATGCCGCCGCCGCGAATATCAGCAAAGCTGCGGTAATGACGGTCTTAGTCTCCTCGCTCATTTCTATCGCCCCTTTCTGCCGCTATTGTAAAACAAACAGGATAGTTTGTCAAGTATATTTTACAGTTTGTCGATAAGATTTTCCGTTCAGCGGAAGTACGCCGGTCGGAAATATTGCAAAATCTGTCGTATCCTGGTATAATAAGGAAACCGGTCCTTCTCCGTTCCTGATAAGGGAAAGGAGGTGATTTCCAATGGATGGCGTCCTCGAATTTTTTGTATCTGTCATGGCTGGCATAGTCAGTTACTATGTCTGTGCATTTCTTGACAGATACCGCAAGGACCGGTGACCACAGCACGAACCCCCGGAGAGGTAGGATCTCTCCGGGGGTTCCTTATGCTGTGATTTCCTTGGATGGCGTCCTTGAATTTCTGTTACTATTATAGCACAGATATGACCTGCTATGCAAGAGGAAGGCGCAAAAATTTTCTTTGAATTTTACGCCATCTTCTCCTTGATGTGGCTGAGACGGTCCAGAGCCTCGTTAAGGGTCTCGTCCTTTTTGGCGAAATGGACGCGGACGATGTCCTGGACGTTCTCCTTGAAGAAGGACGTGCCGGGGACGCAGGCTACGCCTACCTTCCGGGCCATTTCCTCGCAGAACTCCACGTCGGTCTGGCCCTTCTTCAGGTAGGGGCCGATGTTCGCCAGGACAAAATACGCGCCCTGAGGATCGGTGAAGGGGATGCCGATGTTTTTCAGGCCGTCGGTGAACAGCTTCTTCATATGGGCGTAGTGGGCTCCGAACTCCTCGTAGTAGCTGTCCGGCATATCCAGGCCCACTACGGCAGCCTCCATCAGGGGAGAGGGCGCGCCCACGGTATTGAAATCGTGGTACTGTTTGATGCGGTCCATGATCTCCTTGGGAGCGATGGCGTAGCCAAGACGCCAGCCGGTGACGGAGTAGGTCTTGGAGAGGCTGGAGCAGCTGACGGTGCGCTCCCACATACCGGGAAGGGAGTTCATATAGGTGTGCTTGTGGCCGTCGTAGATGATGTGCTCATACACCTCGTCCATGATGGCGTACACGTCGTACTTGACGCACAGATCGGCGATGAGCTTGAGCTCGTCATAGGTGAACACCTTGCCGCTGGGGTTGGAGGGGTTGCAGATCAGGATGGCCTTGGCCCCCTGCTTGAAGGCATCCTCCAGGACGTTGGCATCGAACCCGAAGGCCGGGGGCACCAGGGGCACGTAGATGGGCTCGCAGTCCGCCAGGATGGCCTGGGCGTGGTAGTTCTCGAAATAGGGGGAGAAGAGGATGATCTTGTCCCCCGGATTGGTCAGGGCGAAGATGGTGTCCACCATGGCCTCGGTGGAGCCGATGGTCACCACGATCTCCGTATCCGGGTCCAGGGTGCGGCCCATGAAGCGGCCGCACTTCCGGGCCAGGGCCTGACGGAAGTTGGGCGCGCCCATGGTGATGGGGTACTGGTGGGGGCCCAGATGGCTCACCTCCGCCAGGCGGTCCATCATTGCCTTGGGGGGATCGAAGTCCGGGAACCCCTGAGCCAGGTTAATGGCCCCCGCGTCAATGGCGATCCGGGTCATCCGGCGGATGACGGAATCGGTGAAAAGCTTGTTCTTTCTGCTCATTTCCTGCATGGTAAATTCTTCCTTCTTTCCTTGTTGGCCGCCCCCGCAGCGCTCCGGCGGCCGGGATAATTATCAGACCAGTCCGGTCAGGACAGAATCCAGCTTCTCCGGCTCGGACACGCGGAAGATCATATAGGCCAGACCGTTCTTCTGCCCCATGCCGGAGTACATATACTCAATATCAATGTCCGCCGCCGCGATATTGCTCAGCACGGCATTGAGGCCGCCGGGCTTGTCAGATACGGGGGCCAGGACCACCGGTGTCTCACGGACGATGAAGCCATGTTCCCGCAGCAGTCCGGCGGCCCGCTGGGGCATGTCCACAATCAGACGCAGCACGCCATAGTCCGCTGTCTCCGCGATATTGAGCGCCTGCATATCGATATGATTAGCGGCCAGGAGTTCCGTAACGCCTGACAGCTGACCCGCGCGGTTTTCCAGAAAAACGGATAACTGTTGAATTGTCATATTCTGCACACTCCTCAATTTTTATCTTGTTGATTCCGGCTTTTAGATCCTGTATTCATACTCGGGGGATGCCAGATAGACGAGGGTTTTTTCGTCAGACAAGGAGATTTTCCCGTGAAGCGGCGCTTTTAGCGCTAAGCCCGCCGATGGCGGGCACACGGATGGGGCCGTTGCAGAATCTCATATGGCGGGGAAAAGACCAGCTATACGGCGTGCTGTGGTTGTGAATACAGATTCTTATTGTTCCGCGAAATAGGTATTGTTCTCTTTCCTGCCCGCGCACTGAGCCCGCAGCTTTCTCTCCGCGACCCACAGCATGACGGCGCTGACATGCCGGGCCTGCCTGGGACACAGCCTGACGCACTGCATACAGGAAATGCACCTGTTCTTATCCACCGTACGGAGCTGCTCAGCCGGAATCGCGCCCACAGGACAACGCCGGGCACACAGTCCGCAGCCCGTACAGCGGCTGTCTGCCTTGGGCTTCATGGGGATGGCGTGGTACGGCCGGTAGGGTTCGTTTCCCGGCACCTCCACGGAGCTTTCCGTCAGGGGCAAAAGTTCCGCACATTTTTGGGCAAATCCGCGTATCTCCGCCAAGTCTGCCTCATCCGGCCTGCCGGCACCGTACTTCGTCACGATGGAATGCTGGGTTACCGCGGCCAGACCGGCAATACACCGGAAACCGGAGGTCTCCAAGCGGCCTTTCAGCTCCAGCATTGTATCGTCAAAGGCCCGGTTCCCATAGGACACAATCAGAACGGCCTTCGCGCCCTTACCCTGTACTTTTTCCAGCTTCTGCGGAATAAACGGAGGTACCCGGCCGCTGAAGCTGGGAACGGCTGCCAAACAGACATCGTCCTTCTCAAAGGAAATTCCGCCAAGGTCCGCCGCCCGGTCCGCCAGATCAACGAGGTGCTTCCCGCAGTCCCATGCCGTCAGGACTTCGTCCAGCACACGTTTCGTCCCACCGGTGGGACTGAAATAAAAGGCGTACAGTTTCATTATTGTTTTTCCTGTCCCCTTCCGGTCCGGCACAGTCAGATCTTCCGCTTGTCAATGACCCGGACCGCTTTGCCCTCGCTGCGGGTAATGGTCTTTGGAGCCACCAGGCGCACCTTGGCGTAAATGCCCAGCATGGCCTTCAAAGCGGCCACCAGGCTCTTCTCCATTTCCGTAATCCGGCCCAGGGAGTCGGAGAAGTTCTCCGGTGTCATTTCTACCATGACTTCCAGGGTATCGGAGCTGTTCACCCGGTCCACAACAATCTGGTAGTTGGCGGGATAGCCCTGCTCCAGCAGGACCGTCTCAATCTGGGACGGGAAGACGTTTACACCCTTGATAATCAGCATGTCGTCGCTGCGGCCCATGGGCTTGCTCATTTTTACGTGTGTGCGCCCGCAGGAGCAGGGTTTTCTGCTGAGAACGCAGATATCCCGGGTCCGGTAGCGCAGCAGGGGGAATGCCTCCTTGGTGATGGAGCTGAATACCAGCTCACCCTTGCTGCCCTCGGGCAGCACCTCCCCGGTATCCGGATCAATGATCTCCGCGATGAAGTGGTCCTCGTTGATGTGCATCCCCGTCTGCTCGGAACACTCAAAGGCCACGCCCGGACCGCTGGTCTCGGTGAGACCGTAGATGTCGTAGGCCTTGATACCCAGCTTCTCCTGGATATCCCGGCGCATCTCCTCACTCCAGGCCTCCGCCCCGAAGATGCCGGCCTTCAGCTTGATCTGGTCCCGCAGGCCCCGCTCGTGGATGCTTTCCGCCAAATAGGCGGCATAGGATGGGGTACAGCACAGGATGGGGGAACCCAGATCCACCCTAAACTGCAGCTGCCG
>OFGZ01000922.1_pt1 | contig 18364 bp, 16 predicted proteins | sample 1521871 | NCBI WGS metagenome assembly OFGZ01 (sample SAMEA3504091, study PRJEB24116) | mouse gut metagenome | biome: mouse gut; feature: mouse-associated habitat; material: faeces | place: Denmark | collected 2011
TGTGGCTGGGGTAGCTGGATTTGAACCAACGAATGACGGAGTCAGAGGCTTAAAAACAAATTTTCAACCACAATATATAGTGGTTATCAAACAAATAACACCATAATATCTGCTAATTTCGATGATTTTCAATTTTTAACTCCCATATTGCTCCCAAATGATTTTACATCGTTTGGGGGTATTTTTTTACCTTGTCTTTGCAAATTTTATTGCACAATTTTTGAATGACGGACAGAAAATGCTTTCAACCCGCTTTTGTCCGTCATTCAATGCCAATTTGGGAGCTACTCCCAATTTCCACAACGCCTTGTTGCTGATTTATGGGAGTACACCTCCCAAATTTAGCGTAGCTCCCAAAATTACATAATAAAGATAATAGCAGAGATAAATTACTCGCTTACTGCTATTAAAGAAAAACCAATTTCTCCTTGTTTTAAAATCTTGTAATAAAAAAACTTTGTAGCCATTGAAAAATTAAACGTGTTTAACTCTATCTCACGGACTTCATAATTATTCTTCAAAACCCAGTTGTAATAATTTTTCAAATGCTTAACAATATCACGTGCAGCTTGTATTCTTGCTTGCTTACGATTATCGCTTAAAGCTATATCCTGAGCTGGTTGCTTTGTAACATAAATAATTACGTTTAAAATTTGAAGTAAAGAGAACTTCCTTACATAGTTGTCAAATATTTGATCAATTTCTTCAATATTGTAATTTGTAATATAGTATTTCTCGAAAATAGACAAAAGAAAATTTAAAGCTTCATCTTTATTAATTTTTAACCACAATTCACTTATTTCTTCATTGGAAAGATTAAAATTACCGTTTTTTAAAATTTCCAAGTCATTTTCACTTAGCCAAATATCATAAAAAACTTTTTCACCCCAATGCGAACTTAATTCAAATTCAGTGCCATTATTTCTGAAACTAAAATTATTTATAGAATTTGCCTTAGATAGTACTAAATAACTGTTATCTTTAAAATAATTGATTAATTCATCAGTTTCATCATTATTGGCAAGCAGCTGCAAGTTACAATGATACCCAGACAAAGAAATTACATTACCGCCATCTGCTCCATAATGAATAAGTGCACCTAATAATAATTTGCCCCATACGCTTAATTCATCAATCGATTTTCTTTGTACAGTTCTCTGTTCAGTTATATAGTTCTCAATCATCTTATTGCGTTTATCTATACAGCCAGAGCAGTTAAAGTTATCGTACGAATTGCGGTAAAATCTATGTCCACATAATGGGCAATATAAATCTTTCTCAGTACTTGACCTTGTGGGGGGCTCATGTTGCATTAGAGTTCCGCAATATTCACATTTTACATCTGTTATGACATCATCAAAAAGATATGTAATTTGAGATGAACGCAATCCGCTCAAACCAAACTCTTTTATTAATTCAGTAGTAGGCTTATCGCTATTATAATATTGGTTAAACAAATCAGCTTTTTGTTCGTCTGTCAAAATAAATGTTTTACGAGCTAATTCTTTATTCATAACTATTTATTAATTGCTTATTTCTTAAAATCAGTAATGTGAAAATATTTTTTTGCAAGGGAATTAATTTCAGATAATAACCTGTCTTCTAATCCACGCCTATCTTTATAATCATCTTTTTCAATTTCAATAAGAGGAATATCATGTTCTTTATATGATTTTCTTTTTCTATCTTTATTTTCTAAATATTCTTTTGTGTTCATTCCCCAATATTCAATATAAATACCGTGTCTGCTATCAGTAACAGGAATAAACCAATCCGCAGTTATAGTTTGTTCATCCGCACTAATAGGAACTTTCTTTTCATAGCAATGAACAATTCTTAAATCGTATAAAATATCATCTATTACGCTTTCAGGGTAGCTTTTTACATAATGACCGTCAGCGGTTCTGTTTACTTCTTCTCTGCGAGCATCTTGAATTTTAGTATATTCTGAACTAGTCTGTTCTTCTTTTGGTGATTTTTTCTCTATAATATCTTTAATATCTGTTACAACTCTATCGGTTAAAGATTGCTCGCCAAATAAATCCTTTGTCAGCACCGCTAATGCCATAAGTTTATTGCAATTGGACTGAACATAGTCAAAATTTTTCATTCGGTAAATGTTAGAGCGCAAATTGAAATAGTAATCTTTTAATTCAAATATCTTTGCATTTTTATCGAACGTATCTTTATAATCAAGCATTTCATAATAACATTCACGGCATAAAGAACCGTTTGGAGCTTCTTCACCGCAAACTATACAATTGCCATCTTCTTGCCTTTGGCGTTCAATTGGCGTTTCGTCAAAATCAATATAATCTTTTTCATCGGCGATACTTATAAATTTAAAATCTGCCTTATTTAAAATTTCAAGCATTTCGTCTTCGTCATATTTTTTAAAACATTTTCTGCAAAATGCATATCCAGTAGTTTCAGCACCACACGCTACGCATTTATTAAAGCCCTCTGTAGGTAATTCAGTAAAAGTATATCTACCACATTGGCAAAGAGTGCCGACATTATGCCACTTACCACAATTATCACATTGAATAATATTGCCATTTTTAAATTCAGTTGCGTGTTTTTTACAAAGTCTATCTTTTCTGTAATTTCCCATATATGAACTTGTAGGTTCACCGCAAACTGGGCATATCATTTTTTCAGCCATAGTATAATTCCTCTTGTTATTATTTATTGTCTTAATTAATAGAAAGAAAGTACTAAATTGCGATTCCGTTTTTTCTTAATATTTCACAGTTGATCGCATCTTCTATATCATTTTTTAGCATACGCATATTGGGATATTTTCCTTGATAAATGGCATTTTTAAATGCCTTTATTATTCGATCATCTTTAATAAATTCCTCATCAGTAACTTTAAGTTTGATAACTAGATTGCTATAACAAAGCTCTGCAATTTTTAATTTATCTTCTAAACTTATTTCATTAAATTTTATAATCTTTGAGAATCTGGAAAAGATGGGAGACCCAAGATTTTTTTCTGCCTCATCTTCAGATAAATAATTTGATGTACAAATAATAATACATTTTGAGATGTCAACCTCGTAATTCGCATCGACAAATTTACCTTCGTCAAACATTTGATAAAAAGCATTATAAAATGAAGGGTGAACCTTGTCAAATTCATCTAATAATATCACGTTTGATTTTCGTCTTATTAGTTCGCGAGCAAAACTATCTTCGCCGTGTTTTGAGCCAAAAATATATTGATGTGCACTTGTTGTTTGTTGCATCGAAAACTGAATTCGAACCATCTCGCCGCCAATGCACTCGCTTATGAATTTTGCGGTTTCAGTTTTACCTATACCAGAATTTCCTAAGAAAAGCAAAGTTGCGGGACGTCGGTTATTAGTATTAGTAAGTCGATAAATTGTTGGTAACGCTAATTTAATGACATGAGGTTGTCCAATAACATTATCATCAAATTTTTCTGACATCAGTTTAAGTGATGAAAATTGAAGAGCGGGATATTCAGTGGATTTTTCTGAAATAATGGCTTCATCATAATTTCTGCGTATATCATTATAAATTTGCAGTGGGGGATTACATAGCCAAAGAGTTTCTATATCTACTTTGAGATTTCTTAAGACATTATTTGTAAAGCCCAGTATTGCCCATTCAGCAAGACCTCCATAGTCGTCTGTATGAACTATCAAATTTTTCACAACTAAAGGATTGTCGCTGTCTTTTTTTTCTAATCCTTTAATTGTAACTTCTTTTGTAGAAATATGGTCAACTATATCAATTAGGAAACTTACTGGAGATAAATCTTGTGTTAAATAATTGAAATCATCATCTGTTCCCCAGAATATATGTATTTTATCCATTTTATCTTAAAACTCCGGCAAGTACTACGTCATAGACATCTAATTGATTAGATGATGTTTCGATATTTCCACTGTAATCGATGCGTTGAGAGGCTTTTTGTGTGCCAAACTCAAATTCTTTTTCAACGCTTAAATCTTGCTTATTTATCTTGCCAACTTTGATAGCGAAATAAGTTAACTGCATTTTGGGTAAGTCAGACATAGTATAATTATTTCTAAAAGCATCTAGATTAAATCTCAAAATCTTTTCATTGCCGTCAATAGTTGTTAAGAATTCATAATAACCACGCCCTTTATTAATAGAATCTTCGAGTTTAGAGATATCGAGATTATATTGACTATTATCTATTTTGACGGGCATTTGACCTTTTAGGATACTTAGAAAAGGTGCAACTAACATTAAATATGTGAAAGAATTAACTTGTGGATAAACTGATGCGTTATGAAAAATTTCAATTCCTTCACATCGTTTGTTTTTTGTACGCTTATTATCGTTTTCTAAAAGAGCAATAAAATCTGCTAATAAAGTATTTTCTAAAATATTTTTTGCTATTCTATCGCTTTTTCTATTCGCAGATGATTTGATTTCCGTTTCTGCTTTAAATGATACTCCGCTTAGGAAACTAAATATTTTGGCTAATCCTTTTTTTTCTGTACTTAAACCAAAGCCAGCATCGGCAGACGCATTTAAATCAGTACTAACATCCGTAACAAATTCTGTTGTCTTTTTTAATTCTCCGCCTGCAATTATTTGCATGTAGTCAGCAACAAAAGTTTCATCAAAATAAATTATCTTTAGAATATCACTTTTTTCCATTTGATTGCTCCGATTATTTTTGTTTGTGTGTCTCTTAATCTATTAATTTGGTTGTTAGATAATATTTATTAAAGCATTAATTAGAACTGAAAAAATTGTCAAGATTTTTATTGCCTAATTGTTTTCTCGATAATTTCATCAATTTTATTGCGTAATGATTGAATTTTCTCTTTAATTGCTGTTTGCTTATCAATTTCCTCTTGAATCAAATCTACTATTTCTTGCTGTACTTCCATAGAATTATCGGGAAGAGGGAATTCGCGCACTACAATAGGGAAGATATTTGTATTGTTTCCCAATCCTTTTTTGTAGATTTCAATAAGATATTGGAAATAGGTGCTACGCATATAATAATAGGCAAATTTAGGATTGTAGTTTTTTAATCGAATTCTCATAGTAAAATCCGCAAATATTGCATCTACATCATCTTCAATTAAGGCTACTTTGCCTATGGTGCCCTCGCCAGAACGCGCAAGCAAAATATCATCCCGCTTAATGCGCTTTTCTGATATTGAATCCGAATAATGTTTTGAAACCGTTTGCGCTTCATCGACATCGAACTTCCAATCTTTAATGGTTGCCATAGATAAATAGTAAAAAGTTCCGGAGCTATCGTAATCTTCAGGTGAAACACTAGCACCTAAAATAATTGGTTCTGCAAGAAAATGCTTAAACTTTTTATCGGTTATCCTTTGCAATTCACTTTCTACAAACTGTCCAGTTGGTCTATGAAATTTTGCACTAAATCGAAGATCGGGGTTGTTCGCAAAACAATTTAATGAAGAGGTATAATCCGAAAGCTGTTTAAGTTCGTTAAATTTATCGTAATTAAACTTAAATTTTTGATGAAAAATGGAATCTATAATTTGTTGTATAGGGGTAATACAATTATTCAATTTCTCAATCTGACTTTCGAAATAAAGAATTTGATCAGTAAGACCTTCTTGATGTTTACATAGAGTATCAATTATAAATTTATTAAATTTTAATTCTACAATATCTTTTTCGTTGATAGTTGGATATCCTTTACCTTGCCGAGAAATCGACATTATTGCATTAAAAAATCTGCTTCGTAAACAGTAATACATAATTACTGGTATTTTTTTTGGTTTTAGTATTATGAATGCGGAAGTAAAGTATGTTTTGGAATTGGACTCTGTAATACGAACGTACTTCTTAAGATTTGGACGAACTTTTGATAATAATATCTCATCTTTCTCAACCGAGATAATATCGCCTTTTTCAATTTTAGAAAAATAATTTTCGTTTAAAAGATTCCTGTCTTTTTTGCTTAACTGTTGAGCATAAGCAAAACCGTTTTTGTCCACGTCGCCGATCTCGCAATATAGAAAGCTTTCTCCTATACAATCCAAATTAATCTTGGGCGATGACTTGATTTCAAATAAATCATTAAAAGAATAGCAATCAAGGTCAGTAGTTTGCTTATAAAAATGATAGTCAAAATCCTGCCTTAAGCTTTTTTCTTTCGATAACTTATTAAGATTTGTTTTTAATACTAACATAAAGTTCCTCAATCCCAGTGCAAATCACGCATATAGTCAAGAATGGTTGTTTTTATTCCGTCGTCCACTAAAATTTGTCCAGTATTGTCAATACGATATAAATCATTTGGCATTGCTTTCTCGCCACGTTTTGAGCGTTTATATCCAATATTTTCAGCTTCTGCCATAAAAATATCATAGTTGAGTCTATCGGAAACTTCTCCGAATACCCACCAAGTGTTAACATAGCCATACAAATCTTTTGTATCATTATCGATGGAGCATAGGGTTGTTAACTCTTCCCTGTATTTTTTTATAATGTCATTTTTGGAGAGCGATTGATCAGTTTCTGCAAGATATGATTTTAACATCTTTCGAAGTAATTCAGCTTCCTCAAGTTCTGTTAAATCTTTAATGGAAGGGAGCTTTGCTTTTATCTTTTTCCCATCATGCACATCTAAAATGTTTTCCACTCTGGTCTTCAAAGTAGCAAAAGTCTTAGAGGCATTAGTCCAAAGCTGATTCCAATGCTCGATCTCTGCTTTGGTCTTTTTTTGCATAAAAAGAATACTTGTTTTGGTAGAGGTGTAAGGTTCAAATGTTAATTGAGGTAACGAAACGATTGCTTTAATCTTGAAGTATTTGAAGATGAACAAACGAATGTATTTATTTTCCGTTGTATCAAATACGCTTTCTGGCAAAACGGCAGCACAACGACCGTTTTCTCTTAATAACTGATACCAACGCTCAATAAAAAGGTTCTCTGAATTTTTCTTGTCTCCGAAGATAAAATCCTTTTTTACAGTTTTCTTCGTTTCGTTATCTAACTCCACACTAAAAGGAGGATTGGTCAAAATCAAATCAAATTGTTCATTTACTTCTCTTTCTGCATATAGGTTCTGAGTAGTATATTGATTTAATGCATTTGGCTCAGTGGCTTTTTCGTATTTTCTAAAAGGCGACAAACCGTCTTTTACGAAAATATTTGTTGACCCGTCACCGTGCAAAATCATATTAACTTTAGTTGCCGTACCAAGATTAAAGTTAATTTCTGAGCCATAAATATAGGTTTTTGCCCATCTATTTTCTCGGTGATCCGGATAAAACCATTCTGTGCTTACTTTATCTATAACCTCACGTGAAGTACCTAGTTCTTGATTATAAGTTCCTCCTGTTTTACGATTTCTATATTTCATCGAATAAGTGATGAACTTCATATATTCTATTAAGAATGTGCCGCTTCCTGCAGAAGGGTCTATCATATAAGGGATTACTTTATCTTCTTTGATCCTTTTAATGGCAAGCTTATCTGCCTGTAAAGCCCACAGCATAAATTTAACTACATTGATATGAGTAAAAAATTGCCCTTTGCTTTGTTTAAATCCGCTTCGAATAATACCTTCAAAGAAATCGCCTAATATATCTTTACCATTTAAACTGTTTTTACCATCAACAAAAGATAACCCTTCAAGTTTTTGTACCGTATATTTCAATTTTGACAGTGAAAATTTTTTTGTATCAACTACATACGATTTGTCTAACTCGGTTTGGTCAGTCAAATTAAGTCTATCGCGTAAAGCTTTGCGATAAAGTTTATTAATGCGTTCGAACAGTTCCTCGTTGGACTCGAATAGCTCGTCACCATCTTTTTCAAAAGTTAAAGATTGGAAGTCATAAATATCGCCGTCTTCTTTTTCACTTTCATCTTGTATTTTTGCTAATATAAGATTAGTAAGTGAAGAGAAAACCTCATTATCATCTGTTCCGCCACCTCCCCAAAGAACATTGTGCAAGTCTTTTTGTAATTGTATAAGCATTTCATAAGAGAAATTCGTTTCTAAATCTTTTTCGGAAGCTTTTACATAGGGGGTCTTCTGGGCTTTCCCATATCGGGCAGGAATAGTATTTGTACTATCTCTTAAAGTTTCCCAATCAGAATATGTTTTAAATTTTTTGTTATCTATTATTATACATTCATCTGATATTGCACTAATACTACTATTTGCAGTGTACAGAATGAGATATTTAACTTGATGACCTTCTGACTTTTCCATACCCGCAACTTTAAAGAGTTGTTCTTCAATAACGCTATCTTTATCTATTGTAGCATATTCTTCTGGATTTTTAACTTCGATGAACAGGAAAGCATCCTCATTGGCATCGCGAACAACAATATCAATTCGGCTCGTATTTGTATGAGGTCTTCCGGCAGTGTAAGTGTGTTCAATCTCAATTCTTTCGGGTTTATAGCCCAATTCATTAACTAATTTCGTTAGCAAATAAGCACGCACTAATTCCTCTGGATCGGCTTTTGTTCTAACTTGACATTGTTTAATACCGATATAGGAAAGAGTGTTAGTCTCCCAATTAATGTTAACAATCTTTTGCGGTTGGGTGTCAATATATTGTTTTATTAAGTCCTTATTCATTTGTTGCTCCTGTAATCATCAAAAAATTATTTATCAGTTTTATTATAACATATAAATCTTGACAGATATAGTCATAATAGAAACTTATTTTCTATAAATTTCGTCCAGAGTTTTACCATCTTTGTTTTTCCATTCAGTCCAGCCGTTAACGCTTCCGCCAAGGACGAAGCTTGCTGCTCCGCTCGGTGTAGCAAACTCTATCGATGAAGTCAGTATGTATTTCCCTTTAATTAATTTAATATCGCCGTTTTTGAGCGCAGTATCGCGTTGTTTTTTCAAAGTTTCAAAAGGACAAGCACGTGACATATCGATTTCGGAATCTTCAAGTACTTCAAACTTGTCTCCGTTATAAACACCCTGCGCTTGAATGCCGTTGCGTGTTGTATGGAAAACTTCTCGTTTCTCTTTGTTTTCCTTTGCGTTATTCATCTTATATCCAAGTGTTGCCATAACGAATTGAATTTCATCATATACTTCTTCGATAGAGGGAAGGTCGTATTCGTCAATCTCATATTTAGGCTTAACTGAATTTTCAACCTTATAACGCTTTGCTTCGTGAGCTTTAATGATGGCGTATTCTTCAAGTCCGCTTATCATATCAAGCGAAAAAGTCTTGTTGTCGGCAAGAAACATAATCGCTTTATTCCAGAAATCTTTGGAACGGTTATGGTCGTCAAGGCGTGTTACGCCGTTGCGCGTCTGTCCGATATAGATTTGTGCAATCTTATTTTCATCGTTCTCGTTAATCAAATAGTAGATGCCAGGTCTTGTAATACCCGAAATCTTCTTTGCTTCCGATAGCAAAGGACGCGGTATAACATAGGTAGTAATTGTAGACAGATGACGACGGACTGAGCGAATACCATCGGGTTGTCCGTTGTAGTATATAATTTCAAGTTTTTTACTCGTAGCCATAGTAATTTTCTCCTATGTATTAAAGATTTTTAAACCGTCAAGTTTGTGACAAATTCTATACCGTTTTCTTCGCAGAACTTTTCAAAACGATATAGGGTAAGTTTTTGTGGAAGGGCTTTGCCGTTCTCCCAGCGATTGATTGTTGCAAAAGAAACGTCGAGCTTTCGTGCCAACATTTCCTGACTTAAATTGAGTTTTAACCTTGTTTCAAGGCAGAATTTAGAGAATTCCATAATACATCTATCAAATTATAACATATTATAGCATAATTAGAGTCCATTGTCAATAAAACCAGAAAGCATCTTCTTTGGAAATGCGTTTGAACAGATTGCCAGAATTTAATTTTTATGGTAGAATAGGGAAAAAGCGCGCGGATTGAATTACGATGATAAAGACGTCAATCAGATTTTTTGAAGATATTCCAGTGAGAGCCGTTTGGGATGACGATACTTCCAAATGGTGGTTTTGCGCTACGGATATTGCCGAAGCTTTAACGAAAAGCAATAATCCTCGTGTTTATTGGGCAACGATGAAACGCCGTAATACTCAGTTGATTGCAATTTGCAAACAACTGAAATTGAAGGCGAACGACGGAAAGTTTTATCTTACCGACGTCGTGGACGATAACGGCGTTACCCTTATTACCGCTCTTATCCCCGCAAAGAACAAAGAGAACTTTTCCAGATGGGTAAAAGGAATCGGAAGCACGTTAGACGAAAAGAGCAAACAAAAGGCTTACGAACTCTTTGAAAACGGTTTGATAGACGAAATCGAAGTAGGTACTACCAAAGGTTTACAACAAATTCACGGATATATTTTCGGCGGACTTTACGATTTTGCGGGTAAAATTCGCGGCTTGAACATTGCAAAAGGCGGATTTGCGTTTGCCCCTTCAATGTACCTTAAAGAAAATCTTGCAATCATTGACAAGATGCCGGAAGATAATATTGAAAACATCGTTAAGAAGTATGTAGAAATGAATATCGCTCATCCCTTTATGGAAGGCAACGGTAGAAGTACGAGAATTTGGCTTGACCTGATTCTGAAAAAGAATTTGCGAAAGTGCGTTGATTGGAGCAAGATAGACAAGCGGGCGTATCTTACCGCAATGCAGAAAAGTCCCGTTGATTCAAGCGAAATTTTTGCACTCATAAGTGGTGCATTGACAGATGAAATTGACAATCGTGAAATATTTATGAAAGGAATAGACTATTCCTACTACTACGAAACAGAAGATTAAAATCAATAAACAGCCTACGCCGCCGACGGAATTCCGTCGGCGGTTTGCTTAATTAAAATTCGACATTTTAATTATAAAATAGACAATATAACACAAAAAAATAATATAAACAAATGTTTGTTTTCTCTTGGCATCTGCGGAATTTATGATATAATAAACTTATACGATAGAGTTCGCATGATACCCTTAGAATAGGGTTAGAGTTCTGCGATGGACGTTACGGAGCATTGTCCATTAAGAGCAGAAAGTTTTTTGAACGGAAAAAGACCGTTCCTGCCTTAGCTTGCGATTTTGAACGCGAGGTGTTTTTGTTGTACGCAAAAATCGCGAGCCGTGATAGGCTTTTGTTGTTGTACAATTTTTTACGACAACAAACTATGCGCAGCCGGAGTTATCCGAGATTCCTATGAGGATGCGAAAATCGGATAATGTTGAGGGTTAGTTTCAGTATACAAAAAATTTCATAGAATGGTTAACCACCATAGAGCAATCAGAAGTTGCTAAACACGGTTAAGTCGGTGATTACGTTGAGCATATCAGCGGCTTTTTTGTACTCTTTTTTCAGCTATCGTACTGCGCTGTTTTGCGTGGATGAAGATATAAATTCTTATGGAGGTATATATGGATACAAGCTAACAAACAATTAGAAAGACTTATGCCGCAAGTCGGTAAACAAGCGGCAAAATAAAAATTATCGGAGGAAATTATTTGATTAAACAATTCATCTTTTACAAGTCCTATATGGACAACATCAGCAACTTAACCCACACCGAAGCAGGACAATATCTTAAAAAACTGCTTGAATTTATGTTTCGCGACAAGGAGTTTGACGAGCTTGCAACCGACAAAATAACGAGTATGTTATTACTACTCTCGGACGATTTGAAAGCCGATAAAGAGCGTGAACTTGCGGACAATCATACCCCCACAAGTAATGAACGCCGCTTTGCTTTCCGCTCCATTTACGCCAACATTTTCTTTTGTCTGAAAGACGCCGACGCAGGTATTTTAATAAAGCAAATCTGCGATTATATGTTTGGTGGAAGTCTTGTTACCGTAGAAGAAACGAAGTCAGTTAAGAGCTATTTTTCGGCAATTAAGATACCCCTTTCAAAAAGCAAAGCGCAATCGGAAAGAGCAAAAAAGAGCAATAAAAAGCCTATAAATGAGCCTGTTACGCTTGATAAAATCCGCAACGATTTTCCGTTTATAACAGGTTATTTACGGGCGGGAAATTCTGTTTTGGAAGGTGTAAACCTTAACGAACTTTACGCTTACATTAAAGACAAACAGTCAGAGCTTCAAGGGCAAAATATGTATTCGGTAGTTTTAAAATTCAAGGAACATTGCAACGCCGAAGTTGCACCGAACTAATACCGAAGCACCGCAGGGCGAACGGAACTTTCTGCGAAAGTGTAGTGAGCTACACTTTCGCAGAAAGTTAGTTAAAAAATCTACAATATTTGGAGGAAAGATTATTTATATTATTTGTAATTTAAAAAAGTTTCATAAGAACGACGTTGCCGACATCGAAAAAGAAAACGAACGCGACGAAACCTATGTAGGCGATAATCCGAACATTGATCGCGAAAGAACCAATCTGAATTATCACGTAGTTAAGCCGGAAACAAATTATTGGGACAAAATCAACAAGGAACTTGCCACTCTTCAAACCAACAGAAAGATACGCAAGGATGCCGTTTATATTTGCAGTTGCGTTCTCGGAGCAAGCCCTGAATTTTTTGCAGGCAAAACACTTTCCGAACAGCGGCAATTCTTTACGGACTACGCCAAGTTCTTTGCAGATAAGTACGGCGAAGAAAATATTGTTTCGGCTGTCGTTCATATGGACGAAACAACACCGCACATGCATCTGAATTTTATTCCCATAACAGAAGGTCGGCTATGTGCAAAAGAATTGTGCAACAGAAAGCTTTCGCAGTTGCAGACTGAAGTCTGGAAGCAAGTCGGGGAAAAATACGGACTTGACAGAGGCAAGCCCAACAGTCAGGCGGTACATCTTGATACGGCAGAATACAAAGCAAATAAGATTGTTGAAGCCGCCAAACAGCGCGGTGCGGAAATCGACGAACAGACAGAACGCAAGCAAGCCGAACTTACCGAGCTTACGCAAGCGGTTGAGCAAGCAACGGACAAGCCTATTCCTAAAAAGAAAAAGGACGTTGAAAAAGAGATTACCGCTTTACGCGCTAAGACCGTTATGCAGGAACAAGAAATTAAAATCAGGGGGGCGCGACCAGTCAGACCTTTTCAAACAGCTGCAGGAAGCTAAAAAGACGGATAGCAGAAAAGAAACGGCGTATAAAGTCGTTGTAGATATGATGTCTGCCTATCCCGACGAGTTTGACGAGCTGTTTAAAAAATCTCGCGATAAGAAAGCCGGCATAAGCCATACTCCCGCCCGTAAAAATAATAGCGGTTGGAGTAAATAAATTTTTAATGAATCTATTGCAAAACATAAAAGATTGTGCTAATATTTTACGCACAGTTAAACAAAAGGAGGAACATGCGATGGAAAGAGAACATAGTATTCAAAGCTATAAGGACGCGGAATAATTCCGAGTTGACGCCCGAATAAGGATACTTGAAACAACAAACTAACACATTACAAACGGACAATTCCGTACAACAGTTACTTGAAGCTTTGAAAAAGCAAAACGAGCTATACAAGCAGGTGTTGGCAGAATTAGTTCCGATAGTAGAAAAGAGTAAAGTTGAAAATCGTCGGGGTAAGCTGAAATTTACAAAAAAGGAGATTTCACAGATGCCGACACAAATTAAAAATGTCTTTGCGGCAAACGATTTAATAGTGCATTACCGTTTAAGAAAGGACGGTGTGTACGAAGCTAGATTCCACAGACAGGGTATTCACATAGAAGTTTCGTCCAAAGATTTAACTAAACTCAAACAGAAATTTATTGATAAACTTAATCACAAAGACGAAAAGCCCGATAAAAATGACAAGACCTTTGCAGAATACGCCGACGAGTGGTTGAACATTAAAAAGGTTACAACAAAGCAATCGACTTGCAACGAATACATACGATTGTTAAATCACGACATTCTGCCCACATTCGGAGAAATAAAGGTAATAGAGATAGACAGATGTATGTTGCAGAACTTCCTTTTAACTTACGTTGAAAAAGGCGTTCTGCGTACGGCGCACAAACTATTCCTATTACTGCGTTGTATCTTCGATATGATTGCGGAGGACTACAATATCCCCACGCCGATGAAAAAGGTTGTCGTACCCAACTACCAGAGCAAGAGCGGCTGCGCATTTACCTACGAGGAAGAAAAGAAACTTGTCAATCATTGTCTTGCACGCCTTAATAGAGACACAGCTCACGCCTTTCTCGTGCTTTTGTACGCGGGACTCAGACGGAGCGAGCTTGCAAGCCTAAAAATCATTGACGGGAAGTGGCTCGAATGCGAAACAAGTAAAGAGCGTATGGGTAGAAACATTGTGAAGCGCAAGATACCTATTACGCCGATGATGAAACAAGTATTGCCGTATATCGACTTTGAAAAGGCGAAGCGCGTCAACCTGAGTACGTTGCAGACTACAATGAAAAGGTTGTTCCCGAATCACCACTCCCACGAGTTAAGACATACGTTCATCAGCAGGAGCAAAGAAAGCGGCGTTTCGGGCGAAGTTGTAAGCATTTGGGCGGGACATTCGTTGAGTGGAACGATTACGACTACCGTTTACACGCATTATTCGGAAGAATTTCAGTTGCGTGAGGCGGAGAAAGTAAATTACTTAAAATGGGATTTCGGGGAAGAATGAGGGGGTTAGTCCCCAATTAGTCCCCGCAAACTCCCAAATTTACTCCCAAATCTGGGTTTCCAGCCATTTTTGCTAAAAAATAAAACACTATATATTGTGTTCTTGTTTTTAGAATCTACAATATATAGTGTCTATGGCTGGGGTAGCTGGATTTGAACCAACGAATGACGGAGTCAGAGCGCGGATTTTGCTCTCAAAAACGGTAAAAAAACCGTATTTTAAGTACTTTTTATATCAATTCACAAATCACACGCAAGTTTGTGCCTTCTTCCTTGAATTTAAATATTATTAAATAACTGTTGACAAACAGGAAATTATAGCATATAATAAAAGTACAACAAAGGGCGATAACCGAGTTAGGTTACAATGGCGGTTAGCCCAAATTGTTTAGTTAAAATAACTGTCCCAATTCTGAACGCGAGGGCAGTTATTTTTTTATGCGAATAGTTACAGAAGATTTAGTAACCGTAACCGAAGAAACATTTACCTGCCCGCTAAGAGCCAGCAAAAGTATTATGTAATCGATACTCATAAAATCACCTCCTTTTGTAGGAAGTGCTAACCACCACAGGTCGCCTTGTCGTACCCCCTGCGTAAGCAGGAATTATATTTTACGACAAAAAACGCGGTAAGTCAAGCCGCGACAATGTTTCGGTGTTAATTTATCATAAAAGGCAGAACGGCAAGCCGTTCTGTGCGAACAAGTCGCAAATACGGGGACAACCCCGCAGGGGTTTTCCCCCAACCCTCTTTCCTCTACACCCAGCAATAACTTTGGTCGCATTGCCAAAAGCTAACCTCGCAATCAGCTTAGGTAAGAGGAGTAGTTCTCGCAACCGCTTAGCCAACCGCCGCAATTCCTCTTCGTCCGCACGAGCGCAGAGTTCACCCCTGAACCAACAAAAGGGCATTTTGCCCCCTTGCTCATTGTTCAGAGTGAAAAAACACGAATACAACCTCGGTAATTCCCCGTACGTTGCCGCTTTCGTGCGCTTTCGTTATCTGTTGCCCGCGTTGGCTCAATTCAGAAACCAACGCCAGCCGCCCATTGACCCGAACGGCAACAAGTATCAGACCCCCAGCTTACGCTATCGCACTGCCTTTGCCTACTTGATTATTTAACGTCGCCAGACACGACCGCATAACCATAGTTACACGCCCTATCTTTCATTAACTTGCCTTCGGGATAGAGTTGCCCGCACACCAGGCTTTTATTTCGGGGTTGCTGGTGGTGGTATAAGCCCAACCCCGCCGAACGCGTTCGGCTATTCAATTGTGCGTTCCGCAAAAAAGCGTACTTTTATAATAAGGCAAGCCCTATTTTTGCAAATTTCGCTTGTCTAATTATCAAAATTTTTCTATATGTGGTGGCGAGCAAGTCGCCAAAAACTATATATTGTAGTTATATAAAGTTAAATTACACTATATATTGTGGCGTGATTAAAAAAGGTGAGTTAAGCATAGAGCCTAACTCACCATAATTTTTTTTAAATTGTTGTGTGCTTTGTTCTGGTGAACGCGCCGCACGTAGCGCATAAATAATATAAGTGGCATTTTAAATATCTATTTTAATTTGTTCAAAGCCCTTTGGAAGCCATTGTTGTGGTTTGGTGTGCTTGCCGTTCGCACCGCCGAGCCTATGAGCTGTGGCACACGTAGGGCAATAGCAATATGTACGCTCCCAAGACACCGCCCAGCCAGCCGCGCGGGCATTGTCGTAGTTTGTAAATTTTGCAACTTCTTTATTGCAATCGTCGCATATGTATGTACGCCCGTCAGGGTATCGAATTTTACCAATCATTTTTTATAGCCCTTGATTTTGTATGCACACGGTAACAGTTGCTGTAACCGTTTTTAATGCGGCGCGGGGCTCTGCCCCGTGTCCCCGATTATTTTGAAACAATATAGCGCGCCCGCCTTGTCAACTGCGCTGTCCGCCAATGCGGGCGCGCTTGTATGTTTCCCCTTGCTTTTTTACTTATAAAGGGGTATCGTTGCCATTGTGGTCGGCTCTTTGTCCTTACTTTGTCGGTTTTCGGCAATTCCTCGGTGGTCGCGGGCGGCGTGTTTGTACAGGCGTTAGCTCGTCCAAACGCATTTGTTGTTGCGGCTGTTCTTCTGTTTGCTCGGCAACGTTTGCGTTATCCTGCGCGGGAGGAACGTTTTCAGGTTCGGTAAACACTTCGCTTGTGTCTGCATTGTCCGCCGTTTCAATAACTGCTTTCAGCTTGTCGCGCATCCTGCTTTTTATCTTGCGTGCAGATAGTCTTTTTTCCTCGTCCTGCGGAAGTTTCTTGCGCTCCTCATCAATTGCGCGTTCCGCTTCGGTATGAATAATATCAGCCTCAACTGCGGCGCGCTCCTCGATTATATCCTGCGCCCTGTTGGTGAGCGGGCGACCTATCAACCGCCATAGCCAACAACGCCGCCAAGGCTTTAACTCTTTTCGCCGTGCTTCGATTTTCGCGCATTTTATATCGTAATCAACTTCGCGTTCAAGCGTTTGAATTTCTATAACCGCGTTGTAAGAGCTCAACAACACGTTAAAAACGGCGTTTATTATAGCTTCGTCCTTAACGTTGTTTAACCGCCTTTTTACGTTTTCCATTTCCGTCAAATACTTATCGTCTATTTTCTCAATGTCAGATAGCGGTATATAACGTTCCCGCCGTTTGATTTTCTTTTTATTACGCATAATTTTCACCCTCTAACGGCAAATAATCTGTTCTGTACGTTTTACTGTCGTAATAGTCCAACACCTCGCCCGAAGCATTGTAGACGGTTTCACGGTAGCTAACCGTATCCGTTTTATCGTACCTTGAAAGCTCTGTGTACTTGTCCACGTCGGCGCGGCTGTCAAACTCGCGGCAGTGCCATTTTAAATCGCAAATAATATCGAAGTGCGCAACCGTCTTATCGAGCTTGCAAATTTGTATGAAATGTCTGCTTAGGTCGCGTATATCCTTATTTATTAAAATTGGGCGTTGCGAAGCTACCCATATCTCAAAATCTGCGTGTCGGCTCTTCTCGAAGAACGCCGACACCGCGCGCGGCAAATCGTTTTTAGAGTTAAACTCGTTTTGTGCTTCGTCTATGACTATTACCGCGCAAGGATAGAATTTTTTATATTTCTTTCCTATACCAATATCAGAGCCTTTGATATAATACGGCTCGTAAAAACTGCCGTCAGGGTTGGGTATTCTGCATTTGAAATTGCAATAAATAGGTACTTTGTCGGGTAGCTTTAATTTGGTTTTTCGCGTTTTGTTTTCTTCTTCGATTATACGCCGCGAACGTTCCAAAATCTCCTGCCCGCGGTCAAAGTAAGTGGTTGCGACTATGTGCATTAAAAACGCGCTTTTTCCTGCGCCCCTGTCGCCGAACACGCTGTTTAAATCGCTCATTTTCTTTTAATCTTATTGTAAATTTCAATTCCTATAAATACGGCGGAAAATATTCCGAAGCCGACGGTAACCCAAGTCAGCGGCGCAAGGAGCTTAGCGAACACGGCAACCTTGTCTACGAACGCGCCGAACAGGAGCCGCGCAAACAACGTAACGATAAAAGCGATAATAAAAAATACCGTCATTTACGTTTGCCTGCCTTTTTACGTTTAGGCGCTTTTTTCTTGCGGCTCTTCGAGGGCTTAGCCTTAGAGGGCGCGGCGGCTTTACGTTCTGATATCTTCCGAAAGATTAACGCAATCAAGCGGAACGGCGCGGAGATTACGTACCATAAGCCGATAAAAAAGTATTTTAAAATTTGTATCAAAGCTTTACCGACGGGTGGGAAGAAAATGGCAAGT
>OFGZ01000948.1_pt1 | contig 17774 bp, 21 predicted proteins | sample 1521871 | NCBI WGS metagenome assembly OFGZ01 (sample SAMEA3504091, study PRJEB24116) | mouse gut metagenome | biome: mouse gut; feature: mouse-associated habitat; material: faeces | place: Denmark | collected 2011
TGATCTGGAGAGATGCAATTGTTCAATCAATGAGATTTTAGGATACATCAATTCTTTTGTGGAACACGAGAAAATGAAAGTAATTATAGTAGCGAATCAGGATGAAATAGGTAAAAGTGTTACTGAGAAAGGCAGGGAGTTGCAGTATCTTGTTGCATCGGATGGAAGGGAAATTGTTTTTTAGACAAGCCAATGATTAACTTCATCGTGATTAGAAACCTGCTTTTTGCTATAGTACATACTTTACCTGTTATTTACTGCTCTATAGCTTTCCACTTTTAAATAGATATTATTTAATGAAAAAATGGGCAGAAGAAAGCCTGCAAATCTTATAGTGATTTGCAGATATTATTCCAACCATTATACTTCAAATTCTTTCATTTCTTCCTGCGACAACGGTCTCCCAAGTTGTTTAGATAGCAGTATCGCTTCTCTCAAACGATACACTTTTCCGTCTGAAGGTGCTGTTAATCTTCCATCTGGCATTCTTTCGCCAAATCTATCGAATTTATCTATAATAGTTTTTTGCTTCCTCTCTGCTACGATCATGTCATTCACCCTTCCTTAAAATATTTGTTGATCAATGCAATGGCAGCGTATGAGTCAATATATAGCGTATGCCAATCTATCATTTTTGCCCCTAATTCCTTCATGTAGTGTGATACTAAATCTGTCTTTGCAGTAATGAAACGAAAAACCTATTTTTTCTAACCGCAGCATTAATGGAATCATCCTTGCATATTCAACTATTTTATACTCATTCTTAGAGAGGTCATCTAGGGTTTCTTCTAAATATTTTTCAATTTCCCTATCCTGTAGAATATACCAAGAACTTTCTAACTTACGAAAAGGCATTTCATATTCGCTTTTCGACAGGAAAAATTCTGCCTCATACACCTCCATCATTCTTTGCACACGTTTACTATCAAGAATGCTGTCTACTACAAAATCATCAACAAATCGGAAAGCCGATGAAGAACCAAATATATCCAATTTACTAAACTTTATATTCCCATATTCCTGATTTCGTTCCCAACAATATAATAAATTTCCTGCTCTATGATTCACACATATTTTAAAACAATAATGAAGTATGTAATTGAAAAAAGCAGCCTGCGCCTGATTTTCAATTTCAATAATGATATTGTATAAATGTTCTATTTTTGAAAGGAAAAACTGAAAAGTCCTCAAATTTAAATGATTCACATCATCCATATATTTAACAAAAAAATCTACATTATTTCTTAATAAGTTCTTTAAATCAATATTAATAGACGACTTATGAATTAGTGCCTGAATTATTTTCTCCAAGTCTGGATAAAAGTATAATGTAATACCTATCAATTTTTCCCTTATTTTTTCATAAGTCAGATTTCTGCCAAACAATCTGTCCACCCGTTCTGTCAGTTCCTCAACAGAAATTGATTCTTTTTGTTCTCCCTTATTAGAATTTTCATTTCCTAATCTATAGGTTTTGGGAGGAATTAAAGCGCTATTTTATAGCTTATATTTACCAAGCAGGCCAAGGCAAGTGCATCTTTATTCCCCACTCACGGCATGTGGAGTGCGTCACATTACTACATCGGGCAGATTTGTAGAAAACCTTGAGTTTACGCACTTTGCGAGTATTTTCAGGTTCAATAAAACTGACGGAATCGGCAAAGAAAAGGAACTTTTTCACGATGTAAAAATGTCTGTAGTGATGGAACTTGTATGAGTATACATATTTATCTGATGTTCATAAATGAGAAGAACAGACAGATAAATTACATCAAAATTCATTAACAATCGAATAGAGAAAAAGTCGTAAGACCGCTTGTTTTCAACATCTTTTGATGAAGAGAGCAGGCGGTCTTATCTTTCTGAAAATTGCCGAATCTCTCAAATATCTTTCAAATGACAGAAAGGTGGCAAGGATGGAAGAAAACAGAAATATCAGTTTATCAGGGACAGACAAGGACAGTGTAATTACCAGAAAAGTGAAAATTGCAGAATTACAAGACTTTAAGGGACATCCATTTAAAGTAGAGTACGATATGAAATTATTTGAGCTGAGTAAAAGCATTGAGGAAAATGGTGTGCTTGTTCCGCTGATTGTAAGAAAGAATCCGTATGGTGTCGGATATAAGATTATATCAGGTCACAGAAGAAAGATGAGAAACATTTGCTTAAGAAAAATGATCCGTATCTTGAAACAAGAGAAAAGGAAGATGAGTTTTGTGGCAGAATTGAGGTATTCGTGGTAACAAACTGGGAAACGGATATGGGAAAGCAGAACTAATGGAACATATTGATGTGGCAATAAAGGAGAAAGCTGCTGCCGAAGCAAAAAGGATTGCAGAAGAGAGTGCAAGAGCAGAAGCTGTGCGGATTGCGGAGAAAAGGGAAAAGGCAGAAGCAGAGGCAAGGGAGAAAGTTAGAATTGCTGCAGAGAAAAAAGCTGCACTAGAGAAGGCAGAACAGAATAGAAAAGCAGAATTATCAGAAAGGAATAGAAAACTGGCTTTAGAGCGTGAGATATCAGGGTTGAGTACTTTATGGCAAATGCCGTTCCGATGATTGGAACTCTGATTATGCAGATTATTTGATGGAAGAAAAGATAACGGATTATGATTCCAAGACAATGGAAGAGTTGTCTGTGCCGATTCTGACGAAGGAAGAATTTGAACAGAAGCAGATTGAAGCAATGCAGGAGGAAATTAGTACGAAAGCATAGGAATTATGGAACGATGCACTCAATAATATTGATAATTTAGTATATCCGCACAAGTGGGACTATCTGGACTATTTGGAAGGATTGAGATGCCGAAAGACATCAACTCTTACCTTGCAACAGGTAAAGGTAAAAGCAGATTTGTTCCAATTTTCGGGTGATGATTTAAATGTGGATATGAAGCTGCATTCATTGGTGTTAAAAAAGCTTAATGTGAAAATGTATAGTTCGGAACTATATGATGATTATATAAAAGTTGTAGATGTGATGGAGAAGAAGCAGTCGGACGAAACGAGAAATAATGATTATTATAGTGATGAGAAGTAATGGAATCGGAGTAGATAAATTGAGTAGATTTAGGCAAGTACTTTGTTTAAGTAAGCACTTGCTGTTACATAGTTACTGATAAAAAGGATAAAAGGATGAAGACCCAAGGTTTACGTCATTTTACAGTTTTGAGTATTTTAGTGCTGTATGAGTTCTCATACGTTTAGATTGTGATTTCAACGATTATATGATACAATATTTTCGTTGAAACCAATCGTAAGTGTGGAGTGTATGGAGGTCACAAGCTTGGTGGAAAAAAGAGCAAAAATTAATTATAAACCACTATGGAAAATGCTAATAGATAAGGGGATATCTAAAGTGGAGCTTCGTGAAAAAACATCTATTGCAAGAAGTACAATGGTTAAAATGACAAACAACGAATATGTAGCCATGGATGTGTTGGTCAGAATATGTATGGCATTAGATTGTAGCATGGATGATATCGTTGAGATAGAAAGAACAAAGGATGGCGATTAATTATGCAATTGTCAGATGTTTTATCGAAACATCCAGATAAAGAATACAAGCAGATAGATGGATTTTTGATAAATAAAAAAGGTATGGCAGGGCAAAAAGTGGATGTATCAGTTGGTAGTGTGGCTTTGAATTTTTACTGTAAAAATTGTGAAGATATGAGGACTTTCTATTCAAAGCCGAGTTTGTCCTGTATTTTCGTGAATAAAAATATTGTAAGTATAGATTGTGTGCTAACTTGTCGGTGTGGAACTTCAGTTCCAGCGTGGTTTTTAGTAGAAAGCAATAATGATATTACAGGTCTTGCACCAGAAGTCAGAATAATGAAAAAGAATGCAAGGTTATCAGAGCATGTTACTAATTCGCCCAGATATGGGGAGTACTCAACCCTTCTTGATAAAGCAGAACTTGCCTATAACGAAGGGCTTGGTGCAGGGGCAATAGTATATTTAAGAAAGGTGTTCGAGAAAATTACGATACAATCTGCGGAGGCTATGAACATTGAATATTCAAAGCATCCAGGTGGAAATCCAAGAAACTTTAAGGATTTATTGATTAAGGTTGATAAACAGTGTTCGATTATTCCAGCAGAATTTTCTGCCAATGGATACAAGTTATTTCAGGAACTAAGTAACGTTGTACATGGTGAATATGATGAAAATTTGGGTTTGAATAAGTTTGATTCATTGTACCGTTTGGTGATTGGAATACTTGATAATGTTAATAATCATAAAGAAATCCTTGAAGCTACAGCAGCACTTGGCTGGGATAATGGAAAAACTAATATTTAAAGGAGAAATGAGAGATGGCAGAATTAGAAAACAGTAAAGATCTAATCAGTGTTTTATGGAGTGGAGCAGATATTCTGCGTTCTAAAATGGATGCAAACGAGTATAAGGATTATTTGCTTGGAATCGTATTTTACAAGTACTTGTCAGATTCTTTTTTGATTAAAGTGTATGACCTTATTTATGATGAAAAACCGGAAACTTTGAAAATTGCATTGGATGCATATCGGGAAGCTTTGGGTGATGAAAGTGCAGAAGAACTTATGGATGAGATTAAGACAACTACGCATTATGTGATTGAGCCGGATTTAACATATACTTGTTTTGCAGATGCAGCAAGAAACAATTCATTCAATAGAGAGCATTTACAAAAGGCATTTAATAACATTGAACAGAGTGATCCTTTATTTGCTGATCTGTTTACAGACATTGATCTATATTCAAATCGTCTTGGTGCAGGAGATCAAAAACAGAGTGATACGATTTCAAATCTGATTAAAGAAATAGATAAAGCAGATTTGCTTAATTCAGATGCAGATGTATTAGGAAATGCATATGAATATTTGATTGGTCAGTTTGCTTCTGAAACAGGAAAGAAAGCCGGAGAATTCTATACCCCTCAAGCGGTGTCAAAGATTTTAACAAAAATAGCAATTACGGGACAGGAAGATAAGAAAGGTTTATCTATTTACGATCCATGTATGGGTTCGGGTTCACTGCTGCTTAATGCCAAAAAATATGCGAATGATCCTAGAAATATCAAATACTATGGACAGGAGCTTATGACCTCAACATATAACCTTGCAAGAATGAATATGTTTTTACATGGAATTGCTCCTGAAAATCAGCGTCTTCGTAATGGTGATACTTTAGATGCAGATTGGCCAACCGGAGAGGAAACAGACTTTAATATGGTTCTTATGAATCCGCCATATTCAGCGAAATGGAGTGCGGCAGCAGGTTTTTTACAAGATGAAAGATTTAGTGATTATGGAGTTCTTGCACCGAAGTCAAAAGCTGATTATGCATTCCTTTTACATGGTCTGTATCATTTGAAAAATAATGGAACAATGGCAATTGTATTACCTCATGGAGTTTTGTTCCGTGGTGCAGCAGAGGGAAAGATAAGAGAAAAACTGCTTCGTTCGGGAAATGTATATGCTGTAATCGGCTTGCCGGCTAACCTGTTCTACAACACTTCGATACCTACCTGTATTGTAGTGCTTAAAAAACATAGAGATGGAAGAGATGTATTGTTTATTGATGCTTCTCAGAAGTTCGATAAGGGAAAGAAGCAGAATACAATGACGGACGAGCATATTGATTCCATATTGGATCTTTATACGAAACGAGAAACAGTGGAAAAGGAATCATATCTCGCAAGCTTTGAAGATATTGAGAAAAATGATTTTAATCTGAATATTCCTCGTTATGTAGACAATTTTGAACAGGAAGAAGAAATTGATTTAGATGAGTTACTCACAGATATGGTAAGTACGGATGAAGAGCTTAATAAGCTGCAAGGGGAATTTGTATCTTTGTTAAAAGAGCTTAGAACAACCGATAACTCATTGATGGCATCATTAAATAAGTATATTGGGATGATTGAGGGGTGAGTAGTATGAGTAAACCTAAAATTAGATTCAATGGATTCACGGAAGATTGGGAACAGCGTAAGTTGGGGGATGTAGCGACAGAAATGATTGCTGGAGGAGATATTAATAAGGAAAAAGTTGTTGAAAATGGAAAATACCCAATATATGCTAATGCACTAACTAATGATGGTATTGTAGGTTATTATGACGAGTATTATCGTGTTAAAGCTCCTGCGGTAACAGTTACTGGAAGAGGAGATGTTGGACATGCACAAGCTAGAACCCTTGATTTTACACCTGTTGTAAGGCTGCTTGCTATTCGTTCTGAACATAATATTTACTTTTTAGAGAACGCAATTAATAACCATGGTGTATTCGTTGAATCAACAGGCGTTCCTCAGTTAACAGTCCCTCAGCTCGGAAAATATATGATTTCATTCCCGGAAACGATTGAGGAGGAAAAGAAGATTGGTGAATATTTTCATGCATTAGACCACCTCATCACCCTTCACCAGCGAAAGTGCGAACAGACAAAAAAATTGAAGAAATTTATGCTTCAAAAGATGTTTCCGCAAAATGGGAAAGCTGTTCCAGAAATCAGATTCAATGGATTCACGGAAGATTGGGAACAGCGTAAGCTATCTGAGGTTGCTACAATGCACGCTAGAATTGGTTGGCAAAATTTGCGGACATCAGAGTTTCTTGACAGTGGGGAGTACATGTTAATTACTGGTACAGATTTTGATGATGGGCGAGTAAATTATGATACTTGCCATTATGTAGAAGAGGAAAGATATGAGCAAGATAAACATATTCAAATTAAGAATGGCAGTATCTTAATTACTAAGGATGGAACATTAGGGAAAGTAGCGTATATTCAAGGATTACCAATGCCTGCGACATTAAATGCGGGAGTGTTTAATGTGGTTATTAAAGATGAAAAGCAAGTGGATGGAAAGTATCTGTTCCAGTATCTAAAAGCTCCTTTTCTAATGGACTATGTTAATGAAAAGGCGACTGGCGGAACAATAAAACATTTAAACCAAAATATTCTTGTGGACTTTCCTGTGATGTTGCCATTTGTAGATGAACAAGTGATGTTAGGGAGATATTTTGAAGCCCTTGATGACCTCATCACCCTTCACCAGCGAAAGTGTGATGAATTGCAAAATATGAAGAAATTCATGCTACAAAACATGTTTGTATAAGAAAAATAAGCACTCAGGATGAGAAAATAATTATGAATTCAAATGTCCGAAGTGTATTTGATAATAAGAATAACAATTAATGACTTACGATGTGTTTAATCTAAAGCCTAATCTCAATTAGTATTTCTGCTTGAATTATGAATTAAGATAATAAAGCCAATTGTTTAGTATTTAGCCCATTGTGATTTTTCATTTTAAAAGAAAATATGGCTTTTGTTTGGGAACAGCGTAAGCTGGGAGAGGTTGCGGATATCATTGGCGGTGGAACACCTAACACAAGTAAAGATGAGTATTGGGATGGTGATATTGATTGGTATGCTCCGGCAGAAATTGCAGATCAGATTTATGTTGATTCAAGCGAAAGAAAAATCACAAAAGAGGGATTTAACAATAGTTCAGCAAAGTTGTTGCCAGTAGGAACAGTTTTATTTACCTCTCGTGCCGGAATCGGGAAAATGGCTATTTTACGCAAAAAATCCTGTACAAACCAAGGATTTCAGTCAATCGTTCCTCATGAGAATGAGCTTGATTCATATTTTATTTATTCACGATCAGAAGAACTAAAACGATATGGTGAAACAGTTGGTGCTGGCTCAACTTTTGTCGAAGTATCAGGAAAGCAGATGGCAGCTATGAATTTAATGATGCCGTCTACAATAGATGAACAAAAAAAAATCGGAAGATATTTTGAAAACATAGACCACCTCATCACCCTTCACCAGTGTAAGCTAAAATTGTTAAAAAAAGGCTTTTTTACATATATAAAATCAAAGTGATAGCAAAGGAGACGAAAGATGCCAGAATTAGAAGCTTTAATCGAACAAAAACTAATTGATCAGTTAGTATATGGGGATTCCCAATGGACTTACAGGCGGGATTTAAAAACAGAGGAGGATCTTTGGAAAAATTTCAGATATATTCTGGAACAAAATAATAAGGATCGTCTAAATGGTATTTCTCTATCAGATGCTGAATTTGAACAGGTTAAAAATCAATTGCAGTTTTCCAGCTTTTATAAAGCAGGAGAATGGCTTGTTGGAGAAAACGGAAAGGTTATGGTTCATGTACAAAGAAACACAGAGAAATTGCATCTTGTTGTTATGAATCATGAACATATTGCAGGTGGCAGCAGTGTTTACGAAGTTATCAATCAATATCAAGCGTTGGGTAACAAAGATACTGGTAAATCGGCAGTAAGAGATCGTAGATTTGATGTGACACTCATGATTAATGGATTGCCAATGATTCATATCGAGTTAAAAAATAAACAGCATTCTTATCTGGAGGGATTTCGTCAGATAAAAAAATACATTGGCGAAGGCAAGTTTAATGGGATATTTTCAGCTGTTCAGATGTTTGTAGTAAGTAATGGCGTTGATACTAAATATTTTGCTGCCACATCAGATGGTGAACTGAACGAGAAATTTATGAGTGGTTGGGTGGATAAAGAAAACAATCCGGTGGCTGATTATATTGATTTTGCCAAAAGTGTTCTTCGGATACCCGAGGCACATGAGATGATTGCAAGATATACAGTGCTGGATGAGGACGCAAAGAAACTGATTATTTTAAGACCGTATCAAATTCATGCTATTGAAGCTATCCGAGAAGCTTCCAGAAATGGTAAGTCGGGATTTGTATGGCATACAACAGGTTCAGGAAAGACATTGACATCATATAAAGCGACCAGAAATTTGCTTATGGATATTCCGTCTTTGGATAAAACTATTTTCCTGATTGATAGGAAAGATTTGGATACTCAGACAACACAGGCTTTTCAGGCTTATGCAAACAATGATCTTATAGATGTAGATGAAACAGAAAATGTAAATGATCTCAAAAATAAGCTTAAATCTGATGATCGTCAGGTAGTAGTTACTACTATTCAGAAATTGCAGAGACTGATTACAAAGCGTTTAACAGAGGGAACACCGGAATATAATAAAATCAAAAATCTTAGAATGGCGTTTGTAGTAGACGAGTGTCACCGGGCGATAACACCAACAACAAAAAGAGAGTTGGAGAGATTTTTTGGAAATTCCTTGTGGTATGGATTTACGGGAACACCACGATTTGCAGAGAATCCATATCCGCAGTTAGGCGATCTGCCACGAACTACCGAGGAATTGTATGGAAAAAGACTTCATAGATATACCATCCAAAATGCAATCCATGATAATGCAGTTCTTGGTTTTCAGGTAGAGCATAACGGACCTAAAAACATCATAGATGAAACAGATGTAAGTGCATATGATAACGAAACCCATATGTTAAAAGTGTTGGATGTAATTCTTAATAAATCTTACCACAAGTTAGGATTCCAAAATGGTAAGGGCAAAACTTATGAGGGATTACTTACAACAGCATCTATCCAAATTGCTCAGAAATATTATGACCTGTTAACGAGAGTTAAAAACGGGGAAACACCACTTGTTATAGACGATAGAATGAAACAGGTATTGCCTGATTTCCCTAAGTTTGCTATTACATACTCTGTATCAGAAAATGAAGAGGGTTCACAAGTAAATCAGCAGAAGATGCAGAAATCTTTAGATGACTATAATAATATGTTTGGGACAAAGTATGATTTGTCTCAAATTCAGGGATATAATGCAAATCTGAATAAAAGACTGGCAAGAAAAGATGCTAAGTTTAAGAGCCGAAATGAACAGGTAGATTTAGTTATTGTTGTAGATCGATTGCTGACAGGATTTGATGCACCATGTATGTCTACGATATTTATTGACAGACAACCAATGGGACCGCACGATTTGATTCAGGCATTCTCCAGAACAAATCGTATATTTGACAAACCTAAGACTTATGGACAGATTGTTACATTTCAAGCACCTAAGCTATTTAAGGAATCTGTAGACAATGCGGTGAAGCTATATTCTGCCGGAGGAACTAAAGAGGCTTTAATGGCAGACTGGGATGAGATAGAGCCGGCTTTTAGAAAAGCGTTATCAGCAGTAAGAGTAGCTGCACAGACACCTGCTGACATTCCAGCAATGTCACGAAAAGAAAAAGAAGTATTTGTAAAAATGTTCCAGAATTTTGATAAGTTATTTACACAGCTTAAGTCGTTTACTAATTATGAACATGGAATGATGGAATCTTATGGAATGAAAGAGAGAGAATATGAAGATTATGCCGGTCATTATGCAAATTTAATAGAAGAACTTAGACTGGAAAAGCCAGATTCGGAGGATGATCCGAATGCTCCGGTTGTAGACTATGATTATGAGCTGATGGCATATAGTAATACCAAAATTGATTATGAATATATTATCAATTTGATTCAAAATATTGTAACCCCTGAAAATAGCGATGAGGACATTACACCGGAAGAGCGTCAGAAGAAGATTGAAGAAATCAAGCAGTATATTGAGGAACTAAGAAAAGAGAATCCAAAGATTGCCGATATTATGGCTAACGTGGTATATGAGATTGAGTTGGATGATAGCAAGTATAAAGGACAATCTATTCTTAATGTTATTGAAAATACAAAGCAGGAATGTATAGAGAAAGTAATTGATGATTTTTGCCTGATTTGGTTTGCTTCTAAAGAGGAAGTTATGTATGCCGCAACGCATTATAGAAATGGTGAGATTCCAAATGAAAGTGCAATAAAGGCGACAATTGACTTTACAAGTTATAAAGCTGCACAGGAACGAGCATTACCAAAATTCAAATATTATGCTCAGATGATGGCAGAACTCCGAAAAATATTGGAAGAAGAAATTAAGCCTCTCATAACTCATTAATAATGTTTTAATTGTCTATATCAGCGTAAGCAAAGATGAAAAGGAGGTAGCTTATGCTAGAAGATATGGACAAAGATACATTATTTTATGAATACTACAAGCAATGGGTTGAGTTATATAAGAATGGTGCAATACGAGAAGCCACAATGGCAAAATACCTTATGACTCAGAAATGGGTTGAAAAGCTGGTGCCAGAGTTAAAGGTTTCGGAAATGACAAGAACTATATACCAGCAGTTGTTAAATGATTATGCGAAAGAGCATGAAAGACAGACAACACTGGATTTTCACCATCAACTTAAAGGAGCCATTTTAGATGCTTTAGATGAGGGATTGATTTCAAGAGATCCAACCAGAAAAGCTATTATAAAAGGTAAGGCTCCAAAGGCTAAGAAAATCAAATATCTGAATCAATTTGAACTACATACTTTGATAGCAGATTTAGATATAAAGGATGAAGTAAACTGGGATTGGTTTATTCTTCTTGTGGCAAAGACAGGAATGAGATTTTCAGAAGCACTTGCAATTACCCCGGCAGATTTTGACTTTGCCAGACAGACGTTGTCGATAAGTAAGACTTGGGATTATAAAGGTGATGGAGGATTTCTACCAACGAAGAACAAATCGTCAGTTAGAAAGATACAGATTGATTGGCAGATAGTTGTTAAGTTTTCTGAGCTTGTGAAAGGCTTGTCGGAAGAACAGCCGATTTTTATTGGTAAGGATAAGGTGTACAATTCCACAGTAAATGATGTACTTACAAGGCATTGTAAAAAATGTGGTATATCAGTAATTTCAATTCATGGACTCAGACATACACATGCTTCGTTGCTTTTATTCGCAGGAGTATCCATTGCGAGCGTAGCCAGAAGGCTTGGTCATGCAAGTATGACAACAACACAAAAGACATATTTGCATATTATTCAGGAATTGGAGAATAAAGATGTGGATCTTGTAATGAGAACTTTATCAGGACTGTAAAATCAAAATATAATAATGCTTACGTTGATTTTTAATGTTATCAAAAAGCAACAGTCCTCTAAAAATCAATAGAGGGCTGTTTGCATATTATATTCCGGTTAAAAGTGTTTTATATTTTTCTACCAGCTTAGGTTTCTTCCATCTGCTATAAAGGCTATATATTTCTCCATGAAGCTTTAGAACAGAGTATTGGACACTGGTTGAATCAGCTTTATGGATAATTTCAGAGGCAAGAGCTTCACAATAAGGTTCTAACCCTGCATTATAAGCACCTGAAATTCCTCTTTTATAGAGATAGATTTCGCCATCTTCTTTTTTCCAACATTTGCGAAAAGAACCATCTGTTGTAAATTCTGGAGAAATGCTGTTCATCTGCACTCCATATAACCCAAGTCCCTCAAATGCTAATTTTGAGATGGTATCATTGAAAGCATTTTTGTAAAAAGAGATATCATTTCATGTGACATTTTCATTCTCTTTCTTTATCCCAAAAGAGCCATTGATGGATGCAGCATGTGTAATTTTTATGAATCCTTCTGTAGTTTCACATCCACAATCTATCATAAGCTGTTTTAAGTAGTGATTATGTTTATAAGCTTTTCTGTCTTCTAACCATCCATTTATCTCGAATTTTCCAAGAGGAAATTCAGCATTTTGTTGTAATAGATTCCATCTGTTGTTCTCTTTATTAAAGGATGCAACAATGACATCTTTATTCATCAGATAATACATAGGAAAAATGTCTCCTCGACGTATTCTATATAGTCATGAGCAAAACTCCATACATCCAGTTTTTAATCAATTCGTTTTGCTCACCTCTATATTCTACACTATAACAGAAAAATTCTGAAATGCAATTTGTTTGAATTACACTAAAGGAGCATAAAGCCCACCCTTTTAAGGGTGGGATATACACGTCATGAAACATTAACTTTCTTTTTCTTTTGAATTAAGATATTCCGTTAAGGCAAAATCAATTATTTTGGATATTGGTACACCAGTCTTTTCTGAATAATTCTGAACTCTTTCTAATAATTCAAAAGTTAATGTTGTTGAAATTGGACTTGCAGATGAACTAGGTTCTGGTATGCGAAACACCTATAAATTTACAAAATTGTATTCTGGAGGGATACCACAGTTCATAGAAGGAGATATTTTCAAAACTATTATTCCATTAAATAATGCAGCAACAATGAGGTTAGGACCAATAAGTAGTGACCAAGTGAGTGACCAAGTAAGTGACCAAGTAAGTGACCAAGTGGGACAGAATGATGTTGTGAATAAAATTCTTGAATACTGTAAAGTTGCCCGAACTAAAAAAGAAATTGCTGAACATATAGGCTATAAAAATTTAACATATATGACACGTAAATTTCTTAAACCCTTGTTAGAAAAAAACAAATTATTATATACAATACCAAAGAAACCACAAAGCAGACTGCAGAAATATATAACAAAGCAATAAACAGTCGAAATAATACCTCCAAGTTTAAATAGATTTGGAGGTTTTCTTTTGTCTATTTTGATTTTGGAAAGTCTATCTGAAAATTTAAAACTATAATACAATAATAAATAGAAGTGTGTGTCAAAGAGTAGATTACAAATCCGGTTCAAGTCAATCTATTCTAAAAAAAGTTCCTTGAAAGATGCTATCCTATTAATGAACAGTTTTATGAGGAAATGTGATTTAGTGCTTATTGGATTTAGAACCAAGCAAAAGAGGGGCTTCTCTGAAATATTGTTTGCTTCACAGAACTTTGACTTTAAGGTAGATAAAACTGTAATAATGAAATAGATTAAATCGTTTAAATAAGTGACGCAGAGAGAAAAATATGATATAATTATTTTCAATAAAAATTTTACTAAGATGAGAAATTACATGATTAAAAACCGTAAATGATTTAAAAAATATGAAAGAAAAATATAAACGGATATAAAAAGTTACTATTAATTTAGATGATGAAATATAGCCTTATGATAGTAAATATAATCATCAATATTGAAAATAGATATAAGATAGGTTTGGATAATGAGAAATATAAAATTGTTGATTAGAAAATATGGATTTTTAAGTTTAATATTGTTAATTGTTGTAATAGTAGGGGGAGTTTTTGGGAGAAAATTTTATACCGAAGACAAAAAAGTGGAAGAGGAAATATGGAAACCTTCTGTGGAAATGAAAAGTAGTGAAATAATAACCACAGAAGATACGAATCTAGAAACTTCTACAGATTCAACATATTGGGTTATTCCCCAAGCAGAGGACTGTTTTATTTTGGATGAGGAAAAACAACAATTACAAAATAAAGCATTATCAGCAGCAGAATCAGTCAGTGAGATATATAAGGATATTGAAATAGTAGATATATCCAGTTATTCTTCCGGTATTACTGAATTTACCAGAGAACAACGAAAAGCTGTAGTAAAAAAATTGGGGGAAAATGGTTTTGTAAGTGTGGAAGAAGACACTAATATGCAGAACTATGAAGCAATAGAAACATTTTATACAGAATATCTGAATGGTCAGGATTCAATGGTTACAATTTTTAAAGTACATAGAGATGGATTGATTGGAGCAATAACTTTTATTTACCGAAAAGACAAGTTGCAGACTTATTATGTAGGAGTTCGGTGGAAAGAAGGAGGGATACCAGAAATACAGGGAACATCAATAAGTGATATAGCAGAAATCAAACTTACTGAAAAAGGATATTTTATTTATTCATATAAAACAATAATTGCTCATGCAAGTTTAAGACAGTATTTTAGGGTAAAGCCACTTTCAGATGACTGCAGAGAACTGACAAAAAAGTACATATCAGGACTGAGTTATGTGAATTACAATATGCTTGTCACAAACTGGGACAGCAGCAATGTGGAAGATATCCTTATGCCTTGTATGTATGAAGACATTTATCGTATCCATACGGGAGAAAATCTTAGAACAGAAAATCAGGAAATTCCAGCTGAACAGTATGAGAACATTATGACTACCTATTTTCCAGTATCTATAGAGCAGTTGAGAAAACATTGTGGGTATATTGAGGACAGTGCTAGTTATCCATATGAAATGATTTATGCGAGTCCTTATCCGCCATTTGGAGAAGTGATTGATTATACAGAAAATGCGAATGGAACGATTACACTTATGGTAGATGGAGTATGGTCAGATTATAATTCCGATTGTGCTTTTACAAATCAAATAGTAGTTCAGCCATTTGAAGATGGGACTTTCAAATATCTATCTAATTCCATAGAACAAAAAGAATTGGAGTTGCCCCCAATAGTAAGGACGAAGAGATAGATTTATATGTTGTGAGTCTAAGATCTCAAAACGGATAAGTATTTTATTAAGATGCTTATAAAGGATATGAGCGATACAAAAATTCCATCATATCTTTTATATTAAGCAAGATTTAAAGCAAAGATATCAAAAAATAAAGTTAGTGAGGGGAGATTGAAGATGCCAGAAAAAATAGAAATAGTTGACAGTACAAAGTGTAGTAAATATCAAAGTATACAGCTTTCTGAGAAAAGTTTAGTGAATGACTTGCAAAAAATACCGGGCATAGGTATAAATATGGAACAACATTTAAAGAATATTGGAATCCACTGTATTGCAGATTTAGTAGGGAAAAATCCAGAAGAATTATATAATATGAATTGTCTGAAAAAAGGATTTCAAGATGATAAATGTGTATTATATGTATTTCGCTGTGCAGTATATTTTGCAGAACATGAACAGCATGAACCAGAAAAATTAAAGTGGTGGTATTGGAAGGATAAAGAATATCCAGAAAAGGAATAAAAGAAAAGAATAAAAAATGTTACAAAAGAAGATATGGAATAAGAAGTTTTTTGAAGAAACCCAATTCACAAAAGATGAAGACGATTTGATGCTATTAGAATTGAAGTGCTAGGAAGGGAACATAGTTTTTTATAGAAGCAGTATAAAATATAAAAAGAAGGATTAGAACATGGATATAACAACTTTATCAAATAAATATCAGGTCAGTCAGCTTCAGAAAAATGATTTGGAAGAAATTTATCAGCTTTGCAAATCCAACACCCTTTTTTATAAATATCATCCCCCATTTGCGACAAAGGAAACTATCCTGAAAGATATGACACTACTGCCAGTGGGAAAGAGCTATGAAGATAAATTTTATATAGGCTTTTGGGATAATAAGAAGATAGAAAGAATAAGAAAAAAATGTATTATATTTTTGATTATCAAAATATAAGATAAAATTTACTAGATTTGAGAAAGAAGAATTTATATGATTCCATTAAAGATAGATACATTGCTTGCGGGGCGTATAGTGGAGCAAGACCGTGTGGAATATAAAGAAGGATGGAATCCTAATGATATTATTCACACAATTTGTGCATTTGCCAATGATTATAACAACATGAATGGTGGGTATTTAGTGATTGGAGTAAAGGCAAATGATGGTATTCCAGAGCTACCGCCAAAAGGCTTACCTAAAACAGAAATAGATTCTGTACAACAAGAAATATTTCAGTATTGTAATCAAATAGTACCACGTTATATTCCGAAAATTGAAGTTGTTGATTATCGGAATTTTGGAATATATTTGATATATTTATGGTGTTCTGCCGGAGATAGTGGACCATATCAAGCACCAATAGATGTTTATATAGAAAAGGGAAAGAAAGCTGATAAACGTATGCAATATTGGATTCGCCCAGCTTCATTGACAACTTCTGCAAAGAGAGATGAAATAGCAGAATTGTTTGATAAATTTAATTCTATTCCATTTGATGATCGCATAAATAGAAGAGCAACAATTGATCATATCCGCAGAGGATATTTAGAGGATTTTCTCCGTGAAAGTAATAGTTCTCTAGTGGAAGACTTAAATACAAGTTCATTAGAAGAACTTTTGGTTGCAGAAGAAGTGGCAAACGAAACGGATACAGATCTCAATATTCGTAATATTGGTGTTTTGATGTTTACAGAGAGACCAGATAAATTAATTTTAGGTGCTCAGATTGATTTGGTAAAATTCAATACAAAAGAAGCAGAGGCTTCAGATGATTTCATAGAAAAAACTTTTACTGGACCAATCTGGAAACAAGTAAGAAATGCATTAGATTATATTAAAACGAATGTAATAGAAGAAAAGGTTGTAAAAATACAAAATCAGGCAGAAGCAGAACGATATTATAATTATCCTTATAATGCACTAGAGGAGGCATTGGTAAATGCAGTATTTCATAAATCATATCAAGAACCAGAACCTGTTGAAATTCGGATTTATGTGGATAGTATTCAAATTATTAATTATCCGGGACTTGCAAAATGGATTAACATGGAGAAATTTGTTGCTGGTAAAGTGAAAGCGCGAAAATATCGTAATCGGCGAATTGGTGAATTATTTAAAGAAATTGATTTATCGGAAAAACAAGGAACAGGTATTCCAAAGATTTTACGAGAATTGAAGAAAAATGGTTCTCCTGATCCAGAATTTGAAATGGACGAAGACAGGACATATTTAATTACGATTATTCATATTCGAGATGGATTTCAATCAAAAATTAAAATGAGCGATAAAATGAGCGATAAAATGAGCGATAAAGAAAAAATGTTTTATAGTTTACTTTTACAGGTGTTTGATAGTGAAGATTTCGTGACAACAAAAGTAATGGCAGAATTTACTGGTATGGCAGAATCGACTACTAGACGCTATCTGACCAAATTTTGTGATATGAGAATTATTAAATCTGACGGAAAAAATAAAGGAACAAAATATTATCTACTTTAAAAAAGGGCTTAATAATATGGGGTAGATTTGATAGACTATATTATCTATAGGTGATTGCGAAAGTCAAAAATGGGACGCTCCAGCAAGGAAGTATTCCAACGAAGCCGCGCTTTCGCTCCGTTCCAGACGTAGC
>OFGZ01000955.1_pt1 | contig 17688 bp, 18 predicted proteins | sample 1521871 | NCBI WGS metagenome assembly OFGZ01 (sample SAMEA3504091, study PRJEB24116) | mouse gut metagenome | biome: mouse gut; feature: mouse-associated habitat; material: faeces | place: Denmark | collected 2011
GGTCACCAAGGACGGCATTGCCGCTGTGGATCTGGCCATCCATTGGGATGGCCGGGAGTGGCTGTCAGAGGACCGGCTGAGGATGGACGAATTCAAGGATGACCCGGTGGTGGCGGAGGCTGCCGCCCATCTCCGGCAGGTACTGGACGAAAGCCCGGCTGTCGGGCGGGTCACCTTCGCCAGTGGGGAACAGTGGAACTATACCGATCCGCAGAAGTACCTCCAGACTGTCCGTGAGGAACTGCCCTGCCACGCCACCACCGGCTTCCGCTGTGAAACCCTGACCGATGACCCGGAAATCCGCAAGGCCGTGGACGATATGCTCTGCGACCTGTATGGGGAGGAGAATCCCCGCCAGATCGAGGACTACGGTGGTACCGGCATGACGATGGGGGGTATAGGCTGATGAGTGAATCAGATCGGATTTTATACCCCAAAGCTGCGCTGAAACAGTGGCTTGGCCGCGGAGCCCCCCAATCTTCTTATAATCTGGATGAGTTTCTGAAACTGATTGAGCCGACCTATCAGGCGTATGAGGAGTACATCCGAAGATGTGTTGCCGGTCTGACTACAGTCGCCGCACAGCGGGCGGCGCTCCACCAGGAGGAAGATATCACAAAACTGCGGGAGATTATTCAGAAATTGGTGCCGTTCTGGGGCTTGGATGGAGGCGCCTACGCGGATAAAGAAACCTCCATCCAGCTGGAGCGGCAGTACAGAGAATCATTTGACCAGGCCGTGTCAGCCGCACGGAGATCCGGTCAGGCTCCCGCGCTGCCAGACAGCGCCAAAAATGATATTTTAATCGCATTGGAAATTCACCGTCAGGAGTTGGAAATCGACGGCGAACTGGATGACTGGGTCAAGGAATGTGTGTCTCTGCAAAGACAGCTGCGGTCAGAGTGGCAGATGGACGCTGATCGCTCCCAGCAGGCAGCGCCGGCAATGGAGGGTATGAGTTTATGAGGAACAAATTTAGAGAAAACCCCTGCACTCTGGAGGATTATGGCGGTACTGGCATGACGATAGGAGGAATCACCTAATGAAAGACCTTGTTCAATGTACGGTTTCCCGTAATGATTTCCAGCGGTGGCTGGACTGGGGAAACGCGCCTTTGACAATCTGCACGGGCGAGAAAGCCGTCACGATGCTCCTCAAAATTGAAAAGAGGCCTGTTGACTATCTGTACCAGACTGCCGTGGAAGCAGATGGCTGTATCTCCTGGAAAAACGGCCTGACGTTTTGCGGTGTACACGACATCGGAAAAAAGACACTGTATCTGACGAAGGGCCTGTCAACTATTCTTACAGACGGGCAGGCCCCGTTTGCGGCCAGGGCCATCCCCTCTATGGTGGATGAAATATGCGCCAAAATCAATCAGCGCGTGGAGGAGATCATCGCGAATGACCGGAGCAACCTCCCCACACAGATAGTCTCCAGCGGACAAGCGAAGCGCGATCTTCAGTATTATCAGGACTACGGCGCCAAAGAAACGGTAATCTGCCAAATTTTTGCCAACCAGGCGCCAGATGGGCAGTTCCACAGCGACTATATTCTGAATGAACTGCCGGAGGCCGCTTTTATGGCCTGGCTCCAGGACCCGGAGGGCTTCATTGAGACAGAGGCGGAGCAATATATAAAAATAAATCAGGAGAAATTTCTCCTGCAATTTCTGAAAGATGACGCTCTGTTAGCGGAATATCAGGCGCTGATGCAGGATACCGAAAATCCCATCCACCGAATGAAAGCCATCACAGAGGCGTTAAAAGCCAGCGGCGCTAAAACGGTGACCGTTACGGTTGAGAAAGATGGCATGGAACTGACTTTCAAGACGGCGGCAAACTCCCTGACAGGCCATAGGAATTATTACAGCACCTATGATATCCCCGCACAGGATCGCCGTGAGTTTGAGCGGCTGTTTGGCCGCAGCGCCAATTACAGTGCGGAGGACATCATCCGAATCACCTACGGAAAAAAGACGCTCTATGAGGCTCCGCCTATCCAGGCTGAGGATATGGCGGAACGTATTGAAATGGGAGGAATGCAGCTTGGATAACAGAGAACAGACATCGCCGGCCCAGGGCGAAAACACCCGCGGCTATACCGTCGATGAACTTCTCGCTCAGATGGAGCCGCAGTATCAGGCATATAAAAACACGATGCGCCAGTGCATCGCTGGCCTGACGGAACACGCCGCCCGGCTTGCCGCACAGGGTCAGGAAGAACAGCTGCCCACATTCCGCAGACTGCTCACAGATATGGCTGAGTTCTGGGGATTGGCTGAGGATGACACACCCAAGGGATACCGGGAGATGGTGGAGCAAATCGGCAGTACATTCGATCAGGCGGTATCCGCCGCCAGAGACTCCGGCGGCGCGCCTGAGCTGAGTGAACAGACCAGACAGAATATCCTCAGCGGCTTGGAACTCTACGCCCAGGAGATGCGGGCCAACGATGAGGAGCTGGAACAGTGGGCAGCGGAATGCGACAGCCTTGCGGGAGGCCTGAAGAAACAGTGGTATCCGGCGCAGCCGGGGATGGAAATGAGCAAGTCCGATTTCTGGGAGCTGATCGCCGGAGCAAAGAAAGAATGCGGTCAGAATATGGACGCATCCAGCCAGTGGCTGGCCGGGCAGCTCATTGCCCGCGGCCCCCAGCAGACACAGGACTTCCACGACATTCTGAACGGATACCTGAATCTATCGTATCAATACGGACTGTGGACCGCCGCCTCGCTGATGTGTGAAAACGGCTGCTCAGACGACGGCTTCATCGACTTCCGGGCATGGCTCATCGCCCAGGGCGAGGAGGTCTACATGGCGGCGTTGGCTGATCCGGACTCTCTGGCAGATGTGGAAGCCTATGGAGGCTGCCAGTTTGAGGAATTACTCTACACTGGAAACGAAACGATGAAGCATTTGACCGGCAAGGACGCCTATGAAAACACGGACCCGGACGCATACAAAGCACTGGTAGCCGCGTTAAAAAAAGATATCGTCTATGGCGAAGGTGTCAACTATCCTTACGAATGGGATGAGATCGAGGCGTATTTTCCTCGCCTGTGCGAAAAATACCTGGAACCGGGCGCTGTGGAGTTCCATCTGAAGTCTCATCACACAATTTGGTTCTCCGACTGTCCGGACATTCAAAAGGCGCGTGAGGGCGGGCCCCCGCAGAGGAACGGGCCGCAAACTGATATAAAAATGGAGGGAATGTAAATGGACCGGATACCAAAAGAATGGCTGGATTTTCTGCGGGAACAGTTTCCAGTGGGCAGCCGGATCAAGCTCCGCGAGATGAAAGACGACCCCCACCCGGTGGAGCCGGGGAGCATGGGGACGCTGAAGGGCATCGACGACGCCGGCCACTTTCTGGTGAACTGGGACAGTGGCCGCAGCCTGAACCTGGTGCTGGGGGCGGACAGCTTCTCTGTCCTGCCCCCGCCCCTCCAGACGCTGAAGCTGTACGCCCCCATGACCGCGGAACTCTTTGAACCCGATGAATACGGCGGAATGGATGAGGATGGTACTCCTTTGGACGGGCGGGATCTTCGCCACTACGCGGACAGCATCCTGGCCGCCCTGATCCGGGAACGGATGCCGGAAGAAGCGGAGCGCGGCATTATGCACTGGTACGGCAAAGATGATGCCGTGGATCGCAAGGTCCGCTCTGCTCTCTTCACTACAGAGGAACGGGAAGGCCGGCTCTGGGCGGTAGTGGAGTGCAAGGCAGCAGAAGCGCTGACCCCTGTGGAACTGGACACTTTGACTGATTATCTGAGCGGGCAGATGTCTGATGGCTGGGGCGAGGGCTTTGAGCAGCGTGATATTGGCATCGGAGATGGCTGTGAGCTGTATGTCCACCTGTGGCAGAGCAAGAACTGGAGCATCATGCCGGAGCAGGACCGCTTCGATCCCCACTTCTCTGAGCGGCTCCCGGATATGTGCTTCTCTGTCCTGCCGGAGGATGACTCCCTGATCTGCATTACCAGAGGCGCCGGCTATCAGGTGTCGGAGAACAGCAGTGAGAAACCCGGTCTGAACCGGCACATAGCGGACTACCGCAATCAATGCCGCGGAATCAGCAAGGCTCAAGAGCAGGCCATGCTGGGCGGCTGCCTGCGTGGCTGGGACTCCCCCGCTGCTGATCCCAGGCACTACATCCAGGAACAGGCGCTGATGAAAAAAGCGGCTTCTGAACAGAAGTTGGCGGAGGGACTGCCGGAACTGTGCTTTTCCGTCCTGCCCAGCACTGGGGCGCTCATCTGTATCAAACGGGGCGAGAGCGGCTATTACCCCTCGGACTGGGATACCGGCGTCCCCGCCCGGAACCGGGAGCTGGCGGACTACAACAACCAGCGTCTCGGCGTCACCGGCGCCCAGCGGCTGGCAATGGAGGCCGGGTCTATGCATGGCTGGGACTGCCCTGCCGCTGATCCCAGGACCTATGAGCAGACCCTCCAGTCCCCCACCGATATGGAGGCTGGAGCGCCGATGGGAGGGATGACTCTTGGATAAGGTATTCCATATCCGCACATTCAGCAGCCCCAACGGAGCCTATCAGGAAGTGGAGCTGGATCTGCCAGCCACGGATTACGAACTTCTCGACGCGATGGAACAGCTCCGGCTGGAGGACGGAAAGCACCCATATCTGGAGTTCCATGCTGTCGAGGAATACGACTACTTGAACGAGCGCATTCAGGAGACAGACATCTTCCCGCTCAATGCCCTGGCCAAGCGGTTGGCAGAGCTGGACACGCGAGGTATGGCCGTCTTCGAGGGGCTGGTCTGCATGGATATTCAGAAAGGCGTGGAAACGATCCCCATTGGCAGCCTGATCGACTACGCCTACAGCGGGGAATGCTGCCATGTGTTGGAGGATGCCGTGACCGATGAGGAACTGGGCAGGTTCCTTGTGGAGAACGGGTTTATCCCGGAAACAGACGCCATTCCGGACGCCACGCTTGAGCTGCTGGACTACGCGCAGATTGGGAAGAATCATCGGGAGGCGGAGGGCAGTACATTTACCGGCTTCGGCTATGTGGAGCGGCACAGCGAACCGCGTCAGGTTTACAAAACCCTGGATCTTACGCCGAAAAAGCCCGCATACACCATCCTGGCTGAGACATATGACGGAAACCGGGTGGAGTTCCCATACCCGGCCAACGCTCCCATGGGGACGGAGCCGGTGCGCTGTGTGGACTGCACCGCGCCGTCACTCATCGGTCTGACCAGTGGAATGGAAACTGTGGACCTGCTGGCCCGCAGACTGGCAGGGCTGGAGCCGAAGGCACTGACCGCTTACAAGGCCCTGCTGGAAGCCACAGATTGCAAGGACATCCTGAGCGCCGGGGCGCTCATGGACTCGCTGGACAACTATGTCTTCTCCCCCCAGTACAGCTCCCCCATCGAAGTGGCGAAGGGGGAGCTTTCTCTTATCCTCTGTGAGCCGGACGCGGCGACACTCGCCCCACACCTGAATCTATACCAGTACGGACAGGCGCTGATCGAAAAGTGCGGCGGCGTTCTGACTCCCTATGGCCTGATTGAGCCACGGGGTCCCCACATGAGCCCAGCGGAGCGGGTCATGTGGGGAGCGGAAGAGCAAGGGAGTGAACGGAGTTTTCGCCTTCAGGCGGAAACGGAGGTGAACGGACTTTGCGATGACGCTGGACAGCCTGTCCAGGGTATGGAAGAAAGCCCTCAGCAGGGCGGAATGGAGATGATGTGATGATGGATGATTTCAAAGAATTCCTGGAACTGCCCGGTACGCCCCAGGAACAGGAGTGGTTGAAGGAGCAGCTGGAGACGTTAAGCGTCCGGGAGAGCTACGCCCTCGCCGCCGTCTCGATGGGGTATCCACCCGAAAAGGCGGCTGACGCCATCAACAGTATTTTGCACCTGCCCGACTGTACGCTCCATCCAGCTGGGAGCTATGAGGATTTGGGCAAGTACAGCCAGAAAGGAGCGGCCAACCTGCCGGAGGACGTCCTGCCCTATGTGGATTTTGGTCACATCGGGCAGAAGTTTGAGGATGAGCACCCCGGACTGTTCATCAGAGGCTATTATGTGGAATATCCGAAAAGGGCAGCAGAACCAGCTTACTCCGGAAAGAACGCGTTTTTGCCGGAGGACAGCGATTGGAGCGTCAAGCTGAAGCTGGCCTCCCCTGCGGTCCCCGAGGGCGTGTGGCTCCGTCTGCCGGGATATGACGGCAAAATGGCGGAGGACGCGGACGAGGTCGTGCTGGCACTGGACGAGCTGCGGGTCAAGTCTCTGGAGGACTGCACTCTGCTGGAAGCCCGGTGTATTCTCCCCGAGGCCGGAGACCTTACGAAGCAGTATTCCAGCATTACCGATCTGGTTCGGGATGGGGATAATCTCGGCTATGTTCTGGCTGAGCAGGGTCAGGGCAAAGCGCACTGGCTGGACAAGTTTGCCGCCGCTTTGGAGTATGAAGACTGCCGTACCCTGAAATTTGCCCTGGACATCGCGCAGAACCTCCACTGCTACGAGTGGGTACCCCGTGACGGTGTAAAGGAATTTGCCGCAAACAACTTGCGCACCTATCATGTACCGGAGGAGCTGATCCAGTCCGGTAATATTGATCTGGACGCCTATGCGGAAGATCTGCTGGAGAGTTCCGGATACATGGAGGCCGGCAGTGAAACCGGCTATCTGACGCGCAACGGCAAGGAATTTGTCCGTGATTTTACTGCCCCGGCCCAGCAGGATGTGCTGAAAGCCGTCCCCATGCTGGAGAAGATGTCCAGCCAGGCCGCCCCGGAGGATGCTGCCGCAGCCAGAGCCGCCATCGCGGAGGCACTTGCCGGGCGCGGCGAATGCGGCCTCCGGCAGCTCCAGGCGGCGATGGAATCGGAGGACTGTGCCAGTCTGGAGGAGGCGGTGGAGATCGCCGGCCGCCTGGACAGCTATGAGTTCGTAGAGATCGGCAGCTTCCGGGAGAAGGCAGAGAAAGAACTGCTGGAGAAGGGCCTGGACAAAAAGGTGATCGACCGCTGCGTCGACTTCACCGCCTACGCCGCCCTGACCCACGAGTTCGAGAGCATCTACAGCTCCAGAAATACTGGACTGTATGTCCGCCGAAACGGGGCCATGTCCCGGCCTGAGCAGGGCATGACCATGCAGTGAAAGGAAGAGGTAAATTGTTACTGATCGAGCCTGGAAAGCCCCGTGTGCGGCATTTTATCATGGGGCACATGCGAAACCCCGGATCGCCGCTCTCAAGAAAACTCCAGTCCTGTCCCGCGCTGGCCTGTATTGCCGGAAATATCCCTCCGAAAAAACTCAAGGGCTGGAACTTTTCAGATGAGTTCTATCACGCGCGATTCAAGGAGATACGGCTTTGTCTGCACGGACTCATCGGACATGGGGCCTGTCTCGCCGCTCATGGCAGCGGTGAACAACTCCCTGCCCTGCGGGATTTTATCTGCGGTCTTGCAGCATTTTGGCCTGACCCCTTCGAAGAGGACGATGATCCAGTGGTGCGGGAAGAACACTATGGCGCCCTCTTTGATGATGCGGTATCCGCCGCCCAAAACGGAGTAGATATGCCGGAACTGAGTGAGGGCAGGAAAGAAAATATTATTATCGGGCTGGAGAACTATATCATTGACTTGGCAGGCCAGTTCTCCGAAATCAATCAGGAAGCGTTGGACAGCGGGCTTGGAGCCTGTGAGTCCATCGCGGCGGGTTTCCAGGAGATGTGGACCGATCCTGTCCACACCCGGAGAGTGGAAACCATACAAACGCCCAGCCAGGTACTCACCTGAGCAGGGCATGACCATGCAGTGACTGGACCGCCAGCGGAAAGGAGTGGTGTTCCATGGGCACAGCCCATGCCAGACAATCAAGTCAATAACAATATCAGCATCAAGGGGCCGTTTTACCGAAAGGGACAAGCGGCTCCTTCGTCGTCGCAAGCTCCATATCCCTCGCTTCCGGGCGAGGCCCGAAAGCTCGCTCATTCCGCTGCTTCTCCTCTCCCCACCGGACCCGCTTCGCTGGGCTCCCGTGGGGTTCCCGCTTGTGCTCTTTTTCGGAAAAACGGCCCCGGAAAGGAGGAATCATGGAGGATAAACAGCTGGCCGAATATCTGTGGCAGTACCATCTGGGCGAGGGCGGCGCCGCTACCAGCCGGGAACTGGAGCGGACCTTCTCCGTCCGTGGCAAGGAACTGCGGGACGCGGTCAACCGGCTCCGGCGCAGGGGCATCCCCATCGCCAGCAGCTCCAGCGGCTACTTTTACGCCGCCGCGGAGCAGGAGGTGCGCGCCACCATTGCCCACATGACCCACCGGATCAGCGGCATCGCCGCCGCCATCCGGGGCCTGAACCAGTCGCTGGAGAAGTTCGATACCGCCCAGCTCCGCATCCCGGGAGGTGACAGCCCTTGAACAGCTTCATGAGCTGGGTCGGCGGCAAAAAGGCGCTGCGGGAGGAGGTGGTGCAGAGGTTCCCTCTGTACTATGAACGTTACATTGAGGTCTTCGGGGGCGGCGGCTGGGTGTTGTTCCACAAGCCCCCCGGCAGGGATTTTGAGGTCTACAACGACTTCAACAGCCTCCTCGCCAATCTGTACCGCTGCGTCCGGGACAGGCATGAGGAGCTGATCGACTCCCTGCGGTATGTCCTCAATTCCCGTGAGGACTTCGAACTGATCAAACAGGCGCTGGCGAGGGATAATGTGAATTTGCCAGAAGGGCAAAGAGAGGACGCTCTGGGGCGCAGCCCCGCCAGCGATGTGCAGAAAGCGTCCTGGTTCTATCAAATCATCCGCTACAGCTACGCCTCCGCTCTCACCAGCTACGGCAGCCAGCCCCACGATATGCGGGCCAACTTCCCCCTTATTGAGCAGGCCCACCGGCGTCTGAAGGATGTGGTGGTGGAGAACAAGGACTTTGAGAAGCTCATCCGGCAGTACGACCGCCCGGTGAGCCTCTTTTACTGCGATCCCCCCTACCACGCCACAGAGGGGTACTACCAGAACATCGGGGAGGACGGATTCACAGAGAAGGACCACATCCGCCTGCGGGACGCCCTTCTGTCCATTGAGGGGAAGTTCCTGCTCTCCTACAACGACGACGCCTTTGTCCGGGAGCTGTACGATGCCCCCGGCATCCAGATCGAGGCGGTCACCCGGCTGAACAACATCAAGCAGCGGTACGACCCCAACTGCCAGTTTGCCGAGGTGTTCATCGCCAACTACGACATGACCGAGCGGCAGCGTGCCGCCACACAGCTGAACCTGTTTGATTTCGGGCAGGAAATTTAATCAGAAAACGGAGGAATATCACATGAAATTCATCAAAGAGATCACACCCAAGGGCCTCCTGCTTCCAGTGACCGCCGCACGGCTGGCCGGGTTCAACGCCGGCGACAAGGTGGAGTACCACACCCTGGATGGGGCCATGCTGGTGCTGAAAGGGCGGATGAGCGCGCCGGAGCTGCTGGCCGTTGTCCAACAGCTCACGAGCACGTCGGCCCAGCTGCTCCACTACCTGTCGGAGGTCTGCGGCCCCTGTGAGGACTGTGATAAGGACAGCTGCCCCTACAACGACTTCGAGGAGGAAGCCGTTCAGGTGAACGAGTATCTGCGGGAGGCCGCCGGCATCCCCGATGGGGCCAAGCTGTGCGCCGAGGTGGACGAGGAGGCCCACACCATCACGGTTCTGGCGGCGGAACACCGCTATGACCTGCGGGACCTTCCGGCGGATCTGCTGGAGACCTTCATGGTGGTGGGCGCCTGCCTGGGCAGGCTGGAGGAGCATCTGATCGCGGAGGATACCGTCTATGGCGGCTGATTTTCCCTATCTGTACCCCTACTCCCGCGCCGACGCCCGCCGTCTGAGGCAGACGCAGATGCACGAGGACAGCTTTCGGGTGAATGTGGACTGCGCCAGAGCCATTGAGCAGGCGGTCCGGGATTATTTCAACGCGGCGGACGAGTCGCTGGCCGAGGGCTGCGCCCAGTCTGTGCTGGAACAGTTCGGCTTTAAGCGTGTAAACTTCGTTCTCGCCAACTCCCTGCAGGAGTTCCGCGAGTCGGCCTGCAAGTATCTGGTCAGCGATGAGACCTACCAGTGGGGCAGGAAAACCTTCGTTCCCCCGGACGGCAAGTATAACCGCTGCTACGCGGTGGATACCGCCGCGGGACTGCTGGAGTCGTTCATCGGACAGGCCAGGGACGCATACCAGGCGCTGGGGCTGTTCGGCCTGGAACACTGTGCGGGTAACCCGCTGGAGCAGGACTACAAGGGCAAAGTGCTGGTGATGCGTCCCGACACGCTCCGGGAGAGCTGCTGGGACCCCCGCAATATGCTCTGGCTGGCGGAAGGCGGCTTTGGCTGTTCTCCCCACGCCAGAGGTCAGGCGGTCTACGCCACCTGCCTGGGCGACGGCGAAAAGACCCGCTGGAACCGCTCCGACTTCGCTGGCGTTCTGGATGAGCAGTATCTGCCGGACTGGGCGCGGGAGAAGCTGGAGGAGCTTCGCACTCCCCAGCAGGAGCAGGACACCGGGCCCGCCATGGGCGGCATGACCATGGAGTAATTCCATTTTACCAAAAATTTTTTAGGAGGAACCGACAATGAAACAGGCCCCTGACCCGACCCTCACATCTCAGCGGGAGACCCTCCCCATGCAGGTGGATGTGAAAATCCACTCCCTCCACGCCAGCGGTCCCGTCCTGGCGGACGCCTCCGTCAACCTGAACGGGTGCTTCGCTATCCGGGGCGTCAAGGTGGTGGAGGGCAGCAACGGCCCCTTCGTCTCCATGCCCAGCTACAAGGGCAGGGACGGCTATAAGGACATCTGCTTTCCCTGTACGAAGGAGTTCCACCAGCAGTTCCATCAGGCAGTGCTGGACGCCTATCAGCAGACTCTGGCTCAGATCCCACAGCGCCAGCAGGAGGGCCAGAGCCAGGATGCTCCGCCCGCCCCGGAAATGAAAATGTAGAGGAGGAAACGACGATGAAGAAACTGACCGCAGTCTGCGCCCTGGTATTGGCGCTGACTATGGCCCTCGCTCCCGCCGCTTACGCGGCGGAGTGGGCCGACCCCGCCCAGGTCTGCTACCCCAGCTCCGTCACCCAGAGTGAGGACGGAACTGAGATCCGCAAGTTCTACGATCTGTCCCCGGAGGACGATCCCACCGGCATCCCCCGCTCGGACTTCGAGCAGGACGGATACCACTACACCCTGGTGGATCTGCTCAAGCAGGAACTTCCGGAGCATGAGAGCCGCCAGCACACCGAGACGGTGACGCTGGACAGTAAAAACAAGGATATGGCCTCTGTGCTGGCTCTGCTGCCCCAGGAGAAGGCGTTCATCACCGACGACGGCCTTGCCGGGACGCTGACCCTGCGGCTGGATACGGTGCAGGTGGAGGTGGCCGGCTACGGCAGCTCCACCAAGCAGGTCTCCGCCACCCGGACCTATCCCAATCTGGCGGGACAGGACACCCAGTACATCCCCAAGACCATCCAGGACGGCGGGCGTACTCTGACCCTCCAGGACGTCAGCTGGCAGACGGACAACACGGGAAGTCTGGACGGCTACGCCCTGGGCGACCGCTACACCGCCGTGGCCACCTACACCGGCAGCGCCACCAGCAGCTATGTCAAAGGCTATACCGTCACCGCCGACTACACTGGGACAGTCAGCAGAATCGCCCTGAACAAGACCCGGTATGTGGCAATTTTCGAGGGGACGCCCCTCCAGCCTGCGGAGCCTGTGGACGACGGTCTGGAGGCAACCGATCCGGCCCCCGCCGCCAGCTTCAACTGGCCGCTCCTGCTGGCGCCTCTGGGCCTCATCGCCGCGGCTGGCGGCGGCATCGGGATCGCCCTGTTCCTCAAACGGCGCAGTGAGCTGGCCGAGGGCGGCGATGAGGATGCGTAATTCCAAACCCGTAATCAGAAAGGACTGGTGAATGTGATGAAGAAGAAACTGACCATGCTCCTCCTGGCTCTGTGCATGACGGCCTCCATGATGGCGACCGCCTATGCCGCGGAACCTCTGGAGTACACGATTGACGGCGCCGGCGACCCGGAGTACGGCAAGGCCACGTCCATTGAGGTGGTGCATACCCCTGGCGGCGGGGCCATGAAAAACGAGGACGTGAGCAAGAACGCCGCTCTCGCTCCCCCCGCCTTCGGCAGCTACAGCGCCGACACCCTGCACACCGGCACGCCCCTCACTCCCAATCTGGCTCCCGGCTATCAGCCCACTTCCGGAGCCATCATCAACGGCAGCGCCGGTGTCATTCAGCCTCCCGCCATGGGCGGCAGTATGGGAACGGATTCCGGCAGCGGCTCCGTCTATGTCCCCGGCTCGTCCTCGGTGACAGTGACCAACCCCGGCAGTGCTTCAGGCGGCTATACGGCGGTGACGGACGATCTCTATTACTCCGGAGGACACTTGGGCACGCTGAAGATCCCCGCCATTGGTCTGAGCGTCAAGATCTACCAGGGTACGGACAGCGCCGCGCTGAAGAAGGGCGCGGGTCATTTTGAGGACACCTCCATCTGGGATGGAAATGTGGCGCTGGCTGCCCACAACCGGGGCGTGAACAACCACTTCGGGGAGATCCACACGCTGGAGGTGGGCGATACCATCACCCTGACCACACGGCTGGGGACCCGAACCTATGAGGTGACCAGTGTCTCCAAGGTGAGTGAGACAGACCGCAGCGCCCTCGCCGCCTCCACCACCAACATGATCACCCTTTACACCTGCGTCCGTGACCAGCGGGATCAGCGGTGGTGCGTCCAGGGTGTGGAAATTAGCTAATATGCTTCGTTTTCGCCCGCTCGTTTCTCCATTTTAGATTGCATTTTCTTCTCGACTTTTGACCTCTGTTCCGATATTGTATTGCTTGCAAAAGCACCAAAAAATACGGAATACAGGAGGAAAAAAGTATGACCAGCATGAAAAAGCGCATTGCCGCCGCATTGACGGCAGCCACCCTCACCATTGGGCTCACCGTCCCCGCCGCGGCAGCGGAAGCGCCCAACGAACCCATCCGGGTGAGCAGCTACAAGGGCAGTACCCTGGAGGTAGGAGAGCGAAGCGGCCTGATCATCGGCCCCAGCGGGATCGACTACACCGTCACCTCCAGCGACCCGGACACGGTAGCGGTGGAGCAGGTGCTGACCTTCTGGGTGGCTGTCGCAAAGGGGGCGGGGACCGCGGAGATCACCGCATCCAACAGCGCCGGGGAATGCGGGAGCATGACGCTGACGGTCGGCTCCGCCGCCCCCGCCGCGCCGGAAGCTCCCGCCAGCATGGACAGCGCCAGCCTGACGGACAACCTGGAGATCCGGCAGGAGATGATCCGGCTGATCAACCAGACCCGCAAGGCCAACGGCGTGTCGGAGCTGCCTGTCAGCGAGGCCCTGATGAACGCCGCCCAAGCCTGCTCCAACCGGCGCTACACCTGGCATCACGCTCCGGAGGAGGGACAGGCCGCTGCCGAGGCCGGATATCCCTACGGCTTCGGCGACAACCTCACCGTGTTCACCGGCACAGACAATGCCGCCCAACGCGCCGTCGACAACTGGATCAACTCCCCCGGCCACTTCGAGACCATGATCGACCCCAGATGCGACTGCATCGGCGTGGGCGTGACCCAGCACGATGGTATCACCTACTGCTACATGTTCGTCGGGATACCCAACAGCGTCAACTTCTATGCGTAACCCCATGAAACAAAGCGGTGCGTTCCAGGCAGTGTGGAACGCACCGCTTTCCGGTTCATCGGGTGAAAGCACCCTGTCAAATATTGCGTACCAGTAAACAATGAAATAAGCCCCTGAACGGATTGCAAATATTTCCTCGAACGTATATAATAAATGTCGAAACCGGTAGCTGTTTGATTGCGGCGCCAAGCAATCTTGGAGGTACAGTCTTATGGTAAACATCAGAAAATTGGAATCTGACCTGTGGGAGTCCGCTGATTTGCTCCGGGCTGGATCCAAGCTGACCTCCAACCAATACTGTATGCCGGTGCTGGGCCTGATTTTTCTGCGCTACGCATACAGCCGCTTCAAGCTGGTGGAGAAGGAAATTCTGAAAAACCGTCCTGTCCGCGGCGGCCGGGTTCTGCCTGTGGAGGCCAGCGACTTCGTTTCCAAAAGCGCCCTGTTTCTGCCCAGGGAGGCGCAGTATGAATATCTGGTCAACCTCCCCGCCGACATCGCCTCGGCGGAACTGACCAACCAGAGCGGCCACACCATGAACAGCCTGGGCGAAGTGGTCAACAACGCCATGGAACTAGTGGAGGCTCAGTCGGAACAGCTGACGGGTGTCTTACCCAAGGACTATACCATTTTCTCCGACGAGCTGCTGGCCGAGCTGCTGCGCATCTTCAACAACAGCGCCCTGGACGAGGTGGGCGGCGACGTGATCGGCCGCATCTATGAATATTTCCTCAACAAATTTGCCAAGAATATCGCCCAGGACGATGGGGTGTTCTTCACCCCCAAATCCCTGGTCAAGATGATCGTCAATATCCTGGAACCTCAGGGCGGTGTGCTGCTGGACCCCGCCTGCGGCAGCGGCGGCATGTTCGTTCAGACCGGCGATTTCGTCAACGCCGCCGGCATGGAGGCCAACTCCGCCATGACCTTCTACGGCCAGGAGAAGGTGGAGTACAACGCCCAACTCTGTCTGATGAACATGGCGGTACACGGGCTCAACGGCATCATCAAATCCGGCGACGAGGCCAACACCTTCTATCACGACGCCCACAATCTGGACGGCTGCTGTGACTATGTGATGGCGAATCCACCCTTCAATGTGGACAAGGTCAACTCGGAATCCGCCCAGAGCGCAGGCCGTCTGCCCTTTGGCCTGCCCTCTGTCAACAAGGCCAAGGAGGTGGGGAATGCAAACTATCTCTGGATCTCCTATTTTTACTCCTATCTGAACGAGAAGGGCCGGGCGGGCTTCGTCATGGCCTCCTCCGCCACCGACAGCTCTGGCAAAGATCGAGATATCCGGCAAAAGCTGGTGGAGAGCGGCCACGTGGACGTGATGGTCAGCGTGGGCAACAACTTTTTCTATACCAAATCCCTGCCCTGTTCTCTGTGGTTCTTCGACAAAGGGAAGCTGGAGGCGCTGCGGGACAAGGTACTGTTCATCGACGCCCGGAACTATTACACCGTGGTAGACCGCACGCTGAACGAGTGGAGCGAGTGGCAGCTGAAAAATCTGAATGCCATTGTGTGGCTATACCGGGGAGAAACCGAAAAATATGCGGCTCTGCTGGAGGAATACCGGGCGGTATTGGGCAATGCAGCCTTCTCCCAACGGGTCGAGGCACTCTCTGCGGGAATCAACGCCCTGCGGGACGAGGCGAAAAAAGCCGTGGCAGAGGCCGCCAAGCGGGAGAAAAAGAAGGTGCAGGCGGACTATGACAGACGGCTGGCGGCTCTGGAGGAGACTTTGACCACCGCAAAAGAAGCCGTCTGGCTCTATGAGAAGTTTGGCGAGGACGAGTACCGGGACGTTTTGGGGCTGTGCAGGGCGGCAAGTCTGGCAGATATTGAGGAAAAGGGCTGGTCTCTGACTCCCGGCGCTTATGTGGGCGTAGCCCCGGCAGCGGACGACGGGGTAGATTTTGCTCAGCGGATGGGGGAGATTCACCGGGAGCTGATGGATTTGCAGAGAGAATCCAATGAACTGATGGAGACCATCTCCAGGAATTGGGGGGAGATGGGGCTGTGAGTTGGGAATATAAAACACTTGACCAGCTTGGAGAAGTTTCTCGTGGGCGCTCCAGACACAGGCCACGCAATGACCCCTCACTTTTTGGTGGAAAATATCCTTTTATTCAAACAGCAGATGTGAAAGCAGCAAACTTTTATATAACAGAATACGATACAACCTACAACGAAAAGGGACTGGCACAAAGTAAGCTATGGAAACCCGGAACACTCTGCATCACAATAGCAGCCAATATTGCAGATTCAGGAATTCTCGCAATAGATGCTTGTTTCCCTGATAGCGTTATGGGCTTTACTCCGTACGATGGTATTTCTGATGTTCGTTTTATAAAGTACTGCTTTGATATCCTGCAACAAGATTGCAAAAAAATATCACAGGGAACTGCACAGGACAACCTATCATGGGAAAAACTGTCTACCATCAGATTTCCTGCACCGCCTATTGAAACTCAGCAAAAAATTGCAGACATCCTTTCCGCCTATGACAACCTCATCGAAAACAACCAGAAGCAAATCAAGCTGCTGGAAGAAGCTGCCCAACGGCTGTATAAGGAATGGTTTGTTGTTGACGATATTCCCAAGGGGTGGGAACAGCGAAGCCTTGGAGATGTTGCATCCGTCCTAAGAAGAGGAATTTCCCCTAAATACGATGATAGCGGAAAGTATCTTGTTATCAGCCAAAAGTGCATCCGCCAATCTATCGTGGATATTAGCGAGGCCCGAAGAGAATCAAAAGAATATGAGCCAAAGTTAAACTTGCAGGACAAGGATACCGTTATTTGCTCTACGGGGACCGGTACGCTGGGACGGGTGGGCCAGGTATTTGGAGCATATCCGGATACAACATTCGATTCCCACGTTACCCTTGTAAGGACTGAACAGTATCCAAATTTCTTTTATCAAGCAATAAAACACCAGCAAGATTTTTTGATGGGTATGGGGCGCGGATCAACAAATCAGCAAGAACTTTATCGTGGAGTAATTGAGGGATTGCAGTTATTGATCCCCACGCAAAAAATTCTGAACAGGGCGGAAAATATGCTTTCTGCAATACACGATAAAATAACTACATTGAACTCCCAGATAGGTCTGCTTGTTGAGGCTCGTGACCGCCTGTTGCCCAAACTCATGAGCGGAGAATTTGGAGGTGTGAAAAATGTCTCACTTTTCTGAAAGAAACCAACTGGCACCAACAAAACCTATACAAGTGGCTGATATCGATGTTCCCTTGTTCAATCGCATTTGGAATATCTTCTATAACCGTGAACACGCAACAAGTAGATCCTCTCTTTCCTTTAAGTCACAACCCGGAAAAACTGAACAGATATTAGATGCTCTCGGATATGGTTATACATATCCAGATAATTATTTTGACCGTAATAAGAATATTGAAAAACTCAAAAATCGCCTCATTGATTCAGACTGGTATGTGACATATGATTTTGTGGAAATTTATGTATCCTTATTTCCCACTAAGTCAGAACGCCAACTTATTGAAGAAGAGTTAAATGTGGTTTTGACAGCGGAAAAGGCTGGTTATCGAATAGTTAATGGGTTAATCGTGCCTATAACAAACAAGCATGAGTTGGGCGCGTTGAAAAGAGCAATGAAAACAAAGTATGAGTCAGTTAATCAACATATTGCAAAGGCTGTATCTCTATACTCCAAACGGAAGAATCCAGACTATGAGAACTCAATTAAAGAGTCTATAAGTGCAGTTGAGGCTATGTGCTGCATTATCACGGGTATGACGGGAGCACAGGCAACCCTTGGCGCAGCGATAAAAAAACTTAAGGACAACGGTGTACATATTCATGGTGCAATGGAAAGGGCATTTTTGGCATTGTATGGATACGCTTCCGATGAAAATGGTATTCGTCACGGGGGTCCCTATATTTACACTTTAGTCACTATCTATTGGATGATAGATGTTACCTAATC
>OFGZ01000965.1_pt1 | contig 17536 bp, 18 predicted proteins | sample 1521871 | NCBI WGS metagenome assembly OFGZ01 (sample SAMEA3504091, study PRJEB24116) | mouse gut metagenome | biome: mouse gut; feature: mouse-associated habitat; material: faeces | place: Denmark | collected 2011
AGAAAACAATATATAGAATATTGATTTTGGGGAAAGTACTTTGTCAACAGCTCGATGTTGAGACGAAGTTATAGATTATCATACAGGAATATTTATTTAAAAGATATAGATAAACTTTTTTTATTAAAAAGAGAACCGGACGCATCCGATTCTCTCAAGTACGCTCCGTAGAGACGCACCGCTATTCACATTTATAGTATACAGGAAAGGCGTAAAAAATGCAAGGATTTTTACGATTTAACAAAATTTTTTAATTTGGTGAGTTTAGCATTATTATCAGTATGGATAATCTGGTTAAAAATACTTATTGGAACACTATTGCGTAATTTTTCTACTATATCTTCAAATCCCGATATAATATGTTTCATTTCTGTTTTTGATATATGAAGAAGTTTCAATTGGTAAATTACTAAAACTAAATAGTCTGTAATAGTTTCAAAAGTTAATCCCCTTACTCCAGTAGCATTGGAAATAGCATTTCCTACCTGTTTATCAATGCTTCCAGTTCGGAAACGTGTATCGAAAACTACATCGTTATGTGCTATAGCATTTCGAAAGTCTTTCGTGGCATAAATAAGACGTTGAGGCATCATGGAATTTGAATCATCAGAAGGTCGTATTCCAAGTTTTTTGGAAATATCTGCCCTGCAATTTTGATTCAAACATGAAACAAAATGACCAAACTCACCTAAACTAAGCAATTCGAAAGTCGCCCATATTGGGATGTTGGAATCTTTGCGGAAGTAGTGATCTGCAATTTTATTTCCATTTCCATATGCATCAGTCTGAACTTTATAGATACGATTCCGCAAATCTAACCGCCTTTTTAACTCTCGTTTGAATTTTTCTTCTGCTTTTTGACGGTCGTAGGCATTTCTATATGTTTTGCCTTTGGTAGAAAACATTTTATAATTATCCAATAATTGATTATAGGTATCGACAAAATTTTCGGAATTTGTCAAAGCTACTAAAATATCCAGAACATAATTTTTGACAGCTGTTTCAATCAGCATTACGGTAGGATAAAATAATGATTTTAACCCTGCATCAAAGTCGTAAACAGCAACCACTTCTTCAAATTTCGTATACGGAACATGGTTTGAAGGTGTATTTATGTAACGATATCCCTTATATCCATGATAGTACCCTATATTCATAAGTTTGCGTTTTTGTGATGAACCAGAAATAGAGATTCCTTTTTTATCGCGCAAATAACGCATTAAACCATCTGTACTTTTTGGACGTGAGTCTGGCATATTTATGCACCTCCCTCATTAGCATGATATTAAGTATATATCAAAAATTAGTATTCGTCAAAAAATTTAAGAATAAAAGCAAATCAATTTAAGGTGCAGGCATCATAAAGGACATCCTGCAAAGGTTGGAACTGGAAACGGAGAAATAAGAAGTTCTTTGAGGTCGCAATTTGCGACCTTAGAAAAAATGCAAACAGCTTAAACTATTCTGGGATTAGTTGTGAAATGCAGGTATCAATCGGGAAAGGCTTTACAGCGTAACATTTCCCTAAATTCAAGCCCCTCGCTAATCGCCTGCTAAAAGGAGCATTTAAAACACCTTAAAATCAGCAGTCACACGGAGGTACGAGATAACATTCTGAATCCGTGACAAGCAAGGAAATAAAGGGATTAGATAACACTAAGAAGGAGCTGCCTACTAGCAAATGAGGCTACTCCTAAGCGGTAGGTCGGAGGTTCAAATCCTCTTAGCGACGTCTAAAGAAATGCCGAGAATACTGGGATTCCAGAGTTCTCGGTATTTTATTATATCTGAGATTGCTAATCAAAATGGCGTTTCTGCTAATTATTCGAAAATTCTTTTTGAAAATTCTGCTAATTGAAAAAGCGAAAGTTTTTATAGAAATCTTAATTCATGGGCTGAGTATATTATAATAAGTTTATATATGTTATAATATATTTCGGAGAGGATATTATGGACAACCTAAATATAGGGCAACGCTTGGAAGCAGCCCGACAAAATAGAAATATGACTTTAGATGGACTTGCAAAGATAACAGGCGTTAGTAAACCCATGCTTGGTCAAATCGAAAGAGGTCAATCATCGTCAACGGTCAATACGCTTTGGAAAATTGCAACAGGTATGAAAATACCCCTTTCATCTTTTTTTCAAGAACAGAGGGCGGAATATACAATAGTTGATTTGCAGCAGCAGAATATGGTATTGGAGGAAAATGGTGAAATGAGGGCGTATACACTCTTTGCTTTTAACCCTTTCCGCAGTTATGAAGCTTTTTACATTGAATTTGACTCTGGCTGTCAGCATCACTCAGACAAACATAACGATGGTGTTGAAGAATACATGTATGTCTTAGTAGGAAGTACAGTGCGTTCGTAGCTGTCATGGTTAAAAGATAATGGAAAAATAAGGGCTGCTATTACGGATAATTTGTTAATGTGGAATAGCTTATAATCTGGAGGAAATCATATGTCTATTGAAAAAGTAAGAGAATATTTCAAAACGAAGGGGATTGACAGAAGAATACAGGAATTTGAAAATTCGAGTGCAACCGTACCCCTTGCTGCTAAGGCTTTACATTGCGAGGAAAGCCGTATAGCAAAAACGCTGTCATTCCACATAGGAGAAAAGGTAATACTGATTGTTGCTGCGGGCGATGCTAAGATTGATAATGCAAAGTATAAAGCTCAGTTTGGAATGAAAGCAAAAATGCTGTCTTTTGATGAAGCAGAGCCTTTGGTCGGACACGCCGTTGGAGGTATCTGCCCCTTTGCCGTAAATGAGGGTGTGGAAATATATTTAGATATATCCCTCAAACGCTTCAGCACTGTATTTCCAGCGTGTGGTAGCTCCAATAGTGCGATTGAGCTTTCGCTACAAGAATTAGAAGAATATTCTGGTTTTATAAAGTGGATTAATGTTTGCAAAATAGTGTGATGAAAAGAAAGAAGCTGTCGCACGAATGGGTGCACTTGTTTAAAAGGTTTACATTGCAAAGCAATGCAAATAAAATGCACAATAATTATCTTGGGAAGCTAGCTTCCCAGAGTGGTTTTTTGCATTCTGTCTTTGCCGCATGAGCGGCAAGATCTTTTAAACAAGTGCACCCATTCGTGCAACAGCTCTTTTTCTTTTGCCTTTCATATTTGAGATTTTTTAAAATGAAGATATCATACAAGAAATCGGTAAACATTTTGAGTATAATGTAGCGTGCAAGGAGGTGTTATAATGCAAAAAGAAATACGGACAGTCTGCTATGATGAAGATTTACACCTTGAAGCATATCGTTTTGAGGGAATCGTACAGCCATTCCCAAATCATTTTCATGATTACTATGTGATTGGCTTTATGGAAGCAGGGACACGCTGTTTATCCTGCAAAAATAAAGAATATACGATAGGTCAAGGGAACATACTTTTATTCAATCCAAACGACAGCCACAGTTGTGTGCAATGTGACGGCGGAACGCTTGATTACAGAGGATTGAACATACCAAAAGAAACGATGCTGTCATTAGCAGAGGAAATAACAGGACAAAGGACATTGCTTGGTTTTTCGGAAAATGTTATTAAGAATGATGAACTGAATCACTATATTCGTTCTTTGCATCAAATGATTATGAACGACTCAAAGGAATTTGAAAAAGAAGAAATGCTCCTGCACCTCATTACATTACTTATAGAGCAATACGGACAACTTTCCCGGAACTGTATTCCAGAGTGCAGCGAAGAAATAGAAAAGACTTGCGTATTTATGACAGAACATTTCGCAGAGCATATTACATTGGAAAACCTCTGTAAATGCAGCGGTCTTAGTAAATCGACATTGCTTCGTGCGTTTACCAAGTCAAAGGGAGTTACGCCATACAGGTATCTTCAAACGATTCGGGTAGGCAAAGCAAAGGAACTGTTGGAGAAAGGCGTGTCCTCAGTTGATGCCGCTATACAGACAGGCTTTTCCGACCAGAGCCACTTTTCAAATTTTTTTCATATGTTTATCGGATTGTCGCCTGCCGCATACAGACGCATTTTCAAGGAGGGCGGCAAGAATCATGGATAAAAAAACTACTACAGGGCATATCACGGCTCTGATTACGATTGTGATATGGGGAACGACTTTCATATCCACCAAAATACTACTTGCAGATTTCACGCCGATAGAAATACTGTTTTTCAGATTTTTACTTGGATTACTTGTATTGATAGCCGTATATCCGAAACGATTGAGAATAAAAGATAAAAAACAGGAGTTTACTTTCGCTGCAGCAGGACTATGCGGGATATGCTTATACTACCTGCTTGAAAACATAGCATTAACCCATACGATGGCTTCTAATGTCGGCGTAATTATTTCTGTCGCTCCGTTTTTTACCGCCGTTTTATCTCATGTATTTCTAAAGACAGAAGAAAAACTGAAAGCACAATTTTTTATTGGTTTTATTATTGCTATGGCAGGAATATGTCTCATCAGTTTTAGCAGCTCAGAATTAAAGATGAATCCTATCGGTGATATTCTGGCGATTGTTGCGGCATTCATATGGGCAGTTTATTCATTGCTTACACGAAAAATCAGCAGCTATGGATATAATACTATTCAAACAACAAGAAGAATATTTGCATACGGAATACTGTTTATGCTTCCATTCCTTTTTGTTTTTGATTTTAACTTGAATGTGCAAAAGATTGCAAAACCAGAGTATGTTCTGAACTTTATATATTTAAGTCTTGGTGCATCAGCCCTTTGTTTCGTTACTTGGAATTATGCGGTAGGAGTGCTTGGGGCTGTTAAAACAAACGTGTATATCTATATAGTCCCTGTCATTACTGTTGTCACATCTGTAATTGTGTTAAAAGAAAAAATCATATGGACGGCTGCGGTAGGAATAGGGCTTACCTTAATCGGATTGTTTCTTTCGGAAAGTAAACCTAAATTTAGGAAAAGAGGAAAATGAATGTAGAGAATGAAAAATCTCAGAACAAAACTGTTTGATCCAAAATTTGCAGAACTTACGGTTGTTGATTTTTCTGATTTGGCACAGGAGTGTAAAACTTACGATGCGTACATTGGTAAAATGACGAGTACCTTAGAAAGCAGATTGAATTATATTGGAATCGCCGTTTGCGGCAATAAAAAGCAGATTAACAAGCTGACGGGGAATATGCTTTTGTTATGATAAAAAGAGGAGGCAGAGGAGCTTATTTCTCTGTTTCCTCTTTTACCTTACATAGCCGACTTGAGGAACTCTCGAAATGTGTTTCGACTATTTTGGGGATGTTTGTTCTATTTCATGACGGTAAAAATCAATTTTATCGTCCAGTTTTGCCATGTGTTCCTGCAATACCTTTATCTGCTCATTAAGGGTTTCACGATGCACGGTCAGCATTTCCATTCTCTCATTAAGGGTAAGGTCGCCTTTCACCCGCAGTTCGGCATAATGCTGTATTTCTTTAATCGGCATACCCGTGTCTTTCAGACGCTTAATAAATTCAATCCATGCAAGGTCTTTGTCCGAATAACAGCGGCGGTTACTGGAATTGCGTTTCGGCGTGATCAGATTTTCATGCTCATAATAACGCAGGGTTTGGAAATTATAGCAGCGTTGGGAATCATCAAATGATTAGACGGTGACGATAAGAGCGGCAAATAGCCTAGTGGGAGCTTTTCCATTTTAAAAGTTAAGAATAATCCCCGGACTGTGAATCAAAATTTGTATTTCTATATAAAAGAAAAATTAGATAACTTCTTTTTTTTTCAGACGAGCTATGTTATAATCAAAATGTTAGAGTAAAAAACAGTAATGGAGGATATGAAATGAAAGGAAATGTAATTGTAGGGCAATCTGGCGGGCCAACCGCTGTTATCAATTCCAGTCTGGCAGGAGTTTACAAAACAGCTCTTGCATGTGGAGCTGGAAAAGTGTATGGGATGCGTTATGGGATTGAAGGCTTATTGGCAGAAAAGTATGTGGATTTATCCGAGTTCTTAAAGAGCGATTTAGAGGTTGAAATCTTAAAGCACACTCCGGCTTCTTATTTGGGAACCTGCCGTTATAAACTTCCGGCTTCCGAGGGCAACGAAGAACTTTACGAAAAGATTTTTACAATCTTAGATAAACTAGAGATTGAAGTGTTTACTTATATCGGCGGAAATGATTCCATGGATACCATTAAGCAGCTTTCTGACTATGCCGCTGCGCATGGCAAATCCCAGAGATTTATGGGCGTGCCAAAGACGATTGACAATGACCTTCCGATTACAGACCACACACCGGGATTCGGAAGCGCTGCAAAATATATCGCTTCTTCTGTAAAAGAAGTTATCTGCGATGGCAGAGGATTTGCAAATACGCCAATGGTTACAATTATTGAAATCATGGGACGTAACGCAGGCTGGCTGACAGGCGCAGCCGCTCTTGCAAAAGGAGAGGACTGCGAAGGCGTAGATTTAATTTACCTGCCGGAAGTCGCTTTTGATACAAAAGCGTTTACGGAAGAAGTCAGAGAGCTGATGAAGAAAAAGAGCACAATCTTTGTTGCGATTTCTGAAGGAATCCGTACCGCAGACGGCACATATATCAGTGAAATGGGCGGCGGATCGGACTATGTGGATGCATTTGGCCACAAACAGCTTGCAGGCTCCGCAACATACCTTGCAAACTTAATCGGAAGTGAAATTGGCTGCAAGACAAGGGCGATAGAGTTTAGCACATTGCAAAGATGCGCATCCCATATGGCTTCTTTGACAGACATCAATGAAGCGTTTATGGCAGGCGCAGCGGCAGTGAAAGCGGCGGACGAAGGTGAGACAGGAAAGATGCCGGTAATTGAACGTGTATCGGATCATCCATACCGCACGTCCACCAGCGTCTACGATATTCATAAAATTGCTAATGTCGAAAAAATGGTTCCAAGAGAGTGGATCAACGAAAAAGGAAACGGCGTAACGGAAGATTTTGTAAACTATGCGCTTCCATTGATTCAGGGTGAGTTTAACGGCATTATGGTAAATGGCCTGCCAAGACATCTTCGTTTAGATGATGGAAGATAAATAGAAATATATAATTCGGCAGTTTGTACAGAAAAACATGGTTCTTTCGTTAAAATGATGAAAAAATCATGTTTTTCTTACTGTATTCGTTGAAACAACAAGAAATGCAAGCTTTTTTTGTGTAGTTCCCGAATAGTAATAATGGCTGATAAGTGGTAAAGTATTAACAGATGAAATGAAGTACAAACTTATTTTAGGAGGATTTCAAGAATGGCTAGTTTATCATTGAAGCACATTTGTAAAGTGTATCCGAACGGATTTGAAGCAGTAAAGGATTTCAACCTTGAAGTAGAGGATAAGGAATTTATTATTTTCGTAGGGCCTTCCGGCTGTGGAAAATCTACGACATTGCGAATGATTGCCGGATTAGAGGACATCTCGTCTGGAGAATTTTCCATTGACGGTAGAGTGGTAAATGATGTAGAACCCAAAGATCGTGACATTGCGATGGTATTCCAGAACTATGCTTTATATCCGCATATGACCGTATTTGACAATATGGCGTTTGGATTAAAATTAAGAAAAGTTCCAAAAGATGAAATCAAGAAAAAAGTAGAAGAAGCAGCCAGAATCTTAGACTTGGATAAACTGTTAGACCGTAAGCCAAAGGCTTTATCCGGTGGACAGAGACAGCGTGTTGCAATGGGACGCGCGATTGTGCGCAACCCGAAAGTCTTTTTGATGGATGAGCCGTTGTCCAACTTAGATGCAAAACTTAGAGTGCAGATGCGCGCTGAGATTTCCGCTTTGCATCAGAGATTAGGCGCTACAATTATTTATGTTACGCATGACCAGACAGAGGCTATGACATTAGGAACAAGGATTGTCGTATTAAAAGACGGCGTTATCATGCAGGTGGATTCTCCAATTAAGTTATACAATCAGCCGAACAACTTATTCGTAGCAGGATTTATTGGATCTCCACAGATGAACTTTGTAGATGCAAAATGCAGTTTTGAGGGAAGTCAGGCTGTGTTGTCATTTGACAAATTCAAAGTTGTGCTGACGCCTGAGAAATCCAAGAAGTTAAAAGACGGCGGATATAACGGTAAAAATGTATTGTTTGGCATTCGTCCAGACGATATGGCGGATTCCCAGAGAGAACTTGTGGAATTTCAAGATAGCGTAATTGAAGCAGACGTGACAGGATATGAATTATTAGGTTCAGAAGTAATTCTTTACTTTAATATTGCCGGGATTAGTATGTGCGCGAAAGTTAATTCTTCCACAAAAGCCCGTATAGGCGATCATGTCAGACTGGCTTTGAATCCGAATAAGATTCATGTATTTGATAAAGAAACAGAACAGACGATTACAAATTAAGAATAGCTGGGCGTGCAAACGTCCAGCTTTATTATCCGATAAGAAAGGCGGGAGAAGTTTTGTTATCAAACCATAAAATTCAGATGGCATTAGAGGAGATAAAAGACATCGCCCGAATGGAGATGGCGCTCTATAACGAAAGCGGAAAATTGTTAGCGGCTACATTTCGGGATCATGACGATTTTGAAACCGTTGTAGTGGATTTTGTGTCTTCTATGGCAGAAAGCCAGACGCTGGCAGATTCCCATTTTTTTAAAGTAATGGTAGACGGGGAAGTGCATTATATTTTAGTCGTGAAATCCTCGACAGAGGAAGCCTATATGGTAGGCAAACTTGCAGTCTGCCAGATCCGCCATTTAGCGGAAGCGTATAGGGAGCAGTTTGACCGGAATAACTTTATGCAGAATATTCTGCTTGGCAACCTTTTGATTGTCGATATGTACAATAAAGCAAGGAAATTCCACATCGAACAAGTGGAACGCGTTGTATTTGTCATTGAAGTGGAAAGTAAGAAAGACGCCTACATTATGGAATTGGTTAAAAGTATGTTTGGGGCTTCTGCAAAAGATTTCGTCATTGAAATTGACGAACAGAGCATAATTGTAGTCAAAGACGTATCAGAGCTTTCCGACGAAGGAGCGCTTGAAAAAGTGGCGGAAATGATGGTGGATAATCTGCACAGTGAAGCAATGGTGCGTGTGCGCGTCGGATATGGAAACCGTGTCAAAAATCTACAGGACATTGCGAAATCCTATCAGGAAGCAAAAATGGCAATCGAAGTAGGCAAGATTTTATGTAGATAAAGAAACGCTTTCATACAGCCGTCTTGGAATTGGCCGTTTGATTTATCAAATTCCGATGAGCCTATGCGAAATGTTTATACGGGAAATTTTCGAAGAAGAAATCCCCGATGTATTTTCCGAAGAAAATATGATAACCATTCAAAAATTCTTCGAGAACAACCTGAATATATCCGAAACAGCGAGACAGCTTTTTGTGCATAGAAATACATTGGTTTACCGATTAGAACGTCTTGAAAAAATTATAGGATTAGATATCCGGAAGTTCGAGGATGCCATGACTTTTAAAATTGCCATGATGGTTCTGTCAAATATGTCCTATCAAAAAGGGTTAAAACAATAATGACAGAGCGAAGCGAGGTTATTTCCTACTGCCTGACCTATCAGGAAGTATATCAGGATGCGCCGTTCCATGATCCAAATTGGACTGTCATAAGGCATAAAAACACGAAAAAAATATTTGCGTGGATATTCGGAAAAGATGGTTACATCTGGGTAAATGTAAAAGTGGATCCACAGTGGCGTGAAGTCAAACGGAACGCATATGATTCCATTCTTCCCGCTTTCCATCTAAATAAAGAACATTGGAGTTCCATTATATTGGACGGAACCGTACCAACCGAAGAAATACATAACATGATAGAAGAAAGTTATATACTTACTAAAAAATAAGAAGCGATCTGTTTTAAATTTTGTATACTGATCTCAGACTAATGAATCATGAAAAGTAGGCAGAGCCGGTTATTTTGGTTCTGCCTTTGTCTGTATGATACAAAATATTTACGCAAGGGTGGCATTCCATAAGGATGTTAAATCCAAAGACTCTGTAATCAGCCAGAATGATTGAATTGTAGGCGAATTCAAATCATACGGAGGAATTGCAAAATGGCAAAATCAATTTTTGAGAGATTAAGCGGCGAATAGAAACAGCAAGAAGATTACTTAATGCCACGCTTGACTGTATCCGCCGAAGAAGAACATTCAATAGGAATATGGGGAGGGCAGCATCTGGACTATCTGAAACAGTGCCACAAATTCCTAAAAGACTTTACAATTCGTATTGCGGCTGACGCAATCCGATGCTCGCTATCCCTGCTATCCCTGTGGACATCCCGAAAAAGCCATTTTGGTAAAGATGTCTTCTTTCGGCAAGTAAAATTGAATATATTTTTGAGTTTTGTCCTTATCCAGTGTCATGCTTAGCAAAAGTTCTAATCTGTATTATCCTAGTATTTTTACATCACTGACCTAAAATTACCCCATCTAAATTGCATCAGTCTTTTTCATATCCATTTCTTCGATAAAGTACTAAAAATACAAGAATGCTAATGATTAATTCTCCGATAAGCACTGCGATGTCCAGAGGTTTTAACGTATATGACATTCCCTCTGCAAATCCACTTGCCATCTCTGTCAACACTCCAGTAAACAAAAACCCTGAGATATGGTGCAATTTTTCGGAAAGATTTCCAAACATTGGAATCATCATCAACACGATCACCAATGGATAAGAAATCAAATTTGCATTCATCTGATTTTTGGCGCAGAGGCCAACAATCATTCCCATTACACAACTAATCAGAGAGGCTGCCGCGCTGACCAGTAAGAAAGCCGCGACAGATACCTGACTCATAGAAATGCCACTAATCACCAATACCACAATATTGATGATATTCATCAACACAAATGGAAATAGAATACTTCCGATAAAATACTGCATTCCAGTGACTGATGACGTCATTAAGACCCGTAACGTATGTTTCTCTTTTTCTTCTGCAATGGCAGTTCCTACCATCAGGAATCCATCCATACACAAATTAAGGGAAATTCCCAAACTCAGGATCAAGGACACCAGCATGGGCGATAAATCACCTCCCGAATTGATGCTATATAAAATTTTGACCATCCATACCATCGCCACGGTTAGAAGCGGCCCGATCATAATCGCTGTATTGCGGCTGATACAAATCCATTTAATCTGTGCAACTGCTGTTAATTTATTGATATTATCCATATTAAAACTCCTCTCACATACTGGCTAATCCAAGGGATGCTCCTGTTACTTGTAAAAATACATGTTCCAATGTTGGCTCACAAGAATGAATACACTGTATTTCATCTCTCTGCATCCATTCTGAAATTTTTGCAATATTTTGAGGACTTTGCTCTAAGACGACTTCTTCCTGATTATTCAAAAGCAGATGATATTTTTTATTTTGATTATATTTCAGGCAAAGTTCTTTGGGCGAGCCGCACTCGACAATTTTCCCCTGATACAAAAGTGCAACTCTATCACAAAGTTTTGTGGCTTCTTCCATATTATGTGTAGTCAAAAAAATTGACATACCTTCTTCTTTCAGTCCCAACAACATTTTATGAATAGATACCGCAGTCGATGGATCTAATCCGCTTGTCGGTTCATCAAGAAATAAAATTCTTGGCTTATGAAGCACTGCCCTAGCCAAAACAAGTCTTTGCGTCTGCCCTCTGGAAAGTTTACCTGCCGGCTTTTTACGATGTTCATACAATTCCACCTGATGTAAGACTTCCTCCACTCTTACACTGGGAACTCGCCATATTTTTGCAAACATACTTAAATTCTGCCATACTGTCATTTTCTCATAAATTCCGCTTTGATCAGAAACCACGCCAATTTTTTCATAAATTGATTCATCAATATTAACCGTATCTGTATCAAGAATTTTCGCCTCTCCAGATGTTTGCCTTAACTGTCCTGTGATTATTTTAATCGTGGTAGTTTTTCCAGCGCCCGACGGTCCTAAAAATCCAAGAATTTCGCCTTTATGAAGCGTAATATTGATATCCTTAAGCGCCAATTCCGTCTTATAGCGTTTAGAAATATGTGATAAATCCAGCAATACATTTTGTTCCATAACATAACCCTCTTTCTAAATATTTTCTTTATAATTGCCCTGTTTTTCTATCGCAGAGTAATTATGATGGAAGTATCGTATCATGTTTTATCATCTTTATGCTGAGTTCTGCCTGAATGATATACTATATTGCCTGAAATGGCTTGTTAAACGCTGTCATCTAAATTCTACTCAACAACTCCCCCTTCATATTTTTAGAAAACAGACATTTTTCTCCGTTATCCATAAGAATTTCCCGATGCTTTAAATCTAACTCCTGAATCTTATTTACATTGACCAGATATGACCTGTGAACCCTTAAAAAATGTTCCCTAAACTGCTCTTGCAACTCCTGCATGCTGCCAATAAAATCAATACAGTCATTCTTCGCATGAAGTTCTATTCTGTGTGTACGGACACTTGTCTCAAAAAACATAATTTCATCCACTGGAACATGCCTTACAATATCCAACACCTTTACTGTAAAGTATTCCTTTTGCTCTCCCTGCTCCTTACACATCCGCTCAGTAATGATCGCAAGGTTTTTGCGCATTCCAGTCAGCATTTTTTCAGAATTGCCCTTTACTATATAATCCAGCGCTTCCAGGTGATAACGAAATGTCTCAAATGCCAGATCTGGAAAGGAAGTCACATAGATTAGAAAACCTCTGGGATCAAACTTTCGAATCTGTTGTCCCAGCATAAATCCATCCATCGGCTCATCCTTAAGCTCCACATCCAGAAAATAAATTCCTCTTTTTGGATCCGCTGCCACCGCTTCAATAATTTCCTGGGGATGCCTGCTGCACAGAGCAATCTGCATATCATAACCTTCCATCATAATTTGTTTTTCTAAAAACTTTCTCTGTGCAGCGAGTATCATCGCATCATCTTCACAAATATAAATTGGAAGCATATTTTTTCCTCCACAATTTTTAACATTTCTTATTCCTGTATCTTTAACTCCTGAATAAAATAGCCATCCCTGATTGTTGTTAGAGAGAAGACATTTTCATAATGTTCTAAAATACTTTTATAACTTGCAAGGCCAATTCCTCTGTCCGCCCCTCGGGTAGAATAACCTTGCTGCCAGATCTTGTGAAAATCAATGTTTGAATACAATGGATTTCTTACTTGAAATGTTGTGCATTCTTCCTGGCTGCTAATCATAATATGTATCTGCGGTTTTGGCTTCTTACCTTTTTTTCCTTGTACTTCATCTATAGCATTGTCAATCAGTATCCCCAGGCATCTGCACAAGTCAGTCGTTCTCAGCCGCGTCCTATCAAATGGATGCAATACTTCTAGTTCACAGGAAATCTGCTCCTGCTGCATTTTTTCCATTTTCCCCAACAGCAGCCCTTTTACCTCAAGCATATGAATATTTCCAAGCTGTGTCAATCTGCGTATCTGTTCCCCTACCTGATAATCAAAATCACTTGTCATATCCTGGATAAAATTCTGCACTGCTTCCATATTTCCCTCTTTTGCCTGAAGGTACATGCCAGACATCATATTTTTATAATCATGACGGAATCTTCGCATTTCACTCTGCAGTTTTTCTAAACTCTCAATGTAAGCATTTTGCTGCTGCATACTAATCTGCTGAGTCTGAATTTGCTTCTTTTGCATTTCCTGACGCCCTGCATAACCGAAAATAATAAAAACAATCAGTAGATATAACAGAGAAACGACTGCATTATCGTTACCAACTCGTTCTCCTATTTGCACCATATAATAAAGTATTTCAGACAAAATTGGGTATAAACTGATAAAAATAATACTTACTTTTTTCGATTCTTTCCGTTCAATCCACAGTCGGAACATTTTCCCAACTCCAGTTTTATATAGAAGCAGCACCCAGATAATCTCTATGAGTGGTGTTAATACATACAGAAAAAAATAATATATTAACCGTTCTCCCAAAATATCCAAATGAAAAGTCATATTAGGTGAAAAAAAAACTCCTATATGTACTGCAAAAGATTCCAACATTTCTAAAAAAACAGCCGAAATCCAACAAGTCAGCAGATTTTCCCGATAGAGAAAATATAAATAAGACATTGCTCCTGTCATTCCCATATAGGTAAACAAGATTTGTCCTGAATTATACCTCCATCTAAAGATACCTGCTTCATAAAAAACTGTCCCTGTCAATGCCCAAACACAGATAAATAATATAGTGCAAGCAATTATTTTCACTTTGCGCTCTCTAATTTGATATGGTTTTCGCCCCAAAAGTAACATAGAGATCCAGAGCATAAATAGCGCGCTTATTGTCAAACCAAAGGTATTACTGCAGAAAAGCTCCCAAAAACTCATAATCCTCTTTTACCTCCTACAATTTCTCACAATCCTGGCAATCTAGGATTTGCATTTCTCTTACTGATAATACAAATCCACCACACAAAACGGATTTCCATTGATCAAAATCCTGCTTTCTGGCGCTGAATCCTCAGTTTCTTCCTCCTCTTTGCTGTCTCCCATTCTGCTTTTTCAACATCAGTTAAAAAAAGAATGCGCTCTGCGCATCCTGCCCGGAGGGCTTTTTGTGATATAGAAATCCGGAGGAATTTCCTATATCACAAGCAAAAAGGCTGGCGCCTTCCTGGGAACATTATTGGAATCTGCCGCCACCAAGGTCAAATATGCCCGATTGATTGGTTTTCTTGTCCCCTGAAGTCTTCCATATAAGTATCTACTCTTATTTCCATTGAGGTGTTCCTACATAAGTCACCTTTGCCATCAATACAATCAAAACAGTATTAAAATAAGGCAAAGGACAAAGCCAGAATCATAGCTTTGCCCTATAAACATTCATGAAATATCCTATATCAGATTTTAGTCATTTGTGTAAACCTGAAACAGTCTCTCCTTTTCCAGTAACATAAAATTAATTTTCTTTCGTTTCTGCCATTTTCATAGCGCGGACTTTCAGAGGAAGTCCAAAGAGAGTAATGAAACCCTCTGCATCATGGTGGTCATACAACTCGCCTGTCGTAAAGCTTGCGAGTGATTCACTGTAAAGCGAATATGGAGAAACAGTCCCCGCCTTAATAATATTTCCTTTATAAAGTTTAAACTTTACTTCGCCCGTCACATATTTTTGCGTCGATGTCACAAAAGCAGAAACAGCTTCCCGCAGAGGCGTAAACCATTTTCCTTCATAGACAATCTGAGCCAGTTTATTTCCCATATCCTTTTTAGCTTCCATTGTCGCGCGGTCTAACACCAGTTCTTCCAACTGTTGCTGCGCTTCCATTAAGATCGTTCCGCCCGGCGTTTCATAAACTCCGCGGGACTTCATTCCCACCACGCGGTTTTCCACAATATCTACAATGCCAATTCCATGTTTTCCGCCCAAACGGTTTAATTCACGGATAATATCCGAAACCTTCATTTCTTTTCCATTTATCGTTTTTGGAACGCCTGATTCAAACGTCATCGTCACATATTCCCCTTCGTCTGGAGCTTTTTCAGGAGAAACGCCAAGGACAAGAAGATGTTCATAATTTGGTTCCATAGCAGGGTCTTCCAATTCCAGTCCCTCATGGCTGATATGCCACAAATTTCTGTCCCTGCTGTAACTGCTGTCAGCCGAAAACGGCAAATCAATTCCATGCGCCTTACAATAAGCAATTTCCGATTCACGGGAATCCATATTCCACTTATCGTCCCGCCAAGCTGCAATAATCTTCAAATCCGGCGCAAGCGCCTTAATGCCTAATTCAAACCGAATCTGGTCATTTCCTTTTCCGGTAGCCCCATGGCAGATAGCGACAGCCCCTTCCTTACGGGCAATCTCCACCAGCCTTTTAGCAATGCCCGGACGAGCCATAGAAGTCCCAAGCAGATATTTATTTTCATATACAGCTCCTGCCTGTACACAAGGAATTACATAGTCCTCACAAAATTCATCTACAATATCTTCAATATATAATTTACTTGCCCCAGACAGCTTTGCGCGTTCTTCCAATCCGTCCAGCTCATCTTCCTGTCCGCAGTCAATGCAACAGCAAACGACGTCATAATCATAATTCTCCTTCAGCCACGGAATAATCGCAGTCGTGTCCAAACCGCCAGAGTAAGCCAAAATTACTTTTTCTTTCATAAAACATATACTTCCTTTCTCATATTTGTAAAATTGATAAGAATAATATACAACAACCTATCCAAAAAGGCAAGTGAAAAAATATACATAATTTATTTATGATTATGCAAATCTTTCTATATTAAATAGAAAAGATTGAAAAATATTGAATAAAAATTGAAAAATACTTGTATAAATGGAAAAATAAATGTATAATTATGCAAATGAGAGGTGGGAAGAAGCCGTCTGGATATGGCAGAGACAGAGGGTATTTCTTTTGCGGAATGTGAAAAGGTTAAGAGATTCTAAACAGACCCGATTATTTGGCAGATGACAGATGGGACTGTTAAGATTCTCTAAACCTTTTTACAAAACCGCAAAACCAAATACCCTCTGTCTCTGCCATATCCAGACTACATTCTTGGCTGTCCGAAACGTAGAGAATGAGATTTTTATGATAAAATTGAACGGGATAGATATAAATATTTGATTGAGTGCCACATAAAGAAAATACTATAAAGTTGCGACAGCGAGATAAGACAGAAAAATGTTTATTGAAAAGATAGACAAAAGCAAAGAAACGCGTAAAAGAAATAAAGTATGTTAGATAACATAGAAAAAATAATTAAAAAGCGACAGCGAAATAAGACAGAAAAAAATATGTTTATAAAAAGATAAAAAAAGCAAAGAAATGTGTAATATAATAAAGTTCGTTAAACGTAACATAAAAACAAATAAAAATAAATAGCGATAGAAGTCAAAAAAATAAATTTATTGAAAATAGAGAAAAAACGAAGAAACGCGTAAATAGAAAAAGTTTGTCAGACACAACATTGTAAAAACTCTTATTTACATAGAGCATCTACGAAATATAAAAGAAAATTGATGAAAATGATATGTAAAAAACACGCAGAGATAAAGAAAACAAAGAATTGCAGCAGTTGAAAAATAAAACATAAAAAAGATCTACAAAACATTTTATATAAAAAAACAATAAAGAATCATATAGAATAAAAGACAATAAAAAATCATAAAGAAAAGAACAATAATAAATCATACAGAGTAAAATTCATAAATAGTAAAAACGAAAAATCAAATCATAAAAGCATCAAACAAAGAAAAACCCTATCAAAAACAAAAAGGCAGCCATAAACAAAGCTAAAACGAAAAATAAATCAACTAAAGCCAAAATCCAGCCTAAAAAGTTTCACAGCCATCTAACAAACGAAGGTTTCAATCAGGAAATAAAATCAAAAGGAAACAGTGTTGCCAAAGAACAGGCAGGAAACGGAGGGGGTAGGCAGCGGCGGCGGTGTTCAGGGATTAAGAGTTTCTAAAGCATCCCTTTTTGTTTTTGGCTACGGACGCAACCGCCACAAACGCGCCATCCATGGCGCTTTGTGGCTTTT